>BNJT01000628.1_pt1 | contig 109885 bp, 143 predicted proteins | sample 8540491 | NCBI WGS metagenome assembly BNJT01 (sample SAMD00202455, study PRJDB9452) | human saliva metagenome | host: Homo sapiens
CTTCTGTCAGACTTATTTTTCTTTTTTTGCCTTCAGGTCTAGGGTTTTTCTTGGGGCTGATCCTCATTCTGACTTCATAGAAAGCGAAATCTTTTTCTCTCTACATCTACATCAAGCACTCTCACTTCTACCGTCTGTCCAACCTTTACCACATCAATCGGATTCTGCACAAAATAATCTGCCATCTGAGATTTATGAACCAATCCATCATTATGCAATCAAACATCAACAAATGCCCCAAAATCAGTCACATTTCTCACAACCCCTTGAAGCTTCATCCCTATCTGAACATCTTTGATATCCAGGACATCAGATTTAAATACTGGTTTCTCAATTTCTTCTCTCGGATCAAGTCCTGGCCTCTGAAGTTCCCTAATAATATCTTCCATCGTCTCAAATCCAAGTTCATACTTATTACAAAAAGCTGAAATCTGACTCTCGTCGTAGTGAGGCATCTGGAGAGGAAGTTTCAGATTTTTTTCTTTATTCCAAGCTCTCCTTCAAGGAATGCATAGGTTGCTTTGTGATGATCTGGATGAATACCTGTCGCATCAAGTGGCTCTTTTTCCCTCTTTAATTCTCAAAAAAATCCAATTGCCTGTTCATAAGCCTTTTGGACCTAGCCCTTTCACTTTTTTTGATCTGTTTCTTCTCCTCAAAAGCTCAGTTCTCATCTCTATAAGCTACCACATTTTTTTAGCTACACTAGTAGAAAGCCCCGCAATATACTGCAACAAAGTATAACTTGCTGTATTTACATCAACTCCGACTGCATTTACCACATCTTCAACCTTTTTCTTCAAGTTTTTTTCTTTGAGGATTTTTTTGATCTACATCATGCTGATACTGCCCGATTCCAATTGCCTTTGGATCAATTTTTTTGTCAATTCTGCCAAAGGATCCTGCACCCTATGAGCAATACTAATAGCCCCTCTAATCGTCACATCCAAATTTGGATATTCATCTTGTGCCAGCTGAGAAGCTGAATATACTGATGCACCAGCCTCTGAAGTAATCACATACTGCACTTTGAGATTATTTTTTTGATAAAATCAGCGACAACCTTTTCAGATTCCCTACTAGCAGTCCCATTTCCAATTACGATCAAATCAATACCATACTGCTCTACCAAGTTCAAAAAGTGATTTTTTTCTGCTTCTGCAATTTTTATTCTGAGGCTCCGTTGGATAAATAACTTCTTTTGCAAGAAATTTTTCCTGTTTGATCTACAACAGCCAATTTACATCCTGTTCTAAATGCAGGATCAAATCCCAAAACCGTCAATCCTTTTTACCGGAGGTGTCAAAAAGCAAATTTTTTTCAAATTATCTCCAAAAACTCTAATTGCCGCTTCATCCGCCCATCTTTTTCTTATCTGACCTAAGCTCCCTCTCAATTGATGGCAAAAAGAAGCCTTGTCAATCCATCCTCTATCGCCTCATGCAAATATTCCACACTTGAATTAGCTTTTTTTGAGGGACAAAAAAACGAGTTGAAAAATTCTGAAATCTTCGATTGAGAAAACTCAAGCCCAACGGACAATTGCTTTTTCTTTCTCAGCTCTCGCTACTGCTAAATATGCATAAGAAGGCATCTCTGCGAGTTTTTTTATTATAGTCTTTATAGATCTTGTACACTCCATTTTTCTTCAAAAAGTTTTGGTAGCTTTGGTCTGAAGTTTTGCATTTAGTTCTTCAAATTGCTTGATCTCAGCCCTTAAATCTGCATGATCACTGACCGCTTCTGCGAGAATATCCTTTGCCCCTTGAATCGCCTCAGCTCCATTTTTTTACAGAAGTTTTCGCATCACCAGTGTCTTTTACAAATTTCTCTGCCTCCGCTTCAAAAATCCTCTTTGCTGAGTTCTGCCTTTGCCAAAATTTGTGCAAGTGGTTCAAGTCCCTTTGCCTTTGCAATTGTTGCTTTTGTGTTTTTTTCTTTTTCCTTGAATGGTCTATACAAGTCCTCTACTCTCGCCAAGGTTTCAGCAGAAAGAATCTGAAGTCTGAGTTCATCTGTCATTAACCCCTTTTTCTTCGATAAGTCTAATCACATCTTGCTTCCTTGCTTCTAGATTTTTTTGGTATAGCTATAAAGCTCATAAAAAAATCACGCAATTGCTCATCACTTGCACCTTTTGTCATTTCCTTACGATAACGAGCAATAAAGGGAATCGTATTCCCCTCATCCAAAAAGCTGAATAATATTCTTGATAACTCAGATTTCCATACCTGTTTTCTGATTGATAATACTGATAAGATCCATATTCCCTCCTTTTTATAAATTAAAAATACAATTTTATTTATTTTTCTTTTGATTCATCTCCACAAGCTACCTGAACTATCGCGCCTACTGGACAACAATTTTTCTGCAAGAGCAAATTGCTCCTTAGGAAGATCAGGTTTGATAACTTTTTTTGCCATCTTTATTGTCAGCAAACTGCATCATTACACATACTCCACAATGAATACAATAATCATGCTTAACTTCTAATCTAGTTTCTTGCATTATTATTCCTCCTAATATAAATTATTCAACCTCCCTTTCCTTAATCAATCTATTTTCAAAACCAGAAAGTGCAGGTGAAATCTGATTTTTCAGGATAGTATTTTTTTGCTGAGGTTTAGGCTCCTTAACCGCCTCAAGCAAAGAAGCATTATTGTCTTTTAATGAGTTCTGAACCTGATTTGCAAGTCTGCTTTCTTCTTTTTTTCTCCTCTTGTTTGGGCTGTAAAGTTGTATTATTTTTCACTCATTTTTTTATTAAAAAAATAGAATAATAAAAAAATCAGATCTTACTTTACGATATTCTCCCAAAATTTCAAGTATAAAAAAAGGACCACAAGGAATACCTCTGGTCCACTGGCAGACTCAGAACCGATAGCAGCCCTTAGAATACAGAAGGCTTTAGGATATCAGATGCACACGCAACAAATAGGATTAAAGCCATTTATATCCGCAACAAATAACAAATCGGTTCCAAATCTTATTTTTCTCACTTTTTCATTTGGGTAAACTACTCGTTTGAGAAAGACTTATCTTGATATCACCCATACCAAAAAGAAATCTGATTTTTTTGTTTTTCTTTTTGTTTTACGACCCTAGATATATGCATCTATACAACAAAAACAACACTAAAAATCAAATTTTTCCTCTAATTTTTTTAGATCTCACATTTTTAGAAAAATCTATGATATATTCGCTCATAAAAAGTTAGCACAGCATCATATCTTGCGCAGAAGAATAGTTATGAATAGGGTTATTTGCTGATCATAAATATTTCCTCATACGAGAAAAACGTGCGATACTCATTGAGCAAAAAAATCTCAAAAAAATCCGACTCATTTACACGATTTTTCCTCCAAATCTAACACAGCAAAACTTGAGTCCATTCCCAGCTCTCCATCACAAAAAGTTGCGAAACACAACAACCAAAAACTTGCTCCTCCCTCAACATAGTCCATTACAAAGGCAATTTTTTTACCAACGGGGATATGATCATTATTACCAATTCCATTTTCCGAGAAAAAGCATATGAAGATTTTTTTGGTAGAAAGCCTAGTCGCATAGTGTTCCCAAACCCCTAATCCCCGCTCTCAAAAGCTTTCCTTCAAACCTAAAAAAATATGGTCATATCTCTTATTTACATCAATCCCCGTAATAACAAGATGAATTTTAGCACATCACCACTCTGAAAAAAAGAGCAAAAATCAGACTTTATTTGTCCGATCAAATCATATTGTGCAGATAAAAATCTCCTCAGCACTAATGCATACCAAAAAAACTCTGCCTCTCACCTCATATCTGAAAAATAAGGTTTTCATTTCTTCCTTCTTTCAAAAAAACCTGAAGGTAAACTTTACCCCCTGTTTGTTGTGCTAGTTTTTTTCCAAATGATGTTGTAATGATACGCTCTCCTCTAACATCTAACAAACCAAAAAAAATAAAAAAACACTTATTCAAAGATATGAATTATTATCCTCTATGATTATACTAAGGCGAGTATTTTTTTGTCAAAAGAAATTGATTTTTTTAACTTTAATTGTATAAGATCACCCATCAAAAGAATCAGTTTTTTTATCTCTATACAATTTTTCTATGCGAAACAGTATCACAAATTCCCTTCAATATACACGAGATAGTATGGCAACCTTTGTACACGAACAACCTCTATTGTTTATCATCATTGGACTCATTCTCATTCGATCAATCATTGCAAGCTCAATCAAAAGAAAATTCAAAAAGAAATATATCCTCCCCTACGAAAATAAAGTCAATACGGAAAACCAACATTTTTTTATATCAAATACTTCAAAAAAAGTACATAGCATCAATTCAATTGGAATCTTAATCATACTTGCACTTATTCTAATCTATATTCTCACAAAAGTACAAGTCATTGGAAGCGTTCTGGCAGTATGAGTCGGTGCTGTAATTTTTGACTTTTCAGACTTTTTGTCGTAGCTTTTTTTGATGTATTTTGTTTTTAACAAAAAAAATATCAAGTTGGAGATCATATCAAAGTCCGCATAGATGGACAAGATTATCAGGGAGAGATCCTTGACATTAGCGCTTTTTTTATATCTGAATTGCTGGGAAAAAAACGAATACGGAGAAAGTAAAGACCAATATTACCATATCCCCAACAATCAGCTCCGATTAAATCCTATCAATAAACTAAACCTCTCTCACGATAATTATACAAAAGAATCTATCATAATTCCCTATTCCAATACAGAGTTCACTCTGCCATTTGACGAGACCGTTAAGGAAATTCAAAAAAATTTCTCAATAATTATCTCCCTCTAAGAGCAGCTTCACAAGTAGGAAACTACAAAACCTACATCGGGAAAAAGATATAAAATGAGTTTTACCTACCAAGATGGGAAAACCCATATTTGGATTGGATTTCTAACAAGAAGAAAAGATGAAGAATCCAAAATGTATACTATTCTTGCCTTTATCGAAGAATTAAAGAAAAAAAATAATACCCCCTTAACATGAAGAAAAACCGATATCTCAAATCAGGTTTTCTTTTTTTACAATTTTTTTACAAATAGAGAAAAGGGGACTAGCCTGGTAAATAACCTGACTAATCCCCTTACCCTCACTAGAGGAAACTAACTTCTCATTACAACCCAACACAAAAATTGTAAATCTCTAGTGAGAACATACTCGCCTAACACATAGTTAGAACCTAGAATATATTTATTTGACATAAGATGTCAAGACTTTTTTTAGTTTTTCTCATACACTATACAATTTCATGCCTGTATTCAAAATCTGCCATAATGAGATAAGGGCCTCAGGGATTTCCCTGAGACCCTAGTCTTAGTTAGATGATGCTTGCGCATCATACGTTCCAGCAAGATCTACAATCCGCTTGAGAGTTTCCTTGATGCTGAAAAACCTGTTCTAGAGAAGGGTTAAGATTCTGTAAACCTTCGACTTGATTCTGAAGCTTAACCAACAGATCATAGATTTCAGGCTTGAGCTGAGCAGCATTCCCACACTGAACGAGATCAGCAAAGTTACCTCTTGTTACGTCATTAGCAGACGTACAGACCTTTAGATAGTAAGCTATTCTACCCAGCAGTTTTTTTCAAAAAGCTTGTTGGTACATACGTTGAAACAGACTGGGTGAGCAAACTGTCGCATAAAAAGTTAAAGTCTTGTACCATAGAGCAGAAAAAAAGGTCTGAGATATTAACAAGTCAGACAACTTTGAAGCGTCCTCTCTGCCTTCGAAAAAAACGTTCGATAGAAGATAAAAGACTCTAATGGAGACATCCCCATGATTTTTACCCATTTCGATCCCCTCCTTTATTAGCGAGGTCAAAGACTGTGATTCCATAACTATTTATATTTAATATTTTTTTATATTACAGGATTTTTTTATACATTTTATTGTAAATGTCAAGACTTTTTTTATTTCTAATGGATCAAAAGATTACTCACCACTAACTTCCTTGATCTGATCACGAATAATAGCTGCTTTTTTTCGAATTCCCAAGCCTTGATGGCATTATCCAGCTGAATTTTAAGATCCTTGAGTATAATTTCTCTTTCAGCTTTGGTAGCTTTCTTGAGTTTTTTTACCTTTCATCTTGATAAAGAACCAAAATCCTGATTCAGATTTAAATCTGTTTTTTTACACTCTCAAGATTTTTTTGATATTGGATAGTGCAACCGAGGGCGTAATACCATGTTCTTGATTAAACTTTTGCTGAATATCACGACGACGATAGGTCTCTCGCAAAGATTTGATCATTGACTCGGTAAAAGCATCAGCATATAATATCACTTCACTATTAGGATTTCTCGCAGCACGCCCAATAATCTGAATAAGAGAAGTCGTTGATCTCAAAAACCCCTCTTTGTCTGCATCCAATACTCATATCAAAGTCACCTCAGGCAGATCGATCCCCTCTCTAAGCAAATTTACTCCCACAATAATATCAATTTCTCCAGTTCTAAGCTTATTGATAATTTCCCAACGATCAATCGTTGCTATCTCACTATGAAGATAAAAAAAGCCTTGAACCCCTGAGCCACAAGAAAATTGGTTACTTCTTCAGAGGATTTTTTAGTCAAAGTTACCAGGAGAATTTTTCCCATTTTTTTATTGATATGCTCTCTAATTTTTCCCAAGCAAATGCTCCAAAAAAAGCCGGAGCTTTTTGCCCCCTCAAAAATATCAACATCAGACTGCAAATAGGTAGAAAGTAAGCTTTTCTGGCATAACAAAAAAAAGAAAATAAATCTGACTTCCAGTCTAATGATTCCTCCCCAGAAAAACAAGACAAAAAAACATTGACCTTATTTATACAGAATTACTCATCTCATTTTTCCCCTTGTATTAAAAAAATTTAAAAAGATATACTAAGCATGTTTTTTTATTCTTTATTGTTTGATATTATGAAAAAAACACTCGTACTCTCTACACTTTTTGATTGGAGCTGCAGCTCTAACAGGATGTGGGCTACAAACTAACAACGAAATTCTCTCTGGAGAAGACACTCTTGTTCAAAAATACAGACACAACACAAATCACAAATCCAGCAAGCGAATACTGCATTTCTCAAGGAGGAACCAGTGAAATCAGAAAAGATAAAGATGGCGCTGAATTTGGAGTTTGCAAGCTTGCAAATGGAGAAGAAAGAGAAGAATGGAGTCTCTATAGAGAATCTGAATATGTAGGACTTTCTCTTGCAGATGCAGAAGCCAAAGCAAAAAGAAAACGGAGTAGAATTCCGTATCGCAGAACAAGATGGAGAAGCTAAGGCATTAACTATGGATCTTAGACCAGGTCGCGTAAACGCAATGGTTAACAGCGGTGTAGTAACGTCAGTGGTTATTGAATAAAAGTACAAACACTAAAAAAAGAGAACTCTGATTCAAGTCAGGATTCTCTTTTTTTATTCTTTCCCTTGCATTCAATAGGCAGAAAAAAATAGACTAAAAATCATACTTTTTTTGTTTAAGGATAATCTTTTTAAAAATCCAAAGAAAAATCTATGAAAAAAAACACAACTTATACCAATTATCTGCCTACTAAGCGCAATAGCAAAGCTTACTAATAATACTTTTGAAGTAAAGAAAAAAACAGCTCCCGAACTATCAACTACTGGGGACAATAGCTTAATTTCAGATGAAACATCACTCCCCACCAATCCTGCATCTGCATACTGTATTGAGCAGTGAGGAAGCTTGGTTCGTACCTCTCTTCCAGAATGAGATGAATACCTAAACTGCAAACTTCCATCTGGAGAAGAAGTTGAAGAAAAATAAATTCTACAATTCAGCACCCTACCTATGAAAAACACTTGAAGAAGCAGAAACTATCGCTAGAGAAAAAAGAAACTCACTTCGCATTATCGAACAAGACGGAGAAACTCTCGAAACCACAGCAGATTATGTTCCATGACGTATAAACATAACCCTTACAAACTGAATCATAACCTCAGCTTTTGAAGAGTAATTATCAAAATCCCCCTACTAAAAAAGTAATACCTCATTTCTAGCTGATCTCAAAAATTTTTACCCCCAAAAAAACAACAAAAAATATGAAACATCCTTTTTACCAAGTTTGAAAAATTACTGCAAACTAGCATTACTAGCCTCTGCTCGTATTGCCAAACTTGAAAATCACAATATTATTACAGCTGATGATGTATTCCTCGGAATTATGATGACCTTTATGGAAAATCATTTAGAAGATAGTTTCCGTGCTTTAATAGGCATCCATGAAAATAAAAAACTTGATGCCCATCTTGAAACACTAGAGAACAAGGCTTTAGATTATGAATTCATCCACATAAATCAAATAGAGCCAGATCATTACCATTTTCAAGAAGAAATCCAAACCTTGCTACAACCCTATATTGATCATCCATCAAAAAAACCTCGATCTCCAATATCTTCTAAAAGGAGTTCTTCCTTACCTTTCTAGTGAGACAAAAAGCACTCTTAAAGACAAAGAAAACAAACTATTCTAAAAATCATTGATACGACAAATAAACTCAACCAAATCCCTATCATCAAGGAACTTTGATTTATCAACTTTCTTGACACTCTAGACGAAATACTTAAACAACTTAATTTAGATTATTCTCAACTTGAAAAACATGCAAATCAAAAATCTGAACCAGCGAAGATCTCAATGCACTTTTTCAATTCCTTAGAAGAAAAAAAATCTCACAAACCTCCAGCTCTATGGAAAGCGAAATAGTAGAAAAAAATCTGAATCAGATAAAAAAATCTGATCAAAGTTCTGTTTCCACTTCTGATCCCAAAGGGAAAAAAAGAAAGAAGAAAAAAAGCTTACCATCGAATATTTTTGGGACAGACCTTACCAAAAGAAGCCAAAGATGGCTATCTTGATCCCATTATCTGAAGAGAAAAAGAAATAGATCAAGTAATCTATACGCTTCTCAGGAAAAAGTAAAAACAACCCTCTTCTTATATGAGAGGCTGGAGTTGGAAAAAAACGGCAATCGTAGAAGGCCTTGTTCAAAGGATCAACATGGGAAAAGTACCTGAAAAAAACTGATTGGAAAAAGAGTTTTTTTCTATTGGACATAGGGAACTCTCGTTGCTGGGACAAAATACAGAGGAGAATTTGAATCAAGAATGAAATCAATTCTCGAGGAAGCAACTGATCCAACCAATAATATCATCCTATTTATCGATGAGCTCCATACCATCATCGGAGCTGGAGGGCAAGATCAAAAATGATGCTGCACAAATGCTAAAAGCCACTTCTCTCCAGATGAAAAAAATTAAACTTATTGAGCAACTACTTTTTGATGAATATCAAAAATATATCGAAAAAAAGATGCCGCTCTCAAAAAGAAGATTTCAAGAAATTGTTGTAGAAGAGCCATCTTTAGAAACCACAAAACAAATTATTCTATGATTAAAAACAAATTTACGAAGACTTCCATGGAATTGCATTGTCAGAAGAAGCAATTGACGCTGCTATTCATCTCAGTAAAAGATATATTCTCAATAAGCAACTTCCAGACAAAGCACTCGATATCATCGATGAAGCTTCTGCTCGTAAATCTACCATGCAACAAAAAAACTCGACAACGATGATAGCTACAAAAAAAACAAGAGAAAAAAATAGAAAAAAATCCAGAAACAAATTGAGGATGCCATCGAGAATCAGGATTATTTTTTTCTGCTGCTGAACTCAAATCTCAAGAAGAAGAACTCAAAAAAAGAACTGCAAAAAAATCCGCTCAAATAAAAAAATATCCCAATGAACCTGAGATCAGTAATTACCCCTGAAGATATTGGAAAGGTTTTAGCAGATAAGACCTGAATTCCTACAAATATCGTGAATGAAGATGAGATCACAAAAGCTCAAAAAGACTCGATAGCGACCTAAAAACCAAATTATCGGACAAGATGAAGCCGTAGATAGTATTGTAAAAACCCTTATTAGAAGTAGACTTTCTGTAATCAGAAAAAAACAAACCTATCGGATCATTTCTTTTTCTTGGACCTTCTGGAGTCGGTAAAACTTACCTTGCAAAACTCATCGCAAAAACCTACTTTGGAGATGAAAGTGCAATGATCAGATTTGATATGTCTGAATTTATGGAAAAAAATTCTCTGTATCTAAGCTCATTGGTTCTCCTGCTGGATATGTGGGATACGATGAAGGTGGAGGGCTAACTGAAGCAGTTAAAAAGAAAAGCCATATGCAGTAGTACTCCTAGATGAGATTGAAAAAGCCTCTCCAGATGTGCTCAATATTCTCCTTCAGATCCTTGATGAAGGACAGCTCAAAAGACTCAAAAAGGTCGCCGAGTTGATTTCAAAAACACGATTATCATCATGACTTCCAATATTGGAACAGAAGAATTTAGTAAGAAAAAGTCTTCAATCTGATTCGATACTGGTTCATCTCAAGATATGGAAAACAAACTTCATGAAGACATCAAAACAAGAGTCCTTGAGGATCTCAAAAACTACCTTACTCCTGAACTTTCCAATAGAATTGATCACAAAATCGTCTTTAGAGCATTGACAAAAAAAGATCTCACCGATATTTTCAATCAGAAACTCAAAACATTCCTTGCTGCTCGAAAAACAAAACGAAAAAAAGTGAAACTTCCAAAATTTACAAAAAAACTGAAATCGAAAAAAATCATTGATAAAAATCTATGATCCTCAATTCTGAGCAAGACCAGTTGAAAGATATATCAATGATGAAATCGAAGCTCAAATCATCAATAGTTTATTAAAATAATATCAAAACATTAAAAAAAAGAGATTGGAGAAAAGTAACTCCTCTCTTTTTTCATTTTTATTGATCTTTTTCCTTTTCTTTTTTTAAGGCAAATAACTATACTCAAAAAGATTGTTTTAGACACAAAAAAATATCAAAAAAATGTCAGCTCATAAACTCGTGATCAAAAGATGCTCTCTGGCAACTATTTGGGAGAATTATCAGTGCACTCTTTGGCTTTGTAATAACAAAAATTATCGCTTCCTACCTTGGACCACTCAGATACGGAGATTATGGGACAATTTTTAGATTTTTGCATGGTGGACAGCTTTTAGTTGACTTCTGAATTTATGTACTCGCGGTAAAAAGACTCGGAACAATAAAAGCCGAATCAGAAGAAAACCAAGATCAAAAAAATCTGATTTTTTTCAGCTAATTCTCCTTTAGGAGTAGAATATGGTAAATTTGTTGGAACAAGAATTTTTCTTAATAGGAGTAATCTATACTCTAGCAATTATCGTTGCATACCTGATCCCAGCATATACAAGCAATCCATTCATCATACGAGGACTACCATTTGCGATGTGTTATTCGGCAAGTAACATGTATGCAGGAATCCAACAGCTCCCACTCCAAATTTTTTTCGAAAGATGAAAAAGACTGACTCGATCGTTGATTATCGCAAGACTTTCACAGTTAGTTGTACTTTTACCAGTGGTTTATTACTTTTTTTCTCAGAAGTAGACTTCACAACTAATCAGGCTCCAACAGTAGCAATGGTTGCAGCATTTGCTCTTGTTATTTTTCTCTGTTGTTGCAAGTTCTCTAGGACAAAATGTGGAAATGCACCTTCGTACAAAGGATCTCCTTCCTCTCAAAATCAGATTTGATTTCTCCTTTATCAAAAATCTCCTCAAAAAAACAATCGAAAATACGGATTCTCCTACTTCTTCAGTAGCTTTTCATACCCTCTTGGTATTGATGTTCTTGGGATGGTTTTTTTCCCAACTTCTGAGGGATTTAAATATGCTGGAATTTGGGCTTTAGCACTCAGTTTAATAGAGATCTTGCTCATTATCCCATCATCCCTGGGAAATAGCCTACTGCACAAAATCCCAAAATATTCAATAGAAAACAAGAAAAAAAGTCTTGGAAATCTGATGCTCTTGGTGGGATTCCTCGGTCTTTGGATTGCAATGAATTTTTGACTCTTTGCATCTGATATCATTCCAATTGTTTCCTCAAAGGAATTCTTAGGAGTATGGTCTGATACTTCTCACCGATGATCTGATCAAGTCTTACCATTCTTGGGAATCGTTCTTTTTATGAGCTTTATCAAACAAGTTTACAATTACACCTTTGTTGCACTTGATCAGCAAAATAAACTCTTTAGCATCAATGGAATCGGAGTGCTTATCTGATGTATCATCTGAATCTTTTTAATCCCTCGCTATTGACTTTTTGGAGGAGTAATTACCCAGCTTTTCATCGAAGCATTCTTTACGGGAGGTGCAATCTTAATAGGAAAAATAAAAAATCTGACTCCAAAAATCAGTATCCCCCTCCTCATCAGACTTTTCTTCTGATTATTGATTAGTGGGATATTCTGAATCCTCTTACAAAAGATGCTCTCACCTTACCTAAACTTCTCAGGTATCTTTGCAAAATTACATTGAGACTTCTTGATCATTGCTAGTATAGTTAACGCTTTACTCCTTGCGCTCATCTATCATCCTATAAAGAAAGTTGCAAAAAGGACTCACCCAAGAATAAGCACTTTATCTCATCCAAAAGAACAATGTTCAAAAACGATTTTTGAGAAACTCTGTAAATATCCTCTTCCAAAAATCCAAAAAAATCATTAGACTTGCACTAATGACATTGGTCTTTTTCTCTATCGTGAGAATGTACTTTATCGTCTATTATTTCAATACCTTTCTCATCTATAAATACGAGAGTGGAATTCAGCTTTCTGATGCTTTTTATCTATATTCTCGACAAACTCAATAATCAAGGGCTTATGATGACGATAATCCTTATCGCAATTGTAATTGTTGGATATTTATGGCTCCACCCTATTGGAGATGCCTCAATCGTTTCAGCCCTAGAAAATCCTGAACAATCAACCTTTAAATCTTTTTATCAAAGGATCTGGGAAATTTTTTTCCAATGCTTGAATATAGTGGACTTTCTACGCCATTTGGAATGTTTACTTTTCTTACAGCAGTGCTAAGACTTTACCTAATGGATGTTTACGATAATATTTTTTTGTAGATATGGTAATTGGGATACGAGGGCTTATAGTAGTTTTTCTCAAGTGTTTGCCGATCCTATGCTAGAATCATTATCGCAACAGAATGAGGAGCTGTCTTTGATGCGATAAAAAAAGCACCGTCCTTGCTATCTCAAATCTTGGACTTTCCCTAAAACTTATGGTCATAGAGGTGCTTTTTACTATTAAGATTTTTTTGATTATCTGAGCTCTTATTGTAGGAATCCCTGTTTTAATGATTAGTATCGCAGTACGATTTGATGCTATTTCAAATCCTATCGTAGAAAAACATTATCCGAACTGTTGCAATACTCCTACTTCTTTTTCTTGCCTACATCAACTGTATTGCAGAAGCCTTCTTTCTTACCTACTGGCATCAAGCATATAAAGCCATAAAATAAAAAAATAACAAAATTTGAAATCAGATTTTTTTAGCTCGTTTACTTTTTTTGAATGCGATACCTCAGAGTCCAAAAACCTCACAAAAAGCTATACCGCGCGCCCAATCATTGATGATCTTTCTTTTTTTCCCTTGATAAAGGACAAAAAGGTCGCTCTTGTAGCAAAAAAATGGAGGTGGGAAGACTACTCTACTTAAGCTTATTATGAATCAACTTGACAAAACCGATGGAACCGTTGAACGAAGAAAAGGACTAAAAATCTGATATTTATCACAGGATTTTCACTGAGACCTTGAACTATCTGTTCTAGACTACCTCTTTAGTCAAGGAGATAACAGAGGACAGCTAATAAAAACAATATGAAGCATCCCTCGAGAATCCCCAGTCTCTCTCTCCTGATCAGATGAACGATCTTCTTATTCAACTCGAATCACTCCAAGCTCGAGATTATGAATCCAAGGTACAAACAATTATCTCTCGTCTTAATCTCAACTGATTGCTCAGTCAGAAACTCAGCACCCTTTTCCTGATGAGAACTCAAAAGAGTTCAACTTGCAAAAAAATTCTTATCGACGAACCAGAGATGCTAGTCCTTGACGAACCAACCAATCACCTCGATCTCCAAATGATTGAGTGGCTTGAAAACTTCCTCAAAACTCAGACTTCAACTCTTTTTATGATTACCCATGATAGATATTTTTCTTGAATCAGTCTGCAACCATATTCGAGAGCTTGACCGTGGAAAAACTCTATCAATATCCCGGAAATTATTCTTATTTCCTTGAAAAAAACAAGCTGAAAGAAAAGAAAACGAAGGTATAGAAATGGAAAAGATGAGACAGCTCCTCAAAAAGAGAACTCGCCCTGAATCCGTAAAAGCACCGAGAGCCAGAGCTACCAAACAACACTATAGAGAAAAAGGAATTTTATAAACTCGAAGCAACCTACGATTCTCGTAAAAGATCTTATAAGATCTGAAGCTTGAAGTCTCGATATTCCTCTTCAAGAAAGAAGACTCGGAACTAAAAATCCTAAAAAGTCAAAAAAATCTACAAAAAAACAATTCTGATCAAAATCCATCGTTAATCACTTCACCTACGATTTTTAAACACGGTGAAAGAATAGGAATCATCTGAAAAAAATTGAGCTGGGAAATCGACTTTTATCAATATGCTCCTAGGACTCGAACCAAACGACAAAGGAGTTATTGAAACCGGAAAAAAACCGTAGTTTTTTTGGATACTATCAGCAAACTCAAATCTCTTTTTCCAGAAAATAAAAAGAGTTATTGATATCATTAAAGACATCAGCGAATACCTCATCTTAGGAAACGGAGAAAAAAACTCTCAGCATCACATCTCCTCGAAAAAAATTTCTTTTTCCCGATGCAGCAGCAATTCACCTTTGCAAATAGTCTCTCTTGATGAGAAAAAAAGGAGACTCTACCTCCTTACCGTTCTGATGAAAAAAATCCAAACTTTCTCGTCCTAGATGAACCTACAAACGACCTTGATCTCCTCACCTTAAGAGTCCTTGAAGATTTCCTACTACAATTTAAAGGTTGTCTGCTTATTGTTTCTCATGATCGCTCATTTATGGATCGTTTGGTAGATCATCTCTTCGTCTTTGAATGAGAAGGAGTGATCAACGACTTCGAGGAACCTATTCAGAATGGAAAAAAACGATCAAGATACCAAAAAAACAGAAAAAAACCTGAATCTATTCAAGAGCACAATCTAGATCAGGCTTCTCATAGCTTAATAGAAAAACCAAAAAAACTCTCCTATCAAGAAGAAAGAGAACTTGAAAAACTTATCAAAGATCTCGAACTTCTCGAAGAAGAAAAAGAGCAAATCAACCGCATTTTTTTGACAATAAAGATCTCCCTTATGATGAAATTGCATTACTGTCCGAGCATCTCGAAACATCATCAAACAAATCGAACAAAAAAAGAAAGTAGACGATTTGAGCTCTTAGAAAAAAACAACAATAAAATCAAACTCCTCTATAATACCTACAATAAAAAAACTTCAATATCAGATTTTTTTATTCTCTATTACACCAATCATGATCATTACTCTTGGATGAAAAAGCCTGAAGTGGAAAAGGAACCGTTTCCAAATTACTTGCCGAAAAAAACTAGGATATACCATTATCTCAATTGGCTCTCTCAAAAGACAGCTTGCTGAAGAAATGGGACTTTCGATCTCAGAATTTAATGCATTAGGAGAAAAAAACCTGAAAAATCAGCACGAATTTGACCTCAAATACGAAGAATATCAAAAAAATCTCCCACTAGAGAGTAAAGTAATTCTCGAAAGTAGATTATGATTCCTTTGTCAGCCCTCATGCATTCAAAGTTTTTCCTTGATATCGAAGATGAAGTGGCTTTCGCAGAGAATCTTAGGAGATAACAGAACAACAGATACCTTCAGTAACCACCAACATGCACTTGAAATCACTAGAGCAAGAAATCATAATGATCAAGCCAGATATCTTAAGCTCTACAATATAGATCTTCGAGATACCTCACATTACGACTGCATTATTGATACCTCTTATCTGACACCTGAAGAGGTGGTAAACAAAAATATTAGAACATTTTTGAGCAGCACAATAAATAGAGACCTCCGCTTGAGTCTCTTTTTTAAAAAAATATAAAATCTGAATTATTGTCTGTTTATTCTTCAGTCATAGATTTTTATTCCAAAAAAATCTTGTAAAAGAAAAACAGGATAACTATACTAAAATTGTTTTTATATATACCTAGATAAATATGACACATAAAAAAAGTAATTATTGTAGGTTCTGGACCTGCAGGACATACTGCAGCTATTTATGCAGGGAAAGCCCTATTAGAACCACTAATGTTTGAAGGATTTATGGCAGGAGGAATCGCCGCTGGAGGACAACTCACAACTACAACCGTAATTGAAAATTTCCCTGGATTCCCAACAGGAATTGATGGTTCTGAACTCATGATGCACATGAGACAACAATCACTCAATTCTGGAACACAAATCCAGACACTTACTGTAGATTCAGTAGACTTGAGTAGTAAACCGTTCAAAGTGAATGTCGGAAATGAAACCTATACTGCAGACACACTCATCATCGCAACAGGAGCAACAGCCAAGAGAATGGGAATCAAAGGTGAAGCCGAATTTTTGGCAAAAAGGAATCTCTGCTTGTGCAATTTGTGATGGAGGACTCCCAATCTTTAGAAATAAAAAAATCGTAGTAATCTGAGGAGGAGATGCAGCTATGGAAGAAGCGATTCACCTCACCCACTTTGCCAGTGAAGTAGTAGTTCTGGTAAGAAGAGATGCACTTAGAGCTTCAAAAGCTATGCAAGAAAGAGCTCTCAATAACCCTAAAATCACCTTTATGCGAAATACTGAGGCTGAAGAAGCTCACGGAGATAAGTTACTAACTGGAGTATCAGTAATCAATAATAAAACAGGAGAAAAAAAGCCTGATTGAATGTTCTGGTCTTTTCTATGCTATCGGACATCAACCAAATACTTCATTCCTCAATGGACAACTTGAACTTGACGAAGCTGGATACATCAAAACTCAACCTGGAACTACTCAAACAAGTGTTGCTTGAGTATTCGCTGCTGGAGACGTACAAGACAAAAAAAGTATAGACAAGCTATTACCTCTGCAGGAAGTGGATGTATGGCTGCTCTCGAAGCCGAAAAAAATATCTTCAGGAACTCAACTAAAAAAAGAAAATACTCTGACTTCAATCGCAGAGTATTTTTTTATTTATAAATATTTATAACCTAATTTCCCTCAACTAAAGAGAAAAAAACTGCTTCCCACTGATATTCCACCTTACCATAGGGAGCAAAAATCCTCCCTTCTCTTGATAAACTAATTCTCCCCTATTTAAATTTTGCATATGAGAAGCTATATCATTCTCATAAAGTCAGATTTTTGAAGCATTTTGGAGCAAAGTCTCAATACCTACTACAGGATATTTACTCACCTCCCAAGACTCAAAACTATAGTTATCAATTGATAGTATCTGCTCCGATCTAAGATGATATTGAATCTGGACTCCTAACATCCTTCCTTGCTCATCATAGATCAACTTTTCATTAAAAATCCTAGGAATAAATGCAGATATAACCTCTCAAGTTATCGGACTATCAATATTAATCTGCCCATAATGCTCAAAAAGATAACCCTAAATTCTGAAGTTGACTCTTAATATTCTTTTTTTATTGCTTTTTTTCAGAAGTAGCAAAGCTATCTTTTTGCTGATAAACGAGTTCCATTCTCATAACTCATCGATAGTTTTTCTCAACTCTAAGTCAAGGGATACTTGCATCGATCAAGATCCAAAAGTCAGACTTTTTAAGCTTTTTTTCAGCAAATTTATCTCGTCTTAATGCAGGAAGATCAAGAATCTTCATAAGCGTTGACAAAGATTCGATAGACTGATCAACTCTTTTTGGCAACAGACAGCGTTTTTAGGTAAACTTGGGAAGTTCTCCTTTTTAATGAGAAAGTATTCCCCAAAAATCTCCTGTTCACAATAGATGATTTTTCCTCCCTGATTGTACTTGCCTTATTTGTTCAAGAAAAAGATCAAAAAGCCTGATCTCCTGTCATTGAAAAAAATCTTCGGATTGGAGAAAAAAATCTTGGAATCTTATTGATCGTCAAAAAAACCAAGAAGAAAGGCAAAAATCCCAATTCCTCAAACTACACAGGCTCCAAAACAAATAATACTTAAAATGATATACATAATAAGCAAAAAAATCTCGAATCATGAGCTTTTTTTAGACTGGAGCCTTAATTGAAGTTTTTTTGCTTAAGTTCTAGGAAATACTCCTCATCTTTGGTCTTATCTTCGACAAGCACATTATATTTCGAAAAAAACCAACTCTGCCTGATCTTCTGCAAGCTTAAAAAAAGTCTGATTCATCATAAAATTTTAATACACCCTCTTTACACCAAAAGATCAAGCAAGTCATCCATCGCCCAAGAATGCAAAAAGCTGAGTCAATGTCTGATTCCCTTGCGTCTTTTTTTCCAAAAATAGTCCCAAACTGGCTTTTTTTCACTGCATCAAATAAGGCTCAAAAAGCTGAATACTTTCCTCTTGCGAACTCCTGGATTTTTGGTTTTTTTAGATTTTTTTACCATGATCATAATTCAAGATTAAATCTTAAAGGAAAAATTTCTCTTGGTTTTGCTCAGTCCTGAGGTCAAACAACTCATCTTTCTTCAAGAGCATCCATAATTCTCGCTGCTCTTCCAAAACCAATATTAAGCTTTCTCTGAAGCATCGTTGCAGAGGCCTTTCTCGTCTCTGAAATCACCGCAATCGCTTGATTGATCAACTCATCATCGGAACCTCATTCACCTACAGAGAAACCTCACTTACTTGATTCAACTTTCGCCTCCAATGCAGCTACAATCTCTGGATGATAAATATCCTCTTCAGTCAGATTTTTGCATATATTTATTCTTAAGCTGTCCCACTACTCTTTCGATCTCCTCTGTAGAAACAAAAGGAGCCTGAATTCTGATTGGGAATTTTTGTACTTGGATCCATATAGAGCATATCTCCCTTTCCTACGAGATCTTCTGCTCCTTTTACGACCCAAAAATCGTTCTACTATCAATTTCACTTACCACTCCAAAAAGCAATTCTCGTTGGAATATTCGCCTTAATCATACCCGTAATAACATTTACTGAAGGTCTCTGAGTAGCCAAGATCAAATGAATTCCAATCGCTCTTGCCTTGGCTGCAAGACGGTTAATACAGTTTTCAACTTCCTTTTTATTTGCAGCACTCGAAATCATCATATCCGCCATTTCATCAATGATAATTACGATACGATACATTTTTTTCTTTAGATTCAGCGAGCATTTTCTCATTATATTCATCCAGATTTTTTTACTCTTTCCTCTTTCAAAAATAGTATATCTTCTTTCCATCTCTTCTACTGCCCATTGCAAAAAGCTTGATTGCCTTTCCACTTTCAAATACAATCGGCGCCAAAAGATAAGGCAATCCTGAATACATTTCGAGTTCAACCTGTTTAGGATCAACCATCAAAAACTTAAGTTCTGCTGGCGTATTCTGAAACATCAATGAAAGAATAAAATCATTTACCCCTACAGACTTTCCACTTCCTGTCGCACCTGCAATCAACAAATGAGGCATTGTTTCCAATGGTCTAATCTGCACCTTTCCATCAATTCCTTTTCACAAAGAAAGTGAAGTCTGATTTTTTTCATCTTTTTCTCCAAATTCCTGAGTCGAAAGAATATCTCAAAGTCTTACCATATTTGGCTGAGGATTTGGAATCTGAATACCGATCATATCCGTTCCCTCAATCGGAGCAAGGATGCTTAATGACTTAGACTTCAAAGCAAGTTTGATATCATTTTGCAAATTTTCAATAGCTGAAATCTTGATTCACTCTTCTGGCTTAATCTTAATCTGCACAATAGAAGGTCAAATATCAAATCCCTCAATAGTAATAGGCACTCAAAAATTCTGCCAACTTAATTTGCAAATCTTTCGCCTTTTTCTACCAAAAAAATTCTTCATCAATTCTCGTATCTTTTTCCCAGATTTGATTCCAATGCAGAATATTGAAAAGTCGGCTTATCTCCTGAATATTGAATGACTGGTTTTTGGCTTTTTTTCTTCAATTTTCTGTTCTACTTTAGACTTAAACATATCTTTAAATAAAGATCCTGACGCTCCAGACCCCGTTTTTGTCTTTTCTACAATTTTCCCTGTAGCCTGAGAAACCTTCTCCATAATTGAATCTGTAGAAATATCTGGACGAGAAATCGTAATCGTAGGTCTAGCATTCTCCTTTGAGTCAGACTTTTTCTTCTTTCTTTGCTGGTTTTTTTCTGACTGCTCAATAGTAATTCTTGGCAACTTTGGAAGACGAACATTGAGTACATAAAGCAAATATAAGATCGCTCCTACAAGCAAAACTCCTACAATCCACTTTATTGCTAGGATATAGCTTCCTGTCTCATTTTTTTGAGTCCCCTTTCTAAGAGCCAAAGCAATGGCCAAGAAAAAAATATCCCCCATTTGCTGGATAATTGATGGCTTCTTGAACACTCCAAAAAAACGAATATTCAACTCTGCAGAAATAAGCATTAACAAAAAGTCAGTAATATTTAATCAAAAAAACTTCGCCAAATGCCCCTTAACAAGTACCAAAATCCCCATTAAAATTGCCAGAGCAAAAAAAGAATAAAAGTCAGATTTCCCCAAAGGCAATCCCACTATATTTGGTAAAGAAATTAAATACTGGAGAGCCTTCTGCCATCACTCTAGAAAAAAAGTACAGTACTCGAGTACAATCATTGCCCCTCAAATATGATTTTTTTATTGAGGCTAAATCCTCTACTTGCAGATCTTCTTGCTTTTCTTCTCGCCAAAACCTAGACAATAATCAAATAAAACACTCAAAAAGAAGCCATAAATCAGACTTCTTTTTGAAATTTATAGTTTACTACAATGCTACATTGTGATACAAATGATCGACATCTTCATCTTCATTGATCGCATCCACAATCTTCTCAAAGATTTCCAAATCCTCACCTGAGAGAGAAACTTGATTATCTGCGATATAGTGAATATCTGCTTCTGCAATATGATATCAAAGTTCTGAAATCTGACTTCTCACTGTGATAAAATCTGATTTACTGGTTGTTACCTCTGCTACTCCATCTTCAATACTCAAATCTTCAATTGCCAATTCCATCAACTGAAGTTCTAATTCCTCTGGATTGAAAGGAGTAATTTTTTTCAAGCTGCCTTCCTTTATCCTCAACAATTTCCAATATTCCATCTATAACAATCACTCCCTGCTCTTTTAAACTGCCAAGCAACAGCACCAATTTCAGCCATAGATCCTCCCGCCTTTTTGTAGTGCAGTTCTTACCGTTTGTGAAGTTCTATTCGTATTAGAAGTAATCGTCTTGATCAAAAGTGCAGAACCATTTGGCCCATATCCTTCATAGACTACTTCTTTCATTTCTTCTCCTTCGAGCTGTCCAGATCACTTGAGAATTGCTCTTTCGATTACATCTTTTGGCAATCCATGATACCTCGCCTTTTTCCAAAACCATTTCCAAACTTGGATTCATCTTTGGATCTGCACCGTTTTTTTGCAGCGATTTGAATCTTTTTACCAATAATACTATAAATTCTTGATTTTTGCAGCATCTCATGAGGCTTTTTTTGCTGCAATACTATGCCATCTTCCCATTTATCTTGATATAAAAAAATAAAAAAACCTAATTAAATATACAGATTTTTCCCTCCAATTTCTAGCAAAAAAATCACTTTTTTTACCAAAAAGCAAATTCCTTGAAAAAAACCAGTAATATTGATAATATCACAGTACTTTTACCCACCACAAAAAGTGTAAAAAAATGAAAAAAATCTGATTTCTTCTTTTGTTTCTCCCTCTCATACAGGCATGTACTCAGCCTCATCCCACCAATATCGAATCCACAAAATCTGCTTCTCCTCTCGTCTCTGGAGACCTTATGTCAAAGCCCTTGCGAAACGACGATCCCAACATCCCAAACTGCGAGCCTCTCGATCTTAAGCCAATAAAACCTGAGGAAATCATCAAGATCGATGATGTAGTAGAGAATTGTACTTATGAGACTGGGCATATTGTTTATAATAAAAAAACTTATGATCAAGCGAAACACTTTTTTATGAAAATAAAAAAATTTGGAAAAAAATTTTATCACTCAGCAAGATCCAAAGACTTATGACGAAGATACAATTTGTAAATACCAAGAAAAAAATTTTTACAATAAAAATAGATGTTTATGATACTCCATCTGGTAGCAAAGATACTAACAAATCTGCATTCTTACAATTTTTTTATCAAAATATAAAATTCAAGAAAAGGATTTGGTTGAATATACCTCTGAATTAAATAGCATTATGCCAGACAATAATCAAAAATCATTATGGCTGTAAAGAAAAAAATTATTTGTAAGAAATTAATCCCCCAAAACTTATGGGGAAAAAAATGAGATCATTATTTTTTTGTTTAATTATCCAAATCCTGAAAAATAATGCAAAGACAGTTATTCTTGACGATAAACAATATTCAATAGGAGATTTTAATTACTTTTTCTCCATCTCTACTATTTATCAAACAATGACCACGAACTCCTTGAGAATTTAAAAAAATAAGCTTATCGTTAGAAGATACATCAATGGACAACTACGAGATCCAAACAGAAGTAGCTATCAAGAAAAAAAGAAACTATCTGAACTTTTTCAACTTCAAACTTGCGAAATTCCATTATGAAAAAAAGAGCCCCCTAGGGAATACCTAGAGAGCTTTTTTTATTGATTTAAATCAACACAAAAAAATCCCTCAGCATATACTGAAGGATTCTTTGTCTCTCAAATAGAGTTTCGGTTTAAGTTGCCATTGAAAATACCTGTGAAACATCACTCTTGATCTGAAATTTGTGAGACTTCATTCTACTATCCAATCTCTTGGTAGTTTCAAAAGGTATCTCTCAAATTTTTCTTGAGTACCTCAAATCAGACTATCAAGTTCAGCTTTCTGACCTTCTAACCAGTCTTTCATTTGAAGATTTTTTTCTCATTTTTAGAGTGGGATTTATTCACTTTTCTAGCTTCATCTTTCTCCAATCCATCTGCTACAAGAACATAGTTTTTTTACTGGAGTGCATTCGTATTTATTGTTCATCTTTTTTTAATAATAAGAGATTAAAGAGCCTATCTTACTAATCAGGCAAAAAAAGTTTTTGAAATCTGAATCTTTATCTTGTTCAACCGAAAAAAATTCAGACTTTTATTATTTTTTTCTAGAGTCTAAGCGAGTTATATCAAAGCATACTTCTACAAACTAGATAGTATCCAAGATATCTTTGATAAGTGAAATCAAAACTCACTTTTTCTCTTCTCTGAGTGCTACATATTGATTATTAGTTCCCGAAATTACGGGGACGGGAGTTGGGATAGTAGTTTCTGACTGTTTTGTAGACATAAATCAAAAATGCCTGTACAAGCAGATCTGCTAACTCTCCTCTAGTAATCGGTTGGGAGGTGACTCCAGCATCCAGGTTGAGTAACTTAACTCTAGCAGCTTGGGAAATGAGAGTATAAGCTTCTCACTTAGTAAGCATAGCATGAGGTACAAACACATATCCTGTAGATTGAGGACGAAGTAGAAAATCTCAAATCTCATTTGCAAGCAAATATTCCAAATGGGGAGCATAGGGCGCAAAAATAGGTTGTATCATTAATTGAAGATAAATGAGTAAAATTTTTTTGATAACGAGTCATTTAGACTGAGAAACAGCTAAACTATTGGCAATCATAATGATTCCATCTTCACGAAGGGCCATTGCATCTGGATAGAAATTACCGTTTTTTTACCAGCTACTACCCCGAGCTGAGCAAGACGCATAATAGAGTCCTGATGCCTGTGATTACCAATATCGTTAAAGATCTTATTAACGATACTTTTTTCCAATTGGAAAATTGCTACCAACATTTGAGCCATCTGGGACTTGGTTAAAGTTTCACCAGAAAAAGAAATCTGATTTTTGATCTCTTTTGATCCAAATGCAGGACTGAGATTGAGGGTATTGTTAATGATCTGCAATGCTTGTTTAGGAGAAATTGGCTTTTTCAAGTCATATTTCACCCAATCATTCAAGCAATCCTAGTGCATGTGCGGTATTAAGCTTTTTCAACAAAAGAGAATCTTGAATGCTCGTTACAAAATAGGACATATTGACATATCCATTTTGATCATCGCTACGATATCCAAGTTTATATCTGTATAAATCCAGCAAAACTCTAATAAAATCAGCGCAACGAACATAATTATGAGGATAAAATTTTTCCTCCGTTCCCTCCTTTTTAGCAAAACCAATACTCGCTAAGATTTCGATGCTTTCCCTATTTGGATCCTGAGCAATATCAGAAAAAAAGTAGGTAAAGACTGACTTTCAGATGTCGATAAAATATTGTAAACAAGTGGGGCTGCTGACTGTTGATCAGATTTTTTTGTACCTGTTCATTCTGTGGCAAAAATAGATGCAGAATTCGGCAAAGCAGGCTTTGCTTCAGGCATTCCCTTTTGCATAAATGATACCAAATACTCCCAAACTCATTGTGCCATTCCAGCGACATTAGTTTCGATCTCTTGTTGAAAACTAGGAGTTTGTGAGGTCTGTGGAAAAACAAGCTGAGCTGCAGCAACTTCATAAGTCATCAGCGAACTCATTGTATATCCAAACATTACCATCACGACTAAAACCTTCCACCCTGATCTGATTGAGATCTTTGGTGATTTTTGCATGTCTTATCTATTAAGAATAAAAAGATTTTTGTGTAGGAACCTTTTTATTCATTATCAAGACATTTTACCAAGAGAGTTTACGCTTTCCCAAGATAAACACCATAAGAGAATCCTCAACACTCCTCTACCTCCAAAAAGACAAAAGAAGTCTGATTTATTCATCTCGTTTTACCTTGACTATCACTGAAAAGTTATGCAAACTCCTCTCAGTAGGTTTTTATATCAACAAAGCTTTTTACACTTCATTGACAACAATATTATATATACTTTTTTTGAAATATGTCAAATATTGAAGACTTTTTTTATATGATAAAAATTTTATCAGTCCAAAACTTGAAAAATCAAAAAGATTAAATATTTTTTTATATATAAGAAAAAAATTACAAATAAAAAAACCTCGAGTTATCCTCAAGGCATTTTTTATCTCAAACGAATCGTCATATTAAGCCAATCTCCAAAAACTACGATAAAAAAATCTTCCAAGAACTAAATACTGGATACCTTTTGCCCATCAAGTACTTTTTCCATATTACGATAAAAAGTATTTGAGTCCGTTCTTCGAGTAGAAGAGTTTCTAAGCCTCGGATAGTCATCTTCTAGTTTTCCTGATTACTTCTGGCCAAATCGCATACACAGCTCTAAGTTTTCTCCACTCATTAGCAGTATATTCGGTATAGTCTTGATGGTATTTATTAGATATATGCCCACTAGAACGCTCATTATTTACATAGAATGTCTGCCAAGCAGAGGCATCAGCTCACTTAATTTTTTTGCTACTACCTTAAACTCTCCACTCTCATAAAAAAACGCAAAATTCCATTCAGATTTTTTTCACCTCTTTCATAAGAAGAAAATAAAAAAATTCTGATCTATCCAAACGATATTTCCCAGAAGATGCACTTCTCCATGCTCCATTTCTCCATTCTTGAACTTCAAGACGCACAACTCCATCAAAATACTCCGTATCTAATCAAGTATTTCTAACTCTAAGCGTAAAATCCGCATACTCATCTCTATCCAAACGAGAACGAGCTACATTGATAAATTCAGGCTGAAAGTTAGCATACTGCAAGGTATAACCTCCATTTCCTGAGTTTCAGAAATTAAAAAGTATTGATCAAAAACAAAGTAGCGATCAGACAAATTGGCAGTAAGCTCAAACCTCTGATTGCCTCAATCATAACGGAAAATCACCACGGCACTGATCCAGTTTTACAGTACTAGCATTAGCAAGTTCAAGAGTACAAGTCAGATCTGTTAAATCTCCTCTCAAATCACTTGTTTCTGCACGATAAAAAGCCCTCTGCCGTCTTGCGAACATCCCAGCAAAAAAACTTTTTCCCATCTCAAAAAAATCTATCTTTTGACAGTCAGCAGATGCTCTATCTCAGAGGATAAAAAGCAAAAAGAACACAATAAAAAAATAGAGACAAAATTCAGATTTTTTTCTTCATTTCTTCATTCTTCCAAAGTAAAAATCATCACTCAATAAGAAAAAAATTTAAATATTTTTAGAGACCAAAACAAGCATAATCTCGCAATTTTTTTGCTATCCAAAAAGTATGCATTACCCCCTCCCATCATCCTAAACTCCCATAAATATATAAATCTGTTTTTGTTTTTTTGTCAAGCGATTTTCGACTAGTAGAAATCAATCCTCTTGCAATCCTCATAAAAATATTTAAGCTAAAAAGTCAATTTTACCTCCTAAAAAAATAGCTGATGAAGCTGATAAACTTCTCAAAACTCGAGCTCACTCCTCAAGTCTTGATTCAAGGAGCAATCTTGCTTTTTTTGATAGGGAACTTGATTATTATGCTCTGAGTTATGAATAAAGTTGATCACCTCATAGAGCGAAATATACTAGGAAACTGAGGAGAACAAAACTTCTCTCGCCTTGAAAAACTCTATCAGAAAGCAGAATATCAAGCATATTTTAGTGGTGAAATTACCCAATTAGAAGGAAAAGATCTCTCAATTTTGATCAAAAAACTAAGTCGTTTTTTAGAAGAAATAAGAAATCTGACTTCTAAACTTCTTTTTATCTTTAATTCTTCATTTTATGAAACACGAAATGACTCAAGAAAAATGCAACTTGCTGTTCAAAAATCAGCTTGCAAATGTCCTATCACTGGACTTCCAATCCACAAAGTAATTTTTCGGTGCTATAATGCTCACTCTTTTTTTGGATTGACTGCATGGAACACTGTTAAAATCAACAAGATTTTCTCTGCACAAGTAGCGCTATATGGAAATGAGGCGAACATGAATGAATATTTAAAAATCACTCAAACAACTGGTTTCATGAACAATGTAAAAGCAAGAACTTGATGTATTAAAAAGCTAAAGTTGGACTCTCTACAGAAGCAAACTCTGAAGAAACTGACACTACAGAAGCTGCAACAGAAGAAACAGGAGATACAAAAACAGTTCAAAGTACAGAAGTTGTAAATACTAATGTAGCAAATGGTGATGCTAAATGGGCTGCTAATGGTCAAGAAGCATTTACTTACTTTGGTCTTCAGGGAACTCCAGGAAACGTAGTACTCAATACTAAAAACAGGAAACTATAAAAGCAATCGGAGGTGCATACCCTAAAGATGTATTTGAAAAAAAGCAGTTGCTACAATCAAAGCTGGTGAAGCTCAATCTGACGAAGCTGGACAAGCTGGAACTCTTACACAAGAGCAAATCGCTGCTTTGCTAAAAAGGAGTTCACTACTACAAGAACGAAGGAGCAGAAATTGTAATCGTAGAATACTCAGACCTCCTCTGCCCTTACTGCCAAAGACACTTTGACAACAAAACTATTGAAAGTATCGTAGATGCTGATGCTACTGTAGCCTTGGTATTCAAAAACAACCCTATCGCTCAACTTCACCCAACAGCACCTATCGGAGCTAAAGGAGCTGAATGTGCAGGTCAACTTGGAGGAAGTAAAGCCTTCTACAACTTTATTGCTAAAGGATTCACTTACTCAACATTCAACAATGATAATGTAACAGAAATCGCTACATCTATCGGACTTGACAAGGCTCAATTTGTTGCTTGTCTCAATAAGTAATCCAACATAAGAAATAAAAAAAGTCATAATTCAATAAAAAAACAAACAAAACTGACTCAAAAACCTGATGCGATCACTTCAATTCAGGTTTTTTTCTATTTTTTTCAAAAAAATATTTTTTTAGAGAAAAATGCCCCTAGAGAGTTCTCTAGGACACTTTCAGAGAGACTGAGATTAGAGTCCTCGCTTTTCCTTCCATTTCAAGAAGAGACGAGCACAAGATTCTAGCTCCAGCATAGGAGTAGATGCCAATTTGAGAAACACACAAGCTGGCAAGGTAGTGAGTTCAGGATGACCTTCATCCAGCCCAAGCAAGATGTAATCAATACAAGTTTTGTAAACTCGTTTGTAATCTTGTTGGATATATCTCAACTCATTGAAGGCTTTTTGACCAAGCTGCCTTCTGATAAACAGAGAGATATTTAGGCAAAATCCTCAACATCTTGAGAATAATCTCGCTCAATCAGCTCTTGAGTACGCTTATCAAGCGGTTCAACAAGATCTTCAAGCACCTTGAGCGCCTGTATAACAGATCGTGGCCCCTGTAAGTCGGTCAAATCTGCAACGAAATCTTCTTCTATTGCAGCAAAAAAAGCTGTTCAGAAAAAGTAGTTGTCTGATTCAAAGGAGAGATACACCATTACCAACTCCAAATGATTGAGTCTGGTTGTAAGAGTAAAACTCTTTTCTACAGATTCTGGTACACCGAGATGGATCATAAAGATTTATATTTTTTTATTTTTCTTGCAATATTGCAAACAAGACTATAACCTTTTTTTAAAAAGTAAAGTCAAGTATTTTTTTCTTCTTGCATTTTCAACTATATTCCATATAAAAAAAGGCGTTTTTATATTAGGGATTTATCATGAACGAAAAAAATACTCAATCACCAAAAATCATATTCTCAAAAAAATATCAACGAATTGTATATGGAATTCTCTTTATCCTAGTTATGACTGCAGGACTCAACTTTATCCAAAATAGTTCAAAAATCTGACTCATTTCTGGATCAACAGGAGCAATAGAAATCATCAAAAATACTGAAGAAGTTCCTCTCAATGAGTGGCTTACCAACTACACTAATAATAACTATAAAAAAATCGAACTAATAAATGAAACTGACCTAAAAGGATATCTCTTTTTGAGCTGAGAAAAAGAAAAAAATTCTTTGGACAAGAACATGAAATCCAATATTTTCAGGTTAACAAAACTACAAAATCAGCCTTAACTTCTCTTTCCGATCTCGGGATTAGCCTCACAGGAGAAAATACGGTTGCGATCAGTTATAAGACGGAAAGTATTTGGATGAAGCTCTTGGGTAATGTCGCTTACCTTATTTGATTTTTTTGCTAATCCTAGTATTTGGAATGAGGTTTGTTTTGCCAAAATGACCAAACAATATGCTAGGTATCAAAATCGGCAAAGAAAACAAACAAAATGAATCTGACACAAAATTCAGCGATATCGCTGGGATGGAAGAGGTAAAAAATGAACTCATCGAAATTGTAGATTTCCTCAAAGATCCTGAAAAAAATATCTTAGAATTTGAGCTAGACCTCCAAAAAGGAGTACTCCTCTACGGGGTTCCTGGAGGTGGGAAAACGCTCCTAGCAAGAGCTGTTGCTGGTGAAGCTGGAGTTGCCTTCTTCTCTGCTTCAGGATCTGAATTTATGGAAATGCTTGTAGGTATGGGAGCAAGCAAAGTAAGAAAAACTTTTTGAACAAGCCAAATCAGCAGGAAAAGCGATTATCTTTATTGATGAAATTGACGCTATTGGGAAAAGAAGAGGATCAGGATATACCTGAGGACATCAAGAACAAGAACAAACACTCAACCAAATCCTGACTGAAATGGATGGATTTGACAAAAATACCAATATCATCGTAATCGCAGCTACCAATAGACCAGATACCCTTGATCCTGCACTCCTAAGAGCGGGAAGATTTGATAGAAAAGTAATGGTTACTGCTCCAACCTTCGAAGAAAGAATGGCAATCTTTAACTACTATCTCAGAAAAAAAACCATCGCTGGAGATGTTAGTCTAGAATCTTTAGCAAAAAGAACGAGTGGACTTGTGGGAGCAGATATTGAAAATATTGTAAATGAAGCAACACTTCAAGTAGCAAAAAAACAACAGAGAAATCATAGAAAAAGACGACTTTGAATACGCTCTAGAAAAAAAGTAGTAATGTGACCTGAAAAAGAAAGTTAAAGGCATCAAAGAACAAGAGAAAAAAATCATTGCATATCACGAACTTGGGCATGCAGTTACCTGACATCTTCTCACTCACACTGATCCTATTGAAAAGATTTCAATTGTCAGAAGAGGTCAAGCCTTGGGGCTCACTCGAACAACTCCTGAAGAAGACAGAAATCTCTATTCAAAAAGCAAAATTTCTCGATGAATTAGTAAGCTTACTAGGAGGAAGAGCTGCTGAAGAAATCTTTGTAGGAAAAAGAGTTTATTACTACTGGAGCTTCTAATGATTTTCGAAAGAGCTACCAATATCGTCAAAAAAATATGATCCTAAAATATGGTATGGATGAAGAAATCGGAACAGTCAACTACCTCAATGATCATGAAGAAAACGAATTTGTTCGCCCATATAGCGAAAAAAATGGCAGAACTACTTGATCAAAAAAATCAAAAAAACTATCTAGATACCGCATATACAAAAAAAGTAAAAAAATTCTGACCGAAAAACAAGGATCTCATTGAAAAAAATGTGTACAATCCTTTTACAAAAAGAATATCTCTCAAGTGAAGAATTTGAAAAAAATGATGAACGGAGAGGATCTCACTGAATAAAAACTGAAAATTATTAAAACATTTTATCCTCAAATATCCTTATGGAAGCCTTGTATGTACTTGATTTCTTTATGAACAAAAAAACTTTAAAAATTTCAGATTGTCCAGAAGAAATAAGAAAAAAACCTTAAACACTGAGATAAAATCATCTATCGTTGTGAAGATAAAGGGAATATGAAAGATTCAGTAGGGATCGTAGTTTGATATCCACTCCCTATTGAAAGAAGTGCTGAATTTGTAAGTGCAATGAGCCTCGAAGAACAACAAAAATTCTGCGAGGATCAACAAATTGCTCTAGACTTTTTTCCAACCTTTAAGAAAAAATTTAAAGAGGAGTTTCCTGGATCTAAACCAATTACTGCAAGATATAACCCCCTCGGGGATCAGATTTATTTCTACTTTTATTCTGAAGATAGGTATGTATTTGGAGATTTTGTAAAAAATCTCAGAAGTATGGTTGGTAAAAACATATTCCTTTTTCAGGTAGGAGCAAGAGATATGATGAGACTAGACCCTTGTGCAAAAGACTATGCAATAGGTTCTGACTGTGGTATGCAACAGGCATGTCTAAGCTATTGAGTTATGCCAAGTGTTGAAGTTGAGTGCGTCTCTTTACAAGGATTAGACTGAAGAGACCTAGAAAGACTCAAAGGAAGATGTGGAAAATTAAAATGTTCTTTGATGTATGAACTGGAAATTTATCAAAAAGAATGCAAAAACTTTCCACAAAAAGGAAGTAAAATTGAATGTCCAAGTGCTAATCAAAACGGAATCGTAAGTAACTTTAATATTATGACCAGAGAAGTCGTGCTAAAAAAACTCCAGAAGGAATGATCTTAAGAGTCCCTCTTTCAGCCATCAAACCTAGCGAATCCTAAAAAAAGACTTGAAAAAAATCAAAATAAGATCATACACTTGCCACCAGATTTTTTTACTTTTTTTAAGTAGCAAAAATGCATCCAATAATTGCTAAATTGTGGATCGGAATTACCATTTTAATTATTATTATCCCTATTGGAATGGTACTTTTTTTCAACTTATACAAAAGATCCAAATCTTCTTAAATAAAAGAGCAAATAAACTAGAACAACAAAAAGGAAATTGCAGAAGTAAAAAGAGACCCTTGAAGAAAATCAAGATGAATTTATCACAAGCAACGAATACTGAAGCTTCTCAAGCCCTGAAACTTCCAATGAAGAAGTACAAAATACCGAAGAAGAAAAAGACGAAAAATTCTGAAGTTCTTGAAGAGAAATCAGAAGATAACAGTGAAGTGAGCATTTGAGAAAAAAAGAGAAAAGACTAGAAACCATTCTCTTAGAAGCAGAACACCTAAAAAGGAATGGAAAAATCGAAGAATACGAACAAAAACTCATTGAAGGACTGAGTATTGATCCAGAATCTCTTGAAGTATTAAAACCACTTTCTGAGCTCTATTTTTACACTAGGGAACTACAAAAAAAGCCATCTCTCTCCTCAAAAAAAAGTAACTGACAAAGACCCTAGTGACCATAAAAGCTTTCTGGCAGATTGGAGAAATTTATTTCATCACAGGATTCCATCAACCAGCAGAACTCTTGATTGAAAAAAAGCCATCAACCTAAAAAAATGATAACCCAAAAATACTACCTTACCATGGTGGAAATCTTCTATAATACCCAAAGATACCCAGAAGCACTTGCCTATATGGAAAAAATCATCAAACTTAGACCTACAAACCCAAAAATATCTTCTTGCTACTGCAGAACTTTATGAAGAGTTCTCTGACTTTGAAAATGCAAGAAAATATTATTTCAATGTCCTTGAATACGAACCAAGCAATGAAAAAGCAAAAAGCTAAAAATCAAAAGAACTTTTCGAAGGAATCTAAGCAAGTTTTTTTAGCTTTTTTTACCTTAAGTAAAATGGTTTTCTCTCTTGGACTTGTTATCATAGTTATTATCATCCTTGCATTCATTTTAGGAGGTACTTTTATCCGTAAAAAATAGGCAATGAAACTAACACTTGTAGTCCTCGCAGCAGGATTGGGAAGCCGCTATGGAGGATTAAAACAGCTTGATACTTTTGGAGCATGAGATCACGCTCTAATGGAATACTCCATCTTTGATGCAAAGAAGGCGGGGTTTAGCAAGGTCGTTTTTCGTAATCAGAAAAAGATTTTGAAAAAGAATTTAAAAGACAGAATCGGTTCAAGAATTGAAAAAAAGAAATAGAGGTCGGATATTGCTTCCAAGATATACAAGACCTTCCAGAAGGATTCAGCTGCCCAATATCAAGAGAAAAACCTTGGGGAACAGGACATGCCGTCCTTGCCGCCAAAGAGCTGATTGATGGATCTTTCGGAGTAATCAATGCTGATGATTTTTATGGCAGAGAGAGCTACCAAGTATTAGTTGATTTTTTTAAAATCCCACGAACAAAAACTGTATCGTAGGCTACAAACTTTCAGAAGTGCTTTCAGATTTTGGAACCGTATCTAGAGGAATATGTGAGCTTGATACAAACTCTAATCTCAAAGCTATCCACGAAACAAAAAAATCTTTAAATCTGAAGGAAAGATTCTAACCGAAAAAGGCCGATGGATCTATCTATGAACTCAATCCTCAAGATCTTTTGCTCTATGAATTTAATGGGATTTACCAAAAGCAAGTCTAAAATTTTATGAAAAAAATATTTCATTGAGTTTTTAGACCAACACTTGAATGACCCCAAAAACCGAATTTTTATATGCCAACAGTTATCTCGAGAATGATTAAAGAGGAAGGAGAATCTGTTCCGGTTTTGTCAACTACTGCAAAAACGATTTGGAGTAACTTATAAAGAAGATAAGGAATCAACAAGCAATAGCATTAATCAACTTATTGAACAGGGAATTTATCCAAAACATTTACGATCCTAAGAGTTTCTATCCCAAACTAAGGTAATACTAAGGTAATACCAAGACCAATAAATAAAACCAAATAATTTACCTAAGGCAGGATCCTTTGTTAAAAAAAATGTGAAAATGTTAAAAAGAAAAAAACCAATTCTGAACTAAATTTTTCTCTTGCATTTGGTTCAGAATTTTTTTATTATCTTTTTAAACAAAGTATAAAAATTAATAAATCAATTGATTCATGGTTAAAAAGATATTGATTACTTGATTCTGAAATAAAGTATCTACAATATCAAATATCTGATAAATTCAGTGTTTTTTTATTCTTTTTCATCTTTCTCGATCCATGGCTATAGACAACATCAACCTTCCTCCACATAATATTGAAGCAGAAAAAAAGCTGTCATCAGCTGAGCTCTCTTGGATCCAGAAATGATGCGAGTATACGACTCAGATAAAATAACTCACAAAGATTTCTATCAAAAAGAATATAGTTATATCTATGAGGCGATCCAACAACTCCGAGTTACAAGGAAAACTATTGATGCTATCACTGTCTCTGATCAATTGGATAAAAATGGGAACTTAGATGTGGTATGAGGAATAAATGTACTCTATGAGCTCTCTACATTTCCTCCTTTCTACAAGCAAATGTTGAGATTACAGTAAAATTGTCAGAGAAAAATCCCTTCTTAGACAGATTCTCAAAGTTTGTCAATGAGTGTCATGAGATGTCTATGAGCAAAAAGATACGCTAGAAATCTTCGATTCAATAGAAAAAAAGGATCTTTGACCTAACTCAAAACCAAGTAGGAGATTCAATAGAGCAAATCTGAGATATCCTAAAAGGAAGAATTGAAGAATATATGGATATCGTAGATAATCCAGATAAAGTAAATGCAAAAAAAGTAATGTCTGGATATAGAGGAATCGATGATATGCTAACAGGATTTAAACCTGGAGAACTCATTATCCTTGCTGCTAGACCATCAATGGGAAAAACTGCCTTTTTCACTTAATCTCCTAACCGATATTGCTCTCAATCAGAAAAACCGCAGTGATGATTTCTCTGGAAATGAGTTCTGAATCTATTGTAGATAGAATTATGTCTGAAGTTGCTGGAGTGCCTATGCATAAGATCAATAAAGGAGATCTAGACAATGAAGACTTTTGACAAAATGGGAAAAAGCTATGGAAATCCTCTCAGAATCAAAAAAATCTATATTGATGATAAAAGGAGCCCTCAGTGTTCCTGAACTAAAATCCAAAACTAAGAAAAATTAAAAAAATAGAAAAAGGCTGACTTGATATTGTGATCATCGATTATCTTCAGCTAATGCATGGAACTGCATTCCAGGGAACAGAGTTCAAGAAATCTCTGAAATCTCTAGAGGACTAAAAGAACTCGCAAAAAGAACTAGAAGTTCCAATTATCGCTCTTTCTCAGCTCTCTCGTAGCCTTGAGCAAAGAGTCGATAAAAAAACCCATCCTCTCAGATCTGAGAGAATCAGGAGCTATTGAGCAGGATGCAGATGCAGTCCTCATGCTCTACAGAGAAGATTATTATGATCCCGAGACCGATAAAAAAGGTGCAACTGACGTCTGCATTAGAAAAAACAGAAATGGTGCCGTAGGAGAAGTAGAACTTCACTTCCAAAAAGAGATTATGAAGTTCATCGAAAAAGAAAAACAACGTCCGTGATGCAAGTTATTAAGCCAAAATACAAAAAACAAAATCTGATTCAGGATTGCTATCCTCTTTTAAGATTTTATTTTCAAGATCATTCCTATGACAAAACTAACTTATGAAGCTCGAGAAAATCATCTTGATAAGCAGTCGGAACTAAAAGAAGCTTGGGAAAAATATTACCAAAAAGAAGAAAGGCTGCAACAAAGATCAGTCTAGTATTAGAAAAGAAATTTTTTTGATGTATTATCAAAAAAAACTATGATACCTCTTTTGAAATAAGACAAAGAGATACTTATTTTCAGGAATCATATAGATACTATAATGATGCAGCTTTTTACACTGCGCTTAAAACAATAAAAAAAATCATTTTTGGGGAAAAACAAAGCTACGAGACAAAACAATAAACAAAATCATTTCTTTTATAAAAAGAAATTAAAGCGTTGAAAGAGGCTCTAGATACTTCATCTATTCAAATGAAACGCGAAGAGCTTCTTACACAGAAAGCTAATCTAACTCCTTACTATCGAGACAAAGATGGAGTAGGAAGAATTGATTTCTTCTGAGAACAAGAAAAAGCAATAGACAGGGAGCTCAATGCCCTAAAAGAACAAGAAAAAACCCAACTTAACATTACAAAAACCAGAACCCAAAAGGAAACAACAATCAAAAATAATGAAACCTGACTATCTGAACAAGACATCAAAGAAGATGAAGGACGAGATGAAAGTAACTATTCAAATCGACTAAGAGATCACTAGTTTTCTGCTAAAAACTTCAAAATTTCCTGAGCAAACTCCTCTGCTGCTTCTGGACCATTAGCCGTGATCAAATTAGCATCACGAACAACAGGCTGATCAACGAAAGTTGCTCAGTTTTTTTGTAAATATGCAATTTGTGTACCAAATCCATCATCTCGCCCAGTAACCTGCCTCTTCTGATAAATACCTGCATCAGAGAGCAAACTCGGAGCGATACAAATCGCAGCCACTGCCTTTGCCGATTTTGCCAAATGCAAATAATCTGAATCTAAATAATACTGATCATAAGCACCTCCTCCACCAACAAATACAAGCAAATCATACCGAGTAGGATCTACCTCAATAATTTTTCTTAGAATCTTCAATCGACTTCATAAAGACTCCTCTGCACTTTCCTCCTCGACCAGAAGCAATTTCTATCTCATAACCGGCATTTTTTTCACAGCCTCATAGGGCACAGAAAATTCATGATCTTGAAAAGCCAACATTCGCTATAATAAACAACACCTTTTTTTCATCAATAAATAGTATCAAAAATAAAAAGTAAAAAAATCTGACTTTATGCTGCTTGTTTCATTTCATTAAGAGGTGTTAGAACTTCTTTTTTTGAAAAATAGTTCCAAGAAAAAAACTCTCACAAAGAGCAATCACTTCCTGTCTTGTTGCTGGGACTCAATACATATAGTTTCAAAAAAATAGTTTTTCTTTAAACCAAAAAAATCTCTCAAAAAGTCAGATAAAATAAGATTTTTCATTTCTCAAAAAAATCAAATCAAGTCCTGAATAGTCTATATTTGGAGTAGTAATCCACATATAATCCCTAAAATGATCTAAAAACTGTTATCTCGTAATAATAAATTCCCAATTGATATCTTTGAAAATAACTACAATAATTTTTCCAACATCACCCAAGAAAAAAATCAGAAACCAATAATGATAAAGATCATACCCCTGATATCCTAAAAATTAATGTATTATTAAAATTGAAAAATTAAAGAAAATTTACGATTAATTGATGAATTTTTCTTCTTGAACATTTTTACCACAAAAAAATAAAATTATACTCATTTCTATCTTCAACATTTTTCATCAAATACTAAAAAAATTTTTCCTCCTGAAAATATTTTTTTATGATAAAAAAATTAACAACATCCCAATTTTTTTCCTTTCCAAGAATTAAGAACAATTTTTCGGATCTACTATTTTTTTGTAGCATCGCTTCAAAAACCTGGCTTCATCGAGAAACTCAGATAAGTTCCTCTTTAAAAAGGATTTTTTTCTGTAAGATATACTTGCTTAACTAATGGCATCTTTATTTCTTTAATCAGATCTTCTGAATCAATTTGTTGATCACAAATAATATAAGTCCATTCACCTTGAATCCATTGCTCATAAGGAAGCTTTTTTTCAAAAAAACCATTGAGGATTTAGGGATAAGGATCTCCTCAAACAATGTTCTACCATATGAGGAACTGTTTGAGAATTATCCAGAAGAGGAGTTTTTTTATATAGATTTTCATTTACAAATAGGACAAATAAAAAAAGAATATCAAGACCTTTTTACAAAAATCTTCAAATCTCTCAAAATCTGCTCATATTTGGGATAATCCTCCCCATATTGTGTCTGCAAATACGACTTGAGAAGTTCCTTCCAGCCTCCAAAAAGTTTGTAAAGCATCTTCTTCTGGTCTTTGCAATTTTTGCAAGAGATCATCGACCTTTTGTGTTGACTTTTTTTGAGTCTAAAATCAGCCAAACTCATCCTCAACTCATCATCAATATTATCTGAAACCTTCTCATAGTCCAATTGTGCTACCTTCAATGAAACAACCGTTTTCCTAAGATCAAGAGGTGTATTTTTCAAATTTATCAAGCAAAAAGATATTTGAAGAAGCCAGATTATTTCTTAATTGATCAGAGATCTCTTGATATAAAAGATCAAAATCAGACTTTTTCGACCTTTTTTTCTCCCCATCAAGCTGAAGATAATTTACTACCTGCTGACTATAAAAAAATTCAATTTCCCATCTTGCAAACTCCATAGCCCCTTAATTTGATTGTTTTTCTAGAGAACTTGTAGCCCAGAGACTTCCCACACACAAATAATTCTTGTAGACAAAAGGTGCATGAAGATGTCCCGAAATCATCTTAAGTCCAGGCATATCAAGAAAGTGCTCAGAAAGCGCCACATCCTTATAGCTAAAACTCGCACGATATCCTGGAAATTGCTCTTTATTGGTATAATAATGATGAATAAGCATTAAATCAGGATATTTCTTACAAAATCCCTGCACAAGTTGATTGATCTTTCAAGACATAAGCTCTCCTTTTTTTCCTTTGACTGCAAGAGTGCATCAGTCAAAATAGACCTTCCAGACTCATATTCTGGATATTTCTTCTCATCAAAAATCCAAACAATACGGCAAAAAAACAAAACCTTTTTTCCTTCTATCTCTTTCAACTCTGGCTCAGTAATAAAAAAAGATTTCAATTCTGACTTCATTCTCCGTTCGTCTTTTTGCAATAAATCAAAAACTTGTTTCCCCTCCTCAAAAAAACAAACGAATTTCCTAACCAATCATGATTCCCCGCAAGAATATACAAATTTTTTTCCTTGACCATAAAACTCCAAAAAGAGCTCAAAAAGCGCAAGTAAAGCACTTCTATCATAACTAAAATGATACACAAAATCTCCCAAAAAAATCAGATTTTTTTCTTCTGGTTGACTTTGAACAAAAGAACGAATCATCTCTATAAGTTGATCCTTTACCTTTGAGGTTATATGAATATCTCAAATGAGAAGCATGAGACAAATATTTCAAAATAAAAAAACTAACTTAGAGTGTAAAAAAATCCAAGAAGGTTTTTTTCAAGACCTGTTTTTTTAATAAAGTAAAGAGAAAAATCAAGATAATAGGGATAGAAAATTGACAAATTTTTTTAAAAAAACCCTATACTAAAGATGATTTATCTTTTTATGTCATGACTATGATAAAATTTACAAAAAAAAGTATTTGTATTATTAGGAATTATTTCTCTTTTTTTGAAGCCTAAGTTATGCTACAGAATCAGTCGCAATTAATGAAAGAACCAATACCTCATATGCAACATTGCAAGAAGCTTTTTTTCTGCGAATGAAGTACGCGCAGGAGATAGCATAAAACTATTAAAAGATATTGATGAAATAAATGAAATGACAAATGTAGCAGAAAATAGTTTTTTTCATCAATATCGATTGAAAAAAAGACATTATCTTGAAAGGAAACTGATTTGAGATTAAACGTCCAAGAAACTATTGAGGAACATTATTCACCATCCAGTGAGGGACTAATGTTACTTTTTTTCAGGAGTTGTTATTGATGGACAGGCACCAGATTGGAAACAAAATTTTACCGGACTTCCCAATCAATGATATATAGAGGTACCAGTTCTTGCTTGATCAGGAGATATTTCAGCAACAAACAGTTCTATTATCAACAAAGGAAACCTTCTCTTCTCAGAGAGTATAATAAAGGATATGGTTAGCTACTCTAATAGTGCTTATTGACTGGGTATTAGAAGTTTAAAAAGGATCAACACTAACAATAGAAAAAGTCTGAATTTAGACATCTTGGTTGAAAATGATTTAACGGCTGAGCAATTTATACAGAAAGTGGAGTAAAACTTAAGGTAAAAGATAGCATTTTTAAAAACAATGCCGTAAGCTGAGGTCATTATTTTTGATGAGCAATTTATATTGGTTGAGGAAATGATGAAAAACTTCCTGAAATTGAAAAATACTCAATTTATCAAAAACCATGCGATGAATTGATGAGCAATAGGCATGCAAACAGCTGCAATTATTATCAAAGGTTCTCAATTTATAGCTAATACAGTTGGAAATGACTGAAGTGCCATAGATATCCGTGATACTACCAATTCACAATTACAAAAAGATTCGTCCTATATAGACAATACAATCTTTAGCGGAAATATAGGAATTTCAACAAAAAAACCAGAGTCTAGGAACCATTAATCTTGCATCATATCATGGGAAGGAACTTAATTTTAATAATTGCGAATTCATAAACAATGTCTGAGCAATGGGATGAGCTATATGAGACTACGGGAATAAACTAGCAGTAATAAACTAGCAGTAATAAACATCTCTAAATCTCTATTTACAAAAAAATGATGCAGATGGGGTTTTTTTATAGTCAAAACATGCAAATAAGCCTAAAAAGATTCAATTATTACATGAAACATATCAAGCAACGGGAACAATTCTGTAGCTTCTATATTGGGTAATTCTTCATTTACAACAGAAAACACAATAATAGAAAATAATGGTAATTTAGAATCGCTAGCCTATTCAACAATATGGATAGTCCCTTATGATAATTGAGCCCACACACAAATCATATTAAAAAAGGAACAGTTATTAGAGATAATACTGCAAAAATATTGAGCAATATATGCTGCATGGCATAAGAATAATAAAAAAATCAAAAAAAACTACAATCATTATGGAACAGGGAAGTAAAGTATACAATAATAAAGCTATTACAGGAGGGGATGACTTTTTATTTCCTAAGAAGCACATCAAATACAGATACATGTAAATTAAATATCCAGTTACAATCTGCAGCCAATATGAATGTAAAAGATCAAAATGGAGAGAATATTGTAGGATGGTTTTCTGATCGTGCAAATAATAGACATTCTCCTCTAAACCCACAAGAAAACCCTGCTCCATTAACCATAGGAGTTGATTGAACCCTAAATTATACAGGAGTTGCTTCAAGAGCATTTGCACTAAAAAGCAGCAACAAAGGATCAAACTCCTCCTTCTCTTCAACAGATCAATCAGCAAAGAATAAAAAAAGAAATAAACCAATTCTGATTACCTTTACTGGTTCCGATAATCTCAAAAATTAAATCTCTTGAACAAATCGGGAACCTCCCAGAAGGACTAACATTACAAAAGAAAGAAATCTCTGATAGAAATCGAGAAGCTACCATATCTGGATCAATCACCAGGTCAGGAAAAATACCCTCTTTCCTTTATCATTACAGACTTTTTTTGGAAATAGATCAGTTATGAACTTCGATCTAGTAATTTATAATCCATCAAATACAGATATAAATACTTCTAATTCCTGAACTTCACAACAAAATCAATCAATAGATTCTCATTGAACTGGAGATAATAATACAGAAGAAACTGAGCAAAAACGCTGCTGAGAAAAAAATCTTCAACTGAAACAAAAGCAGAAGATAAACCTGAACTTGTTGATGGTAAGACTAAATATCAAGATACAGTAATCTTTAACCCAACAATCGAAAATGGAAAATGTTATACGAGAAGAGAATATCTCGGAATCAAAGATTCTGAAACGCTAGTTACTTCTGAAGAATTTAAGAAAGCGTTGTCATTCTTGCGAAGTTATGAGATGACAATGTTTGATAGTGTAGATGGTTTTGCTCCTAAGAGAAATCTCTCTAGAGAAGAAGCCGCTAAAATCTTTTCAAACTTTGCAATCAATGTGCTTTGTAGAAAGCCTGATATGAGTCTTTCAGTGAGGTATTCTGATGTAGAAAATGCTAATTCTACCTTGAAACCTTATATTACTCTTGCTTATCAGCTTGGAGTGATGAAAGGAAGTGGAATGGGGGATGGAGAATTTAGACCGTTTGATGCTATTACCAAAGCAGAGGTAAATGCAGTCCTTATCAGAATGATTCTCAAGTCATATCTCGATGAACAAACATCTGGAAATAAGATGCGGTATACAGAATATAACAAAGTAGCTACAGATCTTGGTATTATCAACCAAGGGGCTTGAGCAGAGCCAGTACTTAGAAATAATGTCGCACTGATGCTCTTTAGAGCCTATAAAAAAATCAAGTATTTGATTGGAGAGATATTGATTATTTCTCTTATGTCCTTGAATCTAGAGACTTGTTTGTTAAATAAAATAAAAAAACTCAGAGAGTACTTCTTCTGAGTTTTTTACAAACAACAAATAACATTTGATATTACACTCACCATCACGATACCTAAGGTGAAAGATAGTATAAACACTATCCAATAACTTCCTTCCCCATATAAGGTTGAAGAGCTTTTCGAATTCTGATTTTTTTCCTTCTTTTTGTTTGATGATTTTCTATCAATGCAATAAGAAAACGAGGCGTTGCGATTGCAGTATTGTTAAGGGTATAGCAATATTTGATATTCCCCTCACTATCACGATACCTAAGGTTAAGTCTACGAGCTTGGAAATCCAAAAAAACGCTGTTACTGAATGCGTTTCCCCATAACTATTTCTAGATGGCATCCAGCATTCTAGATCTGCTGAATTATATTTCCCAATTGCCAAATCTCCAGTACAAAGCTGCAATTTACGATAAGGAATCTCAAAAATCCTCCAAAATTGACATTGCATTTTTCAAGCAAGATATTATAGTACTGATCTGACATTTTTTCATCTGCTGGCAAGATCATCACTTGTTCAACCTTTTGAAACTGATGTACTCTATAAAGACCTGCTGTATCTTTTCCATAAGTCCCTGCCTCACGACGATAACAGGTAGAAAAACCTGCATACTTCTTTTGGCAAATCCTTTTCATCAAGGATTTCATTCATATGATAAGCCGTCACAGGGATCTCAGAAGTCCCAATAAGCCATTGATTATCTCTCTCCATCCAGTACGCATCTTCCTCTCCTCCAGGGAAATAACCTGTTCCAATAAGACACTCTGGATTTACAATATTTGGTACTTGCATAGGAGTAAATCCTCTTTCTACAAGCCTCTTTAGCGTATATTGCAAAACTGCCTGCTCCAAGAGCATACCATCTCCTTTGAGAAAATAACTTCTTGCTCCTCCAAGCTTAACTCCTCTTTCTACATCTACCATATCATACTTTTTTTCATCAAAGTCATATGATCTAGAGGCTCAAAGTCAAAATCAGGCTTTTTCTCCGACAACCTTTACTACTACATTTTCACTATCATCCTTCCCAGCTGGCACATCTGAGTGTAAAGAAGTATTAGGCATCTTCAAAAGTTGAGCTTGTAAGTTTTCGGTTACTGTATTATGTTCAGCTTCAAGTTCTTGAATTTTTCCCCTTAAGTTCTTTTGCAGCTTGATAGATTTTGCTGTGCAGAAAACTGTTTTTGTTCTGCTTTTGTCTGATCAATCTGAAGCTGTAACGCCTTTCTCTGATCATCCAAAGTCAAAACTGACTCAAGATCAATCTTCATATTCCTTTTCTCCAAAAATCTGCTGATATCCAGCAACATTCTCACGTACCTTTCTAAGATCTATCATTATTGATACAAAAAAAATTAAAAATCTGATTTCCTTTTTCAGTTTAGCTTTTTTTACCTCAAAACTTCAATTGAAAATTTAAAAAAATATCCTAGAAATGGGAAAATCCTAGGATATCAAAAAAATTATCAAATTCTCTCTAATAAAGCTTCAGCATCAAAAAGCTGATTCTGAGAGCTGATATTCTGAGAATACACTTCTAATCTGATCATAGTCTGGAGTGATAAAGATTATCAACTCGTGAGAAATTCCTAATTCCTGAGCAAAAAAGTTTTTTAAATCTGAATCAGGATATTGATCAAGGATTATCGTCAGTTTTTTCATCTTTGTGATCTGATTTTTGAGTTGCTCAGAATGCAAAAGCGAAGTCTGTCAAAGCAAAGTCAAGTGATAGGCCTGAGGCTTTTCAAGCAAATACTGAGAAAGTTTTACAGCTTCTTCAAAATAGTTTCCCATCATCAAGATATGATGCTCTGCATCTGGATTATTGATAAGCGAAATCATCGCCGGTTGCTCTGCCAGAGCCTTATCAATAAATACCAACTCATCCTCCTCTGCTCCTAAAGTATAGATAGAGTCTGCAATTTCTTGATTGATTAGAGAAAAATACTTTTTCCCAGTCTTTAACAGTCCAGTAAAAAACTGATTTTCATCAAAAGGGAATAAAAGATCAAAACCTGATTGCAACAAAGGATAATAAGCTCAAAGTTCACAAGATACCTTATAGCCAATACTTGAGATCCCATCAAATGCATTAAGAATTTTTCACATTCTCAAAGATCTCAAGCTCCTTGAATACAAAAAGAAACTGTCAATTGATCTAAAAATCACAAGAATTGAGTCAGTCTTTTTTTATTTTTGTATTCTTGAATAAGCTCTCCAATCGGCGTCTCTAAGAAAAGAAGATTGTCCTGCTGCCTCTCGATTTTTTTCTCTGAAATAATCCAATCAAAATGAATATTCTCTTGCTCCAAAAGTTCAAAAAAATATTCATGAGTTACTAATTTAGATAGATTGCTACTATGCATACATAAAGATTACTATTATAAATCATAATTGAGAATATATTGGGCAATCTGCTTTGAAAATAGGACCTGCGGTATTACCTCACCACTGATTTGATCTTGGACGACGAATCCAAATCAAAACCACATATTTTGGATTATCCGTTGTAACAATTCCAGCAAAGGTTCCATTTGTCCATCCTTCTCCTCCACGGTACCTTCCTCTAAAGGCGACCTGAGAGGTTCCAGACTTTGCTCCAAGTTTTGCACTTTCAATATTGGATTTTTTTACTATATCCGGGATTAGTAGATATAATATAATGAAAAAGCTGACTTAAGTTTTTTTCTGTCGTCTCTTGTTTAAAGATTTTTACAAAATTATTTCTCTGAGTATAGATATTATCTGGATTCTTCTTATCAACAATATTCTGAATAATCGTAGGTTGACGATAATATCCACCATTTACCAGTGCAGCATACGCAGATGCCAACTGAATATTAGTCATTGAAACTCACTGACCAAACGCATTATTAAAAAAACTGTGTCATATAAGCAAGACTTGCTTTTTGGAATACTTCCTTCTTTTTTTCCCCTGCAAGTTCAATATTGGTCAACTGTCAGAATCCAAGCTTCTCCAAATAGTTATAAAAGACAGCCTTTTCCAAGCTTCTGAACCACTCTCACCATACCCACATTACAGGAATAACTGAATGCATGCAAAAAAATCATGATATCCAGAACAGTCTTTAGACGCATTTTTTTAATGGTATATTTATCAATCTTAATTGATCAATCATCCTGATATTTATCTTCAAACCTAAGCTCATCTGCATCAAGTCCAATCCCCACAGTAAAAGCTTTTACAATACTTCCAGGCTCAAAAAGGAACCGTAATATTTTTTTATCAACAAAAACCTGAGAACCTACAACATTTTTTTCGCAAAGGAACTTCTGCTGACCAGACAAAGCCCTTTCATTCCATTTAGCTTGCTTGTACGCCCCTCCAGAATAAACATAAATAGGAATATCAACATAACTCTGATTATCAACCAAGTCTGCATACTCTTTTTCCCAAAGGAACAAGCGTATATGCATCATTATAATCATTTGGATTAAAAGTTGGTGCATTAACAGAGGCTTTAACCTGACCATTTTCAGTATCTAAAACCATAACACTAATCCAATCAGCTCTCAATGAAGAGACTTCTGCCTTTGCTAATCTCTCACTTCTTTTTGAAGCCCCTACATCAATAGTCAAATAAATATCATTTCCATCAGTTGCACTTGAGATTTCAAATTCATCCGTCCCAATATTTCCAAACCAAGAAGTTGTTCTTCATTTTAGAGTTCCCTTTTCTCACTTCAGCACAGCATCAAAATATTCCTCAATACCGTAATGTCCATTTCCTCCTTATCCACATATCCAAGAACATTAGACAAAAAAACTCACCATACGGATAGTACCTCATCACATAAGGCTCCAAAACCAAAGAATACAAAAACAGGAGTTCTAATCGTCTTCTCATCCTTTCTACTCAAAGTTGAAAGCTCTTTTTCATGCTTTTACTTTCAGCTCTCTAACCTCCTGAGCTAAAGCAGGATTCAAACCTGAAATAATCTTAATATATCTCCATTCCTTAGGACTAAAAAAATAGAATCAAATCCATTCGGCAAAGGGACCTTCCATTTCTCAAGAAGCTTTTTTTACTGTTTTTTTCTTGCATTATCTCTATTTGCATCTGTCAAAACACTCGTCAAAATACTCACATAATTTCCATTTACCTTCAAATACGGTAAATTGAGCCCAGAAAGTTCATTCAAAAAAACTCTTGATTAGAAAAAAATATCCCAAAGAATTCTGACTTCTGATTCAGATTTGGATCTTTTCATTGAGTCTCTCTACGATCAAAGCAATCGCCTTATCTTTAGTAAATCCAGAAAGCACTTGCTGATACTGAGCATTATATCAAGAAAAGTCAAAGGTATCATACTCAGGTGAGGCGCTTCCATTTCCGTAATAAAACAGATCTGGCTTTTTAGGCAAAAGAGGCTTTCCAGAAAAAAAGCTCTATATTCTTCACACAGTCCTCGTGAGAAACCTGCCTCATACCGTTAATCTCACACAAATGCTTGTAAACAATTGGCGTAATAAGCTGGATAAATCTTGGTTTCATAGGCTGTCCTCTAAGTGATGTTGGCAAATTAAATCTCGGATCTGATTCAAAAGTCCAATTAAGCTCTTTTGCATCGACTGCCAAATCATAAAGGGTAATATTTTCAGTCAGTTTTACTGGGTGTCCTCACTTATCCAAAGCATAAATATTTCATCTATCTGGATCCAAAAGGGATTCCTTATAATGTTGCTGAGAAAGGAGCTGATCATACATCTGATGATCAAAAATCTGTAGCTGCACCAACCTAATAATAATTATTACAAATAGAAAAACAGAAAAACCGATAAGCTGAAGCTCCTTTCTTGTTATAAAAGACTGAATCCATTCAGACTGCATCCATTTTTTTGAATCAGATTTTTTTATGTTTTTTTAAATGATATTTTTAGAAGATGAAAAATCAAATCATCAGTAGAGATTAGCGAGTATAAAAGCCCTTGCTATCAAAGCTCGTCTGGAGAGTAAAACTATAATCCTTTAGCATATTTTTTTCACAACAAGCGGCAATGAAGCAGTATTAAGTTTTGTCGTCATTACCATCCTAATATAAGGATTAATTTGAGCGGACGACTCCTTCCATGCATATTCTGGATTCTTATTAGGAGTAAGCGTAATATCCCAATTTTTCAATACTAATAGCATTATCAAAAAGATTTACCCATCCATCATTCTCATCCTCAGGCAACTTATAATTAGAATAGAGTGGAATATCTGCTCATTTACAGATAAATCCTTCTCCAGCATCACACGCCCAAGTATCAATCTCACCATCATAGGTTTTTAGAATCTGCAGGATCAAAAAAACATGCTTACTACCAGCATCAAATCCCCTTAACTTAAGCATTTGAATGGTATAACTACAAGTTTCTGGATTTGTAGCCTCCTTACAAATCTGCTTCCTTCTAAGGAAAAGTCTCCTAGTCCCATCATGAGAAATCAAATAAAGTTCTTTAGGATGAGCATCAGAAAATGCTACAGGTCATGTTCCAAGGTCCTTGTCATCAGCATCACCCACATTGGTAAATCTATCGTCTCTTTGTTCATTGATAAGATTAAACTTCCCCTGACCATCAGTATCTTTTTCCCATATTCCAAAACATTGCCTTATATTGCCCATAGGAAAGTTTTTTTAGCATTAGCAGGAAGCGTTGGTGTATTTGAATCAAAAATATCTAACATAGTGAAATTCTTGTTTTTCAACAGGAACCGAAGTCCGATTCCCATAACTCGTAAAATTCTTGTAATATTCTTCGGTTAAATTACCAGTTCCCACACGTTCTCTATTAAAAATATTCCTCATAATCTATAGTATAGTCCTGAAAAAGTATAGCAAATCTATTCATCACATCATTTGACTGCTCAATAAGTTGCATTCTTGCATCATTAAAGAGTTTCACTCTAGGGAGCGTTGTCATTACAGAATAAATTGTTGTAAAAAGACTCCCAGAGATAATAACCACTAGGAGCATTTCTACGAGAGTAAATCACTTCTTTCTCATGCTATCTTTACTATAAAAAAACAAAAAATCTGATTTTGAGTTCCTATTTATAATCAAGAAGGGAGAATTATAATTCTCCTCATCGACTCTATCTGTTATCCATTAATAAGTTGATTGATTTTAGCTCTTGTTTGAAATCCAAATCGACCATATCCTGTCTTCTTCTTTTCTTTACCAGTTACTACACCATATTTAAGTTGGAATTGGTAAACCGCCTCAATAGTTGCCTTATCATATACCCCATTGATTGTTCCATGATAAAGTCCCCAACTAGCGAGCAAAGTCTGAAGAGATTTTACCTGCTCATGATACTGCCCTTTTTTGAAGGCTTGAGTAAATGTAGTCTTAACCGGAGCTACCGGATTGGTTTCTCAAACTTGTGGATTATTAGAAACTGTAGGAGCAGGAATATTCTGAGAAGGATTTTCCACTACTTCAGACTTTTCAACCTTTTGTTGTGGAAGTTGAGCGTTTAGCATCAATCTAAAATCTCTAAGCAAAACTGTTGTAAGAGAAGAAAGACTACTAGAAATCTTTGCTGCAAGTTTTTTTGTTCAAGAGAAACAAGATTCAAAGAGTTATTATTAAGTGCATAAGTAACAGCATCCATTCCTGTCACCACAGCACTTGACTTTTGATCCAAATCTCTCAAATAAGGATTGAAATTGAGCGTTGAAGTAAGCAAAATAGGACAGTTTACCTTTCCTGAACCATTGTCAAACATTTGATGAAGTTCAGCATAATTAGATGCTAAATCCTGATAGATTCCGTAGTCAAAGTTCTCAGAGAAAACAGCATACAAAGCCTTTTTTTGATTCCTTTTCAAACTTTTTTTAAGAAAAATTCACTTTGTGGCTTAGAAATTTTGCCTGAAGCTCAGCATCTCAACTTCCATTTACCTCAGAGATGATCTGACTCAACTGAGAATCAAGACTTTTTCCCCAAATCAACTCTTGTCTTTTTCAAGATTCTTCCAAAGATTAGTTTGCTTATCGATAGCATTATTCAAACCAGAAAAAAAGACTTATTTACCTCATTCATAGCTTTATCAACTTTTGCCAAAGTATCAATTCTTCCTGCTAAAGTTTCAAGTAATGCCTCGTTATTCTTAATGTATTGTTCATAAGTCTTTCTCACTTGAGCAGACTTACTATAATAATCACTTTCTAATCCAGTAATTTTTAAGTGCATTTTTGATTATAGAAGTTATCTAGACTATTTCCAAAAAAATCAAACTATCTCAGCTTGCAATACCATAGCTCAATTTTTTTAATCTCTCCATCAAGTTTAATATATTCATTGAGAATTGAGTTTTTTTAAGGTTTTTTTGTCAAAACAGAATAATCTAAAGTCTGATTTTTCTCCAGTAACCACCCCAAGACATGAAGCTGCATTAAAAAGTCTACTTTCAGAGAATCTCTTGTTATCCCTTGCAATACTGCGAAGTTTATTTTTCACTTCCAGAGAGATTTTTTTCAAGAGAGAATTCTTATGATTTTTCGAGCTTGTTAGAAAAAAACTTTTAAGTTCTGAAGAAGTAGAACCAGCTGCAAAAAGTTAATCCTCCCATAAAAGCAACAAGAACAAAAAAAGTCCTAGTCAGATTTTTTTCATTTTTTTCCTGTTTTTACAAAGTAAAGATTTACAATATTCTATGAGTACAGTTTTTTTAATACAATTTCAAGTTGAAATCAGAAAAAAACAATACAAGTAGACAAAAAAAGCGATTTTTTTATATTTTTTTATGTATTCTCTATGACTCTCATTCCAACAATTATTGAAAAAAACAAAAGCCTGAGAAAGAGCCTACGATATTTACTCTAGACTTTTTGGAAGATAGAATTATCTTTGTAGGAGAACAGGTACACAGTGCAATGGTAAATACTATTGTAGCTCAAATGCTCTATCTAGAAAAAAAGATCCTGACAAAGATATCATCATGTATATCAATACTCCAGGTGGAGAAGTTTACTCTGGATTGGCAATTTACGATACAATGCAAATTCTCAAATGCGATGTACAAGTAATCTGTACTGGATTAGCAGCATCGATGGGATCAATCTTTCTCGCTGGAGGAACAAAGGGAAAAGAGATTTGCACTTCCTCACTCTAGAGTAATGATTCATCAACCTCTCATCTCAGGAGGTGGAATTTCAGGTCAAGCAACTGATATTCAAATCGAAGCCGAAGAAATGCTCAAAATCAAAGAAACTCTAACCAAGATCATGGCAAAACACACAGGAAATTCTTATGAAAAAAATGCCTTGCCGACATGGAAAGAAACAAGTGGATGTCTCCTCAAGACGCTCTAGAATACGGACTGATCGATAAAATCATTGGAGAGTAAAAAGCTCTCCTTTTATTTCCCTTCACTTACCTTGCTCATGAAAAATTGCACTCTTTGGAGCCTCTCCCCGCCCTGATAGCCTCGCACTCAAAAATTCAAAAATCATACCATCAGTTGGAATCAGACTTTTCTCCCTATTAATCCAAAAATACGAGGAAATTGATGGGATTAAAACCTATCCTGACCTAACTTCGCTTCCTGAAATGCCTGATTTAGTTGTTTTTATGACTAATCCTCAGATTAGTCTTACTCTTTTGGATCAAGTAGCAACAAAAAAAGTCAAAAAAAGTCTGGTTCCAGCCAGGTTCTTTTTGATGATTCTGTGATCTCAAAAAGCTGAAACACTCGGTCTCAAAAATCAATACGACGCACTGTATACTCGTTGCACCACAAAAACCTTGTAGAAGAGTTTGTAAACAAGGACTAAAACAAAGATTCAAAAGAGAATCCAGCTGTATCCAACTACCTTTATCTCGTATAAATCAAAAAAAACAAATATGACCTCCTTCAATCTTAACTCCTATGTACAACACACACTTAACAGCTATCTTGCAATTTTTCCCTGAAGAAAAATCAGAGATTCACAATTCTGGAAAAAAACAGCTCACCAACTGAGAAAATATTTGATCAAGAAAAAAACTTTAACGGTCATATGACAGCATGTGCATATCTTATCAATAATAGAAAATGCCTAAAAAAATTCATCATATTGGGCTTGATAAATGGCTTGCTCCTGGAGGCCATCGAGAAGAGGGAGACAACGAACTCTATCATACTGCCATGAGAGAACTCAGCGAGGAAGCATGAATCAAACACGCAGAACTCCATCCCTGGCATAAAGAGCATGAAATGTTGCCACTGGATATTGATACCCATTACATTCCTCATAGCAAAAAAAAAGAATGAAGATGAACATTTTCATCATGACTTTAGATTTGTTTTTGTCTTAAATTCAGATCACAAGATCAATCTCCAAGAGGAAGAAGTTTCTGGATATGAACGAGTTTGAGCGGATAAATTCCCCACAAGATCCTTCTTCTCAAGCCATTCTTGCTAAACTCCAAGACCTCAATCTCCTCTAAAAATTATAATATAAAAAAATTAAAAAAATCTGATCCTAGGTCAGCATTTAACCTTTTTTTCTCGAGTATATGAAAATTCTCGTTGGTCTCTCCTGAGGCGTTGATAGCGCAGTCTCTGCCTACCTTCTTCAACAGCAATGACATGAGGTTGTTGCTGGTTTTATGAAAAACTATACCTCCGATAGCGGAAATTGCACCACCTACAACGATTCCATCGAAGCTATCAAAGTAGCAGAACATCTCGGCATCGAAATTCGCGCCTACGATCTCCAAAAAGAATATCAAGAAAAAAAGTCATTGACTATATTTTTTTGATGGATACCAAAAAGGAATAACTCCCAATCCTGATGTCCTCTGCAATTCACTAATCAAGTTTGATGTTTTTCCTGGAGAAGGCATTGGAAGAAGGTTTTGACAAAATCGCAATGGGACACTATGCAAGAATTACTGAAGATAAAAACTGAATATTTCACCTTCTCCGTGGGAAAGACCACCACAAAGATCAGACTTATTTTCTTTCTTGACTCAATCAATTTCAACTCAGCAAAGCCATTTTTCCCTATTTGAGACCTAGAAAAAAATCTCAAGTAAGACAAATAGCTAAAGAAATCTGACTCCCTAATGCAGATCGCCCAGATTCTCAGGGATTATGTTTCATCTGAAATGTGCCAATCAAACAATTTCTTCTACAAAAAAACTCCCTATCAAAAAAAGGTCCAATCAAAACCCTTGATGGGAAAACCGTTTGAGAGCATGATGGAGCTTACTTTTTTACCATTGGACAAAAACAAGGTCTCGGGCTCAATTTCAAAGCCTACGTCTACAAGATCGATATCGAAAAACAATACCGTATATGTAGGGGATAAGGAAATTCCAGAGCTCAACTCCTCTACCATCTCAGTCAAAAAAATTGGCATCGAATCTGAGAAGAAAAAAAGCTGTTGGATCTAAGCTCCAAGGTAAAATCCGCTATCGCTCAAAAATCCAGCTGTAGAATGTGTCTTAACCAAAAAAAGAAAATTCTGACTTAAGTTTTTCGTTTTCCTCACCTCAACGAGCCATAGCACCTGGACAGGTATTTGTCGTTTATCAATGAGAAGAATGCCTTGGCTGAGGAATAATTAACTTGACATTCTAAAGCAAATAGTTATAAAAATTACATTGTAAATAAAAAGAAAAAAACAATGGGAATTAGAAAAGGGTGGAGATACCACCAATGTAAAAAGCTGATTACATCAGCAAAGATATGGGGACTGTTAGGATCTGCTGAAATTCTTTTTAGAAGTATGGGAACCATCATACGCTCACTATATAGCATATATAGGACCATTACTGTTAATCGGGCTGATATTCATCTTCTGGGAATCATCAAAAGATCTTAAAGGATCTCCATGATCCTCAAAAAAAGAGTATCAACAGAGAGAAACAATGGAAAAAGAATCTAATAAGATCAAAAAAACAGTCATAACAATAATTAAAATCGCTATGCTAATCATAGGGGTGGACTGCATAGTAAGATTTTTTTCCGCCATCGCTTTAATCTAATTAAAAGAAAGGATTTGTGTCTCATGAATCCTTCTCTTTTTTTATAGTAAATTTTTATAGTAAAAAGACAGAAAAAAACCTGAGTTCTGTCTTTTTTTCTTATAAGTATCAGTAATTTATTTTTACAAAGAGATCTCTACTCTTGAGCACATAAGAGAAATAATCGATATTTCTCCAATCAAATACTTGATTTTTTTATACGCTCTAAAGAGCATCAATGCTACATTATTTCTAGATACCGGCTCAGCTCCTGCTCCTTGTTTAAGGATTCCAAGCTCTGTTGCTACTTTGTTATACTCTGAATACCATTTCTTTCCTTCTGTCTTACTTTCATCAAGATATGACTTGAGAATCATTCTGATAAGGACTGCATTTACTTCTGCTTTGGTAATAGCATCAAACGGTCTAAAGGTTCCATCTCCCATTCCGCTTCCTTTCATCACTCCAAGCTGATAAGCAAGAGTAATATAAGGCTTCAAGGTAGGATCTGCATTTTTCTACATCAGAGTAATGAACAGACAAGTTCTTATCAGGCTTTCTACAAAGCACATTGATTGCAAAGTTTGAAAAAGATTTTTAGCGGCCTCTTCTCTAGAGAGATTTCTCTTAGGAGCAAACCCATCTACACTATCAAACATCGTCATCTCATATGTTCGCAAGAATGACAAAGCTTTCTTAAATTCTTCAGAAGTAACTAGTGTTTCAGAATCCTTGATTCCGAGATATTCTCTTCTCGTATAACATTTTTCCATTTTCAACTGTTGGATTGAAGATTACAGTATCTTCATGTTTGATCAGCTTTCATTCTGTTTTTTTCAACAGGTTTCTGATCAGGTTTTTTTATTATCATTTGGATTTGTTTGTGGTTTTTGATCTGGTTGTGGTGTAGGTTGAACAGATGGACCATTATCTGGAGAAACTGGATTTGTTCAGCAGTCTCCATAACAAGTCTTTCCTCCGCCACTCGTATCATCATGACGAGATCCCACAACAGTAAGGGTAAAGGTCTTGATAGCAACATTTCCCTGATTATCAACCACTTTTACAGTAATAGTACGATCTCTTACTGCATCACTAGTACTTCCTTCTATTTTTTTAGTAGTTGGATTATAAACTAGTCCTTTTTGGAAGTCCTGATATCTCAATTCCCTTAACTCCAACATCATCTTTTGCGTCAATAGAAATCTGAACAGGTCTATTCTTTTTTTGATACGTTGATTTGGGATCGTATTTATTTGTGGAGGATTTTCATCTAGATCTTTTAGAGTAATAACTACTTTAGCATCCCCCTGTCAATCCATACTGATCAGTAACTCTAACTATCAAAGTATGTACTGGTTTTGTTTCAAAATCTAGTGCTTTACCGGCAACAGTCTTGAGCGTATTACCATCAAAAGTAAAGATTCCATCATCATTTCCAGAAAATATTGTATAAGTCAATGGATCTCCATTTGCATCACGAGCGGTGATATCTCCAATAGTTTTAACAGAAATAGGCTTATCTTGATGATGCTCATCTACTTGAAAGCTTGCTCAATCTACCTCAGGAGCAATATTTACATTAAGTTTATCTGATGAAGCCTTAAAACTTGAATTTCCTACTTTATCCACTGCTTTAATACAAAGATATTTACCGTTAAACTGTTTATGCGCAAAAATCAAATTTAATTTCATAAGGTTCATTTTCTCCAGGCTGCAAAGTTCCCAAATATTGATAGTTTGTACAGTTTTGATCATCTCCTACTCCATAAGAGAGCGCTGCTGGATCATATGCCTCAGATGACTTCCACAGTCCAGCTGGTCAACGATCTACAAACTTTACTTCAATATTATACTGACTTCTCTGCTTAGTATCATCTAGATCAAACTTTACAATAGTAATGTCTGGACTAGATTTATCGATAGTATAAGTAGCATAGGAAAGTTCTGATTGATTCCCTGCTCTATCACGAGCAACAATCTTCAAAAGTCCATCTTTTACCTCATTTTTAACTTTACCTGTACATTCGATATTTGTACGACTACCTGCAGGCTGCGCCTTACAGCTTCGATCTTCTACCACTAATTCACTATCTGGAGCAACAGTTACCCCGTTACTATCAATAGCTATCGCATCAAACACCTTTACCTGAACAGTTAAGTCAGCTCAAGTAAAAGCACTCTCTGGAGTGATAGTAATCTGAGGTGCGATCTCATCTCTTACAAAAAGTTTGAGAACTCCATCAGATAGCTCCATTCTTGGCCTCTGCTCTAACCTGCACATCATGGATATCTTTCCCTGCAGGAAAGGCTCCACTAAAAAGTACACTTAATTGGATTATTTTTGATTGTTTTTTTAGCGCTGCAGCTCCTTGAGTATATTGAGTTCCTGCATAATCAGTACATGAAAGAATCTTAATATTTTCCCCATGTTCATTATTCACCCAAATACGAGAAATCAAATTTTCTGTTCCATCATCATTAAGTGGAGCATATACTTGAACCTCACCTCTAATGGTTTGATCATTTCTTAGGACATCATTCTGTGCAAATTCAACAATAGGAGGGAATCTAACTTCACTTTCAGATGAGTTTCCTAGACGATCATAACACTTAACCCACACACTATGTACATTTGAACTAGCAAGTACAAGAGGATATGGAGTATTGATCTCAAGATGAGTATTCTCATCATAGTTTCCATCATCAGCTCTCATTACACAGTAGTTCAATCCTATTCCTACATCATTAGGCAACTGTGCAAGTGAAACCACTGGTTTATTGATACCATTAGTAGTATCTATTTTGATCTGTGCCTTCTCTGGACCAATACGATCTATAAGATATCCATCAACAGCTGCTTGTTTTTACGAATGATTTAGTTATCTTAGATTCTTCATAAGTTGGCGCCTGTCATGGAGTTTGAGGAGGATTCTTTTTCCAGATACTTACTTCAGCATCAAGTCCTACTTGAACTGCAAGTCTATTTCATCTTTGCGTAGAAGTCAACTTAATAGAACAAACAAGATGATTGTCATCTCCATCCTTTTGACAAGAGAAATCTTGATTCCCTATCGTCGTCTGAGATGTAACACTCACTTTAGCTGGATCTAAAGGAAGTTTTGCACTAACTCTAATCTTTGTATCAACGATATCGCCAGAAGCTTGCTTGGTTGGAGTATCAAAGGTTACTTGGATCTTACAATCCATACCTTCATCAAAAAAAACAAATCCCTTAGCAATAAGTTTGTTTCTTAAGCTTGCTGCTGCACAATAGGTCGATGAAACATGAATCGTTCTACTCTCCATAGTAGTAGGATCCAAGTTACTTGCTTCAAGTTTTTTAAGAAATTTTTCATAATTATCCTGTTCAAAAGAGTTATCACTCCAGATGAAACCATCCAAATTACTAGCTGAGCTAAGATTCCAATTACTCAAATCTTGATTAAACTGTGACGCTCCATCAAACATATTTTTGCATAGTAGTTGCACTCTCTGTATTCCACCTACTTAAATCTTGATTAAATTTTTTTCAGCTCCAAAAAAACATAACCCTAAAGTTCTTAACCTTACTTACATCCCAATCCGAAATATTTCCTTGGTTAAACTTCCTAGCTTCATAAAACATATCATTCATAAGAGTTACACTACTTGTATCTTCAATTTCTACATTTTCCACTTGAGATCTATTAAACATGTTTTGCATACTTTGTACATTTCCTGTCTTCCCCAACTTTACACTAGGAACTGAGGAATAGCTAAACATACTAGTTAAATCCTGAGCAGCAGAGATATTCTGAAAAAGTAAGTGGAGTTGTAAAATTCGTAGTACCAGCAAAGGTATTAACAAAAATTAACAACTTTTTTTCTGGGTTCCATTTATTGAGATCTGCATTGAACTCTTTTTGCCCCATTGAACATATCAAACATTGTTGTAACTTTACTCACATCCCAATCCGAAATATTCCCAGCTCCCGTATATTTAGGAGCCCTATAAAAACATATCATGCATATCTGTTATATTAGAGGTATCTGAAATAACTACCTCTTCAATTTTTTTGAATTGCGGAACATACCAACAGAGGATGTAATTCACGAAGTATTATACAGCTTTACACTAGGAACTGAGGAATAGCTGAACATACCATTAACATTCTGAGCAGCAGAAATATTCTGAAAAGTAACAGGAGTTGTAAAGTTCGCAGTACCAGCAAAGGTATTGACAAAATTAACAACTTTTTCTGGGTTCCATTTATTGAGATCTGCATTGAACTCTTTTTGCCCCATTGAACATATCAAACATTGTTGTAACTTTACTTACATCCCAATCTGAAATATTCCCAGCTCCCGTATATTTAGGAGCCCTATAAAACATATCATGCATATCTGTTATATTAGAGGTATCCGAAATAACTACCTCTTCAATTTTTGAATCACGGAACATACCAACAGAAGATGTAATTCAAGAAGTATTATACAACTTTACACTAGGAACTGAAGAGTCGCTAAACATCCCATCAACATTCTGAGCAGCAGAAATATTCTGAAAAAGTAACAGGAGTCGTAAAATTCGTAGTACCTGCAAAAGTACGTCTAAAATTTACAACCTTTTCTGGATTCCAATTACTAAGATCTGCATTAAAGTTCTTAGCCTCTCTAAACATATCAAACATTGTAGTCACATTACTTACATCTCGATTCCCAATATTAGAATTTTCTCCCACAAATAAAGCCCCATAAAACATATCTTCCATATTCACAACATTAGAAGTATCCATTGCCGGATCAAAAACAATATTTGATGTCTTAGCCCCTCTAAACAAACCGTTTGAATTATCCGGAAACTGCACTCCAGATTTGAATTCAATCTTATTAAGAGCTGTTTGTTCCAAACCTAAAGTACCTTTCACATGAAACCATTTATCACGGTCTATCTTACCATTTCCCTGAACAGTCAAGGTCTGCGCAGTCTGATCCCATACTCCCTGCACAGCTCCAAGATCAAAAAGTCTGACTTGGCACAGAGACCTGAGCAGAAGCCAATCCTATAGAAATAAAACTTAGTAAAAAAATGAAAAAAATCAATTTTTGAAAAATAGTCTCATTTTCTTATCTCAATAAAAAGTAAAAATATAGACAACTTGATAATATTTTTTTATCAAAAGCAAAATCAACCTTTCTCTTTCTCCAAATGATCATTTCAGATACTTTTCATTGACAAATTCAGTATTTTTAGTACTAATAATAAAATTATTTACAAAAAGATTGAGAAAACAATCTCTTTTCATATTATGAAAGATACTTTATGTTATTTTATAGCTCACATATGAATCTCGACCAAGCAAATCACATCGAATACGAACTTTATCTCAAAGGTCTCACAGAAGAAAAACATTCGCAAAAATCTCAGCAGACCTAGGAGAACCAGAACGAATGCTCCAGCACAGACTCAAGAGTCTTGAGGTATTCCACCAATTAGAAATGCCAAAAATTCTGACCCGAAATCTCAGATCTCAATTTTGACGAACTGGTTTATTACGCCAAGCCAAAAACCTGATCTCCAACCTATGTAAACGATCGAGACCAAGTACCTGCCGAAATCAAGCAAACCTTTTCAAAGACTAGGGATCCCCGAGGCAGAGCAAAAAAATATCTTGCCGGAGCTGGAGGACAATTTGACTCTACTGCAGTTTATCACAAGATCAAAGAAATCCGAGCAAAACAGGGCGTAATCTTTGAAGATATGAAAGAAGCGGTAATTAAATACCCAGATCTCATTCAAAAAAATACTTTATGAAAACAGTTCCTATCAACGATCATAAATTTGCAGCTCTGCACGGAGCGGTTTGGAGTGGAGGAAGTTTTGTCTATGTACCAAAAGGGAGTTAAACTCACTCAACCTCTCCAAGCTTATTTCCGTATGAATACCCTAGCTGGTGGACAGTTTGAGCATACCCTCATTATCATTGAAGACGAAGCAGAAGCACAATACATTGAAGGATGCTCTGCTCCAAAAGTACAACAAACTCTCGCTTCACGCTGGATGTGTAGAAATATCTGTAGGAAAGCACGCAAAAATGAGATATTCATCAGTAGAGAACTGGTCTCTCAATACCTACAACCTCAATACCAAAAGAGCCATTGTTGAAGAGCATGGCCTCATGGAATGGATTGGTGGGAATCTCGGTTCTGGAGCGACAATGCTCTATCCTTGTTCAGTACTCAAAGGAGACTACAGCAAATCTGACAATCTCTCGGTAGTAATGGCATCCAAAGGGCAAAACCAAGATGTAGGAGCAAAAGTTATTCACCTAGGAAAATACACTACTTCAAATATCATTTCCAAATCCATCTCTACCCAATGAGGAATTTCTACCTATAGAGGATTAGTAAAAATCGGGAAAAATGCCACAGGTGCACTTGCTGGAATCAACTGTGATGCGCTCATCCTCGATGAAAAATCTATTAGCAAAACCATCCCTGTCATCGAATCTGAAAATGCAGATGCAATCGTATCTCACGAAGCCTCAGCTGGAAAAGTTGATGAAAATCAGATTTTTTTACCTGATGAGTAGAGGTCTTGAGGAGGAAAAAAAGCAATGTCATTACTCGTAAATGGCTTCATCTCTGGAGTCGTAAAACAACTTCCTCTCGAATATGCAGGAGAACTCAATAGACTCATCGAACTTGAGATGGAAGGAAGTGTTGGATAAAAAAATATTTGCTTTTTTTACTTGGTCGAAAAAAATCATTATTATGAATAAAAAAATCAAAAATCTGACTTTTTTTATTCTATTTACCCTTATTGGGACAGGAATATCGTCTACACATGCCTATCAAGAACTCATGATTGAAGAAAGATGAGGAAAACCTATCAGAGTTATCAAAGTAGTTCTTGATGGAGAACATTTTGTAGTAGCCTCCCCTGCTGGCCTCTGATGAGACACCACAGAAAACCTCGCAAAAAAAGTCTGAGGAAATACCGCGATCAATGCTGCTTTTTTTCTGCCCAGATGACTACAGCAACTGTAGAATCAATGGGAAAAGGGTTACTCATACCATTTCTGAGAGAGTTTTTCTCTGAGATGGAAAATCACGAAGCCCTTTTTTTGGTGAGATACGAGTATTAGAGCGATTTTTCTCTTTTGACAAAGAAGGAAAACCATTTTTTTGTGCAAAAAAATAGCGGACTTCATGATGAAGGCCTCCGAAGTAATATCAATCAAGACAAACTTGATCAGATTTATTTTTGAATTTGAAACTTTCCCTGTCCTCTTGCTCGAAGGAGAAGATGTAGTAAAAGCTTATGTAAACTACATCGACTCCAAAATGAGCTGAAGCGCAAACAGAAACTTCATTTGCTCAACTCAAGATTGAAAAAAACAGTCTATATGGGAGTTATTTGAGGGATTAGCGTAAAAAAACTTGCTCCTTACCTAAGGGATCACCTCGGATGTCGAAATGCACTCTCTCTTGATGCCTGAGCCAGTACCGCAATGGTCTATGAGGGAAAACTCTCGATAGAAGCCCAAGAACAAGAGTAATGGACGCTTTTGTCGTACTTACCAAAGCCCAATATCAAAAAAACTTACCGGCTCTACCCCTAATGGACAAGCTGATAAAATCACAGGATACCAAGGGTATCTGCCAACTTCTGGAGATTTCCAGAAACTCAGCAAAATCCAATCCTCTCTAGATCAAATATTCCTTATGTACGGGAAAAAAACAAATATAAACAAAAAAATTTATCAATCGCATCCGCAAGATGATTTCTCCTGAACTCTCCCTCGCCGACAAATGGCTCTACAATCAGCTTCTTATCTCGCTTTATACCATCGATACGATGAACTAATGTCCAAAAAAGGCCAAAAAATCTGACTCTGAACCTGGAAACTCTCCTGAACTCAAGCTATTGATACGATCAACTCTGCTCTCAAACTAGGATATCACACTATAGATACAGCCTGGATCTACCAAAATGCCCCAGAAATCGCCTCTGCCATCAAAGAATCATGAGTTCCTAGATCAGAACTATTCATCACGAGTAAAACACGATTTGACTACACTCCCAACTACCAAAAACACCAATTTCAAAAGTCAGACTTTTCTTACTCTTTACGAAAACAAAGATTTGAAAAAAACATTTACAAGAATTAGAAACAGACTATCTAGATGAACTCTTAATTCATCGACCTACTCGAGAAGAAAACGATCTTGCTCTGCTTGAACTCCTCTCCTCATACCAACAAAAGGGAATCATCAAACATATTTGAGTATCAAATTTTCCGCTCTCTTACCTCAAACAGCTTCACTCAAAGCTCCCAATCCCTCTCTCTTACAATCAAATCGAGCTCCACCCTTGTCTTTTTTTGATCCAGAGATAATCAATTTTTTTCAAAAAGCAAACAATCTTCAAATTATCGCCTATTCACCGCTTGCTCACTGACATCTCCTCAAAAAAATCCTATTATCAAGCATATTGCAAAAAAACATCAAGCAACCCCAGCTCAAATCTGTATTGCTCGATGTCTAGCTCAATGAGTAAGCCTTATAGTTAAAGCAACTACTCCTGAAAAAAATTAGTCCAAAACCTGAATTCAGAAAAGATCATTCTTGATCGTCAGGATTTTTGATCTTATTGCTTCACTTCCCAAAAACCATCGTTATAACAATCCCCCATTTTCCTACTTGGGACTAATCTTCATTAAACTTTTTCTGAAACTGGAACAGATTGATACTCTCTTGCATCCAAAATTGAATCAATCAAAAATCAAAAGTTTCTCAAAGTGCTCTCTTATTTTTCATGCAATAAAATAATATCTCCAGGCTTTTACCTTAAGTAAAGTTTCCTTCATCTTTTCACGAGAAACTTTTTTTATCCCAATCTCTGGTATCAATATCTCGAAATACAGGATTTTTGATATCATTTTTTTCTTTCAAATAAGCAGAAAAAAATCTGATCTAAAATCTTGTTTTTACCTTTTTCTCCATATGGATAACGAAAATATTTAGGTCTCGGTTGTCCTATCTTAGCAAAAATTAGTCTCAACCTTTTCCACATTCTCTTTAACATCAGAAAGGTTTGTATATTTTTTTAAAAATTTTCATGAGCATAAGAGTGACTTCCGAGTTCATGACCAGCATCAACTAAAAGCCTTAGCAACTTCCTTGTATTTCTCACCAACATTCTGCCCAACTCGAAAAAAATGTTGCCTTTTTGTCAAAGAGAATCAAGCATTTTTTTAAAATCTCTCTAGTATATTTATTAGGCCCATCATCTAGAGTAATAAAGACCTTATTTTTCTATAGAATGCAACATGCGTTCTCTCCTTTGCGAAAAACTATCCTGCATACGAGAAAAAAATCCAAATCTAGAGACTCATCAGTTTTATTCTCAATAGAGCCTGTACCTTCATTCTCCTTAAGAACATTTACAAAACTATCTCTAATAGTATTATTCAATTGTGATCCGTGTTTCTGAGTAGGGTTTTTGACATGTTGCAACAAGCCCTGCTCCCAAAAAGAAGATATTTTTAACTTCATGAGTAGAATAGAATCAATAAAACAACACACAATATATCATTTTAATAACAAATGTCAAGACTATTGAAAGAGAATTAGCTTGTATCTGAAGATATTTTTAAATATAAGAAAACTAATTTATTTACAGAGAAGAACCATGGAAAAAAAGCTCCTCTTATCTCAATCGTCATTCCCGCAAGAGTACAAAAATTCTCAGCTCCTAGTAGACATTTTACACTGCTTAGAAAGACAAACTTTCCAAGATTTTTGAAGTAATTATTGTTTGTGATAGATTCTTCTCTCACTTAGAATGGGAAATCTTACAATATCTCCTCTCTATAAAAACAAAAAAATAGCCTCAAAAAAATCAGACTTTTTTTCTCATTTTTAATAGCGACTTCACTCCAAAAATCAGCATGAGGAGCCTCTTATGTAAGAAACTTTGGAATACTACAAGCAAAGGGAGAATTCATCCAGCTCTTCGACGATGACAATCGCTTTGATCAAAACTATCTAGACACTGCACTTAAACTCTACAAAGAAAAGAAAAAAATGAACTCAAAAGCGAGGTAGTAATCACGCCAAGCCTCTACTATAGAGACACTCCCAATATCCAAAACCAAGGATTTTTTTAAAAATACAACTATCGACTTGCAAGACCGCAAATCAATTTTCTCTCTCCCGATCAAGATCTAACGCAAATTCAGATGTTTAGCGGAAATGGAGTATTTGCAAATGCAAAACTTATGCAAACCACACTCTACGACGAACAAATCGCCCGAATCGCAGAAGACTTAGATTTCACTTATCGTTTACACAAAAAAAGGAGCAAAAATCCTGACCTTTGCCAATCTCAAAATCCAACACTTTGAAAGAGAAAAAAACATCTTGGAGCAAGCCTGGATCTGAACTCCCCTCTCTGCAGAACAAAAAATCAAAAATATTTTTCATCCGACACAGAAAACATGCAAATTGGGCTCAGTTTTTGATCTTTATTTTGCGAAGTTCTCGAGGGATAGCGCTCTGGCTTTCTATCAAAGCCCTCTACTACGGACAAAGTCAAAAATTCCCAATTCTGACTTGAATTTGGAAGGATACTACAGAGGATGGAAATCCATCTTCTCAAGCTAGTTCTGAGCATAAACAAGAAGTATCTTATCAGTATAGGGAGAAGGGAAAATATCAGCCTTAGAAAAAAATAGCTTGAAAGCTGACTTTTTAGAGCATTCCATTTTTTTGAAGATCAAGATCTGAGAGAATATGTATCTCTGCAATCAGATTTTTTTGATCTTTTTTTCGATTCTCTGGAGAAAGATCAGATAAAACCTCATATTCCATACCTTCAATATCAAGCTTAAGCACATCAATCTGATCAATAGCATGATTATCTAAGTAGTAATTAAGATTTTCACAATGTACCGTTTGAAGCTGACCTTTCGAGTTCAAAAAAGATGATGTCTGAGATGATTGCATCGTTTTCTCAGGATTAAAGAAAAAAACTGATAATCTCAAGCTTGTTTTGCCAATCCAAAGCTATTAAAAACAATCTGATCTGAAAAATCCTCCAGATTCGCTTTTGCTTGCTCAAGGAGCTGAGGGAAAGGCTCAAAAAAATGAATTACTAATTCTGGATTTTGTTTCAATGCCCAAAGTGAAAAATATCAGACATGACCTCCAATATCAAAAACAACTTTTGCTCAAGCAAGACTTTGTTTTATCATCGCATATTCTTCAGTAACAAAAAAATCTCATGATACAACGCCTTATTGTAATCTTTCATCATAACAAAAAAAGACTAAAAAAATCTGATTTTTCAAAGTCTGTTTTTTTCTCCTAAAGGAATGCAAGAGTTTTTTCCATTGAAAAAAAGAAAGGAATCGCTACAGTTAAAGTCAGATTTATTTATTGCTTTGCGCACATGCAAAAGATTATCAAAGGACTAACCGTTTACAAAATAGGATACTGAGGAATTGGAATCGCCAGCCTTCCTGATGGAAAGAAAGTTTTTGATCAAAGGAGGGCATTACCATGAAGTATCGTAGATGTTCGCGTAGTCAAAAAAACAAAAAAAGATTATATTGAAGCACACTTGCTTGAAATTAGAAAAATATGATGAAAAAAAATTATCAATGGGACTCCACTTTGTGCTCATTTTTTTCTCCAATTTGGGAACAAAATCAACCAGCTCACAAAACAGGCTGTGGAGGTTGCAAGTGGCAAGTTATGACTTACGAATCCCAGCTTGCTCTCAAAGAATCGATTATCAAAGATGCTTTTTCAAAACTAAGTAAAAACCCATCAAATCAACTTTTTTTGCCAATTGTGGGCTCTCCATTAGAAAAGGGCTATAGAAATAAAATTGAATTTAGTTTTTGGAGTATACAAACAACTCAATGATGCCTTCAAAAAGCAAAAAAATCCTGAACTCCAGAACAAGAACTTCTTGATCAAGGACTAGAAAAAGTATGCTGTTGACTCTGATTTTAATATTGGTTTCCACAAACAATGAGAGTTTAGCAAAATCGTAGATGTAGACTCATGTGGATTAATTAGCGAAAAAAAGCAAATCAGGTTTTTGCCTATTTTAAGAAACTTTGCTTAGAGTCTGGACTTCCTGTCTATGATCAAAAAAACTCACCAAGGATTTTTTTCCGCCACTTAGTACTAAGAGAAGGGGTAAATACGCATCAAATGATGATCAACCTCTCCGTATCCAACGAAAACCTCAGTGATGAAAAAAAGGAGAAACACAACTTCGAGAACAATTTTTTTAGAAAAGATAAAAAGCTGACTCATTCCTTCAAGATCAAGTTTCGACAATGATCATCAGCTACAACAACGGACTTGCCGATGTAGTAAATAACCCTGAAACTGAAATCAAAACCTTCTGGTGAGAAGGATCAATCTATGAAAAAAATTATTTTTTTCACTCAAAAAGAGGGAGAATGTGAAGCGATATTCAGGATTTGAGCTTCTTCTTTCTTCCAAACTAATACTCTAGGAGCGCAACTCCTCTTCTCAACTGCAATCAAAATGGCAGGGAAAAATCGAAGGTAATGTATTGGATCTATACTGTGGAGCAGGGAGTATCGGAATTTCTCTCCTCAAACAAGGACTCTGAGAAGAACTTATCGGAGTAGAAATCGTGGAAAAAAAGCTATTACCGACGCTTGGCACAACGCAAAAAAATCAATGGAATAGAAGACCGTGTATTCTTTGTAGCTTCTCCTGCAGAAAAAAATGCTCATCAACTATCCAGAACTTGAAACCAAGATCAAAAAAATATTGGACTGGTAGTGATTGATCCTCCTCGTGAATGACTCCATCCAAATGTAATTTCTTACCTCGGAAACTTGAAAAAAAGAATATCAATTCAAACTGTTATACATTTCTTGCAACCCCTATCACAATGGCAAGAGATGTCGAACTCCTGTCTACTGAAGGATTCAAATTCTCTCAAGTACAGCCAGTTGATATGTTTCCCCAAACACATCACATCGAATGTATTACTGTGTTGGAATAAACTAGAGAATCGTATAGAAAGAGAAGCATATTTCGCTTCTCTTTTTTTGCTTATATCTGCTATGAGGTTTGTTTAAAAAGAGAGATAACCAGTCTCTCACAATGCAGGATAAAAATCCTACAAAAGGTCTTATTAAATTGCATTGTGATACAGGAGGAGAGACCCTGTTGATCATTGCAATCTAATAAGACTTTTTCAAATTTGTTTCCATCGAAGACCCAGTCGCCTGCATATAAGCAGATAAGAAGGAACATCACAGTAAAAAGAGGTATTAGATTGCTCCTCTTTATTTCTTATTATAAATCCCTGTTGTTTCACAACATTCGGCATGTTGAAAGAATCTGATTTGATATTCCCCCTTGGAACTTCTAACATTGGTGTCCCTCATTGGTTAAGTTTGCTTGCCTTGATATACTTAGGTCAGAGCTTCGGAATCTTTAGCTCCTCAATATTCTCGATAATATCAGGATCATAGAGAAAAATATCCCCCCAAGCCTCATTCTCTGCTTTAATTCTATTAAGATTCATAAAAAGCTGAATCGCAGTCTGCTTATCCTCCAAAAGGTCACAAAGTGATATCCCCCAGCGGTCAAATTCAGATTCAATCCAATTAGTAACCACAACAGGAAACTTAATCAAACGTGGGTCTTCTTTTTTTGCTCTTTATTTTTTTGGCAAAAATCTCTTCACAACGAATAATCAATGACCTATTATTCCCTAAAGTAACAAGATACTTTTTACCATTGATCATAGTATAATGATGATAGATATTATAGAGTCTCTCATCATAACTCTCCTCAGTATTAAGATACCTGTTTTGCATAGAGCTTGCTCTATCATCTTTCTCCATTGGTCAGTCTCATTTCTCAAGTTTATCAAGATTGAAGTACCCCGCTTCTTCAGTGAGTTGTTCTTTCTCTACCCTGAGTTCAAACCCATGGAATCTATCCTCCATATTCACATTCGCTTCAGGGTCACAAATCCATTGAAGCGGAGAAATAACTCGTGCATTCAGGATTTTTTTCCTTTTCGTATCAAATCAATCCAAGACTTCAATCGCCACTCCATAGAAAAACGCATGAAAATTTACCCTTTCTTTTTTTCATGCCAAGCTTCATTCTTTTTATAGTCGCTTTCTGATACGAGTCTGATTGTATCTTCTATTTTTGTCAAAAATTCCCCATTAATACTAAACTTAGCACTCGGTTTTGCTTTTTACATAGAGATTGAAGTGTCTGCAAAGTTGAAAATACCAGTCTTGAGTAAATCTTTTTGTCTTGATCTTCAATATTCATGTAGAGTTTTTTTCTCTTTTTATAGAGAGCTCTTTTATTTTTCAGTAAAAGCAGTTGAAAGCTGATATTCTCTTTCAATATGTGCAATAATTTTATCTGCGGAAAGGGGCAACTTCCTTTTTCATTATCTGCTCAAGAAAATAAAAAAATAATAATTCCCTCTGAGCATATAGTTCTTTTTTTATTTTTTTCCAGTTTTGACAAAATTGAAACAAAATTGAAAAATAAAATATTTTTTAAAAATTAAAAAAATCCTGATTTTTTTAGTCAGGATTTTTTTAGAAAAATGATATTTAGGCAGTTAAAGGCTTCTCAGTATCCAAATCTTCTAGCTTTATTCACTTAATTTCAAAGAATTTATTTCTCAAATAAATCCAAGTAATAAGGTTTAAGTCAGACATAGTTGCTCCATCAATGAACATTGCACTCTTTATCTTATCTTTTTCATTTTCTGAAGTGTATTTATCATACACATCAAGAGCTATTCTCTTTGCAAATTGCTCAATATCAAATGGATTACTAATATCTTGTATATCTGAGTAATCTTCCCAAATATCGTTAAAAGATCTATCAATATAAGGTTTAATTGTGCGTGCTAATAACTGTTCTCATTTCTCAGTTAATCTTATTGGACTGTGTCTTTGAGCTAGTGCCGAATTCGCTCCTTCAACAGCATCTAGTCTAGATAATATATGTCTTACATTTCAGGTCAATTCAGAGATGTTGGATTTTATAGTATCTATATTATCATTTGTCTTATCAATAGCAGACACTTTTTTTCTTTTTATTGAACCTAATTTATAAACCGCGAAAAATAATAATAACTAATACTAAGAATAGGATAAGCATACCAGGTCATCAGAAATATTCTGCTAACTGTTTTAATATATCAAGCATCTTTTTTTGTGTGTAAATAAATAAAAAAACCCAAGTACTATTGATTTTATTTATTTTTTTCAACAAAATGTCAATTTTCGGTGCTGCAAGATCAGCTTATTTTTTTCCTTGATCCAAAGTCAAGCTTTTTAGAAAAAAAGAGCCAACGAGAGCTCTTTTTATCTTCTTTTACTGCATCTTCCTTTATCTATACAAGAGTAGTTATTCCTTACACTCTTATCTGCCTTTGATCTATAGTGAGATTGAACCCTTGTACCGTTCTTTTCTTGTATATGATCTCACTTTCACATCGCTATTCCTGCTTCTGTACTTCCTTGCTTCTGCGCCTGGAGCAAGCATTACCAATCCCAAGATCGCTACCAATGAAAGCAAAAGTCCTTTTTTAATAAAGTTTTTCATAATTTTTATAGTTAAAAATTAAATATCTATTGATTATTGATACACTCGTTATATTCGTCCTCTAATTCATAATAAGTCTCACATCACTCATTGAAGGAATCAGAATATGAGCCACCACATCCCCCTCACGTTTCTTCTGCCCACTTATAACCTGCATAATGTCACTCCTGAGTATATTCATCATAAGGATTTTCTGGCTCTTCACATTCATCTCTAGTTGAGCTTGAGTTATTATAATTATCATAACTTGAACTTCAAACACTCTCATAGGTATTTGAATTTTGAGAAACACTAGGACTATAAATATTCTGTTTGTCTTGTTCATCATCCGAGCACCCACGAAACAAGAAGAATATGATAATTATCCAGACAATAACATATCCCCATCCATTCATTATTTCAACAAATAACTCAAATAAATCGCAAAGTTCCTTATGTCTTCATTACTATACGTCTTAAAAACTTCTAATGCTTGAGTAATTCTCTTTTGTTCTCCTATACTTTTCCTCTTAATAATTGGCACGAGTCTCTCAAAAATTCGAGGCGCTTCTTCCTAATTTTTGACTTTGCGTATCCCACATCAGGGGGAGGGCTGGTTGTTTCACTACTGATTCTGTAGTAGTTGTTTTTTTCTTCCTCTTCTTTTGCCAATCTTCTTTTAGCAATTCTGATATTGTGATCTATCTTTTCTACGATCTCTGAATACTGAGCGTCTGGCTTTAGATATTGGATCGCTTCCTCATAATTTTCTATTGCCTCAGAAAATCTTTCAGATCTATAGGCTCTATCTCCCTTTTTTTAGGAGTTCTCCTATAGTATCCCGATTCCTTTCTACATTAGATACAATTTCATCACCAAAACTCGTATTATCCCATTTAGAGAGATCATGAGTTATTTTTATCATGAAGGAGATAATCTTGAGCAAGAGTAATAAATGAATCTCTACTTTCACAATATTGATCTCTAATAGAGGCTTCGGCCCTTGCCACACGAGCTGTTATAAGACTTTCACTGGCTCCTGTACTTTGTCATCTAATTTTTTTATTCATATTGAACGAAGTTCTCTCAACCTTTCTTGAATATATTCGAACAAGTTCTTTAATCTACTATCTTTGTCCATTACTCGTGATATATTCAAAAAAATCCTTATCCGTATATTCACTTACTCGATGACAAACATTACTTGGCTGTTTTCATACACACTCCGAAATAGTTCAGTCTGCACAAAGGTAGGCTCCCTCCGAACTAACATATCTAATTCCTCCATGGTGACTACAACATCCCCCCACCATCTTCATAAAATCAACGCGTATATGTTGCTCAAGCAAAAAAAGGAACACATAAACAAATTGAACACGACAGAATTGTAGATCATATCAATTTTTTTCATATTTGGACAAAAAAACATAAATCAAAATAATCTTTATCGTTTCTATTGTAAAAAAATCAAGAAAAAGTATTTACATAGGAATTAGAAAGTTTTTCCCAATCTTGTTAAAAAAACTAGCTATAGCTAGTTTTCTTTTCCATTAATACATTCCACCCATTCCTCACATACCAGCTTCTGCACCATGACTATGTCCACAATTACATTCTGACTTTTGGGAGATCAACGATAACAGTTTCTGTAGTGAGGAACATTGCTGCAGTTGATACCGCATTTTTCCAATGCTACTCTCAACACCTTTGCTGGATCAATAATTCCTGAAGCAAACAAGTCTTTGAAAGTCCCTTCTTTAGCATCAAAACCAAAGTTAACTTGATCAGATTCTTTTTACTTTTTCTACTACTCGATCTCACTTGAAACCTGCATTATCTGCAATTTGCTTTTACAGGATATTGAATAGCATTTTTTTACAATTTCAATCGCTACCTGCTCATCTGGATCATCAAACTTAACCGTATCCAATACTTTTTGAAAGCTGAAGCAAAACACTTCCTCCTCCAGCAACGATTCCTTCTTCAATCGCAGCTCTAGTAGCATTAAGAGCATCTTCAATCTTGTATTTCTTGTTTTTTTCATTTCCATTTCAGTTGCAGCTCCCACCTGGATCACTGCCACACCTCCTACGAGTTTTTGCAAGTCTTTCTGCCAATTTTTTTCTCTATCATAATCAGAAGTAGTTTGAGAAAGCTGACCTTTGATCTGGTTTGCTCTCGCTTCAATCTCATCAGGGTTTCCTTTTCCAGAAACAATCACCGTATTATCCTTTGAAGAGATCACTTTCTCGGCCTTACCGAGCATATCAATAGTAGTATCTTCAAGCTTGATTCCAAGTTCTTCTGTAATCAAAGTTGCTCCAGTTACCACAGCAATATCTCTAAGCATTTCCTTCTTCCTATCCCCAAATCCTGGAGCTTTAATAGTAAGAATATTGAGCATACCTCTAATCTTATTGAGAACCAAAGATGCCAAAGCTTCTCCATCTACATCTTCAGCAATGATTACAAAATCTTTTTTTCCCTGTAGCAGCTACAGATTCCAGCACTCACAAAAATTTCTTTGATAGAGCTAACTTTTCTTGTCAGTAACAAGAATATATGGCTTTTCTACTACTGCCTCCATTCTCTGAGTATCAGTTACCAGATAAGGACTAGAATATCCTTGATCAAATTGCATTCCCGTTTTGATTTCCTTGGTAAGTCCAATTGATTTTTCCTTCTTCTACAGTAATAGTTCCATCCTTCCCAATCTCTTCGAACACCTCAGAAATCAGATTTCCAACTTCTTCATCTTGTGCAGAAATAGTAGCTACTTGTCTGATCTTTTTCTGGGCTATCAACAGGTTGAGCTTTTTGATGAATTTCATGAGTAAGGATTTTCAACTGCCTTGTGAAGCCCCTTTCCAAGAGAAAAAGGATTCACACCAGATCTTACATATCTAAGTCCCTCTTTTGCCATAGCATGAGCCAATACCACAGTTGAGGTTGTTCCATCTCAAGCTTCTTTATTAGTCTTTTTCTGCTGCCTCCTTGATCATGTTCGCTCCGATATTCTCTGACTTATCTTCAAGTTCAATCTCCTTTGCAACAGTTACCCCATCATTAGTCACAATAGGACCACCATAACTTCTCTCGAGAATAACATTTCTTCCCTTTGGACCCATCGTTACTTTAACAGCATTTGCCACAGTTTCAATTCCTGAAAAAAATACTTTTTTTCTAGCATCATCGCCAAAATGTAATGTTTTTTTGCCATAATTGTTTTTATAAAATAAGATAAAAAAATTCTGATTTTTTTCACCATTTTTTTGTCTAATTCCTTAATTTAGATTCTCTTGTACTGCTCTTGAAAAAGGGATACGGAAACGTGGACCATGAATTCCACCTTCATCACGAATTCCACAAGTAACTACTAGAGAAACCTCTGCTCCTCTTGGAAGCTTCAATATCTTTTTTTAATTCTATTTGAATCAAATCACTCCAATGGACAAGTATCATAATTCTGTTCTGCCATTGCCAACATAAATGTTTGAGCTACCAATGCACAGCTTTTGTGAACAACTGTATTCATATCAGATTCTGAAACCTCACGAACTATTGGTCTAAAAAATCCAACAATCCATGCAATAGTTTTCCTTCGCATACCCCAAAAAGTCCACAAAAAAACGAGTATAAACTAGGAACGAGTTTTTTTATAATAATCTTCAACTTTTTGAATTCTTCAAGCTATTTTATCCTCTGGAGCAGTTTGTCTAACATTGTCTACATTATCTTGAAAGACAGCTTGAGCTCTTTGAGCATAGAGATCTTGACGAGTTACAAAAACAATGACCTCTTGTGCGGTCTTCACAGATCACTGCCCAAAACATGCCTCTGCAATTTCAGCCAATACCTTTGTATCTACAATATGATAGGCCTCCCAAAGCTGCAAATTTGAACTAGTTGGCGCCAACTGTGCAAGCTCAAGACAATGCTGAACAACCTGCGTATCAATACGATTTGTTTTTGCTATATCTACGAACAGCGCGACGATGTTCCAATAATTTTCTCTAACATTAGAAATATACTAAATATAAAAATACCTATACTAATTAGCTTTCCATAATATCTGCGAGCCTTTTTAGTGGATCTTCTGTAGATTTTTGTAGTTGAAGAGGTAGATTTTACTGTAGAAGAAGACTTTCCTCAAGAAGTCTGATTTCTTACATTATAAAAGCAATTTAATAAGCTTTTTCATAAGTAATACTCTCATTCTTTTTATAAGAAAGCTCTCCGACATCTAATCCTAATGCAGAAGCCCTATCAAAAATACCCTTGAGCCCAATGTCTACCTCCCTGATCGACTCATCTTGAGTACCATCAATAATCCTCATTACCAATGCTACAGCCTGACCATTAGTCAACTTTCGCAAGGGATAAAGAGAACCATTTTTCACCATTGAGAACACCATAAGCACAAAGTTTTTTTGCAAATCCACCTGATACTCCTGATCTGCCTTAGATAAATCTCTAGCATTACAAGTTCTAGCCTGGTATTCTTTAAGTGCAACCTTATCTATGAAACGCACAAGAATAGGTGCAAACTGAGCCCTAGTAATGTTTTTTTGACCTTGATCCGTACTAGAGGAATTTATAAGATTGTGCTGATATGCCCAATCAAATGCCTCATGCGCAAAAGTTCCATTTACCAGACAAGCTGTTAAGATAGCAGCTCAAAAGATTCGCTTCTTCATGTTTGTATAAAAAAAGTTTTTAAAAAAATCAGATTATTGTGCCTGTTTTTGCCATAATATAAGACTGTTTCATAACAAGATATTTTTACAGTCTTTCATTCTTCTTCTACCTCAAGCTCATCAAGAGCATATTTCCCAAAATATACAATATCTCAAATTGCAACATCAATAGGAGCTCTTGAACCATTTTTCAAGGATTTTTCCCATTTCCAACAGCAACAACCTCTCACTTTGAAGGTTTTTTTCATTACTTTCTGGGAGAAGTATTCCTGACTTTGTTTGAGTTTCTTGAGCTAAAGGCTTCACAATAATGTGATCCTCCAATGGAATCAGTTTTGTCATTTATTTGTATTAAGAGAATAAAAATATATCACCAAAATAAAGATGGTGCTATGATTATAATTATGAAAACAAAAAAATCAAGAGAAAGATCATTATTCTTCTTCATCTTCAGCAAAATCTTCAACTACAATAGGCCTCCCCCATCTAATTCCCTGAATAAGAAAACAAAAATCCCATAACCATCAACACCAATCCAAAAAAAGAGAAATCAGGGTTAAGACCATTGCAAAACTATTTAATCCAATAAAAAAATAGCACTCAATATAATCAAAACTCCCATAATCCAAAGAAGAGAACTATAAGGAAGACCTACTTCTTGCCTAGCTTTTTGCAATACTAAGCAAATTATATCAAAAGATCGCTAAAATTATCGCCAAAATCACAACCCCAAGTGAGAGTATAAACTGCATAATAGCTGGAAAAAAACAAAAATCAACAGACTAAAAAAACAAGCTGAGAAAAAAAGCAGCTAAAAATCAGATCTCTTTTTAAGTTTGAATCTGGTTGATCAACCAAGAAAAAAAGAGAATAAAAGCAAACTCAAAATACTTTCAACAGCAAAAAAATAATCACAATCGTTTGCAAGCTTTCTCCTGGGAAAAAAACAATAAAAATTCCTCAGAGGACCATTAACAACAACCCCTTAAAAAAATCAAATAACTCTTCATGATAATTTTATTAAATAAATTTTTTTGCACTTATAGAGAGCAATATAAAAGCTTATATGAGTTTTTTTCTCAAAGATGCAAGTGTTTTTTTCATTAGAGAAAAAGAAGTCTGATTCAAGTTTTCCTTTCACCAAAGCACAATAAACTTAAAAAAATAAAAAAACGCTTGATTTTGTATTAAAAAAATCTCCATACTCAAAATAAAACTTCATTTCGTCAAAAAAAACTATGACAGAACTCAAACCTTTTCTTAAAAACCACACCGAGATACCTCAATATTCTCGCACAAAATGGAATTTCTACTATCAAATCTTTTTTTCAATTATTTTTCCTAGAACCTATGAAGATCGCGCCTCTATCCAGCCACTTAACAACCTCCAAATTAATGAAAAAGGGACAACAGCTACAAAAAGGAAAAAAATCATCTCAAAAAAAGTCATTCGCCGCTGATCCAAAACACTTTATGACATCACTTTCTCAGATGAAAACTGAGCATTGGGAACTATCTCAATTTTTTTAATTCAGGATACTTAGCGAGCAAAATCATCGAAGATCAACGATACATCATTGTAGGAAAACCAACTTTCAAATACGGGAAAATAATCTTTTCTCATCCTGACATTGTCCCCTCTTCTGAAAGCTGAGAAGTACAACATCTCCACAATTCAGGACGCATATTCCCGGTTTACTCTGAAATGAACGGAATCAAACCCGGACGATTCGCTCAAAAAAATTCGAGACAATTTAAACCAAATCCCAAATTATTTTTTTCAGAATACCTTCCAAACCAATTTCTAAAAGATTTTTTTCACTTCTTTCTGTCCCTGAAACTATTAAAAAAACATCCACTATCCAGACTCTCATAATCTCAAAAAAACCAGGCTCTTCATAGAGTATTTTTTTGACCGCCTCCTCAGAGTCCAACTCTTTTCACTAATGAACAAACAAAACTACCAATCTGCAACTAAACAAATTTCCACAGATCAACAGCGAGATATCCTCAAAAAAATGCTCTCTCTCCTCCCTTTGAACTTACTACTGCACAAAAAAAGTTGTAAAACAGATTATTGATGACTTTCATTCAGGGAAACCTATGCTTCGCCTCCTCCAATGAGATGTCTGAAGTGGAAAAAAACCATCGTTGCAACACTTGCTGCTTATTACATCCGTACTGTTTTCTGAGGACAAACTGCCTTTTTAGCCCCTCTTGAAGTTCTAGCGACCCAACACTACCGCACCATAGCAAAAATTTCTCCTTCCTCTAGGAATAAGAGTAGAATGCATCACCGGTTCTTTAACAAAAATCTCAAAAAGAAAAAAATCAAGTCAGACCTTAAATCATGAGCAATCCATGTCATTATCTGAACTCACGCACTCCTACAAGAGGGAATTGATTTTTCAAAACCTCCAATATGTCATCATCGATGAGCAACACAAATTTTGAGTTAAACAAAGAGCTTTTTTTAAACAATTTAACTCACCTCACATTCTACAAATGTCTGCTACTCCGATTCCAAGATCAATGGCAATTGCTTTCTTTGGAGAGTTCGATGTTTCTATTATTGATCAACTTCCTTCTGGAAGACTCCCAATTCAAACTAAAAATCATTTCAACTAATGAAGAAACTAAACTCAAGCCTTGGATTTTTAGACAAAATAAACAAAAAAATCAAAAAAATCTTTATCGTAACTCCTCTAATCGAAGACTCGGAAAAATCTTGATGAAGTCCTCTCTGCACAGTCAACCTTTTTACGAAATGCAAGCACTTTACCCTGAATTAGACTGAAAAAAATCTGACTCCTTCACGGAAAACTCAAACCAAAAAGAAAAAGATCAAATCATGTCCGACTTTAAAAAAACGGGAAAAACAGTAATGCTAGTCTCAACAACCGTTATCGAAGTAGGAGTAGATATTCCAGAAGCAACGGTTATGATTATCAAAAAAATGCAGAAAGGTTTGGCCTTGCACAGCTTCATCAGCTCAGAGGAAGAATAGGAAGATCATCTCTACAATCTTACTGTTTTTCTCCAAACTCCCAAAAAAAATCAGGAGATAGCTACAACCGCCTAAAAAGCTATGGAAGAAACGACTGATGGATTCAAACTTGCACAATTAGATCTAGAAAATCGTTGATCTGGAGAAATTTTTAGGTACAATGCAATCTGGAATCTCAGACATTCCTATCGAAATTCTCACAGACATGACCTTTCTCGAAAAAGGTACAAAAAGGAGCTTACTGGCTCCTCTCTCAATATCCAAACCTACAAGGACTTCCAAAACTCCAAGCCTTCCTCAATGAAAAAAATTTGAGATATCATGGCATAAGACACAAAAAAATATGAAAAAAAGACAAGAAATCAGACTTTTATTGTCTTTTTTTGTAAAAAGGAAACAATTTCAAAAAGTATTAGGTTTTAGAGATCTCAATTGCACAATCCAATCCTTACTCCATGGCAAATACAAATGAGAAATCAAATTTTTCCCTTCGGTCTTCTGTAAGTCTTACTCCATTTCTTCTATATCGCTCAAGCTCCTGAGGTAATTTCTCAACAATTTCTCTTCCCATCATGTCAACCTCAACTGTTCAAGGAAAAACAAATTTTTTTAAGCATCCTAGCCTTTTTCAGTTCCCTTTTTCTTCACTATGCTGCTCCAAAACATGCATTAACGCTTTTTTTGTAAAAAAATAACTGAAGTTCTACCAACCCTTTTTTTCAGCTAAAAACCTCAGAACTTACTCAGCTATTCAAAAACACTCCCCATCAGGCAAACAACAAAGTTAAAAACACTAAAAGTATATCTGTTTTTTTCAAAAAAAGCAAATTATAAAAAAAGCTTGACATTGCTCAAAAAAAGATATATATAAATTATCTTTGCAATTCCGCAAAGATATAAAATAAAAAGAATATGAAAAGAAACACAACCGTTGTAACAATGCTCTTAGATGGAGAGATTCAGCATTCTAGGCTCATGTGTGAGCTTTCTGAGATCCGAGCTAATGGACTTTCCGAGAACCAAGCTCGACATAAAAGGGAGTGGGATGCAATACAAGATAGTATAAAAAAATATGGCGATCGTGGTTTTGATGGTCAAAAAGAAGCTATCAACTCAACCTTCACCTCCACAAGAGAGTCAATCGAAAGAAAGTACAGCAAGCAAGTTGAGTTATACACTCGAGCATGTACGATCAAGATTGAAAAAGAACACCTCTTCTTATCCATTACGGAAGCAATGCCGTATGGACTCACCCCCAACAAAAAAAGCGGACCTCCTTGAAGCCCACTCTACAGAAAGAAACAAGGCACAAGAGATCTCAATGGGCGAAAAAGAAATTTATTCTTTTTCGACGCTAAGATCGAAATTCCTGAAAACCTTCTCAACGAAGATCCTAGAGAAAAACGAAGATTTCCAAGACTGGATCTTAGACGCACTAAGACACAACGTTCTGTTCGGTGTATTTCTCGCAACAGAATGGGCGCCTGATTTAGAATATCAGATCGCCTAACCACACAACAACTCAACACAAAAAAACCCACTCTGAATCAGGGTGGGTTTTTTTACAAACAAACTTGCAAAAAAACAAAAATCTGACTATACTATACAAATGTTTAGATACCTTCATCGCCATGCTACTCCAAGAAGTCAAAATTTCAAACCTTTTAAGTTTCCCTTACTATCCAGATCTAAGAAAAAGCAGAACCTATTTCTTTCACAAGGAGGTTTTTGAGTGAATGAGAATCCTTATTGGGAACAACGCTTCAGGAAAAAGCAATTTTGTAACCATCATAGAGGAATTTTTTTCTCAACCCTCATCTATGATTTCAACTATAATACCTCCTACCTTACTGATCCTGATTTTTCCTATGAGATCATGCATTTCCCTACTCAAAAAAACACCACCACAAACCTCCACCCCAACACAAAAATACCCAGACAAAAGCTCTAAAAATTCAGATTTCTATTCAACTATCTTCAAACGACTTTGAAAACATCTGATTTGTCTGCAAATATTACAAAAAAATCAATCATCTTATCAAAACCTACTCTACCCTGCCATTAAGTTTTTCCTGCATTCTCACTAGCTGATGTCCAGAGCAAAAAAACAAAGCCCTAACATTAAATGCAACTTTTGACGAAAAAAATCCAAGAATTTTTTTATAGACACCACAGTTCTTGACGAATACGATCTCTTCATTCTTCAATGTATCCAATACCAAAAAAACTCCTCCAGATTCTCATTACTATTTTTTTAATGAAAAAGAAAAAAACCTGAAGAAAGAAAACGATATCTCCTCAAAAAAAGACTTTCTCAATCATAAATACCCAAAGAGATACCTTTCAGTTCAACAACTTCATTGATCCACACGACCTTATCAACGACATTCACTACAACAAAAAAAGCCTCTCAGGATACTCTAGCACCATAGGGAAACTACGAAGTATTTTTGAAAATTTTTCTCAAAACCAACTCTTAAGCGCAGACAATTCAGAATCCGATATGCAAAAAAAGCTAGAAAAAAATCTGTCTTTTTTTCCGCTCTCTTTCTTCAACCATTGAACGCTTCCTCTGAAAAAAACTCCTTGTAGAATACATCAACCATAGCATCAGTCTTTCACTAATCGATCAAAGCAAAAGACCAGTCTATTTCAAGGAACTCAGTAGTGGTGAAAAAAATCCCTCTTGATGATTATTTTTTTGCTCTTTACGGGAATGATCTAGAAAACGGCTTTTTTTAATTATCAATGAACCAGAACTCCACCTTCATCCACAAATTCAAAAAGAACTCGCATTAACATTTGAAAAAGCTCACGGGAAACCAAAATTCTCAATTTATTCTTTCAACAAACTCTCCGCTCTTCATCAATGAAAAATAATATTACCAACGTGTATAGAGTATATAAAGACGAAAATCAGACCTCTAACATCATATGTCCAAAGATCAATGTCGACTACGATGATGCAACGCTAATCCACATGCTCAAATTTGAAAATCTATCAAAAAAATATTTTTTTGTGAGCAAAATTATTCTCGTAGAAGGAGACACCGATGCCTATTTTTTTCAGTTTTTTTACCTTAACTATCTCAGATCTCTCCCAGAATGGAAAAAAATAAAATCGCAGATTATGAAGTCATTAATATCAACGGAAAATGATCAGCAAAAAAACCTGGATCAGATTTCTCAATAAATTTAATATTAGCAACTTTTTTTATTTGAGACCGAGACAATACCGTTGATTACTGATTTTTTTCAAAAAGCAGAGCTCAACAAATTCTATCTCCTAGCAAACAAAGCCATAAAACAAAAAAAGAAAAAAACATGAAAAAAATACACAGATTACTACAACAGACTAGTAAGAACAATCTTAACATTCAGTCCTAAAAAAAGTACAGAGCAATCATCAAAGGAATCGAAAGACTCTACAATGATAATGTTTTTTTATCCTCAAAGAATGAGCAATTGAAAGTTACATTTCAGTCGAAAGAAAAGGATTAGGACAGGTTGCCTATTTTTTTGTAATCATAACTTTGAAGACTGGCTCAAAGATAGTAACTTTGCGTCCCAACACAAGGAACTAGAAACAATTATGCATCTGATTTTTCAAATAATTTGCGCAACCTCTTCTCGAGACAGTTCCTCAAGCCTCTTTTTTTGCAAGAGATTCAGAGATATTAAATACTCTTTGATGCTCTTGTTTTTTCAACAATTTTAGCAATTCTTCAAAGAGTCTTCCTACTATAGGGAGCAAACAAATTTAAAAAAAAGCTCTAAATCCTGAAAATTAACAGGTTCTACCCTCTCTTTTCTAATAAACTTCACAAGACAGCTTTTTTTACCTTAGGTGCAGGAGAAAAAAACACTTAGGAGGGACCATCTTTAAGTACTTGACTTCATATGCCCAGTTCAATAACCGCCATAAATAAGATTTTTTTGCGCAGAAGAAATAATCTTTTGTCAAACCCTCATCCTGAATCATAAAAAAATACCTCAGAGAAAACAAGTCTCTCCATCAGTAAAAAGCTTTCTAAAAATAGGAGAAGTAATATAATAAGGAAGATTCCCAACAGCCAAAGTCTCCTTAATATTTTTTCAAAGTCCTTGTAACTGCCCAACAACATCTACCTCCAAAAAAATCACCAAAAACAATCTGTTTTTTTCTCAAGTCAAACCTCTAATAAATATGGCTCCATCGTCAAATCTTTTTTTCAACAACAAAAAAATCTCTAGAGACATCCTTAATCTTCCTAGTAATAGCTCACTTCCCTGGACCAATCTCCATAAGTGCCTGCGCCTGCACTTCCTCATACATTTTTGCTATTGCTGAGCCAATATAGCTTCTCATACTGCTATCCTTCAAAAAATTCTGCCCCAAATAAGTAGACATAACTAGACAATTTTTAAGATAAAATACCATATCGCAAAAGATTTTCTTCATTTATAGACTGATTTCTCATTTTTTTTACTTCTATCCAAGCCTCAATAGAACTTTGATCTCAAGCATCAACATAATACGAAATCAAAGCATCAATAAATAAATCCAACATTCAAAATTCCTGAATTTTTTTCAAAAACTGTAACTTTAAATATTGAGAATCCTGGTGCAAAAAAACTGAGAAAACCCATCAACAAAAAATTCAGCCAAATCTCCATCCTTCTCAAGCTCTTTCAAAAATGTCAATCAAAGTCAAGATCTACCTCTTGCCATTTTCACAACCATATCAATAAGTTCCTGGTTATTGATTAGTGTTTTGTTTTGCAAAAAATCGAGCATTTGAGATATAGACAGAGGAGAAAAATCTTACAACCAAGGCTCTAGAGAAAATAGTTGGTAAAATTGCCGACTCATCAGAAACAGTAGCAAAAAAATAAACCTATTTTTTTCAGGGGCTCTTCACAAGTTTTTGAGAAATGCATTCATAGCAGCATTGCTCATTCTTTCGAGATTCTCAATCAATAAACACTTTTTTTCCCACTAAATGCAGACTGTTGAAGCCAAGTAGAAATCTCTCTTACTCACTTATTTTCATAATTTTCTCAGTTTGACAATGGTATTATTTTCTGACTAGAAGGAGTTTCCACTGCCAAGGTATGTGTTTTTTTCTAGATCCTTACTACAATCTCTTATCCAAAGCAGATCCTGATGCCTATAAGGTCAAAGAAATTCTCCCAAAAAGCTGAAGCAAGTAAGAAGTCTTACCTAGTCCTGACTCTCAAACAAGAAGAACAAACAAAGGTTTTTTTCTTGGTCATGGTGATGGTTTAAAAATTTTTTTCAATAATGGTTCTAGATTCTTCATTACCATATCGCATAATTATTCATCTTTACAAATCAAAATACCTCCCTTATACCATTCTTAGCAAAAACAAGAAAAAAATCTGAATTAAAGTTAATCCATTCTATGTCTATGATTTAGATAGATTTATCTCTATTTTTCCTTTTTGTCAATGATTAAATAATCTCCCCCATAATTCGCAAGAAAAAAATCGTTCAGATTTCTGACTTTATCTTTACTTTTCATCTCATTCTTCTATACTTTTTATAGGTATTATTTACACTTACAACAAATAATATGTTCAGAAAAAAACACTTTGAATAATCGTACTTCTTATCTATACTATTACTCAAGTCCTTTCAGCAACGGGGACTATTCAACGAAATCAAGTATTCGCTGCAGAAAAACAACCAAAAACACAATGACAAATCTCGTTGCTGTTTTTAGTAGACGATAAAATTTATCCTCAAATTGAAACAGACCTTAAAACGATATACCACTCAATATATCCAAAAAAAGTATGAAAAATAGCAAAGCCTTAGTCCTCAAAATAAACACTTCTGAATATACCGCTCCTGAGATCACCAAAATGCTAGAAAATCTCTATTTCAATTGAGAAAAAGGCACTTCTAGCCAATTGATCTGAGTTATTATGGTAGGAGAAATCCCACTTCCAGTACTTAAATATCAAGATTACATTTTTCCCATCAGTTTACCCCTATGTAGATTTTTCTTGAGCAAAAAAATATACTTGGAACGAACATGAAGGCTTTTTTTACTCAAAACAAAGATTCTTGACAAGCTGAAATCTGGCACTGACTTATTAATTTTTAAAAATGATGCATCAAAAATACCATAATTTCTTTTCTAAAGTTAAAAACCTACAGTGAGAATCCAGGAAAATTTGTAGATAAAAAAATCCGATATGATGACTTCCTTGCTCTACAAAATAACTTTCTCCAAGAAGCAAATAGCCTTTATAAAAAAATAAAATAATCTTCACTGAAGACCTCCTCTATCATCGCTACACCGACCTCCTTTTCAATACCTTACAATCAGACAATACCCAAGAAAACAATGAGATCATCTCATGACTCTCCGATGCTCTAAAAAGAACTATGAGACAATTCAAACCTCTCAACTTCAGGACTGAATAATCAAACAAAAACACCGACCGCCTTTCTTAAACAAAAAACAGAAAGTCTGACCAAAGATTACATTTCCAGCATAAGTACTGAATATCAAAGAACTCTAAACGAAAATATCAAAGCTTCTGATAGACGAAGTTCCACCTGAGCAGATACCCATTACAAAAAAACTCCAGCTCAAAGATACTCTTCTCCTATGAGATAATGAAACGCAATGACTTTTTAAAAATCACTGAATGATAAATTAGAAACTTTTATTGATCAAAAAAAGTTAAACAGGAAAAATTATGCTATGAAATCTGTAATACCTACAGAATATTTTTAGCAATAAAGATTACCGTAAAAATTCCTCGTTCGAAAGCGATACTTTCCAGAGTTCAGAGATACTTATAGGTTTTTTTCTATTTTTTTGACAAGATGCAAATACTCTAGAAAAATGCAGAGCAAGCCTCAATTTTTAGGGGAACTTTTAGAAATTTACAAAAAAAATCTGATCCTATTCTTCAATCATCTCTGATCCAAATAATCCCGCAAAAACAAAGAATGATCAAACAAATCTCACTTCAAAAAAATCTATGAGCCTCCTATGATCTTTTTTTCTACTCAAGTACAAGCCAATAGAGCCTTCAATATGCTAAAAAAACTCAGGAAGAATACAATCTCTACCAAAAAGAAAAAAACCTATGCAAAAAGTGGATTATCATTGTACAAAAAAAGACGATTTGGACTCAAATGGAAGCGAGTTCCGTGCTCCAGAGTCGAACGAAAAGGAATCTGAAAATGTAATCCAAACTCATCAAATCAAAAAGACCAAGCCGATTGTGAAAACTTTCAAGAATTTGGAAATAGAGTACGAGGAGGAGCTACTCCACTTAATATAACCGGGATATCAGAACAATCTCCTCGCATCCAGTCTCCTTATGATCCAAAAATCTGCACGAAAACCTATCTTTTAATATTGCGGGAAGCCTTGCTCTAGATAAAAGCAGAAACTCCAGCAACTTCATTTTTTTAGGACTTAAACACTATATTTCACCAACAAAAACACAACGAAAAAGAATGAGCCCTAACTAAACCAACAGAACATATCGCCGCAGAACCTCTCGATTACTTCAATCTCAAACTGAATAATCTCAATTTTAACAGACTTTCAAATTCCTCTTTCAGTTTTCATAAAACAAAAAGTTCAAAAACAGATCTAGAACTGCGTTATCAATACAAAATCATCGATTCTACGATTAAGCATACCGCTACAACATCAGACCAAATCAACGGAGGAGAAAGAGCAAAATACGGACAAGGGACAGAGAACTACAATAATTACCTTCAACTTTCTTCCTCTCTCAAAACCCCAAACGATACTGCATCAGCACCTCTAATCAACGCATTCTCAAAAATCAAAACACAACTTACATCAATCAGAAATTCAATTCAAACTTCATCAACGAAATCCCAAGTTCAAAAGATACGGACAGATGAAGAAAGATCAGATTTTTTTTCTAAACTTTCTAGTGGGCTTAATAATATTTTCAGTGAGTATAACCAAATTATCTCACAAGAGATCAGCTCAAATTTTACCAATACAATAGAAAATATCAAATTTAAACAAATTGAAAAAGAACCGCAATTATCACTTCACAAAAAGTCAGCACGATCAGATTCTAAAAAAATATAAATACATCAAAGTCGTTTTTTTAACTAGACAAATCCCAATCTCTGAAAACTATCTTTAATGGTTTTTATAACCCTTGATAGATTAAATAAAGAAATCTGAACGCTCATCAACAATAAAATAACCTCTCTAGAAAACCAAATCAATATACTCAGAAATAATCTCACTCAAAAATCAAACTCAAATCAAAAAAATCTAGTAGATCTACTATGAGAACGAGAAAAGTTAAAAAAACAAGATCAATGATTATTTCACAAGAACTATCAAAAAGTAAATGAAATCTCTGAATGTGAGACAAATCATGAAACATTAGGTTCTCTTCTCGGTAAACAAACAGACATCATTTCCTCTCCAAATGCAAACTCAGCTCAATGTAAAATAGATAATGAAACAGAAGGCTCAGGATCAAGTAATGAAACAGCAAATAACCACCTTAAAGATCAGCTCACTCTCCTAGAGGAATGAGAAAAATATTTTCAAAAAAAACCTTTTTCTGCTGATCCAAATAATCCTAGTGTAAAAATTGAGGCAATTAATGCTACAACCTATGACAGACCAATTGATTCACCAAGATACCTAAGCTTTCAGGGAATCGGTGGACATGAGATCAAACTCATTTATCCAAACCTCTTCAAGGTAGAAGCCTTTTTTTACAAAAAAAGGAGAAAAATCTAATCCTAAAAAAACACCAGATCAATTTAAAACAGCAATCCAAAAATTATCTAAAAAAATAAAGTAAATGAATATAACACTATCCTTATTCAAGAAAAAGAATCAAGCCCTTCAAGATTCTCCTCATTTTAAGTATCTCAAAAACAATTGATCCCCTTGCAACCCCAAGCCTTAATGCTCGTAAGTATCAACCATTTACTTATGAAGAATTAGTTAGTGCACTCTGAGGAGAAAAAAATGATCTCAACACTTGCTTATCTCCTTGCCTACCACAATGCTCCTGTTCAATCAAGAAGTTTTTTTCAGATCAAATCATGGATGATCTAAAGCTCACAAAAATCGGCATTCGATATCAATCATAAAATAGATGTTATCCTTTCAGACTATCTAACACAAAAATAGTAACTGAGCTCGTGACCCTCAAAAATATCTCAGCACTTAGCATTCCAACTCATACCAAAAAAAGGATATGAAGTAGGTTTCATCAATTCAAATGACAGCGACAGCATTTCTTCCGAAAAATATTCCACCCGCAACAGAAATAGCTCAACCAATAAACACCATATCAAATAATACAAATGAAGACTCTCCCTCTCTGATCAGTCACAAAAAGATGAATTAGAATGCTGATTTAATTACAACGACACTCTCCTCCTCTTTGATATTTCTAAAGGAAATTCCCCTTGGTTAAAAAGGATTTCAATGCCGACGAAAACAAGTAAGGAAAAAACCTTTTGAACTCTCGCTTTCTCGAGATGACAATTCTATCCTTTCTAAACTTATCAAACCAGAAGATCCTACAAACGATAATCAGCTTATTGCGACAACTACTTCACCTACGCCTTCTTTTTGACCAGACAAGATTATAGGGACTATCCTAGAGAAAATCAGCATTAAACCTTCTTCCACTGCTATTACTATAGGTGAAAAAAAGCACCACAAACCTGATTTTAACTACGCCAGGAAGTCAAACACAAAATCTTTCAATTAGCTTTAAATCTACTGGGGAAAAATTGCTTTCTGATCAATGGTAAAAAAATAGTTGTTCTTCTAGCGTAAATATTAGATGAACAGCTACTCCAGCAGGATGGGAAATTCCTCTCAACTTAACAACCACAAAAGCCTGAAGCTTTCAATCATCAATCACTGTCTGCTCAAACCTTTGATCTGAATGCGGACAAAAAAACTTATACCTTCTCTGCCCTACCAAATCAGATAGAATCTTTTTTTCTATCAATATAGGAGAAAAAAAGACAATTTGCTGCGGGAGTATATAGTCTGGTAAATCTTAACGCATTAGACAAATACAAAAACCCAATCTCAAGATCCCTTACTCCTTATATCCTCACTGCGAGCAAGGGAGGATTTATCCTAGGAGGGAAAAAGTCAAAAGTCGATTGAAATAAACGATTTTTTTAAATACCAATCTTATCTATAGAGCTGATTCAAATGATAATGGAACAGTTACTTTTTACCGTAAAATCAAATCAGAAAGGAGAATCCAATAAAATTCTCTGACAAACTCAAGGAACCATCATTCCTGCTCATCTATCGCTCCAATACAAGGACAAAAAAACGCAAAAGAAATCAACTACTATCTCAATACTCTTCCGCTCTATACCAAGGATAAAAAAGTAAATGAAAACCATGCTCTCAAAATCCAAATCAAACTTTTGGATCAGAGTAATCAACCTATTGCTATCACAACCAGAGCCTCTCTCAAAACAGAAAAAAATCTGATTAACCTGGCAACATTAGACCAAGATAAAAAAATTGAATCAAACTAATGGAAGACAATAACCCTATCCTCAAAAAAATGGGCAAGTCGATCTCTACATTATTCCAAAAGGAATTGCTGGAATAGAAACACTATCTCTTTCAATTCCGGGCCTCAAAGAAGAAAAAATAAAAATCAGACTTCATCCTGGACCCCTCTCAAAAATTGAGATTAAAATGGATAAAGATACTGCTCCCGTCTGAACAAATATAGGATGACTCATTACACTGACCGATCAGCGAGGAAATACAATCGAAAAAAAGAACAGACCATTTCACTTAACCTGATCAGTAAAGAAACAAAGACAAAAAAAACATCACTATCAAATGAGGAAATCAAAAAAATCAGTACAAGCATTCCAGAATGAGCCTCTCAACTACAAATTCAAGCACTCATTCCTGGTACACAAATCTCTACAAATGCAGTTCTAAAGAGCAAAAAAAACTTTCTTTCCTCTGCAGTTGAAAATGGACTCAATGTAATGTATCTTAATCTCTTTGGTTCTGACCGAGGAAACCAACGAGGATATCAATCAGACTTCTCATCCTATGCAGAAAAAAATCATCTCAAAATCAGAAAAAAACACTTGCGATCACAACTCAACTCATTGACCTCAAAAAAACTTGGAAAACCAAGTCTACTTTTTGCTCACAAAAGGAAAAAAATTCAAAATACTGATACTCTTCCTCTATCTGCCTCAATTGAAAAATAGAAAAAAATCAAGATTTCACTAGGGACAATCTGAGAAATCAGTATTTTATCTCCTTTGGATAAAAATCGTTCAAACGACAAACCTCCAGTCTTCCCTTTTAAGGGCAACAGGAAATCCTCTTGTCATTACAAATCTAGATGAGAATTACCAATTCAAAAAAATCAAACACTTTCCTCTCTCCAGTGAAATCCACTCGCTACACTCGATAATGGATTGACTTTTTGCGCTTACAGCAGAGGAAGATTTTTTTGAGTAAGTCGTTGGAATATGCTTTTTAAACTGAGAGGCTATCGCTAATGTTTATTTTCCAAGTATGAACTTTACACTCAGCCAAGCAAAAAAATCAAAGATCCAAACTATACTTTTTGCTCCTACATTTCAATCTGGTTCAACAAATATCAAAGCAAATGCCCTCTTTAATACCTCTTCAAACCTTGCTGACACTTATCAAGGATATGATTCTATACAAAAATAGTGACACCCTCGATAAATACATTGGTTTTTAGAGGAAACTTCAAAAACATTACAAACTTTGCTGCGGGAAAAACCGTTGGAGAATCAACTCTGCCATTTGGATCAGAATTCTTGATCAATATTTGAGACCCTCTCTTGGAGAGAATATCTACCAATACCAATATTCCAAACACAAACCATAACTGAGGTTTAGAAAAAAACAATATATTCTGATCCAAATAACGAAATCTTCAAAGTCATCGATATTGATTATAATAATGACGGACTTAAAGATCTCCTAATCGTCTATCGCGACGGAACAGTAAAACTTCAAAAACAATATTCAGACCACTCTTTCAAAGATCTTGAAACGCTAATCCTTACTGCTCAAGAGATTAAAGAGATTTATGTCTGAGATTTGGATGGAAATAATTATCAAGATATCTTGATCCATACCTCTTCTAATCAACTTAGAGCGTATCTCAATCAAGGAGGAAAATTCCCTGTTGATGGACAACTAGTATGTCTCAATACCAACGCTTCCAAAGATAGCATTAATCCACAGGCTCAATATCTCTCAGGAGTCTCTCAATTTTTTTCCTTGAAGATATGAACCTAGATAAAGCTTCAGACTTGGTAACTTATGACAAAAGAGGAGACATCAAGATCTTCTATGCCAATGGAAAAGGAGACGCCCACTCTTTCCTCTCAAATAATGCATATACCTGCGATACCGATCGATATAATAGACAAAAAAATAATATAAATCTGGTTCATAATATCGGAGTTCAACTTTCTAAAGACAAAATTACCGACAAAAAGTATTGTACGTTGGGCTGGACTCATCTCTCCAAATGCTGAAAAACTTAAGCAATCAATCTGCATCCGAGAACAATCAAGAAATTCAAAATTCAATTCCTGCTCATATCCAAAAAAACAGCTCCAAAAATCCAGATAAAAAAACTTCAATCCAAAAAAATATAATGGATATTAGCAAACACTTTAATGCTAATCAATATGCAGGGAACACCGTTGCTAATTTTGAAAAAAATATCTTAGCAATCCTTTTGAGGAACAAACACTTCAAAAATGATGGACTTTCTCCGCAAGACCAAGCCTTTATCCAAATAAATAATCTAGATAATTCTGACCTGGTAGAAGTATATAAAACTTATCAAGACCTCAATTGAGGAAATCTTATTGATGGAGATCAGGTAAAAATTACCGTTCACCTCAAAGCAAAAAAACCACCAAAGAAATCAGCTTTTTTTGGACACTGTTGAATGACCTTGGAAACTAAAAATCAACCAACAAGGGAAAATTCAAAACTTTAAAAATCGAACAAGGATGAGATTATCAATATCACGGTCAAGTCGGAAGCTATCCCTATGCAATATCCTTTATCCCAAATATCAATAAAGAACTTGTTCGAAGCTATACCGTAAACTACCATGATCTGTGAAATGCGTATAAAATTGCAGTTCATGACAAAGATATCCTAGATTACCAATATAGTGCAAAAATCACCAGAAGTACCAAGTATTATAAAAAAAGCTCCAAAAGACTGAGAAACTCTAGATGGTTACCCAGATATCACGATCTCTCCAACAGACTGATGTTTTAAACAGCAATCTATCCTTTTCAATTCCAAACAAAATGCAGCAAAAACCTACAACCTCAAGTCTGTAAATCTCCAAGAGCTCTCTGATCGTTATACTCAAGACATTGCCATTGAGCAAAAAAAGAATCAAGAAAAAATCATAGAACAAGCAACATCAGCACAAACAAACGGGATTGATACTATCCCTGGACTCTCAAGTATTGGAGAAAAAAATCCCTACAAAAGAATTCCTCTCTGATGCACGAAAAAAAGCTCTAGAAGGCTGAAGTCTGGACCTAGGAAACATAAATGTAATCGGATCAGCTCTGGAAGCACTAGGAATCGATAGCGAAAAACTAGAGGGAAACCTCGATAATATCCAATCGCAGCTAACTGACATAGCAGACAAGGCATGTAAAGGATTTACTTTCTGAGATAAAAACAATAGCTGTAAAGGACTCCCTATTCCATTTAATCAAGCCTTCCTTGGACCAGGGAAATATCATATCATGTGATGTATTCCTCTTGAGCCACTAACACAAACCCTCGGAAAGGGACTCCCAGTCTTCCATTTTCCTGGAACTCTACCAACCCCAGTATGACCAATTCCGATGCCTCGAGGGTTAAAAAGGACCTTGAGACCAATTTCTCCGAGCTCCATGAGGTTCCTATCCATCTATGATCAGAATCTACGCTATGCCAACACTCACTGCGCAACTAGGACTAGCAATCTGTATGGGACCATATAGCGCAGGAATCAACCTCCCATCTCCACTCTCAGATATTGCTGGAAATTGTATTGTAACTTCCGTAGCACTTCCATGTGGATCAAAAAAAGACTGAAATTCAGACTCTGATAGCATAAATGCACCACTCCATAGCCGATCCAAAGCATACGGAGACACCAATTCTTGTAACACAAAAACAAGGATCATCACCATTCCGTAGCGTACAAACAACTCCAAAAACAAGAAAAAAAATCAGGACTTGCGAAACTTCTAGATAATGCTTCTGCTCCTGAAGCCTCTAGCCCAGTTGAAATGGGACTAATGGGAGGACTGATTCGTATTGATCAGGAAGTATCTATTGTTTCTGAAGGAGAAAAATACCATCGGAGGAGTTCAGATTTCTGCACCTAATGTTATAAAAAAAACAAAAATTCTCTGAGGAATGGAATGAGGTGTCATGAAAATCTTGATGGGATTCCTAGATAATCAGCTTCAATATACCAAAAAAATAATCTTCTCCGTCGAGAATTTAATCTGTACCTTCCTGATTTACAAAAAGTAGGAAATCAGATTTCATCAGTTGCTAGTGCTCCGAACAAAGCAAAAGAAAAATCAAAAAAACCAAAAAAATTCAAAAAGAAACTGGGTAGCCCTCTCAATCTCAACGAAGGACTAAAAAAACCTCTTTAAATCTCAAGGAACAGGATTTAGCAATACGCTAAAAAAACGTTTTTCTCCAAAAAAAGAAAAATCTATCTCAAATCAATCTTCTCAATGGAGACAATCTTTTTCTCAGAAATGAAAATCCCTCTTCAACCAATCAGAAATCGTCTCAGTGCGTACTCAAGACATCTTTATCAAAGTTCCACGAATTTATGGGGAAGACATTGAGGCTTACAAAAAAATCACCTCCTCATCTGGAAAGATACTCAATGAGCAACATTATTAGCATGGAAAGCTCGTATCGACCAAGTATACAATGCGTGTCCTGCAGCACTTGAGAAACTCAAGAAAAGTTGAGATCAAGCTGCATTTGAGAAGAAAGCTAAAGAATGTAAACTTGCCCAAGAAGCAGCTCAAAAAAAGTAATAAAACTGACTCAAGACTTCAATAAAATCTCAGAACAAATTAGAGAAAATATAGTCATTCTAGATAAATACAAGAGATTCCCTCTTGAACTTTACGAATATATCCACATCACAGAAAAGTATATAGCTGAACTAAGCTCAGTAATTACAAACTTCTTTGGATACATCAATTACTGGATGGATCTAAATGCTACCAGATTCTCTCAATATGTTGATGCCATCATCACAATCCTTGCAATTGTAAAGACCTACCAAGTAATCGTAGATTTTTTTCAGCAAACCGAGGAAAAAAATGTGGAACATGTACTAATGATACTTATGACCAATATACTTGTAAACTAAGCTTCCTCTGCTCTGGTATCTCATTAGACCCACTTCCTATCCCAAATATCAAACTTCCAAATCTCACAGTTGATCTTTCTCATCTAGATCTTTGACTTGATATTGTACTTCCTAACTTTAGATTTTTCTCCTCAAAGTATTGACCTTATTCAGATTCCAAACCTCCCACAACCTCCTGCCATCGGATTAAATCTAAATATTGATTTTGAAATTCCAGACCTCCCTGTGCTCCCAGAGCCACCAACACTGCCTCCTCTACCATCACTCATTCCAAAGGTAAAGATGAGCCTACCAGTTCTACCTCCTGCTCCAAAAATTCCAGAATTACCAAAAGCAAATCACATCAGTACTAAATCTTGCAACTAAACTAGGACAGATCTACTGTATCGTAAAACAAGGATTTGGGCTGGTTGGAGAATCTTCAGTAAAAGCAAAGGTTGAACAAATCACTCAGAGATCTTACAATGTTCCATGGGTTGATAACCTAGATCTTGGAGCCCTCATCCAATCAAAGCTTCGAAAGACCAATCTTAAAGGAGTTGATTATCAAGTCGATAGTTATGTCAATCTTCAATATAATTTTTGACCAGTTCTATGCTTTCCTTAAAGGAGTAACCGATGAAATCAACAATACCTCCACAGCACTCACAACACTGGCAAATAAAGGAGTATGAAGTGCAAATAATTTTTCATCTAATGTTGAAGGAGGAGCTGATGACCTCATAAATCAAGCACAAGACTATCTCAAAAGTAGATCTAAACACTACTATTTCCTTCTCAAACCAACAAACAGAGAAAAAAATAATACTAAATCTGATCTCCTTGCCCAGTTATCTCAAGCTAAAGAATCGCTCCATTCTCAAACAGAAAAAGATCGTATTCAACAAGTAATCAACCTCACTCAAAAAAACACCACTATCACAGCAAATACTCCACAAACACAAAAGATCAAATCTGAGTTGGAGAACATTATTGCACAACACACAGAAAAATTCTCTTCAACTCTCAGATCTCATCAAAAAGGACTATAAACAATTCCTTCTAACCCTCGATACCCACAACCAAAAATCAAAAAAACCTTACCAACTCACCTACTCTACCTCATTCCTTAATAAAAACCCAGAACTCCAGCAACTCATCTCAAAAAGAAACCCCAGCGCAAGTCTATATTCAGACTGAGCAAAAAAATGTTGATGGATATCTAAATGCACTCAATACCCACACACCAACAGATCTAAGGATGAATCAAGATAGCTATGATAAATCCAAAAACTATCTTCTTGCTATCAAGGACAAGATTCACCAGTTTAATTCACTACAAAAAAACAGAATACGCTGGGACTCTTCCTCTCATCACTAAGACAGCAGGATCAACTTCTCAAAAGCCTCTCTTAACTGCAAATAGCAATCAAATACCATCAAAAAAACAACAACAAGTTCTGATTATTCAAGCTATATCAAAGGGGTTCTTATCAAAACCAACGACAAACAATCAAATATTAATGTTGTAAATTCCGAATATAACTCAGAGCAATTCCAAGGATACTATCAACAAGATATGAATAATGATAAAAAATCTGATCTTATCACTCGAGATACTCACACCGTATGGATCAAATATGCTGATGATGCAGAAAAACAAAACAAAAAAACACAATAGTAAATATTATCTTATCACCCCATCACTCAAAAAAAGCAATGACAAACTTACGAATCTTCACAGGGATCAGCCTTTAAACTTTATGATATCTATCCAGAGGTCAAAAAAACTTTGAACTAAAAGGACAAAACTTTGATGCTCTCAAGTTTAGCCGAACCCACAATAATGAAAAATGCACCAGATGGATACTTAATCAGAATCTCAAATCGTATTGACACTCAAAAAGAAAAAGTTTAATGCTGATGCCTATCGTTATGCACTCTTCCTACCTCAGTCTTGAGTAAATACAGGTTCATCACTAGAATATCAAGAGAACAAAAAAAAGCAAATATTACCTCTCTCTTAAATGCAAACTTCATCTATGCATTGAGAAGCTACAATCCATCATCTGAGAGCTTAAACTTCAGTATCTCTGAGCTTCCTCGTGAACGAACCTATCTACAAATTGCGAGTCTAAAACATAGTGGAAATACCTATCATATTGCCTCTCCACGATCCAATCAACTCCTTGGAGGTCGCCAAATCCTTTGAGATACCCAACCTCCAAAACCAAATATCACACTAATCAGAAAAACCAAAAAGACTATCGCTGATCAAGGAGCAGAACTAAACGGATATGTAGGAACTTACTATGATCTAAGAATTGAGCGAAAAGATAATGTCCTTGTAAATAATGCAAACATCAAAGAAAAATAATAAAATCCTGACTTCCAAGATCATCAATAGTCAAAAGTGAGATATTCTCCTTGAAAATCTCTTCTTCACTGAGCCACAGACCAGATACTATGAAGTCTCAGCAGTTGACAGCGAAGGTAACGAGGTATCAGAGCAGATTGCTCTTACTATCGATTCTCCATTGATTTCTATCGAGGATGTCTCTCGTTTCTCTTGACGAAAAGAATGACTTAAAAACCCAATTCAAATTGATGCGCTCCTCAATACTGATATAGATAGATGAACCGTTACTTTTCAAAGAGAAAGAAATCAGACTCTAAGTGACATTTCAGCACTCTCTGGAGGCAAGAAACTCACTAACTTCCCAGTTTCTACACATCAAACCCAAGTCCAATGAGCATACTTTGACTACGGAAATTTGATCGGAATGTTTAACCAGTCAGGAAGTCTCTATGGAAACATCGATTCTGAAAATGGAGAAATCACCATTCTCCCAGCCTATCAAAACAAACTCTCTCTTGAAGTCAGTTTTGAAAAGCACTATCCAATAGTTAATCTTATGGAAGGAAATAAAAAAACTATTTCAAATCGTCCTTAGACCAGAACAATTATTAAGTCTAGAACATAAAAAAAGGAGAACTTGTGCCTCTCTCTTCAAAGAGATTTGGTGAATATCAATGAGGAAAGGTACTTCTCATAGATCAGACTCCAGTTCTCTACATTGGACCAAAAAGGACAACTTTCAAGCCCACAAAATCTCTATGCAAGCTATCAATTTAACGAGAAATCACAAAGCGTAACTTATAAGATTCATCTTCATCGCTTTTGGAGAGGAGATTGCATCCGTACAACTCAAGGTTAAGCCGATGTAATCTCCCCGCATTTCTTGCAAAAAAATCCTAAAAATTAACTATACTTAAACTATCTTTATCAGAGGATATACAATGAGAAAAGCAGGATTCAAACCTTATTTCCAAAGATCACAAAACAAAATTAAAATCTGACTTTTTGAGTCTGGTTTGAATCTTTTTCTCGTTTTCTTGATTTTCCTATGCAAATACCTACAACAACTGCTCTCTTTTTACCCAAGGAAAAGTTCCGACAATCATTGCTAATTTAAGAACTGACCCTATAGTTAGCAAATGAGCTATTCCTCTTCAAGCAATAGAAAAAAAGCACTAGATAACTTACATTCCTACTGTTGCAGTAGCGAAATCCTCTCAAAAACAACTAAATCTTGTATTGAGTCAAAAAACAATCGACAAAACAATGCTTACGTCCCAGAATCTGCAGCGCTTTTCGATCAGTTTGTAGATGTACAAATGCGCCGCTGGACAAATGATCTCAACAATTATAGCGGAGTCCCTGCCGATCAACAATTTCAAAACTGGCATACAAAAGTCAAAGAAACTATGCTCGATCCTAAATGAACACTTCCTCAAACATTTTTGGCTTCTTATCCAGAAAATCGAAGCTATAATGATCAACATTTACTTCCCAGATACATCGATCACTCAGCTCAAGATTTCCGTCAAGCAATTAGAGACTCTTCTGCTCTAACAAATGCAAACTCTCGAAATCTCAGATCAAAGCTTCTAAACACGTGTTCAATTGCAAGCTATCTAACAGCAATTCTTGATACAGAATCAAAAACTATGGTCCCAGACCTTACAAAAGCCAATCCTCTTTGTACCAAACTTATCAATCAAGAAATCAATAAACAGATTAACCTATTAAGTAGAGTCATTACCTACAAATCCAACAAGGCAACAACAGATAGTATTGAGAACTATGCACTTAATTACTTCTGATCACGCCTCAGATATCTACAAACTCAAATCGATAAACTCAATACCCAACTCCTCTCTACCTCAAGACAAATCCCTTACCTTGTACCTAAATGTAACTAATTTATTTTCCTATCCTAATTCCCATGATTAAAAAGATAGTATTCTGACTTCTGATCTCTTTTATCCTTTTCTACTCCAACCTTTGCATCTCTAGCAAATACAAGAAACGATCTCCATATCATTCCTGAAACCCAAGAGAGCAACGAAGAACTTGATAAAAAAAGTAAAAAGATATTGCAAAAAATCCAGGAAAAGTCCTAGAAACCTACAATAACAAAGCTGATGAATTAGCCCAAAAAGGCGATCTGGGATCAGCATTTGCAACTGGAATTTTCAATCGAGATCTTATCCTCCTATATATAGCATATCTTGTGCAATTCCTCTCTCAGCTTGGAATGCTTATCTGAGGTATTATGGTTGTCTATGCTGGATATCTCTATGCGGGAACTATATTTGGATTCTGAGATGTAAAATGAGCAAAAAAACAGCTATCGAACAAGCAATCAAAGGGAATTCTAGTGATCTCTTTCTCCTATGCTATACTAAAAAAATCCTCACCAGTATGTTTATCAGTTAAACAAAAAAAACTCTAGTAATCAACTAGAGTTTCTTTTTTTAGAAAAAGATCTACAATTTTTTTCATCTCTTCACTGTACTTGTTGAGGATTTCCCCACCCTTAAGAGAGAGTTTTTTTGAGCAAGATCTTTTGCATTTTTTTCCCCTCAACAGTCAAAATCAAGTAATTCCCTTCTGAAGTATAGAAACAACAATTCTGATTTTCAAACTGAGCTCTTGCCAATCATGGTAGACTTTTTAAAATTAGTCGTAGAAGGAAGACACATCACCACATCAAAGTCAGCATTTGACTTTTTCTCCCCAGACTTCAAAAAGCGCAGTAATAACCTGAGTTTCCAATGACTCTACTTTAGATTGAGCATCAGCTAATTCTTTAACAAGCTTTTTTTAGCCTTTTTCTGGAAGTTGAGTCGCTGCTTTAACTTGAAGATCCGCATTAAGCTGATCCAAAATGGCTCCCAAAGCTCAAACTCTCTCATTCACTCTCGGTCCTGTCAATGCAGTAATTCTCTTAATTCCTGAAGCTACTGCCTCCTGAGAGACTATCGTAAATCCTCAGATCTGATCTGTTGTATCTACATGAGTTCCCCCACAGAGTTCAATAGAAATAAACCTTCCATAACCTGCGAAATAAGCTTTATCCTCATCGTCAAATTCCTCTCATAGATCAACATTTTTCTACTTGAACAACACGAACCCTATCGCCATATTTTTCCTCAAAAAACATCTTTGCACCAAGCTTTGCCGCTTCATCAATGCTCATTTCCTCTGTTTTAATATCAAGTCCAAGATAGATCATCTGATTGATTCTCTTTTGAATTTGAGCAAGCTCCTGCTCACTCAAAAGCCTCTCTGCATAAAAATCAAATCTCAATAAATCACTATCTACAAGAGAACCAGCCTGCTTGGTATCTGGAAAAAAATTCTCCCAAGCTCTGAATGCAAAAGATGCGTAGCAGTATGGGCTCTTTTTGCATATCTTTGTGGCTTACTTACCAATAATTTCATCTCTCAGAAAAAAACAAATTAAAGTCTGACTTCTCTTGTACTGTTTATCTTATTTTTTTCAAGAGGAAAGTCAGTTTTTTTCAATCTTTTTGTTATTTTTAGACTATTTATCCCTCAATCTCATTGTACCTAGGAAAAAGCATACACCAAATTATAAAACGATGAAATCACAGATTCTAAGCCTTTTTTTCTTGCTTGAGCATCTTTTTCTGTCAAGATTCCCTCAAGCTTAAACATCTCAGTTTCTACCTGTTTTTCCTACTACTTGGAAATCTTTGTCCTCTACAGAAAAAAATCATTCATCCTCCTAAACTGCCAAAAAAAGTTCATTTTTACTTTCTACAAATCTATTAAAAAGTTGTCCTCCTTTGGTTTTTTTGAGAATTTTTTTAAGCTTCTCAAGAACATAGTCATCACAGAGCTTTTTTACTTCCTCTTGCTCTTGCTTTGCCAAAGAGCCAATCACTGCTCAAAAAACTGGATGTTTTTGCAGATCAGAAAAATACGGCAAATATTTCTTACTTTGCTCAAGATTTGATAAAATACTGAAAAATTTGTTGTCTTTCCTGCTCTTGCATACCAATATTTTTAATAGTTAAAGTGATGATTTTTTTAATACAAAAAAATCTCTCAAAGAGAGACTCTCGTCTAAACCTAGATCTATTATGTTAATTTTTCCAAGCAAAATCAAGAAAAAAAGAAATCAAAAATCTGATTCAAATAACAATCAAAATTCTGACTTCTTTCCCTTTTTTTCTTTTTATTTATTACAATTAAGAGCCTCCTCTTGCGATAAATTGTGTAATTCTTACGATCACTATAGCCAGAGTCACCAGAACAAGCCCATAAACTGCATATTTCATTCATTCTTGAGCCTTCTTTTTTTATAACTGGCATCACTTGCTGAAAAAAACATAATACACTCCCGAAAGAATAAACGCAACAGCAGCTACCGTACCAATAAAACATACTCGCCCCCCAAGATAATATCCTGCAAAAAAGAGCATTACGGAAGTTCTTTCTCCTTCTGCCCTTCCTTTACGGATCCCCAAAGAGTCATAAACAGACAATCCACAACCAACACCTCACATACATTCAGTATTGATCGTAATTCATACTTCCCTGTTTTGAGCATCCAATGCTTTTTTTGTTTTTTTGTTGTTCTTGTTTCATTTTTTTCTGCTTCTTGCTTATTTCTGAGATCTTTCATTCATTTATCTAAATCCTGCTTTATTTTTTTCTCGATATTTGGAGATACAGTCAGATCTTGGGGAGTAATTCTAATTGATTCTAATCTTCTTGACTCAGTAGCAAAAAAACACTGCTTGACAAAAACATCACCCCGCAAAGCAAAACCATACTCAAAAAAATCAGACTTTAAGACTCTTTTTTTCATCTTTATCCAAGATAGAGAATAAAACTATTTCCCTGCCACGCTCCCGAGCAACATAATCGCACTACCAAAAAAATCAAACTGAACCCAGCAATTGCCAAAATTACAAGAGTTACAATTTTTCATAGTTTTTTTGATTTTTTTCATTGCATTCAAATAAATAATAAAAAAATACTGTTTTTAGACTACTATTTTTTTCTCATAAAAATGCAAGAGAATCCTAGAAAATCAAATACTGATCAATTACATTAGCATCACTAGAAGTGATCATTCCCAAAAAGCTGAGACTCACTATCTCCCATCTCCGTAATAAACATGACATCAAATTTCTGATTTTTTTAAGCTTTTTTTCTGTAAAATACAGATCTGCCTCATAAATACTCATCTCTTTACTAACAAAAAAATGAAATCTGACTCCTGATCAAGAGGGCAATGTTCAACCTTGAGTAATTCAAAATTAGCATAATGATTCTCAATCACAGCATCTGCAATCCAATGCAAAAGCCTTGATTCACTCAGGACTCCTACAAATGCTCCCTTTTTCATCATAAATAGGGATATGCGTATAACTATGCTTTTTTTCATCAGAGGAATGATATCAGATATCAGATCTGTTGTCTTTGCGGTAAAGACCTCTTTTCTAAAGACTTGACCTACTTTTTGGAGGCTCGATAATAATTTCTGCATACTGACGAATCTTTTCTAATGCTGCTTGAGTTGGGATAGCATAAGTTTCCCCATTAGTTTTGATCCCATGAGTGATAAAGTTTCTCAACTCTCCCATATTTCTCAGCTGATAAATATGCTTACGAATAAAATTAGTAATCGAAAAGCGACCTTCTGCTACCTTTTTGAGTTTTTCATTGTAAGGAGCAAATCCATCGTCTCCCAAAACTTTATCCAAATGCTTATCTATCTGATTAAAATAAGCTAGAAAGCTGATTATTGATTCATCATTCGTCATTTTGATTTCAATTTTTTTATCTAAAATTATTGTAAATAATGCAAAATATAATACTCATAATCTTCCACGATCTTCGCTTGTAAATAGGGCGATGCATCAAACATATTGAGCATTTCAAGCCCTATGATATTTTTCCTCCAAAAGACCTTAAATTCATCCTTATGTATATCTCGCCATCAATCTTCATAAGCATCTCTTGGAGCATCTCTTCCCCAGTCAAAAAGCCTACTATCCAAATTACGAGCCCATCTTCGAAGTTCTTTTTGCTCATCGGTGATGCTCCTTGAGCTGCCAATAACTCAACACCTGAAGCAGCTTAAAAGTCTCTTGCTTATCAAAAAGTAATGGCAAAACTCCTCCATATCATCAGAAGCACCTTCAATTCGGCTTTTCATCCACCAATAAGTCATCTTGATGGTTTGATCAGTAAGTTTATCCGCATCAAAAGTCCATTTTTGAATAAGAGACATTAAATCTGACTGTTTGAGATTGATCTTACCTTGCTGATCCAGATACAGCATCATCAGCAAAGCATCTTGCTTGATTCGTAGTCCATAACTAACTCCCATAGCAATATTTCTCTCAGCCATCTTAGCACCGAGCAGATACGAAGCCTTGAGATAGTCAATACACTTTTGAGCCTCTCCTTTACTACATGCATATCCAGCTAAAAAATTGAGCGTCTTAGCATAAGCTTTCGCATTATTGAGTCCATCAAAACCTCTTCCAAAGCCTGTTTGCTCAAATATTCGATCTTTTGACTCAATCTCAGGCATCATTCATGAAACAGGTTCAAAAACTGACTCCAACTGTGCAATTTCCCCGCCACTCAAAGCAACAAAATACTCATCCAAACTCACATCAACAACTCGTCCACTCAAAACATTCTGATCGAGCTCTTTGAGGCGATAAGCATCCGACATAAAAAGGTCTTTGCAACAATTTTATCTCTTTAATTATCCTAGGAAAATTATAGATAGTAGGATCTTTCCTCCATCACATCCTCTGCATCAATGCTTCATGACCTTCCCTAAAGTCTTTCAGTTCTGGCTTAACAAAGCTATAGACCAAATTTTCTCCAGTACTAACATGAGCAATCTCAGGTAGAATAAAAATCACTTTCCTCTGGCATATGATCTGGGAAGTTCGCAGGTCTCATCCACCATATCACATATAGCAATAAAAGAACTAAAAATCAGACTCCAAATCTTCGATAAGATCAGATTTTTTTCAAATTATTTTTTTGATTTTTTTGATGGAAAATGTGCCATTTCTTCACAGGTCTTTTTCCAATCTGATTTAATAAATTCTTTGATACTTTTTGAGAGTATTTTTTTCATATGCTTGTAGTAATAAAATAAAAAAATATTATTTTTATACTCTGAAGCGTAGTTGCCATCTGATCAGCAGTTACAGGATCAAGGGTATTTCCGTACTCTGGATCTGGAGTATACTCCGTATCCAACATCTTAAGAAGTCTTTGAGGGGAAGGTTCATCTCCATTGAGATATCCATGCTTAAAAATCCTCATAACTCGTATTCCAAGGCTTACAACTTGCATGTTGATAACTGCCCTCTAGATCTCCATCTGCACAAATTCTAATTTGCACCTGACATGGGATATCGGTAAATCCATTTTTTTAAACCTATAAGCTTTGACAAATTGCCCAGCTTTTTACCTTTTTCTCACCACGGAGTGAGACAGGAAGTTTTACTTTGAGGAGTAGGCTGTACTCAAGGTTCTTCGTTAACTTTCGAGTCGATGGAACTCCCACAGTCGTTGGATCAGGATTTTTTTGCCGACATGCCCCAATAGGTTAAAATGAGCATCTGCATTAGCCGCTGTTTTACTCGGCTGAATAAATCATTCTGCTCTAAGCTTCTCTCTTCTTGCTTCTTGTGCAGCAACATTTCCCTGAAGCTCAGTCTGATCAAAAGGGAGATTTTTAGTTACAAAGGATGATTTCTCGACTTTACCGAGGGATTCATCACAAGACCTTTGAGTAAATGAACCTGACAATTTTTCCATTCCAACAGCTTCTTCTCTGGATATTACAAATATTAGGAGCATCCGCCCTCTGTTGATAGGCTAAGACAGACGCTCCATGCTCCATCTCATATCCCCAAGGGCTCATACATCATTGATATTCCAAAAAGTTGATCCTTGTCCTCATCGCTAAGTCCATACATTGCCACTACATATCTCATTGCTCCATCTGGCAAAGCATCAAGCTTTCCAGTCACCAAATAAGTATACACTGCATTGATAAACAAGCTACGATCTTCTATTGCTCACCAAAGAAGGTCATAACCTTTCTTATATCTTTTTTGGTCAAGATTCATCGAGATCTGAGTCAGTTTTTGAAGATTCACAAGCATTTGGCGAACATTTTTGCTCTTTTTGCCCAGATCATCCAACACTTCATGTAGACAAAAGATAGTCAAAATCCTGAGCTGATCCATGTTCTCCAATAGCGTCAGTTTTATCCAAATCATACTTATTTCCTCCTTCATCTACAAATACCCATTGCATCATGAGTCCATTTTTCTTGGCTCGGTCTTCACGATATTCCTGATTGGCATCTGGATTGATATTTGCAATAATCATAGATCCAAAAAAACAAAAATCAGCACATACGCAATAAACGACAAAAATCCTAGGTCTTGTCAAATGATGGGGTTTTTCTTTCATACTTTCTTTTCTTTGGCATAAGGCACAAATTCAACAAATAAATTTTTCTTCCAAATTATAACTACAAAAAAACAAAAAGCAAAAAAAGTCAGACTTTTTATTCCTCTTTTCAAACTTTCACCAGAGCAAAAAAAGCAGACATCACTGTCTGCTCTTAGATTTAAACGAAAGAATTGACTAAACTCCAATCCTATAATACATTTCTTTATCAACGAGTTCTCTTTTAGTTCCCCATTTGAGTGATGAAATCTGCTTGATAATCTGCACTTTTTCTGGAGAATTCCTTGCTTCCAACACATACGGAATCTTCGCCTTAAATGAGAATGGACGAGTCTGCTGATTATTGATAGAAATCTTACAAGCTCCCATAAAAGCCTCTGTCGAAGTGAGATCAGTTTGATTAAACTCAGGTTCAAACTCCTTTGCCAAAAATTCAGCATCTGGAGCACCAACTTTATATACAAACATATTTCCAATATTCCCAAAGATTGTCTTAGAAAGATCTAAATTCCCTCAGAGACCTTCTTGCTTGAGCTGATCAGTATACTGATGAGCAACCACGAGCCCTAGTCTATACTTTCTCGCCTCTGACAAGATTGACTCAAAAGACTGCGATACATAGTTCTGAAACTCATCTACATACAAATAGTGAGGTACTCTATCTTTTTCTTCAATTTTTTTGCTCTCTTGAGCGCAGAAAGTTTCACCTGCATTGCAATAATTTTTTTCCAATTAGTTTTGAGGTCTCCTCACCAGAAATACCCTTTGCCAGATTCATGAGAATAATCTTTTTTTGCTGCATGGCATCATACATTTTGAATGCTGACTTTGGTTGACCGATAATATTTCTCACGTAAACTCCAGTAGTAAATGGACCAAATTTTTGCCTGAATAAATGGGATAATCTCAGCTTTCTCACGATCTCCCATACCTTTATAAGTTCTATTCCACCAAGAGGCTACCACGGGATCTTTCAGATTTCTAATCTTTGCCTCTGCAAATGCCTCATCAGTAAAAAGCCTCATGATATCTACGATAGTTCCTCCTTCAGGCTGATCCATAAGGAGCAAACAAGCATTTCTAAAGTAATCCTGAATTCTTGGCCCAAAAAAATTTCATGCCCATACATCTGGATAAACATTTCCACCAGATCATTAGTCACCACATCCTTTTTCATCGTTATCTTCTGGATTTACTTCGAGAGGGTTTAGTCCAATAGGATAAGAAGTATTTCCCAGATCAAAATAGATCAAATCATCAATTCTCTCCTTTGGATAATGCTTGAGCAAAAACTCAACAGCTTCTCCATGTGGATCGATAAAAGTAAAACCTCTACCATTTTCCATATCATCAATAGCCTGAGTAAGCATAATGGTAGATTTTTCCAGTTCCCGTCTGTCCCAGAATATAAATATGCCTAAATCTATCTTTATCCGTAATTCTAATTTCCCTATTTACTCCTCCATAATTATTGTATCCCACAACAATTCACTCGCTAGGAAGATCATCTGGAGCTGGGACAATCTTAAATTTTTTTGCCAAGCAATTCTTGGATTCTGATTGAATCTTCCATGAGGAAAATGAATAATCGAAGAAAGTTCCTTGATATTGAGCACGGTCTCCTTACCAAAATTTAACACATCTGCAAGCAAGGTCTCATCAGAATAGAACAATCTCAATACATAATTTCTCGCAAAAAGACTTCAGATTTGTCGCCTTTTTTTAAACTTCAAGGTATTAAGCCCAATATAATTATATTGATTGAAAAGTCTGGAAATATCATCGATAATCTTTTTTTGGACGATTGCGATCAGTAGAGGTCGCCAATGTTCTCATCTTTACACGGAAGAGTTCATCATCCATCTTCTTATCAAAAATCTGATAATTGTTGTTGAGAAAAGGAATGCTTCTTTTCCTCGGATTCTTTCTTGTTTTGTTTTTTTCCTCTGGAGTAAATCGAATTTTTTTAACCCAACCTCGAAATCCAAGCTCTTTTTTTGCCATTTTTTTGATATCTTCTGCAGACTTTTCTCATTTTTTTGAGCCAATCTTCATGCAAAGGCTCGACCAAAATTTGAATTCAGACTTTTTCATCTTTATTCAAATTCGAAAAAGGCAGACAAAAATACTATCCATCGGATCTGCTTCAAAAAGCCTCATAGGTCTTGAGCGGATAAACACTCTTTTTGGTCAGAGTAAACTCACCTCCTGCAAAAATACTTCCCTGCCTCCAAAAAGCTTTGGCTGCTTAATATGGGCAACAATCGCCCCAGAATAAAACGAAGCAATCATCTTCTCAACCGTTACAATATGATCTCTAGGTACTCAAAGGATAAATTTGATCACTTCCTTTTCTACCAAGATCTCCATACTAATCGCATTATTTCCAAATTTTTTTATTTCTCCAACCTCAATCAAAAAAATCGCATAAAAAAATTTTTTTATAAACCTGATTCATCAGTTCGATATTTTTGTTTCATTGACTGGATATGATCCTTTTGCATCAATATCTGAACTACGAGCTACTGCATTTTTTTGGGATTTGTACTTGCAAAAAAATCTAATCTCTGAAGCCTGCTGTTTTCTATGATTTCTCTGCATATGCAAAAAGATGACCCTATATATGCCAACTCCAGCCATTCGCAAAAAAATCCAGTTGCCAATAAGCTAATCACCAGATACATTAGATTCTGTGCCATCAAATAAGATGAAATAAAAAAATCAAATTAAGTATAGCGTTTTTTTGGAGTAAAAAAAGCAATTTTTTTATAAGAAGAGTTGGCTGTTTTTTTCGTAAAAAAACTTGACATAAGATGAATAATATCTCAAATTTACCTTATTAAAAAGATATGGGAGCATATTTCTCTTGCTTTTTGATAGTAAAATCAAAATACTTAAGCCATAAGAAAAATTAGAACAACAACTCAAAGGCAATAAAAGCCCTATAAATCAAATGTTAACAAAAAAAGGTAAAAAAAGCTGATCTCATTTATCATTATTTCAATACCTAATGCACTACGAACTCAAAAAAATAGCAGGGATTGACTGTCTCTTTGCTCCTATGCAAGAGGGAAACAGTATCACTATTGATATCTCCATCAAGGCATGATCACTCTACGAAACTCCTGAGGAAGCAGGAATCTCTCATTTTCTCGAACATATGTTTTTTAAATGAGGAAAGAAACGAAAAACACCTCAAGAAGTTGCTATTGCCATGGACAAAATCTGAGCTTACTTCAATGCCTCTACCGGAAAAAGCATCAACAAGCTATTATGTCAAATGCGCACCTCAATTTGCACTCAATGGACTCGAAATGCTCGCTGATATGCTAATAGATGCAACTTTTCAACCTGAGGAACTTGAAAGAGAAAAGGGAGTTGTTATCCAAGAACTCAAAATGTATGAGGACAATCCTCAACAAGTCCTCTGAAAAAAACGAGCTACTTTTTTTATCGGAGACAATGCCTTTGGAAGGCCGATTATCTGATATGAAGAGACGATCAATACCTTTAGCAGAGAAATGCTCTTTGCCTACAAAGAAAAACTCTATACCAAGGATAATATCCTGATTACCATCGCAGGAAATATCTCAGACCAAGCCAAACTAGAAGAACAAATCGAAAAAAACTTTTTCTCATCTCTCCCTGAGAAAAAAAGCAGACAAAAAGCCTAATTTTCATCGAACGCTTCCAGAAAAAGCACTCAGATTTCTTCATCAAAAAAATACTGAACAAAATCGTATTATCATATCTGCTCCAGGATTTAGTATCAAGGATGAAAAAAACTCCTCCCAGCAGCAAACCTGCTCTGCACTATCCTGTGAGGAAATATGTCTTCTAGACTCTTTCAAAATATCAGGGAAAAAAATCAGGATTGTGCTACTCTATTCATGCTGGACATGCGAGTAATGAAGAATACGGATACTTTTATATCAGTGCAGGACTTGATAAAAATAAATTTATCGAAGGAGTCGAAAAAAATCCACCAAGAGATCGATCACCTTATCACAGAAGGGTTTAGTGATGAAGAGCTAGAAAATGCGAGAAATTTCAAAATCTGATCTCTCCAAATGGGAATCGAAAGTAGTGATGAAATGGCAGATTTTTCTTAGTAGTCAGCAACTTTTTGGAAGGTAAAATCGACACTATTCAAGATATCATCAACCAATATCAATCCGTTAGCAGAGAGGAAATAGAAGCACTCTTCCCATATCTCAGAAGAGATCAAAGACGATCTTACCACATTGAATAAAACGAAATCAAAAATCTGACTTTTTTCCCTCTTTTGAAAATGATAATAAGAGATAGATTTTCCTCTTGTTTTTCTTGGGAAAATAGATACTATACAGTCAATGAACCAAAAAAATAAATATCTTTATATTTCTGATAATCAGCTCATGCTTTTTATTCAACTTCGAAGAATTTATCTCAGAAATGAGAGAAAAAGAAGACAAAAAGGAAATGATCAACGCCTACGAGGCAGCTTATGGACCTATCCAGTGAGACATCTACGAACAAGAGTGGTACAAAAAAATTATCTTGCTAACTTTGAATATGTTCCTTACCACACTCCAGAAGAGATGGAGGATGATTTTGACTGGAATTTGCTCCAAAAACTCATTCTCGGTTCTATGTCAACCAACTATGAACTGGCAAACAATCCTGAGACCAATATCCCAGACCTCCTTATCACTATCAGTGACGAATCTCAGAGTATTACAAAAAAATGTAGCTGATCTCTGGTCTTTTCAAATCCTTAGACTCTATGAAATCTATGTAGAAGATCATATGAGCACCCAGACAATGTACAAAAGAAGAGGAAGACGCTATCCAAAATGGAGAAACTCAGTCAAATGCAATCCAAGCCGAAAGAGACATGAGACTCAGAAAACGATCTGCATTCCTTGCTACCAAAGATAGAGCTCAGCTCGCAGAACAAACCAAAGTAGAACAAGAACAACAACTTGATGACCTTATGAGTCAACTCTAATATTTTCTCTAGCAATCCGCAAGCAAATCACTATACTAGTATCAATTTCAAAGCTTAGTGCTTCATTACTCTGTGTATTGCTATCAAAATCTTGCTATCAAAACGGTGATTGATGAGTCAAATTTGGCTTTGAGATCTCCGTTTTTTTGAATTTTTATAGATATTTCATTTTTTTATAAAGAAGAAAAAAATCAGACTTTTTATTCTTTTGTTTTCAGCTATGACAACAACTTTCAAAGACCTCGGCCTCACCGCCAAAAACTCTTACTGCACTAGAGAAAAAGGGATTTAAAACCCCATCTCCTATCCAAGAAAAAGGTAATCCCCTTCTGCTCAAAGCTACCCAAAATATCATCGGACAAGCTGCCACAGGAACCGGGAAAACTGCAGCTTTTTGGGATTCCTCTCATCGAGAAACTCACTCCTATTGGAAAGCCTCAAGCCCTCATCCTCACTCCAACCAGAGAACTTGCAAACCAAGTTGCTGAGGAGATCGCATCTTTTCAATCTGAAAAAAAGGTTTAAAAAAATTCTGGCTGTTTATGGTGGTCAGTCCTATAGTCTTCAGATCTCTGCACTCAAAAAAGGCGTAGATATCATCGTAGGAACTCCAGGAAGAATCATCGATCACCTTGAAAGAAAAAAACCCTCGACCTCAGTCAGCTTTCAAACTTTATTCTCGATGAAGCTGATGAAATGCTCAATATGGGATTTATCGATGACATCGAAACCATCTTCAAAAAAGCAAATCCAAATACCAATGTCCTCCTCTTCTCTGCTACAATGCCAAAGGAAATCCTCCGCGTAGCCAAAAAAATACATGGGAGACTACCAGCTCATCTCTGTCAAAAATGAACAGATGACCACTACTCAAACTTCTCAGATCTACTTTGAAGTCAACGAAAAAGACAAACTCAATGCGCTCTGTAGAATCATCGATGTGGAGCCAGATTTTTATGGAATCATCTTCTGCAAGACCAAGCTCGATGTAGACTATGTAGTGAGAAGACTCATCGAAAAAGGCTACCAAGCTCAAGGGCTTCACGGAGATGTCCTCCAAAAACAAAGAGAAACTATCCTCTCTCAGTTTAAAGACAAAACTACCAAAGTCCTTGTTGCTACTGATGTTGCAGCCAGAGGAATCGATATCAACGATATCACTCATGTGATCAACTATGCTCTGCCTCAAGACATTGAGAGCTATGTGCACCGTGTAGGAAGAACTGGAAGAGCTGGAAAAACCTGAATCGCAATCAGTTTTGTCACTCCACAAGAGTACAAAAAACTCACCTCTCTCCAGAGAATCACCAAAACCGATATCCAAAAAGGAAAAATCCCTTCTGCAAAAGAAATCGTTGCCAAGAGAAAAGATCAGCTCCTCACTGACATCGATGCTGTCTTGATGGGAAACAAATATCACGAGCATGATGCTTTTGTACAAGAGATGCTCAAAACCTACTCTCCAGAGCAAATCATCGCTGCCCTCCTCAGACTCAACTATGAAGAGAGCCTAAATCCTGAATCTTATGAAGACCTCTCCGAAGTCAAAATTGATACCACAGGGGAAGACCAGACTTTTCATTGCTCTTGGGAAAAAAAGGCAGGCTACTCTCCTCGTGGACTGGTTGATATGCTCATCAAAGAAACCTGAGTCAAAGCCAGAGATATCGATGATGTCAGAGTAATGGAAGACTTCAGTTTTGTAACTTTGCCGTACTTAGAAGCTGAGCATGTGCTCTTTAGCTTCAAATCCAAGAAAGTAAAAGGAAAAATCACTCATTACCAAAGCAAAGATGCCTCAATCTTCAGGAGAAAGAAACTCCAAAAAAAACACTTTGGAGAGAAAAACCTCGCTCTGATCGCTTTGAAAAAAATCAGAGAGAAAAGAAAAATACGAAAAAAAGGATCAGAAATCAGGCGCTAAATCCAGATCCTCTAGAAAAGCAAAATAATCCAAAAGACACCTCGATCTGAGGTGTTTTTTTATACTCACAAAAAGTAAGCATTTTTTCTAACAAACGAAAAAAAGACAGTCTCTGGATTATACTCCAAAAACTGCCTTCTGTGTGAGAGATCATACTTATCATCAGGAAAAACCTGAATCAAAGTACCTTTTGAGAAGCAAGGATACTCGCTACCCAAAAAGGGAGTGTAGAAGAAGCAAGACTAATGCTTAGTTTGCTCAGTCAAGATCAAGAATTAGGAATCAGGATATTGATCCCCTTACCATTGCTCAGCTTGGCATAAATCCTAAGCTTTGCATCTGATGGCTCTGAAATAATAGATCCCTTGAGACCACGCTGCTCACCATCTGGCAAATAACGCGCTCCATCGGACACCTTCTGGATTCCATGAGCCTTGA
>BNJT01000682.1_pt1 | contig 109877 bp, 157 predicted proteins | sample 8540491 | NCBI WGS metagenome assembly BNJT01 (sample SAMD00202455, study PRJDB9452) | human saliva metagenome | host: Homo sapiens
AAATCTTACTGCCAATTTCTATAAAGTTAGCTAAGAATGGAGCTCATTTATAGGCCTCAATTTTAATATAGCTATGTGGAACGTAAAAGTAAATAAATTTAGAGGTCCCTAATAGTCACCTAGGTGATCAATTGGAACCTCTTTTATCGTGCAAGTAATTTGTATAGTTGTTAAACTATTACAGAATGCTTTTACCCATAGGGAATACAGTTTTGCCGAATACTTTGTTTACAAGTACAGCACCAGAACCGTAGAAGCCCAATAGGGAAATAAATAATTCAGACCATGCTGCAAGAGCGAAGAAGCCTGTTTTGCCGCCTAAGAATAGGTCTGTTGCAAGACCAAAGAATAGGAAGCAGATTAAGAACATGATAGCGAATACAACTTTGTTTGTTTTCAAAGATGCAATTGTACCAAAGATAGAGAAGATTAAGAAGCCTACAAAAGCGAATGCCAATTGTGTTACATCAAAACCTTTTTGAATTTCAGGACCGAAGGAGCCCATTTGGATCAACCAAACGCCAGCCATTGCAGACCAGAACAAACCGTAAGCACCGAATACAACAGAGCCGAATGGATTGTTTTTCTTGAAATCAAAATAACTTGCCATTAATTGGGCGATAGAACCTAATAAAACTGCCCAAGGGATAATAACAGATGTTGTTGGACCAGACCAGCCTACGCGGGACGTGGATACTACAAAACATACTACAGCGAGACCAAGTAGTCCAAGACCAGTAGGATCAGCTACATTTTCGCTCATTTCAACTTTTCTTACTTCGTTTTCCATTTGTTTCACAATTCTCCATTAACTAACTACAACTATACAGCCAAATCTTCACGGGTATATGTACTGCCATCTCCGATCAATACTATGTGTACTGAATTGACAGATAACCTATGTGAAAGTACTGCCTCATAAATGTAACATATATCACATTTTTAAGGCAATAGATAGAAGATAGTAACCATGCGTAAATAGTATAACGTGAAAAATGAAATAAAATAGAGAAAATAAAAGGAAAACCCCGATAAATAGGAAATGATATAAATTAATTCCCATATTATTACGGCTTTACGTTATAAATGCTTTAATTCATATGAATTTGTTATAGGTTGACGTACTATTTGTTTAACTCTTCAATAATAGTAATAATATCTTCTGCTTTACGGGCGATGTGTTTAACACCAAGCTCATGAAGTAAGGATTCCTCTCTAAGCCCCATGTAACACCAATGCAAAGTAAGCCAGAGTTTTCTGCTGTTGCTACGTCTACTTCAGAATCACCTATATAGATGGATTCTTCAGGAGTAGAGTTTAACTCTTTTAATGCTTGGAGTACCATATCTGGAGCAGGTTTACGTTGTAAGCCCGGTCTTTCACCGATAGCAACAGGTAAGCGATCGCCAAAATATTCTTTATTTAAAGGTGTAACGCCTTCTTGAATTTTATTAGATACAATAGCTATTTTATATCCTTTTTTACGTAATAGGTCTAGCATGTCTAGAATACCATCATAGGGTGCAGTTGTATCTTTTAAATGCTCTCCATAGTAGGCTTTGAACTCGTCGATATATGATTCTAAATCGCTATCTGCCACAGTACTTGGTAAGCAATGACGCATTAAATAAGCTACAGCATTGCCAAGTTTTGCTTTCACCTCAGCCATAGAGCGCTCAGGAAAATTATGTTTACGCAGTACATAGTTCACGGAATTAAATAAATCTGTAGATGTATCGAGCAATGTGCCGTCACAATCGAAAACGATAGTTGTATATTTCATAAAGGCCTCCAAATGTATATATTAACGACTCTATTATAAGACAGAAGGAGAAAAATTTCATAAAAAATTAGACTATGTTACAATTAATGTACCATAGTTGAGAGTTTTAAAATTGGAGAGATACATGATTCGTAAAACAATAGCACTTTCAGTATATATCAGTTTGGTTACTGCTTTGGCAGGAGCTGTTGATGTTAATATTCCTGGTGCTGATAATAGAATTCCTGCAAATGCTTATGAAAGTTATGTACATCGTGATTCCTCAATTAAAAATATACAAGATGGAGCATTGAGAGACTTTCAAAAGAGCAAACAGTATGCCAAAACTAAGCAATTGTACATAGAAAATGGTCTGTCTGAAAAGGAAGCTGAACTAGCTATCCGAGAAAGCTATGTAGGACCCCTTAATATATATGAGGGACAAACAGAGATTATTGATCATAGTGGAAAAGGGATTCGTTTTCTTGTACCGTATATGAGTTATTATAAAGTGCAGGAAAATAATATAACTGATAAGTTTACAGCCTATGATATTTTCTCTAATGATATAACGATAGGTTTAATTGTTGAGAATAAACAAAATTGGCAAAGTTCTGATTATATGGGTAAGTCCTTTGATTCGATTACGGAAGATGATTTACGTAAAGATTATGAGCGACCTATAAATATAAAAGAATTTAAATCACTTTCTTATAAACTGGAAGATATCCATGGCGCGAGTTTTCCCTATTCAGGATTAACAGATAGTTACTGGTCTTCTTTATATGGAAAAGTTAAGAAAAATAATAAAGATCAGTTTCATTCTGACTTACACTTTGCCTTTGCTAATGATTCGACGATTCGATATCATGTAGGTATATCTGAAGCTAAGCGGGATATGGGGCAGGTAATAAGTCCTATTCTTGTTAATTATGTGCTACCATCTATAAAATCACTAACAGACAGTAATGCATATTCTCATACAACAAAAATAGACGGTGAAAATTTTATCTATCGCATTCTTAATGATGCAACAGCTAAGGGTTCCGTAAGAGATGTTAAAAATGGTTTATCCTATAAAAGTCCTTCTGGTATAACACATACTGTCTATGTAGAAACGATAGATAAGGAGAACGAGACAGATTCTATCGAGTTAGATAGTTTCTTTAATGAGGTGATGATTAATACCATTAAATCGCCTGAAGGCTATGTTTACTTCGCTAAGCGTATTGTATGGAATGATGGGGTGCCAGGAATTTCTGGTGGAACAAGAAAAGGCTAATCATGAGGGCATGATGTTGTTTTTATACTCATGGATGGAAGAACAGCATTTACTAGTATATTGTATTATGATAGAAATATGTCCTATACTAAAGAACAACTTCGTAATATGTTAACTGATGTTAGATTAGTTGCTATTCCTGAGAAATTCAAGGGCAATGTTGATCTTGCTAATATTGAAGATATAGTTAAAAAGATTTGGAGAAGTAGTATGACTGAAATACAAGCTCTTTTATTGATAAAATCTATTCTCGAATCCGCGGATATTCACGGTATCGAATCTTTCTTGGCAGAGGACTGCGAATACATGTCCACTGGTCGGGGCATTATTGGTCGGAATCGCAATGAAACGATTGAGTTCTTGTCATCTATGGCTGAGTCCATCAAGGCTGATAATGTACCTGTTACGTGCAAGGTGATGCATATTACCGATGTGTACGAGGAGGATGCGTTATTCCATGAGGGCCGTCATGGTTTGACTGTTTCTTATGAAAGCGGCGATAATTACGTGTATATGATTTTCGTAGATGTCAACGATGAGGGCCTTGTAGATCGCATCGTTTCTAGTCAGGAAAATTATAGCATTGAGTATGATGATCTTCGCTTTGGTGCTGATGAAAGTGAGTATGCTTTTATTACGCCGCCAACGACTGTGAAAGATTGGATTACAGCCTTAAGTATGTGGCTTGAAACGGCGAATGTAGATGTAGATGATTTCTATCAATATATCGATGAAGACACTCGTGTAGTATTCCAAAAGGGCGATGCTGAATCTATAACCCTTGAAAGTGGTCTCGATGTAGAGGATTATTTTGATCAGCTCATGAACCAACACTTTGATGCGGTGCCTCATATCATCCGTGATGAAGAGGATGGACTCATTTTAACATATGGTCCGATGAGTCTCATAGCTACGCTTAATGAAGAGGGAGCATTAGCTCTTATCAGTATCTATATTGATACACGGGATGAAGATGAAGCTTCCGATGATGTAGGCTATATTGAAGAAGATCTTTCTGAGGATTATAACGAAGAGATATAACACAACAAAAGCTCCACACCTAAGGTGTGGAGCTTTGCTATTATTTTTTTAGTTTTTTTGAGCCGCTGCAATGAATGCATCAAATAAGCGCGTTGCACTTTGATCTTTTGGCGTCATCATTTCAGGGTGGAACTGAGTAGCTACCATCCATGGGTAGGAGGAATCTTCTAATCCCTCTACAGTGCCGTCTTTAGCGCGAGCCACAACTTGTAAGCCCTTACCAACTGTTTTTACACTTTGATGGTGGTGAGAGTTTGTAACCCAAGTAGAACGACCAATTGCACTAGCAAGATTGGTTTCGAATTCAATATCAACTGTATGCGTACCTAATTCAGGCGTTTGATTTTGAGCATGTTTTATTGTACAAGTTTCGTCGTAGCTTAAATCTTGATATAAAGAGCCGCCACGGTATACATTTAACACTTGCATGCCACGACAAATACCAAAGATAGGAATTTGTCTTTCTTCAGCAGCTTTCAACAAAGCAAAATCAAAATGATCACGTTCAGGCCATACTTCGCCCAGTTTTTGTAATGGTTCCTCACCATAGTGCAGTGGGTACACATCATGACCGCCAGATAATAGTAGCCCATCGAGATGAGCTACTGTATCTTGAATGATTTCAAGATTTGTTGTGAAAGGAATAATAATAGGAATGCCACCAGCTTCTTCAATAGAGCGAGTGTAATCAAGGTTTACATAGGAGCGTGGCAGGTCTACATCAGAACCAGCGCTACCAAGTAAGATACTGCCAGAGATACCGATATATGGTTTTTTCATACTATCACCTCATGTACGAACTATATTGTATATTTACTCTTTAAGTATAAATGATTTTTTGAATAATTTATACTATTAATTTATTGAATTATAAAGATTTTATGGTTGATATTATGTGCTGTTATTATAGAATAGTTCTTCTGTATGGATATACATTAAGTGAATAGCAAGGTGAGTTTATTCTTAGAACGGTTTTCTAAAATCGATGAAAACATGATATGATAGACTACGAATCAACTGTTCGGGAGGTTTATTATGGTTTTTCTTACATCCTTACAGAGTATCATACCGATAGTGCTACTCATTTCGTTAGGATATTTCTTAAAAGGGCGGGGCATGTTTAACCCGACCTTCAGTAGTAATTTATCGCGCTTTATCATGTCCGTCATTTTGCCGGCTGGCGTCTTTGTTTCTGTATTACATCACCTACATATGTCTGACCTATGGGATTTACGATATGGCATGTTAGTAGTCATGCTAACCTATGTAATTGCCTATATCGTTGCTTTCATCATGATGAAACTGTTGAAAGTACCTAAAGGGCGGCGCGGTATTTTTATCAATATGGTGGTGAATGATAACTGCTTATTTATAGGTTTACCTGTGCAGATAGCACTCTTTGGACCTGAAGCATTACCATATTTCCTGCTCTATTATATTGGTAATACCATATCTGTGTGGCTTGTAGGGGTATTTTTAATTGAATTAGATCCGCTGCCAAATCCAGCTAATGGACTGGGGGATACTCTCATTAATGGAATTGTAAGTAAAGGGAATAAAGAGAATAAAGGTGATAGTAATGGAAATGTAGCAAATTCCGGTAAAGCTCAAAAGCCTAAGTTTGATTGGAAGAAGTTATTACCACCGCCATTATTAGGTTTCTTTACAGCCTTAATCTTCTTGTTCTTTGAAATTCCGTTGGCTCCCAATTTTACATAATACACTGAATTATTTAGGAGATATGGTAACACCCATTATCTTTGATTTACATTGGTATTGTCCTTCATGATGCGGGATTAAAAAGTATGAGCCTTAATAAAGACTCTATTGGTGGTATCGTAGGTCGTTTTGTAATTTCACCCATCATTATGTTCTGTGTGATTATGGGTCTACAATACGGAGCAGGTATAGTACTAGAGCCAATTGCTATTATTACATTTGTAGTGCAATCGGCTGGCCCAGTCATTGCAGTACTGCCAATCGTAGCTAATGAAGCAAAATCTGATTTGCCCTTTGCTACAGGTCTTGTCATGATTAGTACTATACTATTTGTTGTAGTTATACCAATTATTATGGAAATCCTTACTAAGATAGGGATAACGGCATAAAATAAAAGGTCTGACAATATAGTCAGACCTTTTTTTCCTATACAAGTGAAAATTGATAAAAATATAAAAATAAATGTTAAAATTATAAATAAACATATGTGTTTAAGGAGAGAGATATGAAGTTAAGACGTTTGTTATTGCTTAGTTGTATTGGATTTATAGGGGCTATAGGTGTATCTCATGCCATTGATGTTAATATCCCTGGAGCTCGTCCAGATATTGGAAAAGAAGCGTATCAAGAATATCGTATTCAAGGAGAATTTGCTAAGAAGGTTGATGACTACCAAGAGTCTGAGGTTAAAAAATGGGCACAACATGAGCCAAATTATGATAATGAAAAATTAGATGATGATATTTATGTAGTACAAGAATTGACTAGAGCAATACATCATTCTAGGAGTGTATATATTATTACAGATAATGGGGCTGATATTAAATTTACAGGCTCGAAAGAAAGTATAGTAGGTTGGTCTATTGATCCTAAACATATGTCTAAGTCTTCCATTAAGAGTGTGGGAGGAACTATTAACGCCGTATCTGATTTTAGATATGAAACAAGACAACAGCCTAAAGGTTCTAAATGGGAAGATACAAATATAGAGTATACTGATTTAAATAAATCTCTTTTACAGAATACTTTGAATGAGAGATTAGAAAAACGAAGAGACTCAGTTCGATTTGTAGATGGTGATGTATTTACATATCCTGGACTTGAAAAAACAACGTGGGATGTAATAGGCTTTGATGATCATTTGGTTGTGGGGACAATTAATTTTACATTACCTAAAACACCTAATCTTTCTTATCATATTGGTCAATCTCTTAATAAAGATATTATAAAAAATATTATTAAAGACGATACTCAACGTTCTATCACAGATACTATGGGGCCATTAGCTAATTATGTATTACCTTCTATTAAGCCTGCAAGTGAAGTGTTAGCCTATACTGATCCTGTTCATTTGGGACCTTATACATTTAGGGTATTAAAAAATAGTAAATTCAAGGAACATGAGGTTATAGGCTCAGCTGAATATGATGTTTATATATCTGGACGTATTAAAGCTGTACTTGGTAAGCAACCATTTATAAAAGGTGCTAGTGTTGAAAAACAAAATATTTTATATAGTTACTTAAGGTCTGTTATTAAAAAACAAGGTTTAAAAGATCATAAACGATTACAATATGCCACAGTTTGGAATAATAGTGTACCAGCATTATACTTTGAAGTTTCCAAAGATAAAGGAACTCTTTTAGGAATGGTGTTGTATGATAATCAGTATCTATATACGTATTATTTATATAAACCTCATGATGTTCATGTAAGTAACTATAAATTACGTGATGTGATTCAATATGTAGAGACTAAAGATAGTAAAGCATTGAATGATAAGATTTCAGCGGGGATTGGTATTTCACCTATAATGCTACCATTTATACAAACTATTCAGGCTAGGTTTGATACCATAAAAAGATAAGAAATTACAGAATGATAAGAATTAATAAAATTAATGAATAGTGCATAAAAAGAGGTTTAACACGTAAGTGTTAAACCTCTTTTAGTTATTCTTATCTAAAGAATCTACCAACAAGTGGCATGCTTGCACCGTCGTTTTTATCAAGGCCTTTTAGGAGAACCATAATAATTACGTACAATACTAAGCCTTCGATACCTGTAAGTAAGAAGTTAGCCCACATAGGTAGTGTAGTAGATAGAGCTTGGTAGCTCATGTAGATGAGCACGCCCATGATACCGGCACTAACCACGTTTTTCCAAAGGATGGAGAAGTCGAGGAAGTAGCCTGTATATTTTTTGATGTAAATCAAGTTGAGTAAGGCTGCAAAGCCGATATCAGCTACAGTTGCCCACGCAGCACCACCGATGCCGAGTTCTGGAATTGCCGTTAAGTTCCAGTTTAAGATTACCTTGATAATGATGGCAATGGCCATGTTTACCACTGGAATTCTAGGTTTTCCTAGGCCTTGTAAGATACCTGTCGTTACTTGATGAATGCCGAGGAAGAAAATGGCAAAGGCCACAATTTGTGTTGCCATTTCAGCCTTAGGAGCATTATAGATCAAGGTAACTGTTGGCGCTGCCAATACATAGAGCATAACCGTGAACGGCACAGTACCCATAAAGGATAGGCGCATAGCACCGGCTGTACGGTCGTAGATACCTTCATGATCACGCTTAGCGAAGGCATGAGAGATAGATGGTACAATGCTTGTGGCAAGGGCTGCCGTAATAATGGTAGCCAAGTTAATAAGCGGTACCGCCATACCTGTTAAGTAACCAAATAGTTCCGTTGCTTCATTGAGTGAGAAGCCTGCCACCAATAAACGACGTGGTACGATGATCAAATCAAGGTTAGCCGTCAATGGCAACATAATACTTGCTAAGGAAATTGGTAAGGCAAGCCAGATGAGGCGCGATAAACCTCTTTAGTGGATTCTCGTTCACCTTCAAAGCTTTCACCTGTAGTAGGCGCCTTAGGCAATTTATAGTAATAATATAACAAGACTAGGAAGGCACCAAAGGCACCGATACCTGCACCTAAACTCGCACCGCCGGCCGCCTCAGGCAAACCGTATGGTAACAAGATAGCTGCCGCACCTAGCATCACCACAACCCGTAATATTTGCTCTACAATTTGGCTCATCGCCGTTGGTGTCATCATTTCGTAACCTTGAATGTAACCGCGGAAGCAGGAAATCCAAGTAACAAAGAAGATGGCTGGCGCTAGCGCAATGAGGGAGTAGTAGGCACGACTTTCCTGAATGATACCACTTGAGATGAGCCAATCGGCGCCAAAGAACATGGCAAGACTGGCTATTAGACCTGTAATGGTAAGCATTGTAAAGGAAATGTTGAATACTCGTTTAGCTCCCGTGTAGTCGTTGAGAGCTAACCGCTCTGCCGTCAAAATAGAGATGGCAATTGGCACACCTGCGCTTGAAACTTGTAATAGCAATAAATAGATGGGGAAGGCCATCTGATAGATACCGATACCTTCACCGCCTAAAATACGGGATAGTAGAATCCAGTTAATACTACCGATGGCTTTCACCACAAATCCGGCTATGGTGAGGATTAATGTTCCTTTTAAAAATCCGCTAGCCATAGATTATAGAGTGTTGGAAGAACCTAACACGTTTTTAATTTTGTGAGCTACCATGCCTTTAATAGCATCACGAGCAGGTCCTAAGTATTTACGAGGGTCAAATTCGGATGGGTTTTGAGCCAAGTATTCACGTACAGATGCAGTCATAGCAAGACGAAGGTCTGTATCGATGTTGATTTTACATACGGACATTTGAGCTGCTTGACGAAGCATTGCTTCAGGAACACCTTGTGCACCAGGGATATTGCCACCGAATTCGTTACATTTAGCTACGAATTCAGGCAATACGGAGGAAGCGCCGTGCAATACGATTGGGAAGTTAGGCAATAATTCGCCCACTTTTTTCAAACGATCAAAGTCAAGGTAAGGGTCGCCTTTGAACTTGTAAGCACCGTGGCTAGTACCGATAGCGATTGCTAAGGAGTCTACGCCTGTAAGGCGAACGAATTCAGCAGCTTGTTCTGGATCAGTGAAACGTGCATCCGCATCAGATACGTTTACATCATCTTCAACGCCAGCTAAACGGCCCAATTCTGCTTCTACTACTACGCCGTGAGCGTGTGCATATTCAACAACTTGTTTTGTAATGCGTACGTTTTCGTCAAAGTCATGGTGAGAAGCGTCGATCATTACGGAAGTGAAACCGCCGTCTACACAGTCTTTACAAATTTCGAAGGAATCGCCGTGGTCAAGGTGAAGAGCGATTGGCAAATTGCTGTCCTCAAGAGCTGCTTCCACAAGTTTAACAAGGTAAATATGTTTCGCATATTTACGAGCGCCTGCAGATACTTGCAAGATAAGAGGGGATTGTTCCTCTTTAGCCGCGTCTACGATACCTTGTACGATTTCCATGTTGTTTACGTTGAAAGCACCGATAGCGTAGCCACCTTCGTAGGCTTTTTTAAACATTTCTGTAGTAGTAACTAATGGCATGTTGTCCTCCTTGGCCCTAGGGCCTGTCATATCTGTTATTAATACTGTGACTGCAGTATTTTAAGCAACTAAAAACTAGATGAAATACTAGTGTTATTGCAATCATATATCAATCAAATTAAGTATATCAAGAAACACTATAAAGGGCCAATATTTTTTGTATAACTTATGCATAAAATTAGCCTTTACTTAATGACCCACGTGGGTAAATTTTGAATGATTTGTTGATTGTTTTATGAATTACTGTATTAGATCTTTCATATCCTGTGGCATGTCCGCACTTAGCTCGAGCCATTCATTTGTCATTGGATGGTGAAAGCTAACGCGCGCTGCGTGTAGTGCTTGGCGCTGGATATAATCTAAATGGCCCCCATATAAGTCATCTCCCGCAAGGGGATAGCCTAATTGAGATACATGAACCCGAATCTGATGAGTGCGCCCTGTGTGTAATAAGCATTGCACGTGAGTGAAGTGCGTCTCACAATTCCCATCAGCCATATTGTTACTACCGATAATAGTGTTACTATCGATAATAGGACTTTTATCAACTATAGGTCTAGTATTATGGCTAATAACGGTTATATCGGTGCGAGCAGGCTTTCCTTCAGTAGTACAATAGCGCTCAATGATACTACCTGGTTTACGCCCTATAGGCCAATTAATGGTTAAAGGTACAGCGGGAAGTTTTCCTTCAACGATAGCATCGTAAGATTTATGGAAGTGTATATGCTTTTTATCAAATGCATGTTGCACTACTGAAGTCTTAGCGATGATGACAATACCAGATGTATCCTTATCTAATCGGTGTACCGGATGGAAATCATAATGCTGATGAGTTTCTTGGTAGTAATATAGCACTCCGTTAGCCAGTGTATGATCTCGCACGGTCGAGGTGGGATGCATAAGAACACCAGCTGCTTTGTTTATGACCAAGATATGCTCGTCTTCATAGATGATATCTAGCTCCATAGGCTGAGGCTGAATTCCTGTTCTGGCGTTAACTTCATGACAAGATGATCGCCACCGTGAACTAGAGTATTCCAAGTGGCAGGGCTCATCATTAACGGTTATGATGCCCTCGTTTCGTAGACGTCGCCTCATGCGCTGAGAAATATGTTGTTGTTTTATAATATGATTCATAGACTGTGTATGTACATCAGAATCTACAATCAAGTCGATTATCGTTGCTGTTTTCATAGCTTTTATTATATCAAATAAATGGTAAATGAAGAATTTTTCATCCTTTGTTGTTTTTTTATTTGAAGCTCTGTATAGTATAATTTATGTTAATAAAATTTTATAAATTTTTTTAATATATGGCTTTGGTATAGTTATTATTGTTTTTGTACCTGAGTTTCAATTTGTAAAAAGGAGAGGTTTATGAAATCTTAACAAGAAATCCTTATTAGTCGCTTGTGTTTTGGCGGCTATGTCTACAACAGCTTTTCGCAGCCACAGAATCTACTAGCAGTTCTACCGTAACAAACCATGATACACCAACATCTACTAGTACTCGAGTTACACGTGAACAACATTCCACATCTACGTCTTCTGCAACGGTTTCTAGTACGGAAAAAAACTTCTAGCTAAATCTAGCGGTGTATCTGTATCTGTAGGCCTTGGACGGTTAGGGTGATTATGTTGCGGCACCAATTATTAGTCCTCAGCAAACAGCCTCCAGAAGCTATCAAAAGCATTACAAAATGTAGTAGCAAATGATGGTTATATTAAGCTTGGGCACAATTGGCTATGGTTAAAACAAAAGCGGTAAAATGGGGGTTAGTTGGTACTGATGGTAAAGTATTACTTGAGCCACAGATTTAAAGAAATGGAATCTATCATTATCCGCGGACGGTACATTCTTTGTTAGAAGAAAAAAAGACATTAGAACATATTAACAGGTGATGGTACCGTGAGTAGCAGCGAATAGTGAAGAAGCGTATCAACACTATAAGACTGATAAATATAGCACGTCGTAAAGCCATAGCTGATGCTGCTCTTGATGGCAATGTTCAAAAAGGATAATACCTGTTTAGTATGCAAGTGAGTTCCTATACATCGTTTCTCTGTAAAAAAAGCAAATGGGGCTTTAATGATGCTGTCTGAGAAAACTGTAATCGAACCTCAATTTAAAGAGGTTTATACTGGATTTAGCGAAGATCGTGCATTTGTTAAAAATGCAAAAGGTAAAACTAGTTGCTATTGATGGGTAGTGGTAATACAGTTTTTCGAAGCACCTACAAATGATATCGATGCATATAAGAATGGTTTAGCAGAATATAGACGTCATATTAGTAAGTTTAACTTCGGTGGTTTACTTGGCATGGCAGTCGGTATTAGTTTAAGCAGTCATGGTGGTTTCTACTATGGTGATGCATGGAATCCAGTTTACGATGGTGTAAAACGTGGTTATCTTGACCGTAATGGCAACATTGTAATTGACAGTAAAAATGATGCAGTATGGCCAATGACAGAGCTATGGTACTTTAGTTAAAAAAATGAAGGCAAACTTTAGCTTCATGAATCGTCAAAGGTCAATACGTGATTCAGCCTGGTAACTATGATGCTGGTGTAAATGGATACTATTCCAGCAGCCTAATCGTAGTTGAAACAAATAAAGATAATGAAAAGTCTGGTGTCTTTTAATGTGGTAAACAGGAAAACAAGTCGTTCCATTTGTATTTGATTCTATTGATTTTTGTTAGCCCTACACGTATGTCTGTTGTAAAAGGTGAAAATAGACAGTTAATTGATATGAATAGTGGACAAGTTGTATTTCACTACATTAAAGAGATATGTCTATTGATGTCTTTGGTGGTCAATATGCATGGGTACATAAAGGCTCTAGCTGAATATCAATTGATCGATGAAACTGGTAAGGTTTTTATTCCGTGATAAGGATAAAGCTGATTAGTCAAGCAGCTATGTTTAGACATGGTTATGCGCCAGTAAAATCTAAAGGTAAAATGGGGCGTAATGAATACAAATGGTGAATGGGATTGTTCAACCGATGTATGATGAAGTTAATGTGCTATAAATATTATTTATTTAATATTTTTTGTATAAAATATACATTAATCTCTATAATCTTAAGACTTGTATTTTAGCTGTAATAAGTAGTTCATTAAAAAAATTCATAATATGCTATACTAAACACGTAATGTATAGTTATATGTTTTTTTATTTGTTTTTGGGGGTATATATGAAATCTTCTAAAAGCTCTTTTGAAACTTCTTGCTGTAGGTTGTATTAGTTTAGGCTGCTTAATGCCGACTGTTGTTCATGGAGAAAGTGTAGTAGAACAACCTAATACTGATAGTGCTCTTGTAAAAAAACAGAAATGCCATCTGGTGTTAATCGAATTCAACTTTTTAAAAAAAGTGATGAAATGTCTACAAGTGTACGTACAAGCTCAATTGCTAATGGTCATGCTTATATTCCTAAGGATACTAAGATTGAATTAGAATTAATTACTCCAATTAGCTCTAGAAGAAGTAAAGAAGGCAATACATTTAGATTAAAAAAACACTCGAAAATCTTCTTATCAATGATGTTGTGGTAATACCAGTTAATCAAGAAGTATTAGGTACGATTACTAAATCTAGAAAAAATGGTATGTTTGGACGTAAGGGAAGATTAGAATTTAGCATTAATGAAATTAAGACTATTAATGGTGTATCTGTTCCTCTAGATGCCCAAATAAAAGGTAAAGGTCATTCTGACAATGGTGCAGTTGCGGTTGCTGCGGCTGTTAGCTTAGTAGGTGGTCTCTTCATGAAGGGGACTAATATTTACTATGAACCAGGTCAAAAATTTGTTGCTGTTGTAGCGGCTGATACAGATCTAAATACAACTGTTGAAGATTTGCCAAATGCAATGAATCCAAGTAAACCATCTGGACAAAATATTGTGTTACCAACACGATAATCTGTAATTTTTATAATTACTATATTTATTAATAAATACCCAGTAGCAATATATGATACATATTGCTGCTGGGTATATTGTTTTATATTAGCGTATTAAGACTCTAAAAATATTATTTGTTTTTATCGTATTTTTTTATTGTACTAATAGTTATAATTAAAAATATCGATTTACCTAGAAAAATAAGCCTGTTTTTAAGGTATAATTATAGAGATGTATTCCAATTTGGTGTACTTTTTACACTTTCACTTGGAATATGAGGATGATGAAAGTAATGCTATGAACCCCATGCCCAACGGGTTCAGGTGTAGGAGGTATAAAATGGCTAAAGATTGTTCCTTTGACGTTGTGTCCGAAGTGGATATGCAGGAAGTAGATAATGCGGTAAACCAAGCGAAAAAAAGAGATTGGTACGCGCTATGATTTCCGCGGTTCTAAAGCGGAAATTAGTCTTGAAGGTGACACTATCAAAATCATCGGTGATGATGAATATAAATTGAATGCCATTATCGATGTTTTTAAAAAGGCAAAATGGTTAAACGTAACGTAGCGATTAAAAAAACCTTGACTACGGCAAAAGTTGAACCAGCTGCTGGTGCTACAGTTCGCCAAATCATTACTATTAAAAAAAGGCATTACAAAAAGAAAATGCTAAAGAAGTAGTAAAAAGCAATTAAAAAAACATGAAAATTAAGGTACAAGCATCTATCCAAGAGGATCAAGTGCGCGTATCTGGTAAGGATAAAAGATGATTTGCAAGCAGTAATCCAAATGTTAAAAACAATTGGATATCCCTGTAGAATTGCAATTCGTTAATTTCCGTTCCTAATAACATATGTCCATAAGATAGGGTTAGTTTGATTTCTTGGAATCGCTAACCCTATCGGTGTAGGGAGGCCTTATGAGAGTAGAGGACATGAAGGGTGGCTATACCACAGGTTCATGTGCTACGGCAGGTATGAAAGCTGGTTTATTGGCCCTCTTAGATAAGAACATCGTGGACCAAGTGGTCATTGAAAACCCTCAAGGACAGTACATTGAGGTGCCTATTAAAAGCCGTAGAGGTTATATCCGATACAGAGGCTAAGGTGACCGTTATGAAAGATGGCGGTGACGATCCTGATGTAACCCATGGTAATGATGTGGAAACGACGGTGACTCTTGATGATACTGGTGAACTACGATTCCGAGCGGGCTTTGGCGTTGGGACGGTAACTAAACCGGGACTTGCGATGCCGCCTGGAGAACCGGCTATCAATCCTGGGCCTCGTACGATGATGAACATCGTCTTTAAAAGAGCATTGTGTACATGGTCAAGGTGTAACAGTAACGGTGAGTGTACCAAACGGTATGGTCTTAGCTAAGAAAACCTTAAATCATACCCTCGGTATCGAAGGTGGTATTTCCATTATCGGTACTACGGGTATCGTTAAGCCTATGAGTGAAGAAGGGTTCAAGAACTCGTTGGTGCCTCAATTGAGAGTTATGAAGGCCAATGGTTGTGAAACAGCTGTTCTTGTGCCAGGCCGTATTGGTCAAGATCTAGCAGAGCAAGTACTTGGTATTCATAAGAACCAAATGGCAGAAACAAGTAACTTTATTGGCTTATGCTGGAAAAGGCCGTTGAAATTGGCTTTAAGCGTATCTTGATCATCGGTCATATCGGTAAGTTAATAAAACTCGCTAATGGTAGTTTCCATACACACAATCGCATGAGTGATGGTCGCATGGAAAGCATTGTTGCTTATGCTGCTCTTGAAGGGGCATCCCAAGCGGTGTGTGAAGAGCTATTTAATTGCCAAACTACAGAGTCTACGTTCCCCATATTGGAGCGTGAAGGACTGACTGGGGTGTACCAACGTGTTGTAGATCGTGCATCGTTACGTAGTGAGCGATACATTGCTAATGAAGCAGAGGTAGGTATCATTATTAACACCTTAAAGGGCGAGATTTTGGCAATGGATAAGCATGCTAAAGAGATAGGAGAGCTTGAACAATGGCACATACCTTGTATATCGTAGGCATTGGTCCGGGTAATCCTGATTATGTAGTGCCTAGAGGCCTTAATTTAATTAAACATGCCACCGTATTGGTAGGTAGTGAACGGTCTTTAGAGGACTTTCAAGAGCCTGGTCAAATTACATATCCTGTAACGGGTAAGCTTAGCTTACTGGCTGAGCAAATTGAGCGTGAGCTCAACGACCATGATGTTGTAGTTATGGTAAGCGGTGATACAGGCTACTATAGTTTGTTACCGTATTTGAAAAAGAAATTTACTGCTAACCCTATTGAGGTTGTGCCCGGCATTAGTTCTATGACCTTTGCCTTTGCACGACTCAATGAGGTGTGGCATGATGCGGATTTAATGAGCTTTCACGGTCGCCAACCGGCACCGGAGAAACTCGTATATGAAGCAGGTAAAAAGATGGGGTTCTTGACGGATCCTGAATATAATCCAGCGCATATTGCGCGTATTTTAATAGATGCAGGTTGGCCAAAAGAAACGAGAGCAGCAGCCCTTGAGCGCTTGAGCTATGATGATGAAAAAATCGTAGACTCCACGTTAGAGGTATTAACTGAGCTTGAAGGCTTTGGTCATTCTGTAATGGTGGTACTAGGATGAGACATTTTTTTGGAATTCCTGATGAGGAATTTATCCGCGGCGACGTGCCGATGACGAAATGCGAGATTCGCAAAGCCGTTATGAACGAGGCGCGCATCGAGGAAGATAGCATCGTCCTTGACGTAGGTGCTGGTACGGGCTCTATCTCTATTGAAGCAGCCTTGGCAGCTCCTAAAGGGCATGTATATGCGATTGAACGCTTTGATAAAGGCATCGACCTTATCAATGAAAACATGAAGAAATTCAATGTAAATAATATGACAGTGATTAAGTCCAAAGCTCCTGAAGGCATGGAAGAATTGCCTGCGCTTGATGCGGTTATCATCGGCGGTAGTGCTGGTGGTATGACAGGCATCATTGATGAGGCGCAACGTCTATTAAAAGTAGGCGGTCGTCTAGTGGTTACTGCGGTAACAATGGAAACTGGTTATACAATCTTAAAAGAGTTGAAAGGTCGTCCTTTCACCTATGAAGGTTACCAAATGTCTATCAGCCGTTACCGCAAGGCTGGTCCATATCATTTGTTAGACCCATTGAGTCCAATTTTCATTGTATCTGCAACGCGTATCGCAGAAGGAGAGTAATATGGTTGACGTACATATCGTAGGCGCAGGCCCTGGAGATCCCGAGTTAATTACTCGCAAAGGGTATCGTTTAGTGCAAGAGGCAGACGTTGTTATCTACGCTGGCTCCTTGGTAAACCCTGCCATTTTAGAGGCTTGTAAACCAAGCTGTGAAATTCATAACAGTGCTACTATGAACCTTGATGAGGTGTTGGCTGTTATGAAAGCTTCTGTTGAGGCTGGTAAAAGCGTAGTTCGCCTTCACACAGGTGACCCTGCTATTTACGGTGCGATTCAAGAGCAAATGGATGCACTGGCTGGCATGGGTATTTCTTATGAAGTCGTGCCAGGTGTAAGTTCTTTCCTTGCTACAGCAGCGGCTTTGAAACAAGAATATACACTACCTAATGTATCTCAAACAGTGATCATTACGCGTATGGAAGGCCGTACACCGATGCCTCCAAAGGAAAAATTACGCATGCTAGCATCTCATGAAGCGACTATGTGTATTTTCCTTAGCGTTCAAATGTTAGATAAGGTTGTAGCTGAACTTATCGAGGGCGGTTATGACAAAACGACTCCAGTGGCAATCGTGGTAAAAGCGTCTTGGCCAGACCAACGCATTATCCGCGGCACATTGGAAACCATTGCGGACATCGTAGCGAAAGAAGGCGTATTGCGCCAAGCTATGATCGTAGTAAGCCATGTATTAGATAGTGAATACGAATTATCTAAACTTTACGACAAAGGGTTTGCTCATATGTACCGCAGTGCTAAGGACTAGTATGATGAAAGAACTAGAAACTATTGCGCCTTTGACGGGAAGCAAGAAGAATAGAACGGCTATTCTTTCTGTGTCTGAACGAGGTGCGAAGCTAGGTCAACGCATCAAGTCTTTGGTGGCCCCTTATGCGGATTGCTTTGAAAAAGACAATCGTCCCTCTGGTGGAGAGGCCATTTATTTTTGATTCTCTCAAAAAAACCATATAGGACAGATTTTTAAAGATTACGACCAAGTGTTATGTATTATGGCACTCGGTATCGTAGTGCGCATGATTGCACCATATATTGAGCATAAATCCAAGGATCCTGCAGTAGTTGTAATGGACGAAGTAGGACACCATGTGATTAGCTTGTTATCTGGTCACCTGGGGGGCGCCAACGAATGGACGCAGTCCATTTCGCTGGCCATCGATGCGGACCCAGTTATTACAACCGCTACGGATGTAAACGGATTGCCAGCGCCTGACGTGTTGGCGCGCCATGAGCATTTGTTGGTGGACGATTTCCAAACCTTAATCAATGTGAACTCTGCCATCGTAGGGGGACAGCAGGTTGATTATTATATCGATGCAAGCTTAGCGAATGCTGAGCATTTAGAGGCAGTTACAAAAGCTCATATTGGTGAACATGGCATGGTTCACGTTGTTTCTTTGGATCAACTAGAGTCTATGCCATGTAAATATGAAAGCTCTGAAGAGGGGGCTTCTCGGGTGGTCATTACGGACAAAGTAATTCCGGAGTATGGTCATCAATTGATATTGCGCCCCCGGACCTATACGATGGGCATTGGCTGTCGTCGAGATACGCCGAAGGAATTAATCCTTGACGCCATACAACAGTCGCTAGCAGCGCATAAGCTTTCACCAAAGAGCCTTGTAACGGCAGCATCGGTTATCGTTAAACAAGACGAAGTAGGCCTCTTAGAGGCTATGCAAATTATGGGGTGGCCTATCGTATTCTATACACAGGACGAGATGGCACCACTCATTGAAGAAGAAGAATTAAACGAATCTAATTTTGTAAAAGGAACTATAGGAGTAGGAAACGTATGCGAGACAACGGCATTACTAGCGGCCAAGAGCCGAACATTAATACAGCACAAAACAATTTATCCCAAAACAACGGTAGCCATTGCACAGGTAACATCAAAGTAATCGGCATCGGCCCTGGCGATGAAGAGTTTATGACGCCTCAAGCGCGCGAAGCTATCTTAGCGGCTGACCGTGTAGTAGGTTACTTGACTTATCTTGACTTGATTAAAGACCTTATCGAAGGTAAAGAGACTGTAGGCACTGCCATGATGCAAGAAGTGGATCGTTGCCAACAAGCCGTTGATTTAGCGGTAGAAGGTCACCAAGTAGTTGTAGTATCCTCTGGTGACTCTGGCGTATACGGTATGGCAGGTCTTGTGTTGGAACTTGCTAATAAAGTGCCAGCAGAAAAACGTCCTTCCGTAGACATCGTACCTGGTCTTAGTGCTGTAAACGTAGCAGCATCTGTATTGGGTGCACCTTTGATGCATGACTTTGCAGTCATTTCCTTGAGTGATTTGATGACTCCATGGGATCTTATTAAAAAACGTGCTGACCTTTGTGCACAAGGCGACATGGTTATCTCCTTGTACAACCCACGCAGTAAAAAACGTGTTACTCACTTAGATGAAGTTCGCGACATCGTTCTTAAATACCGCGATCCTAAAACACCTGTTGGCATCGTGCAAAAAGCAGGTCGTCCAGGTCAACAAATGGTAATTTCTGACCTTGAAAACTTCACAAAAGAAGAAGTAGATATGCAAACACTTGTTATCATCGGTAACAGCCAAACCTATGTTGAAAACGGTCGCATGATTACTCCTCGAGGCTACAAATTATGATTTGGGTAATTGCCGGTACTTTGGATGGTCGCACCTTAGCGGTAGATATTCAAGAACGGACAGGTGAAGATGTGCTTGTTACAGTAGTTAGTCAATATGGGGCAGAGCTTGCTGCCCATAAAGGCATTACTGTACATACGGGCCGTCTTGACCAAGAGGCTATGCAAAACTTGATTAAAGAGCACAATGTGCGCCTATTAATCGATGCAAGCCATCCGTACGCCGCAGTTGTGACCGCGACTGCTCAAGATGCAGCAAAGGCAGTAGGTATTCCATTCGTTCGTTTTGAACGTAAAGAGGTACCATTGCCAGAATATGATAAATTACATATCGTAGTGGATGAAGTGGAAGCAGCGAATTTGGCAGGCAAGTTAGCAAAAGAAAATAATAACCATGTGTATTTGACGACTGGTAGTAAGACAATGCACATCTTTGCTAAATCTGAAGCCTTGCAAGATTGCGAAGTATGGACACGCATTTTGCCAACTGCAGAGGTGTTACAAATGATGGAAGACCTCAATGTAAGTCCAAAACGCATTATTGCTGTACAAGGTCCATTTTCTTATGATATGAACCGCATCATGTTCCATGATACAAAGGCTAGCGTTGTAGTTATGAAAAACTCTGGTCTTGTAGGTGGTGCTGATACAAAATTACAAGCAGCTATGGATCTTGGTATCCATGTTATTGTTATTGATAGACCCCGTGTTAAACTTGAAAGTCACGTGGTATCAACGAATGATGAATTTTTCAAATTATGGGAGGACACTAATGGATTACGTTAAAAATCCTAAAGAGATTGAAGATAAAAGTATGCAAATCATTTACGATTATGTAAAAGATTTAGGTTTAACAGATGATGAAGTACGCGTAGTATCCCGTACTGTACATGCGTCTGGTGACGTTGAATACGCACAACTCGTAAAAATGAGCCCTGATGCTGTTCAAAAAGGTATCGAAGCCTTGGAAAACGGTGCTAACATCTACACTGACGTAGAAATGGTGCGCACAGGTATTTCCAAACCAGCTCTTAAAATTCGCGGTAATGAAGTGCACTGCTTAATTAAAGATGAAAATGTAGCTAAAATGGCTAAAGAATTAGGTGTAACTCGCTCCATCGCAGCTATGCGTACATTTGGCAAACAATTAGAAGGACAAATCGTAGCTATCGGTAATGCTCCTACTGCATTGTACGAAGTATTGCGCTTAGCTCTTGAAGAAGGTATTAAACCAGCTCTTATCATTGGTATTCCTGTAGGCTTCGTAGGTGCTGCAGAATCCAAAGACTACTTGATGGAAGTATCCCCAGTTCCTTACATCACTGTAAAAGGTAACAAAGGTGGTAGCCCAATTGCTGCTTCCGTATGTAATGCATTGCTCTACACAGACGTAAAACGCAATGACATGCTCTTCGTAGAAGGCAAAGAATCTAAATAATACAAAACCCGAATCGTGTTTTAGTAGTTTTGCGATTCGGGTTTTACTGTATATATTGTTGAGAGGGGATTCATATGGCATCAAGTAATGAACGAAAATTATTTCGTGTATCAGTGATTTGTATCTTAATCATCGCCGTTATTGCGAGCATGATTATATCTCTTATTTGGGGATCAACACCCGTATCATTAGCTGAGATTTGGCATACATTATGGTCTAGTGAGTTAACTGATACATCTTCACAAATTATTTGGAATATTCGATTGCCCTCGCAATATTGTAGCTGCGTTAGTGGGAGCTTGTCTAGCTGTATCTGGTGCAATTTTGCAAGCAGTTATGAAAAATCCCTTAGCGGATCCACAAATTGTAGGGGTATCCTCTGGTGCAGGACTAGCTGGTGTTATCATATTTATTTTATTTCCTGGGTATGATCATATAGTTCCTTTAGTGGCCTTTTTAGGTGCTATGGCTGCAGCACTTATGGTGTATGCATTAGCATGGAAAAATGGAGTGCGACCTAGTCGTATTATTTTAGCTGGTGTTGCGGTCGCAGCTTTTTTAGGCTCAGGTATTTCAGCACTACTTGTATTCTTCGGTGATCGTGTACAAGGGGCATTGCTTTGGATGGTAGGGGGACTCGCTGCACGCAGTTGGCCTCAGGTAGAAGTGCTGTTTCCATATGCTATAATTGGTCTTATTTTTGCCTGTTTAGGAGCTAAACGACTTACCATTTTAAGTTTAGGTGATGAAACTGCAAAGGGATTAGGCCTTAAGGTAGAACAAACACGGTTTATTATGACTGCAGTGGCTGCTCTTTTAGCGGCTGGTGCTGTAAGTATAGCTGGGCTTATCGGATTTGTAGGTTTGGTTATTCCCCATATGTTACGTCTTATAATCGGTAACGACTATGCATATTTACTGCCTGGATCCGCATTATTAGGCGCACTAGTTCTTGTTGTCAGTGATACAATAGGACGTGTTATGTGGAGCCCTATAGAGGTACCAGTGGGCATTATTATGGCATTTTTTGGAGCGCCGTTCTTCTTGTATCTGTTGAGGAGGGATAACTAATGAATACCGCTATTGATGTAAAACAGTTATCCGTAACTCTTGGTAATCGTCATATTCTACATGACATTAATGTATCGGTTCCTATCGGTAAAATTACGACATTAATAGGGCCTAATGGTTGTGGTAAAAGTACGCTTTTACGATCTATGATCGGGTATATTTCTAGTCCTAGTGAGTGTGTAAGCATTTTTGATAAGCCTTTATCCTCGTATTCGCAGAATAAATTAGCTCGTCAAATGGCATTCTTACCTCAAGTTCCTAATATGCCAAAGGATATGACTGTAGAAGAATTGGTATATTGTGGACGGTATCCATACCAAACGTGGTGGAAAAACACGGCTAAAGAAGATCGTGAAATTGTTGATTATGCATTAGACATTACAAAAACGAATCATTTGAGAGAACAATTAATCCCATCCCTATCTGGTGGCGAACGGCAACGCGTTTGGATTGCTATGGCGCTAGCACAGCAACCAAAATTATTAGTATTAGACGAACCAACAACATATTTAGATATTAATCACCAATTAGAAATTATGGAGTTATTGAAACGCTTAAATAAGGAACAAAATTTAACCGTTCTCATGGTACTTCACGAACTAACACAGGCGGTTCAATATTCACATTATATGGCTGTTATAAAAGAAGGCCATTTAGTAACGTCAGGAGAAACAAATAAAATAATATCAGATGAGTTGTTTAGAGATGTTTTTCTCTGTAGATGTACAACTTGATACATTTGATAATAAAAAATATGTGCGTGTAAAAGGATTAGTTGAGTAGCTTGATACTCATAGAAAAAGAGGGCACTCCCTATTTGGGGAATGCCCTCTTTAGCATGATGCAATATGTTAGAATGTAACATTAATACCGTATGCTTCTTTAACTAAACGTGCCATAGCCTCAGGAGTTTGTAGACCTGGGTTTAATAGGAATAGTTTGGAAGGTAAATAAATAACGCGGTTATTTTTGTACTGCTTTCAAATTAGCCCATGCAGGATTATCTGTCATAGCTTGTTTCATGGCTTTTGTAATTTCTTCTTCTTTGCCCATTGTAACAACAAAGATAATATCAGGATTATCTGCCGTCAATGTTTCAAGAGAGTAAGGGACAGTTTTATCCTTGGTTGTACCCTCTAGGGTGGGAGGCAACAACATTTGTCATACCTAGTTCTTTTTACCATAGATGCAGTCACTGCTTCATCAGTTTCGGCAGTTACACCTTTCCCTGTGGCACGTAACACGGCAACACGTGCAGGCTGTTGATTTTTAACTGCATCTTTTACCTTGGTGATATTGCTTTCATAGGTAGTAATAACAGCTTTAGCCTTGTCTTGATGATTGGTTAACTCGCCAAGGAATGTTAACATTGGTACATTATCTTTAATACCATCGTAATCAAAAAAAGTACGGTTGGAATATTATTAGCTTGTAATTGGGATTCATATTTTTTTATGTTGATTTACTAAACCCAATACCACATCTGGCTTCAAGCCTAATAGTTGTTCCATGTTGATATTTGCAGTTTGACCAAGAGCGGGTAGAGCTTCTAATTCTGGGGCTAATTTATCCGTTGTATTGGCACGGCTAATGGCTTTACCATCGACAGCATAAAGCATAGATAAAACAGAATTAGATAATACAGCAATTTTTTGTGGATCCTTTGGCACTGTATAAGTTTGACCATTAAAGGTCAATTCCTTCGTAGTAGCAGAAGAGCTGGATGTGGTTTTACCACACCCAGCTAGTGCTAGTACAACCATGACCAAAGCGAGACTACAAAGTAGTAGTTTTTTCATGATGTACTCCTATGTACGTTATATAACGATACTAGTTATATTATGGATTGATTATTTTTGTAAAGCGCCCCAAGCTTCGTTTGCACGTTCAACAAACAAGTTACGGATATTTTTGGTTTTCACCTAAACCATGAAGGTAAGTATCTACTTTGAAGCCTTCTTTTTCAAGGATGGATTTATGGGAATCTGGTTCATCACCAGCCATGTCATTGTTAGCATGGTCGCCTGCAACCATCATGAATGGCATCATTGTAACGTGCTTAATACCATGTAATTTTAATTGAGGGATAACTTGTTCAAGATTTGGAGTACCTTCTACAGTGTAGATAAATACATTTTTTTCAAGCCAAGAGTATGGATGCGGTCTTGAATTACAGAATAGTAAGCATTTGCAGGATCTGGAGTGCCATGAGCCATGATAAGAACAGCATCTTCTTTGCCTACTTGAGGGAATTGAGATTGTACAGCCTTAATTGTTTGAATAACTTCATCAGTTTGGCCTTCTTGACCCATCCAGTACATAAGTGGAGTACCTAATGTCATTTTTTTGAAGTTATTTTTGTATAAATTGTAAACTGCTACATCGTAGTTATATTCCATACCAGGAATAACATCTAATGATGTAAGAGCAACGCGTGTATAACCTTCAGCTTTCAATTGGGCTAATGCTTCTTCAGGAGTTGGGTATGTAATACCTTCTTTTTGTTGGATACGGTCACGGATAATGTGGCTTGTGAAAGCTGTTACTACTTTAGTATTAGGGTGAGCTGCTTGAATAGCTGCTACAGTAGCATCAATAGTTTTAGCGCGAGTTTCTTTGTAAGTTGTACCAAAGCTCATAACTACGATAGCATCTTTGTTTTGAAGATTTTGAAGCTCTTTTGTTTCATGTGTGCGAACACCAATAGTAGATGCCTCTTTTAATGCAGGTGTAGGATCTTTTACTGCTTCATTTAATTGATATGCAGCATTAGATACAACAGGTGCACCAAAGGATACTGCAAGACCTAGAATAGCGGATGCTAAAGCTAATTGTTTTTTCATTTCTATACTCCTATCCAAAACTAAAACTACAGGGGTATGCAATTATTTACATAATTTTAATATATTGAAAAATGTAGATTTATTGCATATATATAACCTTAAGCCAATCGTAACAAAGGGTAAAAAGAGGTGTCAATAAACCCCATACCCCTAGAAGTATAGGAAAATTAAGGAGTTTTTAAGAAATTAATATGATGAATATAGTATAGTAGTAGATTTTTATAATTATATTCTTTTTTTGGTTATAAGGATATGAATATGTGAATACATAAGTGATTTTTATTTTTCTTGATATCTAGAATACTTTGATGGGGCCTAATAACATTACTACAAATATATTAAAAATGATACCCTATACTTGTTTGCTCCTCGTTCCTGATGTCGCTACACAAGTACAGGGCATCATTTTTTTATTACTGTAGTTATGTAGGCGTCCCATCAAAAATATGATATATAATAAATATAAATATAAATATAAAATTTTACTAAAAATAAATGTATCATATTAAAAGAGATGGATAATGTTTGGTTTTTATTGAGAGAGAACAAATTCTTTTTAAAACAAAATGTATACGATCTACTACATAATACTAGGATAGGTAGAAAAAGGATTTGCTTTTTATATTAATTGGACTATTCTTTAGCTATTTAGTGAGTAATGCCATTATTAATAATATATCGGTAGAGTATATACTTATGTATTATGTAAGATATGTTTTTTTAAGATATTTGGATTGGGACTAACATTAGAATTAAGTAGACGTAGACTACATGATAATGGATATTCTGGAAAATTGTTATGGATATGGGGAACCATCGCTAGTATTATATATACTTATTATGTTTATAATATATATTCTACAGAGGGATTATTTTTTTGAGTTTTTTTGAACAGATATTTCTCATAGAAATATTAATTATTTTTTTATTCCAGCAGCATTGTTACTCTTTTTTTGCCCTCGGAACAATGTTTAAATAAATATGGCGATAGCAATGTGCAGATGACTTCTTCTACATATGCAATTGGATATATAGAGACAAAATTCACGTTAAGCAATGAAAAAGGGATTTTAGAATATTTGAGAGATATTTATTTATATCGATCATTTAAAGTAAGTGGTCGAGCTAAGATTATTGAGGCTGGCATAGGTGTAGGTTCACTAGGCACAATAATGGGCTTAAATGTAAATATTTTGGCGTTGCTTCTCATGATAAAAAGTGAAATGGGAATAGCTATTTTAGAGCCTATATCATGGGCGATCTTTTATATACTTTATGTCTATACACTGTTCTCTGTATTTACTTTACTCATCCGACGTCTTCATGACAGTTTGTATAGCGGTTTATGGATTTTGTTATTAGTAGTACCTTTCGCCAATGTCTTTGTCTTTTATAGACTCTTTATAAAAGGTAGTTGGGACGTTAATAGTATAAAAGAAATTTAATATACAAAATGGTGTTGGACTCCTTTTAGTTCAACACCATTTTGTGTATCTTGAAGTAATCGTGTAATGTATATATTAAATAGATTAGAGTACTATGGTTTTTAAATTAGTAGGGTAGATATGTTTAAGAATATTCTAATTGGTCTCTTTGGCTTATTGATGGTGAATTATCTCGTCATTATAGCTAGGCAACGAATAGTTAAAATTGTAATTGGTATCTTAGGGAATTGTTTCTTTGGACTTTCATTGTTTAGCGATTATATTGCTTTAACAAGTTATATGATTGATTTGAAGTATATTTTAATTATTATTCTTTGTATTGCTTGTGTCTTTGATCTATGGCGTCATAATCGCTCTGGCAAAATCACAGCTGGCGACAAGAGAAGGTATGATACCTTTACAGGTCGAATTAAGTTTATTGTTATATTTTTTTCTTCTTTTTATGTGGTGTTGCATCGGTTATACATTATTTTGGTTGATTTTTTATATTTTTCTCATTGACTTCTCATACATTAATTATATTTAGTAAATAAAGACTTACCTGGGTTACCAACTGAAACTATTCGTGCAGATAGGTTATTTAACCACTCATCTAGATACCAGTGCTAAGCACAATGGACCAAATAAAGGTAATGGGAGAGATTATATTATAGAAGAGGAGATGGAAAATATAAAATTTTATTCATCAAGGGTGAAGGATATTACAAAATACGATCTTGAAAGATATTATAAGCGCAAAAGCAATAAGGATTGTTATTTTGTTAAGAACTAACGTTAAACTTTAATGTCATGGCGGTATTACTCGCACTCCTTACTTACTTTCTATAATATTAGTATATTTTTCTTATATTGCTATGCCAGGACTAACATTTCATCTTCACTTCAGAGTATGAAGAGAGTGTAGTGTCTTTAATTGATATAAAGCACTAGGAATATCGTTAGTAATTTTTCTTTAATAGCAATTAGACGAGTTTTTGATGTTAATCAAAAATGGATTTCAGGATTTGTAATAGTAGCTGGTACATTGTTGTATACTAATTATTTAAATTATTTACCACCCATATTAGAGGTAACATATACAGAGGATTCCTTGATTACAAATATGTCAGTTAATTTAAACATATTGGTAGTAGGTTATTAATATTATCTTAATTTCTAGTAATGAATGCAATAAGACTATGGCTTATCAAACTGTGTATTGAAAAGGTGGGGGTCTAGCTTTATAAGAATTGACTAGTGCGGTTTGAAACACCTTAGATGAATTTTCCTTATATAAAATCTTACCGATTTTAAAAAAATTCATCGCTGGAGTTACTTAACTGGAAGGGCCGTATATCAAGGTGAATTGATATATTATTATATAGCATATCAATTCATATTCATTACTTGTAAGTAATAATTATCTTAATAGACTATTTTACCTAAGGCCCTTAAAGAATATATTTTTATCATTAAAGCTATTTTTGTGATTTGGTGTTTTATATATTTACAAAAGTACTAACTATGGTTAGCATGATTCTTATAGTAGCGCTTTTGGTTATTTGGCCGTTCATACCTTATGTAAATGTATATGTACCATCTAATATTATTTAAAGGTTCATGGTACATTGATTCTAGTGTAATTGGTGATAATATTTCATTGACTTTCGTAGTTCAATCATGTATTATTGACACATAGTAGTTGATAACAATTTTCAGTTGTGAAAATTGTATCATGTATGAGCAATATGGAGGTCACATATGAAAGGCATAATCATTGCATCCTTTGGATCAATTTATCAAGATGCTGTGGAGAAATCCATTGGCAGTATAGAGAAAAAAGTACGTTCCATGTATAGCAATATGGAGGTACGCCGTGTATTCTTATCTGATGCATTAGTAGAGAAGTGGAACGAGAAGTACGATGATAAGATTTCTTCTTTCACAGAGGCTATGCAAGATTTCGCTCGCAAGGGCGTTGATGAAGTATACATTCAACCAGTTACATTGGTAGCAGATCAGTGTTACCAACAAATGCGTAAACAAGCATTAAAGTTTTTACATAATAATGAATATGGTTTTAGCCAAGTGAACATTGGTAAGCCGTTACTCACATCTTTAGGTGTAAAGAATTATGCTGACGATTATGAAGCTACATTAGAAAGTATTGTTCGCCACGTTAATACAAAAGCACTCAATAAGTCTGTAGTGCTTATGGCAAATGGTCAAAATCAATTGGAATTTAGTACATTACAATTGAAAGCTATGTACGGCTCAGCACCAAATGTAGTGGTATTTACTACAAATGGATTCCCTACTTTTAAACAAGCTCTTACCTTGTTAGATCGAATGGGTCATAAAGATTTGTTAGTAGTACCGTTGGCTCTTATTGGTTCTACACATTTAATGGACTATCTTGGCGGTGAGCGTTCTGACTCCATTTATGCATTGCTCGCTGAAGAGGGTTACAATGTAGATATTTGGAATGAAGGTCTTGGTGAAAACCCTTATGTACAAGATTTATTCTTGAAACATTTAGGTCAAGCTATCCGCATGTCTGATCGAAAACGTCCCATGCCTCGTGAATCTGTAAAACCTGTAATGACAAATTCTCGTATAGAAGCACAAGGTATGATTTCTTAATACTTACTATTACATAAATAGACATATCACTCCACTCCTTTCCATAAGTAAAACTCCTCCTTGTTGGATATCCAATGAGGAGGAGTTTTACTTTTACTATGAAAGATAAGAATAATTTCCAATTTATACGTACTACGGTATGCCCTGAAAAGGTTCTCTATGGTATGATTAAGATACATTATTGATTAATATAAGGAGACTTTCATGAAACAAGCTATTTTAGTTGTTGCCTTTGGATCCACTGTTGACAGTGCTCGTGAACATAATATTGATTCCGTAGTAGAACATATTCGTAAATCGTATCCGGATTATACTGTGGAACTAGCTTTTTCTTCTCGTATCATCGTTAAGCGTTTACGTGAACGCGGTGTTGAGGTACCTACTGAACAAGGGGCGTTAGAAAAACTCATCCAAGAAGGGTATACACATGTGTATGTACAACCACTTCACTTCACTGGCGGTGAAGAGTTTGATAAATTGAAAAATAATATCCTTGCTCATGAAGGGGAAGGACAGCTAGAAGTATTGCGCGTAGGTAGACCTCTCGTATACTACATGGGCCAAGAAGAGCATCCAGATGATTACCAAATCTTAATTGACCGTTTCATTAAATCTCTTAATATTTCTAAAGAAGACGGTTTACTATTGGTTGGTCATGGTGGCCTAGGCTCTGGCAACTCCTCGTATGGTAATTTACAGTTCAAATTGATTCGTGATGGCCTTACAAATGTACGTATCGCCGTTTTTAGAGAATGCTCCTTATGTGGCTGATGTAGCTATGCCATGGGAATGGCTTGATGGGAAGCGTCCAAATACAATTCACCTACATCCATTATTATTAGTACTAGGGGATCATGCCCAAAATGATCTCTTCGGAGATGAAGAGGATAGTGTAGTAAATGAATTGACTGAGGCTGGTTATGAGGTTAAACCTATTAATGCTGGTCTAGGTGAGTATGAAGTTATTCAAGATATCTTCCGTCAACATTTACAAGACTGCATCGATGATTTGTATGGCAAACGTAGCCCACATCGCCCCTACAATCCCAAATATTAAATAGTGCCTTTGTATATCTTGCATAAATTGGTTATAATAATAGATATTGCAATTATAAATAAACTGTAACTATAAGAATAGGAGATACCCATGAAAGGTAAATTATATGGCATTGGCGTAGGCCCTGGTGATTCTGAATTAATGACTGTGAAAGCTGCTCGCATCGTAGGTGAAGCAGATATTATTATCACACCTAAAACAGAAAAGAAAGATGGCTCTGTAGCCCTTGATATTGCATCCCCATATATCCAAGAACATACAGAAATCGTTCCTGTAGTATTCCCAATGGTATTGAATGATGCTACGCAAGAGGAAGGCTGGCAAGAAGCAAAACGCATTATTTTGTCTTACTTAGATGAAGGTAAAAGCGTTGTATTCTTAACATTGGGTGATCCTATGTTCTACAGCACGTATATGTATGTATACCGATTGATTGAAAATACTGGTCATGAAATCGAAACAATTCCAGGTGTAACTGCATTCTGTGCTATTGGTTCCCACCTTGGCTATCCAATCGTAGAGAAGGAAGAAGTATTAGCTATCGTTCCTGCTACAGCACCTAAAGAAAAAATTGATGCTGTATTGGCTGTTGCCGATGATGCGGTAATCATGAAAGTGTACAAAAACTTTGATGAAGTACAAGAAACATTGATTAAACACAATATGGCAGATGATGCGGTTATGATCAGCCGTGTAGGTTTGCCAGATGAGCAAGTATTCGTAGGCCTTGATAATATGCCAAAAGATACTAAACTCAACTACTTATCTACAATCCTTGCAAAACGTAAGGACCGTTAACAAACACGTCGTATTACGAGGTAATATCTATGAACACAGTACAGATTCCACGTGTTGTCATTGCTGGCACTAACTCTGGTGTAGGTAAAACAACTATCGTAGCGGGCTTATTGGCTGCTTATGCAAATGGTGGACGTACGGTGCAATCCTTTAAAGTGGGCCCGGATTATATTGATCCGGGCTTTCATAAAATTGCATCCGGCCGTGACAGCTATAATTTAGATACGTGGCTTGTGCCACCGCACAAATTAAATCCTTTCTTTGCTACTATGGCGCATGGAGTAGACCTTGCTATTATTGAAGGTGTTATGGGCCTTTATGATGGTGGTCGAGAAGGCGTTAGTTCTACAGCTCAAATTGCTAAACAATTGAATGCACCGGTGGTGCTTGTTATCGATTGCAAGGCCATGGGTGAAAGTGCGGCAGCTATTGCTAAAGGTTTTCGTGATTATGATCCGGAGGTAAACTTTGGTGGCGTCATCTTGAACCGCTTAGGTTCTGCCAATCATGAGCGCATGGTTCGTGAAGGCATGGATAAGATAGGTGTACCTGTTATTGGTGCTATTTATCGAGATGACCGTATGCACTCTCCTGAGCGCCATTTAGGACTCACACCTGTTACTGAAATAGATCCAACAGAGGCCATCAACACGATTCGCGAAGCCGTTGAGAAAATGGTAAATCTAGATCAATTGTTGGACATTGCTTCTAGTGCACCTGCTATTGAGTTACCGGAGGCTGTAGATGCTAAATCCGTTGAAAAGCGAGTTAAAATTGGCGTAGCCTATGATGAGGCGTTCTCTTTCTACTATCCCGCAAGTTTAGCGGCCTTAGAAGAGAAGGGGGCCGAGCTCGTTTATTTTAGCCCTCTTAATGATCTAATGATTCCCGAAGTAGACGGCCTTGTATTTGGTGGGGGCTTCCCTGAAATGTTCTTGTTCCAATTATCTAGTAATGAATCTATGAAGGAGTCTATCCGCCAAGCAAATGAACAAGGTATGCCGATTTATGCTGAATGTGGTGGGCTTATGTACCTTTGTGAAACGATTCACGATTTTGAAGGCTCTGTATATGAAACAGTAGGGATTGTACCGGCTAACTGTGTGATGCAACAAAAAAACTGCAAAAAGGTTGGCTATGTTACGGCTACTGCCAAAAGAGATACTTTATTAGGGGCCGCAAATACATCCCTTCGTGGGCATGAGTTCCATTTCTCTACGATGGAGCCCACAGTAGAAGACTTCCCGTGGGCATTCCATTTAGAAGGAGGCCGTAAGCCTCAATCTTATGATGGCGGCTATGCTACTAATAATGTATTAGCATCCTATTTACATTTGAACTTTGCTGGTTCTGATGAAGGGGCGCAACACTTTGTAGATATATGTGCTACGTATAAAGCTAAAAGGAGCTAATTATGAGTGAACGAGGCTTAATTTTAGTCAACACAGGAAATGGTAAAGGTAAAAACTACGGCCGCTTTAGGTGTTGCATTGCGTGCTGTTGGTCAAGGCTTTAAGGTTCTCATACTACAATTTATTAAAAGTGGTAATGGCTATGGTGAATTAGCAGGTCTCGCTAAATTAGGTGATCAAGTAGAAATACGCTCCATGGGTAAAGGCTTTATTTACTATAAACGTGATGAAGTAGGAGAGGCTGAGCTCGCAAGACACAAAGAGGCGGCTCAAACTGCTTGGCATACTTTGGTAGAAGAGGTTAACTCTGATACATGGGATCTTATCATAATGGATGAAATCAACAATGCCATTAATTACGAGCTTATTGATGTAAACTCTGTAGTAGATATGCTAAAGAATAAACCAGAACGACTTCATGTAGTTTTGACGGGCCGCTATGCTAAACCAGAAATTATTGAAATAGCGGATACGGTAACAGAAATGAACGTAGTAAAGCATGCCTATGAGAAGGGCATTAAGGCTGCTAAAGGTATTGAGTTTTAAGTGTATGTACTCAAATCTTAAGGATACTGCTAAAGGCATGTGTAGTAGCATGTTTAGTAGTACATTTAGCAACTAATATTTTTGTATTTATGAGTTTTTAACTATAATTAAATCTAAAAAGTTTCGAAAAAAAGTCCTTGCTAAAACTATATCGAAAATGTATAATATAGTCATAAGCACAATAGTGCTCAATATTCTTGACATTAAGTATGTATATAACAATAACCAGGAGGTTAACTATGGCTGTACATGATTACATTAAATCTGGCGATTTCGCTACTGAAAAACACGTTCCTGTTATCGAAACAGTTGACACTGTAAAGCAGGTGAAACTTTCCACGTAACTTTGTCCGTTGGTAAAGATATCGCACATCCTAACACTGTAGAACATCACATTGAATGGATCAAATTGTACTTCGTAGCTGAAGGTACTCAATTGCCATTCGAAGTTGGTGAAATTTCCTTCAACGTACATGGTGATGGCGCAACTGCAAACGAAGGCCCTGTACATGCAATTTCTGAAGGTTCTTTGGCAGTTTCCTTGAACAAATCTGGTAAATTGATTGCTGTATCTTACTGCAATCTTCACGGTTTGTGGGAATCCGAAAAAGAAATTACAGTTGCTTAATTAACTAAAACAACTAATAAAGACCAGCCTTAGGGCTGGTCTTTTTGCATATATCTTAATGTCCGCAGAAAAAGGATTTTTGTATTAGTCCAGTGGAATGGTTGCTGTACATCCCTTTACAGTGCTATTTGTTTGTGGTAAAGTATATTCATATTGATATTTAGTAAACATAGTTAAATGAGGGATTATTGTGGCCTTAATCGTTAAAAAATTTGGTGGTAGTTCCGTAGCTACACCAGAAAAAATATTTAATATTGTTGATCGCGTCCTTCGTGAGAAGCAAGCAGACGATAAAATCGTTATTGTTGTATCCGCAATGGGTGATACAACGGATGACTTGGTAGCATTGGCTAAACAAGTAACATCCAAGCCTTATGGTCGTGAGATGGACCGCTTGTTATCCACAGGTGAACAAGTAACGATTGCATTGATGGCAATGGCTTTTAACGAACGTGGTCAAAAATCTGTATCCTTAACAGGTGACCAAGCAGGTATCACAACTAGTGATAGTTTCAATAAAGGCCGCATTTTGGGCGTTGATCCAAATCGCGTGTTTGAAGCGTTGGATGCAGGCAACATCGTAGTTGTTGCTGGTTTCCAAGGTATTACTGAATATGGTGACATGGTTACATTAGGTCGTGGTGGCTCTGATACAACAGCAGTTGCATTGGCAGGCGCTATGAAGGCAGATGTATGTGAAATCTTCACAGATGTAGACGGCGTATATTCTACAGACCCTCGCGTAGCGAAGGAAGCTTTCAAATTAGAAGAAGTAACGTATGGCGAAATGCTCGAAATGGCTCGCCTTGGTGCCGGTGTAATGCAACCACGTGCCGTAGAAATGGGCTTCCGTTATGGCGTGCCTATTCATGTACGTTCTACATTTAATGATAAACCAGGTACTATTATTCGGGAGGATTATACTGTGGAAGCAAATAAACGCGTAATTACTGGCGTAGCTGATGATAAAAATACTGCAAAAGTAGCCCTTGTAGGCGTTGAAAATAAACCAGGTGTGGCAGCAACTGTATTCAAAGCATTGGCTGCGAAAAACGTAGACGTAGATATGATTGTTCAATCTATCCGCTCTGTTGGTGAGCCTAAAAACCGACCTTATCTTTACAGTAGCTATGGATGACGTAGTTTTTGGCGCGCGAAGTATTGGAAGAATTGCAAAAAAAGCAGTTGATATTGAAGCTGTAAATATTGACGAAAGAATGGCAAAAGTATCTATCATTGGTGCAGGTATGTTAGGTCAACCTGGCGTGGCAGCTCAAATGTTTGATATTTTGAGCCAAGAAGGTATCAATATTGAAATCATTTCTACTTCTGAAATTAGTATTTCCTGCCTTGTTGCTGAAGACCGCGTTAAAGATGCTGTTCGTGTAATCCACAATGGCTTATTGTTAGACCAAAGAGGTTAATCTATTTATGGATAGTCTACGTAGTTTTATGGATGAAATGCTCAATGACCAAGGTCGTAAGGAAGGTTTCATTAGCGATCTACTAGGAAATCTAAAAAATCAGCCTATTCCAACATTGGAGCAAGCTCAAACTGGTTATACTACGGTAAGTAATTTACATGGTATCTTCTACGATTATGATAAAGCAGAGGTTACTATTTCTTACAAGGTAGTACCGGATATGTATGAACCCTTATACATTGAGCTTTGTACAGTTTCAAGCTGTACTAGAAGGCTTTATTAACCTTGCGCCGCAATCAAAAAGTGGCAAATGCAACATACTAAATAATATAAACCCCATAGGCCTATTGCCTATGGGGTTTTTATAATATGTTTAGCATAATTTGTTTATGAAATTATAGAATTACAATCTATGATGGTATAAGAGGTATGTTTTTTTGCTTTTTCTATTCAAATTCGATAATTATTCTTAACATCTATATATAAAGTCATCGATATGGTATAATTAATTGTTAAGAAAGAAATCATTTTTATTTATATAGAAAGAAGGGACAGCATGGAAATAAATAAGGTTTATTCTGGCTTTCGCCTTGACCGCATTGAGCGCATTGATGAGATCAATGGTACCGCTTATGAAATGAAGCACGAAAAGTCTGGTGCCCGATTAATTTATATCGATTCACCAGATTCTAATAAAGTATTCAATATTGCTTTTAGAACAACACCTCACAACAGTACTGGTGTAGCTCATATTATGGAGCACTCCGTATTATGTGGTTCTCGCAAGTTTCCTTTGAAAGAGCCTTTTGTAGAGCTCGTAAAAGGTTCTTTGAATACGTTCTTAAACGCCATGACATATCCTGATAAGACGATGTATCCTGTGGCGAGTAAGAACGATAAAGACTTTCGCAACTTAATGGATGTGTATCTTGATGCTGTATTGTATCCTCGCGTACGTGACGATGCAGAAATCGTAATGCAAGAAGGTTGGCATTATGAGCTAGATCATGCCGATGATGAGCTTACCTATAAAGGTGTTGTATTTAATGAGATGAAGGGTGTTTACTCTTCTCCAGATTCTGTATTAGAGCGCCAAATGATGCGCGAACTTTTCCCAGATACTACTTATGGTGTTGATTCTGGTGGGGATCCTGATCATATTACAGATTTAACATATGAAGAATTCCAAGAGTTCTATCGCGTTCACTATCATCCATCCAATAGTTATATTTTTCTTGTATGGGGCTATGAATATTGAAGAACAATTAGCATTTTTTTGAATGATGAATACTTAAGTCACTTTGATGCTATTGAGGTTCATACTGAGGTAGGTTTACAAGCTCCATTTACAGAAGGTAAAGTGGTGAGCTATCCGTATAGTGTAGGTTCTGAGGAACCAACAGAGAATCGTACTTTGCATTCCTTTGCCTATGTATTACCTAGTGTGACTCCTGAGCATAGCTTGGCCTTTGAGGTTTTAACACATGCTTTATTAACGTCCCCAGCGGCGCCTTTAAAACAGGCTTTAGTAAAAGCAGGTATCGGCTCTGATGTGAGTGGCTATTATTTAGATAGCATTCGCCAACCTATGTGGACTGTACAAGCAACAGGCTCTAATCTAGATAAGCAAGCTGACTTGCAACGCATTGTAGAATCTACATTACAAGAGCTTTGTGATAAAGGTTTAGATAAAGAATTATTAGAAGCTTCCTTGAATAGCATTGAGTTTGCTCTTCGTGAAAAGCGACTTTGGTGGTCGTCCAATCGGTCTTGCCTATGTCATCCGTATGATGGATAACTGGTTATACGATAATGATCCGCTTGAGCTCTTACACTACGAAGAAGCGCTAGTGAATATTCGAAAAGGCTTATCTGGTACGTACTTTGAAGATTTGATTCGTCAATCTATTTTAAATAACAATCACAAAGTACTCGTATCTATCTATCCTGAACGTGGACTTCAAGAGCGCAAAGATGCAGAGGTTAAAGAACATTTAGCTGCTGTAAAAGCGAATATGTCAAAAGAGGAGATTGACGCGATTGTAGAGCAAACTAAACGTCTCTAAAATCCGTCAAGAAACTCCAGATAGTGAAGAAGCCTTGGCATCGATTCCATTGCTTGAGTTATCTGATTTAAAACCCTAATATTGAAGCTGTAGAACGCCGTGAAAGCAAGATTGGTAATACGAAAGTACACTTTGTGCCTACTTTCACAAAAGGCATTAACTATGTAGGTTTATACTTTAACTTGAGTTGCCTTACAGAAGATGAATTGTTCTACGCAGATATTTTGAGTGATATCCTTGGTCGTATTGATACATCTGAACGCGGCTATGAAGCATTGGCTAAAGATATTAATATGAATCTTGGTGGTTTAAGCTCTGATGTTACAGCAATCAGCAAAGATGGTAAGCGCGATGAATTTACACCGCTTATGATTGTACGTGCTAAAGCATTGCATTCTAAATTGCCTGATTTGTGTCGCTTGATTAATGAAGTAGTACAAAAAAAGCAGATTATAGTGATGATCGTCGTTTGACTGAGCTTGTTCAAGAAAGCAAAGCCATTTGGGATAACGAAGCATTCCGTCGCGGTAACTCCATCGTAAGCCAACGCGTTATGGCACAAGTATCTGCAGTTGGTAAATTTAGAGATAATGGTAACTTTGGGTATTACCAAAAGATTAGTGAATTGGCATCTAATCCAGCGGCATTGCCATTATTGCCTGAAAAAAATTAGCCGATGTAGCTTGTAAGATTTTTCCGTGCTAACAACGTAGATATTATGTTTGTTGGTGAAGAAGGCGAATTAGAGGCTTTTGAAAACTTAATGAAACCATTGGTTGAAACTTGGGATACTACTGAGTTAAGCAATGATGTATTACAAATTACTCGACTTTCCGGTAATGACGGTATCGTTACAGCTGGTAAGGTGCAATACGTAGCACAAGGTGGTAACTTTGTCGATCATGGGTTTAAGCATGTTGGTCCTATGAGTGTACTAGAAACGATTTTGCGGTATGAGTACCTTTGGATTCGAATTCGTGTTCAAGGTGGTGCCTACGGTGCCTTTGCTAATTTCTATGACGATGGTAATATGATTTTCTGTAGCTATCGCGATCCAAATTTGGTAGAAACATTGAATGTGTACAAAGAGTTACCTCAATATCTTCGTGAGTTTACTTTAACTGACCGTGAAATGCGTAAATATATTATTGGTACGATGAGTTCCTTAGACTTGCCTATGACTCCAGCGTTGCGTGGCCCACGTGCAATGGGCATGTACTTTAGCGGTGCTAAACTAGAGGATAAGGTAGCGTTCCGTAAACAAGTTATCGCTTGTAAGCCAGAGGATATTGTTGCTTTAGCAGATGTGGTTGAACCTGTATTAAAGGATAATCATATTTGTACAATGGGTAACGAACAAAAAATTAAAGACGCTGGTGATGTATTCGATAATATCATTTCTTTAGGCTAATTATTTAATATAATATAGTGGCATATTCTGTTTGATTGTACAGAGTATGCCACTTGTTTTGTAATGTAGGAGGGCTAATATGAAAGGTCGGTTTGCACCAAGCCCAACAGGATATATCCATCTTGGCAATGTGTGGATTGCTTTATTATCATATATTTCTACGCGACAACAAAAGGGAACTTATGTAGTTCGAATGGAGGATATAGATCTTCAACGTTCTAAACGGGAATTAGGGGAAGCACTCTTAGATGATTTAGAGTGGCTTGGCTTTGAATGGGATGAAGGTCCGCGTATTGGCGGACCCAGAATCAACATATTGGCAAAAGTGAACGACAAGAATACTATGCTAATATATTAGAATAGTCTTGCATTAGAAAAAAACTAATTTATCCATGCTTTTTGTAATCGTGCTAGATTACAGTCTATTGCTTCAGCCCCTCATGTGGGAGAGGTAGTTCATCGATATGATGGACATTGTCGCCATATAGATGAGGAAAAGGTGAAAACGTTTTCTGCTGAAAAGGATCCTTCGTTGCGCTTATCCATAGATTCTTGTGATATAGAATTTACAGATCGCTGGCAAGGTGTTCAACATATTCATTTAGAAGGTGAGCTAGATGATTATGTATTACGTCGTGGTGATGGTATGTATGCCTATAATTTAGCCGTTGTCCTAGACGATATTGCAATGGGAATCACGGAGGTCATTCGTGGAGATGATTTGCTAGATACTACAGGACAGCAAATATATTTATATAAAACATTACAACAGTGTTTACACTCTAAACATATAAAAGTACCATCGTATGGTCATGCACCGCTCTTAATTGATTCTGAAGGGCATAGATTGTCTAAACGACAGAAGAGTATTACTATTCGGGAATTGCGTGATAATCAATGGTCTGCTAATAGAATCGTCGGTGAATTAGCTATCGCAGGCGGGTTAGTTAAAGCCAATACATTAAAAAATCGGGAAATAAGTATTTCTGAGTTAATTGAGATTGATTTAAATTTACCTACTCTTAGGCAGAAAACGATTGAGATAAAAATATAGGTAAAGAGCATAAAACGGCTATTGCTTTATGTTATAGGATGTTTGCTAAAAGAGAATAATTCTTTGGTTATAAAATTCGATATATTATATTGACAATATTCGATATTCATTTATAATAGTATATAAGAGGTGGTCAAAATGACAATTCAACAAGCTTTAGATCAAAAAGTGTGGGCCGTTATTGGAGCCACTCATAAAACCGAAAAGTTCGGCTATAAGATTTATAAACGTCTTAAAGATCACGGATATGAAGTATATCCAGTTAATCCTAATATTGCAGAAATAGATGGAGACAAATGTTACTCTAGTCTTTCTGCACTTCCTGTTGTACCAGCTGTGGTAGATTTTGTTGTACCAGAAGCAGCGGGTTTGGCTGCATTAGATGAATGTAAAGAACTTGGCATTTCTACTGTGTGGTTGCAACCAGGAGCGGATAAACCATCTGTTGTTGAAAAAGCACATGCTTTAAACCTGCATGTCATTCAAGATTGTGTATTAGTTCAATTACCGTAGGAGGGTACAATGAGCGAATTAAAAGAATTAAAAACTGCTGAATATCAAGATTTAGTAAATCAAGGTGGCGTTACTGTTATTGATTTCTGGGCTCCATGGTGCGGTTATTGCGTACGTATGATGCCAATCATCGAAGAAATCGCAGGTGAGCTTGAAGGTAAAGCTAACTTTGTAAAAGTAAATGCTGATGAAGAACCAGAATTAGCACGTAATATGCAAGTAGAAGTATTGCCTACATTCGTTATCTTGAAAAGATGGCGAAGTTGTAGATCGTAAAATTGGTTTCTTGCCAAAAGGCGACCTTCAAGGTGCTATCGAATCTAAATTCTAATATTATAGATAAAACTATATAGAGTAAAAAGACCTCATCAATGTATAAGTGATACATTGATGAGGTTTTTTCATGTTTTTGAATACTTAGGAATAAAAATGAAAACTATAAAAAGTAAATTTAGTTTAAAATTTAAAATTTCATTTTTATATGATGCTCTATAAACTATTAAAGTTCCAGTATTTATCTGTATTATTGTTGGGTGTTTGATGAGTGAAAAAAATGAAACATAAGTTTAACTTATTAATTTTTTTATGGAAGTTTAAAAATATTATATGGTAATATTATGTTAAATATTGTGAATATTTAGTGAAAAGAGTGCAATATTTGATTTATTTCTTCATTGTGGGGTGAGAGCCACAAATGTTGGGAGGAACTTATATGAATAAGGTATTCAAAGTTGTTTGGAGTGCAACTAAGCACGCTTACGTAGTAACGTCTGAGTTGGCTAAGTCACATCAAAAATCCGCCACTACAATCGTAGCAGCGGTTATTTTGGCGGCTAGCTTTTCTGGAGGTGTTGCTAATGCATCCAGCCCTGAGGATTGGGCTAGAGCTGATCTTATTGGTAGCCAAAGATGGGATAACACCTGAGCAAAAATGCTTGGGGTCATAACCAATATCAACATCCAATTGATCCACAAGCGCAAAGTCAGCAACAACAGCAACAACAACAGCAACAACAGCAACAGCAACAACAGCAACAACAAGCAACAGCAGCAACAACAGCACAGCAACAGCAGCAGCAGCAATGGCAACAACAAGTGCCAGCAACAACAACAGCAGCAACAAAGACGTCCACGTCCACAAGTGCCGCAACAACAGCAACAACAACAGCAACAACAACAATAGCAGCAACAACAAGCAACAATATGCCACAACAACAGCAACAACAAGAACCTAAAAAAAGGTGGTTCTAACGGAGTTACTATTGTTAATAACTACTATAAAGTTATAACTACTGATGTTGAAAATGTTAAGAAAAAAACACAGCCAACATTAATATTCTTAACCAAAAAAAGTAGAAAAATAATACTACTAATATTACGAATATTAACAAGCAAGTTGGTAATGTTAAAACTGACATTACAGGCATTAAAAAAATGATATTACTAATATCAATGCTAAAGTTGAAGAAAAACACTGCTAACATTACTTTCAACAATACTATTGCAATGGAAAACCGCAAAGGTATCATTGATAACTAGTAAAAAAAAAGATCCATCGAAGGTTTGAAAAGGTAAAGTTGGCACTCAAATTACTAATATTCGACAAGATATTACGAATATTAACAATAATATCGATGCTAGATTTACTGAAATCAACAACAACATCGATACAAGAATCAATAAACAAGTTACTAACATCACGAACAATGTTGTTAATAATGTAAACACTAATATCGATGCAAGTGTTAAAAAAACACATCGAAGCTAATAATACTAATATTATTAACCAAGTAAATCAAAACATTAATACTGAAATTAAAAAAATAATAACACTACAATTTTTAAACCAAGTTAATAAGACTATTGAAAATAACAATACAACTATTATCAATAATGTTAACAAAGATGTAGATGTTAAAATTGCTGATATTAAAACAAATATCAATAATGTGAAAGACTGAGTTAAATAACAACATTACTAATGTTAAGACTGAGTTGAATAATAACATTAACAATGTTGATGTTAAAGTTAACAATAATAGTAAAGCTATTACTGATTTGACTGCTAAAGTTGAAGAAAACACTAACAACATTACTTTCAACAATACTATTGCGATGGAAAAACCGCAAAGGTATTGTCGATAACAAAAAAAGCTATCGGTGAAAATAAAAAAAGCCATCGAAGACTTGAAAGGTAAAGTTGGTACAACGATTACTAACATCAACACAACAATTGACAATAAAATTACTGAAAATAACACAAAAAAATCATTAATCAAGTCAATAATGATGTAGATGCTAAGATCAATGTAGTAAAAGCAGACATTACAAAAAAATTACTAACAATGTAAATAATGTAAGTGCAAAAGTTGATGCTAATACTACTAACATCACTAATAACACTACAAATATCAACAAAAATACGACTGCAATCACTGAATTAAATACTAAAGTTGATAAAAATTATACTGACTTGATGAAGCGATTCGACTATCACAATGAAGCGTTAAGCAATCATGAAGGTCGCATCCAGGCGCTTGAACAAGATAACAAAACTATCAAAACTGATGTATCCAACACTCAAAAACCAAGTTAATATCAACACTAAAGATATTGCTGATTTAAAAGGTAAAGTTGGTCAAAACATCGGCAATGTTCAAGTAGATATTAAAGATATTAAAAACAATATTACTAATATCAATAGCAAAGTGGACGCAAATGTAACTGCAATTAATAACGTTAATGTAAAGGTTAACGGTGTTAAAGGTGACTTAGATGGTCTTAAAGGTCGTGTAGATCGCCATGATCAACGTTTAGACTACTTACAAGATAATATTACTGACAACTCTACACGTATTTCCGTTGTTGAGGATAATGTGAAAACTAATACTACAAACATTGTAGATAATAGTAAACGCATCGATGCTAACTCTGCTCGTATTTCCAACAATGAAAAAAAGCGATTAATGATTTGAAAGGACATGTTGGCACACAAATTACAAATGTTGAAACTACAATCAACAATAAAATTGAAGCTAACAATACTACAATCATCAATAAAGTAGATAAAAAAATATTGATGCGAAGATTACTGAAAATAATAAAGTAATCAACAATAATATCAACAACATAAACGTTAAAGTTGATGGTATTAAAGGTGACTTGGATGGTCTTACTAAACGTGTAGATAAAGCGGAAAAAAAGATATCAATGTAGCTGGTACAATTGCTATTGAAAATCGCAAAATTCATTGGTGACAACAAAAAAAGCTATCGATGAATTAAAAGGTCATGTTGGCACACAAATCACAAATATCGAAAATACAATTACTAATAAAATCAACGCAAATAATACAGTAATTAACAAAAAAATATCGAGAATAAGATTGAAGCTAACAATACTACAATTCTTAACAAAGTAGATAATAATATCGATGTTAAGATTAATTCCAATAACATCAAAAATTGATCAAAAAGATTGATGGTGTTAAAGGTAACTTAAAAAGATCTTGAAGCTCAAGTTAACAAAAAAACACAAGACATCAATGTAGCTGGTACAATTGCTATTGAAAACCGTAAATTCATCGGCGACAATAAAAAAAGCTATTGATGAATTAAAAGGTCATGTTGGCAATCAAATCACAAATATCGAAAAATACAATTACTAATAAAAATCAACGAAAACAATACAGTAATTAATAAAACTATCGATAATAAGATTGAAGTTAACAATACTACTATTATCAATAAAGTAGATAACAATATTGATGCTAAGATCAATGCTAACAACACAACAATCATTAACAAAGTGGATAAAAAAACATTGATGTGAAAATCAATGAAAATAACACACAAATTAACAATACAATCAACAAAAAAAGTTGGTGATGTAAATGTTAAGATTGATAGTGTTAAAGGTGATTTGGATGGCCTTAAAGGTCGTGTAGACCGTCATGATCAACGTTTAGACTACTTACAAGGTAATATTGTAGATAACTCTACACGTATTACTGTAGTAGAAGATGGTGTTAAAGTTAATGCTAAAAGATATCAATGTAGTTGGCAATATTGCTTTTGGAAAATCGTCAATTCATCGGCAATAACAAAGCTGCTATTGATAAAAAAATACAAAAAGCTATTGATGCATTAAAAGGTCAAGTTGGCACTACAATTAAAAAAATATCGAAACTACAATTAATAACAAGATTACTGAAAACAATGTAACTATTAATAAAAAAATATCGATACTAAGATTGAGGCTAACAACACTGTTATCAACCAAAAACATTGATAATAAAATTAACAGCAACAATACAACTATCATTAATAAAGTAGATCAAAATATTGATGCAAAAATCAATGCTAATAACACAACAATCATTAACAAAGTTGATAAAAACATCGATGTAAAAATCAATGAAAACAACAAACAAATCAACAACACAATCAATACTAAAGATTGGTGATGTAAATGTTAAGATTGATGGCGTTAAAGGGTGACTTGAAAGGTCTTAAGGGTGATTTAGATGGCCTTAAAGGTCGTGTAGATCGTCATGATGAACGTTTAGATTACTTACAAGGTAATATTGTAGATCATTCCACACGTATTTCTATAGTTGAAGATGGTGTGAAAGCTAATGCAAAAGATATTAATGTAGTTGGTACAATTGCAATGGAAAACCGTCAATTCATTGGCGATAATAAAGTTGCTATTGCAAACAACACTAAAAATATCAATATCAATGCTAAAGCTATCGATGAGTTAAAAGGTCAAGTAGGTCAATCCTCTACAGTTATCAACGATATTAAGAAACAAATTACTAATATCAACGGTAAAGTAGAAAACAACACTACAAATATTGCTAATAACACAACTAATATTGCTAAAAATACTACAGCAATTAACAACGTAAACGTTAAAGTTGATGCTAATACAAAGGCTATCGTAGATAATAGCAAACGTATCGATGCAACTAATGTGAAAGTAGATACTAACACTACAAACATTGCTAACAATACAACTGCGATTAACAACGTAAACGTTAAAGTTGATGCTAATGCAAAGGCTATCGTAGATAATAGCAAACGTATTGATGCAACTAATGTGAAAGTAGATGCTAACACTACTAACATTGCTAACAATGCTACTGCAATCAACAATGTAAACGTTAAAGTTGACGGTGTTAAGGGTGACTTGAAAGACCTTACTGCTAAAGTTGAACAAAACACTAAAGACATCAACGTAGCAGGTACAATTGCAATTGAAAACCGTAAATTCATTGGCGATAACAAAGCTGCTATTGCAAATAACACTACAAATATCAATGTTAATGCAAAAGCTATTGATGAATTAAAAGGTCAAGTAGGTAAATCTTCTACAGTAATCAACGATATTAAAAACCAAATTACTAATATCAATGGTAAAGTAGAAAATAACACTACTAACATTGCTAACAATGCTACAAATATTCAAGCTAATGTAGTAGCAATTGCTGACAATAGCAAACGCATCACTGAAAACACTACAAACATCGCAAACAACACTACAAACATCGCTAATAACACTACAGCTATTAACAATGTAAATGTAAAAAGTTGATCGGTGTTAAAGGTGATTTGGATGGTCTTACTAAACGTGTTGATCAAAAATGAAAAAAAGATATCAATGTAGCTGGTACAATTGCTATCGAAAACCGTAAATTCATTGGCGATAACAAAAAAGCTATTGATGAATTAAAAGGTCAAGTTGGTAAAACAGTTCAAAATATCGAAACTACTATTAATAACAAAATTACTGAAAACAATGTAGTTATTAATAAAAAAATATCGATACTAAGATTGAAGCTAACAACACTGTAATTAACCAAAAACATTGCAAATGCAATCAACGAAAAATAACACAACAATTATTAACAAAGTTGATAAATCTGTAGATGTTAAGATCGCTGAAAAACAACAAAGCGATTAACAATACAATCAACAATGTAAATGTTAGAGTTGACGGTATTAAAGGTGATTTGAATGGTCTTACTAAACGTGTTGACCAAAATGAAAAAAAGATATTAATGTAGCTGGTACAATTGCTATCGAAAACCGTAAAATTCATTGGTGATAACAAAGCTGCTATCGACAAGAATACAAAAAGCTATCGAAGCATTGAACGGCAAAGTTGGTACTACTATCACTAACATCGAATCTACTATCAATAACAAGATTGAAGCTAACAATACTACAATTCTTAACAAAGTAGATCAAAATATCGATGCTAAGATTACTGCTAATAACACAACAATCATTAACAAAGTTGATAAAAAAACATCGATGTAAAAAAATCAATGAAAACAACAAACAAATCAACAATACAATCAATACTAAGATTGGTGATGTAAATGTTAAGATTGATGGCGTTAAAGGTGATTTGAATGGCCTTAAAGGTCGTGTAGATCGTCATGATGAACGTTTAGACTACTTACAAGGTAATATTGTAGATAACTCTACACGTATCAGTGCTAATGAAGATGCTATTAAAGCATTAAAAGGCCAAGTTGGTACAACAGTTACTAATGTTGAAAAACACAATCAACGCTAAGATTGAAGCTAACAACACAGTAATTAGAAACGATATCAACACTGCAATTACTAATAACAACACTATTATTAACAAAAAATATTGCAAATGCTATTAGCGAAAACAACACAACAATCATTAACAAAGTTGATCAAAATATTGATGCTAAGATTGCTAATAACAACACAGAAATCAATAAAACTATCAACAGTAAAGTTAATGAAGTAAATGTTAAAGTTGAGGCTAACGCAAAAGCAATTGCTGATAATAGCAAAGCTATTACTGACATCAAGGCAAATGTGGCTAATATTAACAATAAAGTAGAGTCTAACACTACAAATATTGCTAATAACACTGCAGCTATTGCTAATGTAAGTAAACAAGTTACAAATAATACAACTAACATTTCTAATAATGCAACAGCTATTGCAAACATTAGTAAACAAGTTGCTGGTAACACAGCTAACATTACTGATGTAACTGCTAAAGTAAATGCTAATACTGGTCGTATTGAATCTAATACAACTGCTATTAACAACTTAAGCGGTAAAGTTGATGCTAATGCTCAAGCTATTGAGTCCTTAAAAGGTCAAGTTGGTAAAGGTAATACTACAATCGTTAATGTAGCTCAAAAAGTAGAAAATATCACTCAAAACATTAACGCTCAAAACAGCAACATCCAAGCTAATACTGTAAACATTCAAAATAACACTTCCAATATTAATAACATTAAAGCTAATGTTGTTAACGTTGAAAAGAATGTAAACAATATTAAAGCTGATGTGACAGTAGTTAAAAGCTGATATCACAAACATCAATGCTAAAGTTGATCAAAAAATCAATATTGTAAATAACAATATCAACAATATTAGTGCTAAAGTTGATAAACAACTTAATATTGTAAACAACAATATTACTAATGTTCAAAATGATGTTAAGAATATTGATGCAAAAGTTACAAACATTGATAATAAAGTAACTAATATTGATGCTAAAGTAACAAATGTTGATGCAAAAGTTACAAACATCGATAATAAAGTGACTAACATCGATAACAAAGTAACTAATATTGACAACAAAGTGACTGATATTGATGTAAGAGTAAATAATCAAAATACTGTAATCAACAATATCAAAACTGATGTATCTGGCTTGAAAGACCAAGTTGGCAAAAACACTGAAGCAATCAAAAACTTACAAAACGTAGGTGCTGATGTAAACAAAGTGAAAGAACAAGTTAATGCTAATACTCAAAAAGCAAATGCTAACGAAGAACGCATTAAAACTGTTCAAAGCCAAGTTTCTGTTAATACTGAAGCAATCAAACATAACACTGAAAACATCAATATTAACAAAGCAGCGATCAAGCAAAATGCTGAAGCAATTCAAAAATACTAATGTAACTGTAGAAAAAGTAATCAACAAAGTTGATGAACATAGTAAAAGTTATTAACGATGTATCTAAACAAGTTAATACTAATACAACTAATATTGCTAATATTAATAATGTTGTTAACCAAAAATACAACTAATATTACAAATGTAACTAACCAAGTTAATGCAAATACAAGCAATATTAGCAAAAGTATCTAGCCAAGTTAATACAAATACTACAAACATCAACACTCTCAAATGCTAAAGTAGATACTAATGTTTACAAATATCACTAAGGTAGATAACCGTGTAACTGCAGTAGCTAACCAAGTTAATGAAAATGCACAATTAACTAAAGCTGTTGGCACTCTAGCACTAGAAAATCATGAAAAAAAGTTAGTGTATTAGGTTTACAGGTAAACAAAAAAATACAGAAGACATTTCTAACAATGCAGCAGCAATTGCAAATGTAAATACTAAAGTTGATGAAAAACGTTAAATTGACTAAAAGCAGTAGGTACATTGGCATTAGAAAACAATGAAAAAGTTAATGTATTAGGCTTGCAAGTAAACATAAAAATACTCAAGACATCGGTACATTAGCAGAGGCTGCAAACTACAGCTTGAAAGCTTCTAACATAGCTCTTCAAGACCATGCAACTCTTGTTCAACACGATGCTCAAATCGCAGAAAACTCTCGCCGTATTAGCAGCGTAGAACGCGATGTGAAAGCAGTTGGTGCTAATGCAGCAGCATTGGCAGCATTGAAACCTATCGAATACCACGAAGGTCAAAAAGCTCAAATTATGGCAGCTGTTGGTACTTACAAAGGTAAAACATCTACTGCATTGGGTGTAGCTCATTATGCAAATCCTGATTTGTTAATCCATGCTGGCGCAGCTTATGGTGGTGACCATAGCGTAATGGCAAATGCTGGTGTAACAATCGGTATCGGTAATGCTCCTACAGCTCCTAAAGCATCCCCAGCAACTGTAAAAGTTCTTGAGGATAAAGTGGCTGATTTACAAGCTCAAAATAAAGAAATCCGTGATCTTCTTGATAAAGTGCTTGCACAACAACCACAACAAGCTCCACAAGCAGCTGTAAAAACAACTAAATAATTAGCCTCCCAATTGATAGATTAATTCTTTAATCTATCGTAGTATAGAAACCGCGTAACAGCAATGTTACGCGGTTTTCTTTTTTTTTGTGGGGACTCTACCCATTATGAAACGTAGTGAGGATGTTATCCGTTAAGAAATGGCCTCACTCTACTCTATTAAGTCGTTGATTTTTTACTGTAGTGGTAGATAGTGGTTTTTAACAGCTAGTTTTGGTTTTATAGTCGAACATATGTATTGTAGAAAAAAAGGAGAAAAAAATAGAGGTTGAATAAGAAAAAAATATAAAAAAAGTGGGTTAAAAATGGAAAATTTGTTGTTAAAGGTGGGGAATTGTGGTAGAATTTACCATATAGTGGTGGATAAGGAATAGTAAAGGGCGGTGATACGTATGTTCATGGGAGAATATAATCACACCATTGATACAAAAGGGCGGATGATTATACCTGCCAAAATACGTGAACAACTAGGCGATTTGTGCATTGTCACAAAGGGCTTAGATGACTGCTTAGCTATTTACACCCAAGAGGCGTGGAAGAAAATTTCTGATGCCTTACAATCACAATCCTCCACTAAAGCTAGCGTACGTGCCTTAAAACGTTTTGTTTTCGGTAGTGCAGCTGAGCTTGAATATGATAAACAAGGTCGTGTCCTCATTCCTGTACCACTACGTGAATATGCGAGCCTTGATAAACAGGCCGTTATTGTCGGTGCTGGGGATCACGTTGAAATTTGGAGCCGCGAAAAATACGATTACTATGATGATCAAGTGGCTGAAAGTATGGAAGAATTAGTCGAAGGGCTTGAAGGGATTATGTTATAGGAGGCTATGATGGAATTTAATCATACTAGCGTACTTTTTACGTGAAACGGTGGACTCCGTCGTAACTAATCCAAAAGGCATTTATGTGGACTGTACCCTTGGTGGGGCAGGACATGCTCACGCAGTGGGCGAAATGCTTGACCCAGAAGGCATGATAATAGGTTTAGATCAAGATGAAGACGCATTGAGCGTGGCTCGACAGCGATTGTCTGATTTAAATTGTCAGGTATTAACAATACCAACAAACTTTTCTAACTTAAAAGAAGCCCTGCAGAATGCGGGCATCTATGAAGTAGATGGTTTTATATTTGATCTTGGCGTATCCAGTTATCAGCTAGATACCCCAGAGCGTGGTTTTTCATATATGAATGATGGACCACTCGATATGCGCATGGATAAAGATGCACCTCTCACTGCAGAGGAGGTTGTTAACGAATATGATAGTGAACAATTGCTACAAATCATTCGCGATTATGGGGAAGAACGATGGGCTAAGCGCATTGTTGAATTTATCGTTAATGCACGTCAAGAAAATCGAATTACCACTACTGGTGAGTTAGTTAGAATTATTAAGCAAGCAATACCTGCGAAGGCGCGTCAAGATGGACCACATCCGGCGAAACGGACGTTCCAAGCCATTCGCATTGAAGTAAATAGAGAATTAGCTATCTTGCATGATAGTTTTGTAGATGCTGTATCTATGTTGAAACCAAAGGGGAAAATTGGGGTTATCACATTCCACTCATTGGAAGATCGAATTACGAAACAAACTTTCAAAGAGTTAAGTACAGCGTGTATATGTCCTCCAGAATTGCCGATGTGTGTATGTAATCATAAAGCAGTTGTGAAGGCAAAGAATAAGGCTATAGAGCCAAGTGCAGGGGAGATTGAGGTTAATCCGAGGGCTAGAAGCGCGAAGTTACGCGTAGCCGTCAAGTTGTAGAATTGGAAGGGGTTAGTGTTTATGTTAGCGAGAAAGGCTGTTGTGGGCCAAGTAAAAGGCGATATGTTGGTCGCTACACAAGGGAGAAAACGTAGTGCAAATGTGGCTCTAGATTTGAGCCCTATGATGTGGCAAGTTGTATATGGTATTGCCGCATTAGTTGCATTTTTGCTTATCATGATGGTTATGAATGCATACAGCACAAAATTAGGCTACGAGGTAGTTAAAACACAGCAAGCTGTAGTACAATTAACAAAAGATAATGATGCATTGGATGTAGAGGTAGCTTCCTTGAAGTCTCCTGTTCGTATCCAACAGATCGCAGAAGAACAACTAGGGATGGTTTTGCCTGATTCTTTTGTTTATAGCACAAAAAGCGCTGTTACTGAACGTAATGTGCAAGAGAAACAGCAAATTATAGACTAACAGGCAAAGCAGCTCGTATTGGGCTGCTTTCCTTTGCGTGTAAAGGAGATTGTATATGAAACAATTACAAGATATAGTGAAAACCTTGCAAGCGCCGCAAGTAACAGGTAATGCAGCTGTTGAAATTTTAGATATTACAGCGGACTCTCGTGCTGTTAAAGCCGGTAGTTTATTTATTGCTTTAGATGGTGCTACTGTAGATGGTCATAACTATGTAAATAAAGCTATAGAAGCTGGTGCAGTAGCTGTACTTGTGTCTAAACCAGTGGAGGTTAGTGGTGATATTTGTGTTATCACTGTTGAAGATACGCGCACTGCTATGATGGCTTGTGTGCCATATTTCTTTCGACTATCCAGCAAATTCCATGCGCATGATTGGCGTTACTGGTACGAATGGTAAAACAACAACGAGCCATATGATTCGTCATATTTTAAAAGCTCAAGGTCATAAAGTAGGTGTTATTGGCACTGTTCATATTATGATTGGCGATACATCATATCCAATTCATAATACGACACCTGATGTAGTAGATTTACAACATATTCTTCATCAAATGGTAGAGGAAGGTGTTACACATTGTGTAATGGAGGTTTCTTCTCATGCTTTAGCGATAGGTCGCGTATCTGGTGTTGAATATGATACAGCAGTATTTCACTAACTTGACGCAAGATCATTTAGACTTTCCACAAAACCTTTGAAAATTATTTGGCAGCTAAGTGTAAATTATTTGAACAAGTAAGTGAACCTGACCAAACTAAATCTGGTAAGGGCGCTATTATCAATATCGATGACGCCTATGGTCATCGGGTTGTTGAAAAAACTAAAGCACCTATCATTACCTATAGTATTGATGGGAACGGCACATTGAATGCTCACGATGTTGATATGACTCCTAAATCTAGCCGTTATACTGTATCTTATGATGGTCATGACTATACGGTGGCTATGAATACGACAGGTCTATTTAATGTGTATAACACATTAGCAGCTATCGGTGCTTGTTTGTTAGAAGGTATCTCCATGGAAGATATCGATAAAGCATTAAAAACATTTAGTGCTGTACCTGGTCGCTTTGAGTTAATCGAAGAAGGTCAACCATTTGCAGTTGTTGTAGACTATGCACATACACCAGATGGTTTAGAAAATATTTTTACAAACTGCAAAAAGCTATTCAAGAAAAATCGCATTATCGTAGTCTTTGGCTGTGGTGGTGACCGAGACGCTACTAAACGTCCTATTATGGGCCGCATTGCTGCACAATATGGTGATGTTGTGTATGTAACGTCTGACAATCCACGTACAGAGGATCCTGTACAAATTGTAAAAAGATGTTGAAGCAGGCGTTAAAGAAGGCCTTCGTGAAGGGCTCTCATTATGAAGTTATTGTTGATCGTCGGGAAGCGATTCAACATGCAATACAAAAATGCAAAAACCTGGGGATATTGTACTGATTGCAGGTAAGGGGCATGAGGATTACCAAATCTTAAAGGATAAAACGATTCATTTTGATGATCGTGAAGAGGCGCGAGCAGCCCTCAAGGAGATCTAATATGGCAGAATTTACATTGTCTCAAGTGGTTGAAGCCACTGCGGGGACGAGTGCACATACCGACAATATTAAGTTTTTTTAGATGTGTCTACTGATACAAGAACTATTGAATCAGGATTTTTTTATTTGTAGCCTTAAAAGGCGATACCTTTGACAGTCATGATTTTTATCAATACGGCCATTGAAAAGGGTGCTACAGGTGCTATTGTAGAAAAAGGTCGTGCCGTAGAAGGTATTGTTTGTATTGAGGTAGAAAATACCTTGGTAGCATACCAAAACTTGGCACGTTACCATCGTCGCCGTTTCGATATTCCTGTAGTAGCTATTACTGGTTCCTCTGGTAAAACTACGACAAAGGAAATGGTAGCAGCTGTACTAGGTACAGAATTTAACGTTTTAAAAACAGAGAAAAACTTTAATAATGAAATTGGCTTGCCAAAAACATTGTTGCGTTTAACTGCAGAACATGAAGCTTGTGTAGTAGAAATGGGGATGCGTGGTCTTGGTCAAATTGAAGAGCTCGCATTAATCGCTGAACCAACAATGGGTATTATTACGAATGTTGGTACGAGCCATATCGAGCTATTGGGCTCTCGTGAAGCCATTGCAGAAGCAAAAGGGTGAGTTAATTCGTTGTTTGCCAGAAAATAGTGTGGCGATTCTCAATGAAGATGATCCATATGTTAAGGCTATGGATAGCCTGGCTAAAGGTAAGACTATTACGTATGGTATCGAACGTAATGCTACATGTATTGGCAGTCATTTGCGTTATAAAAAGGACGGTATCAAGTTTACTTGCAAATGTTATGACGAAGTCTTCGATATTTTCTTGCCTATGATTGGTGAACACAATGTATATGATGCATTGGCAGCCATCGTAGCAGGCCGTGTGTTGGGGATTAAATCCAATACAATTCGTAAAGGCTTAAGCGAGTTTACAGGCACTCCTATGCGCCAAGAAATCGTACCATTTGAAGATATCGTTATCTTGAATGACGCATATAATGCAAATCCTTCCTCAATGGCTGAAGCAATTAAAGCTTTGGGGCAATTAGAAGGAAAACGTAAGATTGCCATGCTCGGAGATATGCTTGAACTTGGCGATTTCTCTGAGGATGCACATCGTGAAATCGGTCAATTATTGGCTGAAGAGGGTTATAGTGTAGTATTCACCTTCGGTGATGCAGCTGCTTTTATAGCTAAAGAAGCAAAAAAAGCAGGATTAACTACATTCCGTTGTAATAGCCATTTAGAAATGGCCAATGCCTATAGCGATATTCGTGAAAAAGGGGATGTTATCCTTGTAAAAGGTTCCCGTGGTTTGCGAATGGAGCGCGTTGTTGAAGAATTAAAAGATCGAGAATAAAAGATAACGGCTAGTTGTATCTAGCCGTCATCTGTTTATTAATAAGTAGAGGATTCATATGATATATCATATTCTGTTAGCCTTTGTAGTGACCTTTATCATTACAGTCGTGCTAGGTAAAATCGGTATTCCTATGTTGCGTTCTTTGCACGCACAACAAAAGTATTCGTGAAGAAGGTCCTGAAAGCCATCAAGCAAAAGCTGGTACACCGACAATGGGTGGTGCTTTCATGATGATTGCTTTAGTTCTTGGTGTCGCTATTTTTTTGCACCTTGGAATGTAGGCACAGGGATGTTATTATTCCTAACATTAGGTCATAGTTTATTAGGTTTCTTTGACGATTTTGTAAAAGCCGTTAAAAAAACGTAATCTTGGTTTAACAGCTAAGCAAAAAAATTATTGGGCCAATTTATTTTTGGCAGCTGTATTCTGTTACTGCATTACTGAAATTATGGTTGTTCCTACCACATTGTGGATTCCTGTAGCAGATGTACAACTTCAATTAGGTTGGGGTTACTATGTATTGGCGTTCTTAATTATCGTAGGTGCTACAAATGCTGTAAATCTTACCGATGGCCTTGATGGTCTTGCAAGCGGTACATCCGCAGTGGCGGCGATTGCCTTCTCCGTTATTGGTCTTATGGCTGCATCTATGACGAACTCTATTGGTGCTGAAAGCGTTGCTTACTTTGGTGCTATTGTAGCTGCTGTATGTCTTGGCTTCTTGGTATATAATGTAAATCCAGCTAAAGTATTCATGGGTGATACAGGCTCTTTGGCTTTAGGTGGTGCCTTTGCAGCCATGGCTATTTTAACTAAAACAGAATTGTTACTTGTAGTGATCGGTGGCATTTTTGTTATGGAAGCATTATCTGTTATTATCCAAGTTATTTCCTTTAAGACACGCGGTGTACGTGTATTTAAAATGAGCCCTATTCATCATCATTTCGAATTGTCTGGATGGGCAGAACAAACCGTAGTTAACCGCTTCTGGTTTGCTGGTGCTGTATTAGCCGTTATTGGTGTAGTATTAGCGACCATAACTTTATAAGATAATACTTAACGGAACCCGTAAATAATGGTATGCTTATAGGATAGGAATACATTATTTTTTGTAGATAATTTAGGTGATACAGATGGAATACGGAGATAAACATATACTTGTACTTGGCGCTGGTGCCAGCGGTATAGGCGCATCCTGGGTATTAGCCCAAGTGGGTGCTCATGTTGTGTTAAATGATTATAAGCCTGTAACGTTGCCTGCTACGGAGGAAGGACGTTTAGTTTCTGCTGGGGTAGAAATTATTACAGGTCGTCAAGATGAATCCTTGCTAGATGGCGTGGATCGCATTGTTATTTCTCCAGGTATTTCTTTAGATATTCCCATTGTAAAAGCAGCTCAAGCTCGCGGCATTGATGTGGTTAGCGAAGTAGAGTTAGCTTACGAAGTATCTAAATCACCTATCGTAGCTGTTACAGGTACAAATGGTAAGACTACGACTACAACCTTATTAACTAAAAGTGCTAGAAGGTTCTGGGAAAGCCAGTTCGCGTTGGTGGGAACATTGGCGACTCTCTTAGTGAAGTGGCCTATTCGATGCCAGCAGGCGGTTTTTTTAGTAGCCGAGCTATCTAGCTATCAATTAGAGACAATTAAGCATTTTTAGACCTATTGGGGCTATTATGCTCAATATTACGCCAGATCATTTAGCGCGTCATAAGACGATGGAAAACTATATTGCAGCTAAGGAACGGATCTTTGAAAACCAATTGAAATCAGATTACTTAGTTCTCAACATTGATGATTCTGTAGTGGCTGATATGGAGCATCGTGCGCCTAGTCACATTCTACAAATTAGTCAAAAACAAACTGTTGAGAATGGAGCATATTATGCTAATGGTCAGTGTTATGTAGTAAAGAACGGCGTAGCGACAGCTGTTATTGGCGATGAAGATATTCATATTCCAGGTAGTCATAATATCGAAAATATCTTAACGGTTATTGCTTTAACCTATGCGTTAGGTGTACCTGTAGTGGAAATCCATCGCATTATTAGCGAATTTCACGGTGTAGAACATCGGTTGGAACGGGTTAAAACAATCGATGGGATTACATTCTATAATGACTCTAAGGCGACCAATGTTGATTCTGTAGTTAAAGCTTTGGAATCTTTTGATAAACCAGTTATTCTGCTGGCTGGTGGTCATGATAAAATGACACCTTTAGAAGAGTTTATGCAGCTTGTTAAAGAAAATACAAAAGCTGTCATTTTTATGGGGGAAGCAGCAGAACGATTTGAAGCGGCTGCAAAAGAGGCTGGTGTAGAACCTATTTACCGCGCTTTATCTATGAAAGACGCTGTAGAACAAGGTTATAAATTAGCTGAGTCTGGTGATATTGTATTACTATCTCCAGCTTGTGCAAGCTTTGACTGGTACAGTTGTTTCGAAGAACGTGGTGACGACTTTAAAGCTTGTGTTCAGATGTTGCAAGAAGGGGGACACCATTAATGAAAAAAATCATTATTTCTGGTGGTGGCACTGGTGGACATATATATCCAGCAATAACTATATATAAGGAAATCATGAAACAACATCCTGATGCAAAGGTTTTATATGTAGGGACAAAGCAAGGCTTAGAAGCTACATTAGTTCCTAAAGAGGGGATTGAGTTTACTACGATTCCCGTACAAGGTTTGCAACGTCAATTATCATTGGGTACATTAGTCACATTAGGTAAAACTGCGTTAGGCATAGTTAAAGCTAATGCTATTATTTGTAAATTTCGACCGGATGTGGTAATTGGTACGGGTGGTTATGTATGTGGGCCTATACTCATGGCAGCTGCATTACATAACATTCCAACCTTAATTCAAGAGCAGAATGTCATTGCAGGCATTACTAATAAAATTTTGAGTCGTTTTGTTGATGTTGTAGCGATGGGCTATAAGGATGCAGCAGCATCTTTTTCTAAAGCAAACGCGTAGTGTATACTGGTAATCCAGTTCGTCCTGAGGTGTTAGTTGACTCAAGAACAGCGGGGACGCAATTATTTTCAATTTAAGTGATGATACTTTCACAGTCCTCATAGCAGGTGGTTCTCGGGGGGCGCGAACCATCAATAATGCCATGATTGATGTACATAAGCATTTCCAAGGTAAAGAAGGGATTAAATTAATCCATATTACAGGCAGTGGAGAGTATGAATCTGTACTATCTCAATTGGGTATTACCGATGGGGAAGGCTTGGGTCAATCATCTTTAATTTTGCCGTATTTACATGATATGCCGAAGGCTTTAGCTGCCGCTGATTTAGCTGTGTTTAGATCTGGTGCTATAGGTCTTGCTGAATTAGCAGTTCGTGGTATTCCATCTGTATTGGTGCCGTATCCATATGCAGCGGAAGACCATCAAACCTATAATGCGCGTATCTTTGTGCAAGAAGGGGCGGCTCACATGATCGTTGATAAAATGTTGAGTGCTCACGACTTAATAGGTGAAATTGAGATGTTTATGGACAACCGTGATTTGTTGGCACAAATGGGAGAACGAGCATTGCAGTTGGGCAAACCAAATGCAGCTCATGATATTGCAAAACTTGCATTATCTATTGCAAAGTAACAAGGAGAGGTTTTATGTTAGACGGTATTCACAAGATTCACCTCATTGGTATCGGTGGATCTGGCATGCGTGCTATAGCGAATATTTTAATTCAAAAAGGTTATGACGTATCTGGTTCAGATGTAGCTGAATCTGCAGTTATTTCTAAGTTTAGAGAAATGGGTGCTACGGTTCATATTGGTCATAATAAAGAATATGTAAATGGTGTAGATGCTGTAGTTCGTTCTACAGCGATTCGTGAGGATAATCCTGAAATCGTTGCTGCGAAAGAACAAGGAATTACCATTTTGCATCGCTCTGATATTGTAAAAGCAGTGCTTGATGTAACGGATGGCATCGCAGTAGCAGGGGCACACGGTAAGACTTCTACTACATCTATGATTGGCCAAATCTTAGTAGAAGCCGATGCAGACCCTACGGTAATTATTGGTGGTGAAGTCGATTACCTTAAAGGCAGCAGCTGTCTTGGTAAAGGCCACTTCTCCGTTGTAGAGGCGGATGAAAGTGACGGGTCTTTCTTGAAGTTGCGCCCACATACTATCGTTATTACTAATATTGAAGATGATCATATGGATCACTACAAAAACGATGGATAATTTGCTTAATGCATTCTGTGAGTTTGTAGAAACACTTCCAGAAAATGGCAAGGCCATCGTATGTGGTGACAATGAAAGTATTCGCTATGTTATGAATCGCGTAAAACGCAACTTTATTACTTATGGCTTAGATGATAGTAATGATTATGTAGCTAAAAAAATATTCATTATGTAGATTCTACGTTGGTATACGATATATATCATAAAGGTATTAATATTGAGCGCGTTCGTTTGCGTGTACCTGGTGACCACAACGTATTGAATTCTTTAGCGGCATTTATTGTGGCTCATGATTGTTGTGGCGTAGAAGCACGTGTTATTACTAAAGGCTTAGGCAAATTTATAGGCGCAAAACGCCGTTTTGAAACGAAAGGCCATGTAGCTGGCGTGTGGGTTGTAGATGATTATGCTCATCATCCTACAGAAATTAAAGCTACTTTGAAAGCAGCAAAAGAACTTGAGAAACATCGTGTCATCTGTGTATTCCAGCCACATCGCTTTACTCGCACAAGCTTGTTAAAGGATGAATTTGCTACTGCTTTCACAAGCGCTGATGAAGTATATATGACAGATATTTATAGCTCAGGTGAAGATCCAATCCCTGGTATTGATGGGACTACGATTCCAAATGCCATCAAAGAGGCTACCGGTCAAGACGTAAATTATGTACCATCTGTTGATGATTTACCTGAAGTATTGGCAAAAGTAGTAAGACCAAATGACTTGGTTATTACAATGGGCGCTGGTTCTATCAATCAATATGGCCCAAAATTATTAGCGATATTGGAGGAAGGCTTACAATGAAAGATAAACAAATAATCGTATTGATGGGTGGTCCTTCCGAAGAAGCTGAAGTATCTCGTCGCACAGGCGCTGCTATTGCAGAAGCACTTGTGAGCAAAGGGTATAAGGCTCAAACATTAGAACTTAATCCTCGTACAGTATTGAAAGATATCGATTCCTTAGGCGGTGAAGTCGTATTTAATGCTATTCATGGTCGCTATGGTGAAGATGGTGCTTTGCAAGGCCTTTTAGAAATGGCAGAAATCCCATATACTGGCTCCGGCATCATGGCTCATGCTGTGGGCATGAATAAAAAAGTAAGTAAAGACGTATTTAAAGGCGCTAATATTCCAACTGCAAGATCTGAATCCTATAATGGTAATCTTGAATCTGCAGAGGCAATTATCGATCATATTCGTAAAGAATTTACTATTCCTGTAGTTGTTAAGTCTGCTACGCAAGGCTCCAGCATTGGCGTTACAATCGTTCGTGAGGAATCACAATTAGAAGCAGCAGTAACAGAGGCTCTTAAATATGATCCAATTCTCGTAGTAGAACAATTCCTTGATGGTCGTGAGTTTACGGTGGCTGTTTTGGATGGTAAAGCATTGTCAGTCATTGAAATTCGTCCACATTCTGGCGAATATGACTACAAGAGCAAATACACTGTAGGTGCTACAGAATACTTGGTACCAGCACCTATTAGCGACGAAATGACTGCTGAAATGCAACGCATTGGGGAACTTGTGTATCGCGAGGTGCAAGGCAGTGGGGTTATTCGTGTAGATATTATGACAGATCATGCAGATAAAATGTATGTTCTTGAGTACAATACTGTTCCTGGTATGACGGCAACGTCTTTAGTACCAAAAGCAGCTAATGAAATGGGAATTGATTTCCCTACATTATGTGAAAAAATTCTATTAACAGCTAGTATAGGGAAATTTTTAAAAGGCTAAATAGAACAGAAGGAGTTATCTATGGATGATAAGCAGAACCATCCATCCAGCTCTGGGGAGATGCAGTCTTCTACACCTGTTCAAGACGAACGGGCTGTATTTAGAAAACGAGTGTTAAAAAAATCGGTGGTGCAGTTACTCTCGTGTTGGTGGGGTTGTTTACACTACCTATTCCTTTTGGATCCTTAAAGATTACGGGTTCGGATAAGGTAACTGTACAAGATGTAATGGTGGCAGGTGATATACATGAACCTGTCAATATTTTTGCAAATTAGTACAGAAAAAAATTGAAATCTAGATTGGCAAAAGGATTTACGGGTTGAAGAGGCCCAAATACGATATCAATTGCCACTGACTATGGAGGTTCACATTGTAGAACGTAAGGCCGTTGCTGTAGTACCGGCCCAGTTCGGATACTTAACTATTGATAGTAAAGGTCAAGTTATCGCATCAGAACCAGCTATACAAGACACATCTGTACCAATGATTTCTGGTGTGAAAGCTGGAAATATTTTTATTAGGCGATACAGTTGTAGATAAGCCGATTCTAGCGGCTCTTGAGTATTTGAATTCTCTTGATGAAAATACGTTCAAGAATATTGCAGAGGTTAATATTGGTGATCCTGATGCGATTATGGCTTATACCGTATCTGGTGTACAGATTCGCTTAGGTGATGGTAAAGACTTACCTAAAAAGGCAGAGCTAACACAGTCGATGTTACAAGATATTAAGAAAACTCATGGTAATGTACAGTATATAGATGTTAATATTTCATCACCGTACATTAAGACTGATGTAATTCCTGAAGGAAAGAAACATCAAAATGGGGCACCGACTACGGAAACTTCATCTACTAAGAAAGATGATACAAAACAAGATAAACAAGGTCATGTTGAAGATAAAAGGTAGATGATTGTCGTGAGACACGAACGGTGGGCAATAGCCTTAGTCAGTTGTATATTAGGGTTTATGGTTGTAACTCAATATAAAATGACACAAGATAATATAGAAGAAAACATTCGCTTGCAACGGGCTGGTGATTTAGCCGTTCAACTACGTGAAGCCCAAAGCGAGCGGGATGCTTTATTGAAGCAAATAGAAACGCTTAAACAAAATGGTACTACTACAGACGTTAAAGTTGATGAACAGCTCATGATGAGAGCGGCCTTAACAAATGTTAAAGGTTCTGGAGTTAGCGTGTTGATCGAAGATAGTTTAAAACCAATTCAAAGTGGTGAAAATCCTAACTTGTTTGTAATTCATGATGAAGATATTTACGTATCGTTAATGAGTTACGCGCTGGTGGGGCTGAGGCGATAGCTATTAATGATCAACGGTTGATTGGTACATCAGAAATACGTTGTTCCGGTCCTACTATTACAGTTAATGGGAAAGTCTTTGGGGCTCCCTTCGTTGTAAAAGCTATTGGTGATCCTAAAACGTTAAACTCTGCGCTTACTATGCGTGGTGGCGTAGTCGATTCGCTTAAACATTGGGGGATTAAAGTAACTATCAAGGAAGAGAATGAGATAGCTATTCCAGCTTTTACAGGAACCTTCCGAGAAGAACATATGAAGCCTAATGAGTTAGGAGGTAAAGAATGAATATTTATATCTTTGCCATCGCTGGGCTCATTGTAGGGGCTATATTAGGTTGGATAGCACCATTTCATATTCCTATCAGTTACGCGAACTATACATCTGTAGCGGTTCTGGCAGCGTTGGATGCAGTGTTTGGCGGTAGTCGAGCTGCATTGGAACGAATTTTTGATCTTAGTAATTTTGTGATTGGGTTCTTTTCAAATGTAGTTTTAGCTGTTATTCTTGTATATGTAGGCGACCTAATAGGTATTAATTTATATTATGTAGCTCTCATTGGGTTTGGGTTGCGAGTATTTATTAATGTAGGTGCTATACGCAAGATTATTATGACTAAGCGGTTCTAATAAATCACATTCTATATAGTGGAAAGTTTTTCAAATTTTAGTGTAAAAATAAATGTAATTGTTATAAGATAGTCAGTATATAAATCGATACATTGGGACGTATATTGATACGATAAATAACGATAAGAGGAGGAAGTTCAATGTCTGATTTTGCAAATATTAAAGTTATCGGTGTTGGTGGCGGTGGTAACAACGCTGTTAATCGCATGGTAGATAACCAAATTAAAGGTGTTCAATTCTTAGCAGTTAATACGGAAAACCAAGTGCTTGAATTGTCTAAAAGCAGATGTAACAATTCAAATTGGTGAAAAAAAGTAACTAAAGGTCTTGGCGCGGGTGCTAATCCACAAGTTGGTGAAGAAGCTGCTCAAGAAAGTCGCGAAGAAATCATCAAAGCTCTTGAAGGTGCTGACATGGTATTCGTAACTGCAGGTATGGGTGGTGGTACTGGTACTGGTGCTGCTCCAATCGTTGCAGAATGTGCTAAAGAAGTTGGTGCATTAACTGTAGGCGTAGTAACTAAACCTTTCGCGTTCGAAGGTAAACGCCGTCGTGCTGCCGCAGAAAAAAAGGTATTGAGTTCTTGACTCAAAAAAAGTCGATACAATTATCGTTATCCCTAATGACAAACTACTACAAGTTGTTGATAAAAAATGTACTATTACTGATGCATTCAGTAAAGCCGATGATGTTCTTCGCCAAGGTATTAAAGGTATTTCCGACTTGATTCAAATTCCTGGTTTGATTAACCTTGACTTTGCTGACGTTAAAACTATCATGACGGAACAAGGCGAAGCTTTGATGGGGATTGGTGTTGGTGAAGGTGAAAACCGCGCTGTTGATGCTGCTAAAATGGCTATTAACAGCCCATTGTTGGAAACTTCTATCGATGGTGCAAAAGGCATTTTGCTTAATATTTCTGGTAGCTCCGATTTGAGCATCTTTGAAGTTAATGAAGCAGCTGAAATTATTTCTGAAGCAGCAGATCCTGATGCTAATATTATCTTCGGTTCTGTTATCGATGAAAGCTTGGGCGATAAAGTACAAATTACAGTTGTTGCAACTGGCTTCAATTCTAGTGCAAAAAGTGTGCCAGAATTCGGTAAAACAACGACTACATCTCGTCCAGCATCCACTACAAATTCTAACAGTGGTATCCCTGATATCCCTGTTTTCATGAAACGCTAATTTATAGAGTGTATAACTATAACATCTGTAAATAGTAACTTAGTAAGACATACTAGTAGGGTATGTGTATAGGAGGTACAAATGAAAGAAAATTAGTATTATTAACTCTAGTAGCAACAGTTGTAGCAGGTAGCGCATTTGCTGCAGCACCTGTAACAAAAAAATTAGCGATGGTTCCACTAAGGTACAAGCTGATTATGCATTTTAAACAACATGTATCCAAAGGTGGCGGTAATAGCAACGATGGTTTCGGTGTTTCTTTGCAACACGATCTTTCCGATAAAACTGCAGTACAATATTCTTATGATAAAGTAAATGCAAAAAATGGTGATATCAAAGATCATCAATTAGCATTAGTTTACAAAGTGCATCCAAACGTAAACATTTATGGTGCAGGTACTGCAATTCGTACAAATGACACTGAACTAGGCTTCCAAGCTGGTGTTATCGGTCATGTACCTTTAACAGAAAAAGTAAACGGCTTTGCTAAAGCTGGTTGGGGCAACGATATTAAGCAAACTTACCAAGTAGGTGCTCAATACGAAGTACGTCCTGATATCGACTTAAACCTATACTATGGCTATGATAAATATAGCGTAGATAGCAACGATAAAACTGCAAAAGGTTTACACGCTGGTGTAGGCTACTCCTTCTAAGGAATTTGGGGGACCACTCTTATGAGTGGTCCTTTTTGTTATAAATTTACTGTTTTTTTGTATATTATTAATTTTGAATCCTTTTGTATAGGATATTTGATATATTCTATACAAAAGCTTATTTAATGATTAAATTGATTGTAATTAGTAAAAATTTCTTATGTATACAATATATTTTTATGAATACACGTTGTATAATTAAAAGCAGTTTAGGTATTATAAATGTGTAATATTCATTTTAAGATAGGATGGTGTAAGTTATGACAAGTGTTGCTGCAAAAGCATGCAAAAGGGAAAAAAATTAAAAGACGTGATCTTTGTTACTGCTGGACAAGCATTAGCTGATGCTAAAGAAAATGGTCGCGAGAACGTTGTAAACGGTACTTTAGGTGCTATTCATGATGAAGATGGCAAAATTAGTTTTTTTCCTCAAAACCGTTAAAGAAGAATATTTGGGTCTTTCTGACACTGAACATATTGGTTATGCTCCAATTGCAGGTGTTCCAGAGTTTTTTTAGCAGCTGCTGAGAAAGAATGTTTTGGTAATTCTCGTCCAGAAGGTCACATCCGTAGCATCGCTACAGCTGGTGGCACTGGCGGTATCCATCACTTAATTCATAACTATACTGAGCCTGGTGATGAAGTGTTAACTGCTGACTGGTACTGGGGTGCTTATAAAGTAATTTGTAGCGACATTGGTCGTACACTTGTAACGTACTCTTTATTTGATGAGCAAAATAACTTTAATCACGAAGCATTCAAAAATCGTGTAAACGAATTAGCAGCAAGACAAACAAATGTAGTAATCTTGTTTAACACACCTGGTAATAACCCAACTGGTTACTCTATTGAAGACAAAGATTGGGACTCCATCCTTAATTTCTTGAAAAGAACTTGTTGCGATTGGTCGTAATAATGTCATCATTGGTATTGATGTGGCATATCTTGACTTCTCTGGTGATAGAGAGGAAGTACGTGGATTCTTTAGCAAATTTGGTCACTTGCCAAAAGCTATCCTTACATGTGTGTGCTATAGCTTGTCTAAAGGCTTTACTATGTACGGTCAACGTGTAGGTGCTATGATTGGTATTTCTGATGACGAAGAAATCGCTGATGAATTCTTAGAAATCAACAAAAATACTAGCCGTGCAACATGGTCTAATATTTGTCGTCCTGCAATGCGTACAATGGCAAATATTGTGGCAGATCCTGTTAAATTTAAAGCCTATGAAGAGGAGCGTAATAGCTATTACCAATTGATTCGCGATCGTGCTGACATCTTCAAAGAAGAAGCCGCACAAGTAGGTCTTCCTATGTTGCCTTACCGCGGTGGTTTCTTCATTACAATTCCTACAGATTCTGCTAATGCTATCTGCGAAGAATTGAAGAAAGAACATGTTTATGTTATTGCTTTAGCTAAGGGTATTCGTGTGGCTGCCTGTGGTATTCCTAAATTCCAAATGACAGGACTAGCTGAAAAAAATTTATAATGCTATGAAACGCCTCGGCAAATTATAATAGATAATTAAAACTTATACAAAAATCCACTTGATACTTGTATCAAGTGGATTTTTTCTTATATTAGTGAATATCTTTATGTTCTTTTATGTCTTTGTCAGCTTGTTTAGCCAAGTTTTTCGAGCGCTTGTTTAGGAGCTGTTCGTTCACCTGTTTCAGGATCTACGAATTCAACGCGGTCCAATGTATCTGTAATTTGGCCTCGAATAAAACTTAAGTAAATTTCATAAAGTTCTTTTTTTTCTGCTAATTCCTCTGGCGTTAATTCTTGACCGGATTTTTTCTTTGCTGCTAGTTCATTTATGCGTTTTAATGTATCGTTAATATTACTCATATTGACCTCCTGTATTCTATATTAGAATAATATCATTTATTATAACATAGAACAAAATGAATACGTATGGTAAGATATAAGTTGTACGCGTCTGTACTTTCACAAGTGAGAAAGGAGAGCTGTATGCGTGTAACAAAAGCAATAAAGGCAGAGCAATTAAAACTATTACAAGAGCATTATTTTGATGCAAAACCTGCCCTTGAGTATACAAATGAATTTGAATTATTAGTAGCTGTTGTTTTGTCCGCTCAATGTACGGATGAACGGGTAAATATCGTAACTAAACGATTGTTCCCTGAGTTAAATCATCCAGCTAAGATGTTGGCTATTGGCGTCACTAAGCTAGAAACTCTTATTAAGGATTGTGGTCTTTATAAATCGAAGGCTAAAAACTTGATTGCTACATGCCAGATTTTAGTTGACCAATATCATGGAGAGGTACCTCGTGAGTTTGATCAACTCGTTGAATTGCCTGGTGTAGGTCGCAAGACAGCGAATGTGGTAGTATCAGTACTGTTTGGTACACCAGCCATTGCGGTAGATACTCATGTCTTTCGTGTATCAAATCGACTAAAACTAGGTATTGCAAAGACGCCAGAAGAGATGGAGTTAAAATTGCAAAAGGCTATTCCAAAAGAGGATTGGGCTGCTGCACATCACTGGTTAATTTATCATGGTCGTAAAGTATGTAAGGCTCGCAAGCCTTTATGTGACGACTGTTTCTTAAATCATCTATGTCCTTCTGCAGGAAAGGTTTAATATGAAAGCAAATAACGAAGAATTTATCACCCTTTGTGCATCTAATGGTATTGAAGGTATCGATATTGTAAATGAATTAATGCGTTTCAATGTATTAGATCAATTGATTTCTAGCAATGCTAGTTCCCGTGAGTGGGGCGTAACACCAGAGGATTTATATGCATTGGCAGAAAAATCTACAGTTGAGTCCTTTGGTTCTGTGCCATATGATTTGAATACATTCCAAATCTATATGGTCCTTCTTTTAAGGTTGAACTCTTTGATTTCATCAGCGATACCGGTATTTTGGATGGTCTAGATGTAGGCACTATTTGGGAAACTCCTGTTCGTGAAAGTATTGAAGCTCATAGCAAAACAGGGGAGCTTGTTCTTTACGCCTATGTAGAAGAATATGCTGGTATGGTAGAAGAAATTCTTCAATCTTATGAAGATAAAAAGGTTGTTCTCTACACAGCATCTCCAGTATGCTATAGCATCTTATCTCGCCTATATCCAATGGCTCAAATCATTAATCATTGGCCACATCGCAGTTACTTTGACCATATCTTTACAGGTACTGTGGGTATGTTCCAATCTTCTGAAGATATTGTAGAAGAAGTGGCTAATGGTTTACATAACTTGGTGCCAGAAGGGACTGCGCAATTGTTCTTACCTGCTACGATGGCACAAAATCAATTGGGTTTGAACAATATGGCCTTGCAATTCTTCTTGAACCAAAAACGTGTGGAAGCTATTCGCGAGTGGACTCCATTAGGCGCCTATGAAATCGTATACGGTAAATATGATGTTAAAAAGATGCGCGTTGGCCTACGTGAACGTGTAGGCGAAGAGTGGAAAGCGATTAATTATATTCCATTGCCTCATGGTGTATTTGCTCAATTACCAGTATTTACAGTGTTGAATTATGGCTTATCTTTGCGCTCTATTTCATTGCCAGGTGGTCAAACAGATGTGGCGTTAGGTCAAGATGGTATTTACTGTATCGATAGTCGTGTATCTGAATTGGGTCGCAATGCTCTAGTTAAAAGTGGAGCATACTTCCTTACTTTCAAACGTCATACAGATCATGTAGACGTAGATATTACGACAGATGCACCTACAAATGATGTATACTGGATGTTCCCTGACGCAGAACTTGCTTATATGTGGTATGCGTACTTCTGCAGTACCATTGGTCAAACATTGATTCAAGAAATTTCTATGCTTGTGCAAACAGATGAATCCTTCGGCTATATGCTTAGCAGCGTACGTCGTCGCGTTTTAGATGTAAAAGATGAAGCTCAATTAATTGAATCTGTTCAGGCTGCAGATGAAGCGTATATAAACGCTGTCACAGTAGCAACAGAGAACTGGAAAGAATCAGTAGATACATTAGGGGCTCGAGTTATGCCTCCTACAACATCTATTGATATTGAAGATTACAGCGACTATAAAAAAACTAATTGTAAAACTTAAGCTTTTAGTTTAAAAATATATCGTATCCTAAAAAAAATATGAACTACTAAATATAGTAGGTATGAAACATACTACACGCATGTGTAAGAAAGGAGGCACCATGGCAGTTATCAATTTTGAAATCTTCAAAGTTATCGGTACTTTGTCTGAAGATAAAGATGGTTGGAAAAAACAATTAACATGTACTAGCTGGGGCAAATACAATCCTAAGTTTGATCTTCGCGCTTGGGATAGTGAATATACAAGCATGAAAAAGGGTATTACTCTGTCTTTAGAAGAGCTTATTGCGTTGCGCGATATTCTCAACGAAAGCGACTTGGAGACTATCCTAGCTGAGTCTATTGAAGAAAAACAAGCATCCAAGGAATAGTATTGGCAACTTGCATTTGTACAAGTGTCATGCTATAATCTATAAGAATAATATTGATTGTCGGAAAGAGGTGTATAGAATGAAACAAGGTATTCATCCAGACTATAAAGAAGCTACAGTAACTTGCGGTTGTGGCAACACATTCAAAACTGGCTCTGTAAAAGAAGACCTTCGTGTAGACGTTTGCTCCAAATGCCATCCGTTCTTCACTGGTCAACAACGCGCAGCTCAAGCTCGTGGTCGTATTGAACAATTTAACAAACGTTACGGCAAATAATTTGTCATGTAATGTAGCATCTATTGGCAGGGCTATGGGCTCTGCCTCTATTTGTTTATGAGAGGAGCTCTTGTGAACACAGAACGTATTAAAAAAAGTTTGTCGGTGGACAAGCTGTGATCGAAGGTGTCATGATGAGAGGCCCTGGCTATACGGCAACAGCTGTACGTGAGCCAGCAGGCACTATTGTAGTTCAAAAAAAGAGGCTACAAAAATCTATTGCTGACACATATCCAATTTTGAAAAAAACCATTTCTTCGTGGCTGTGTAGCTCTCTATGAATCTCTAGTGATTGGCATGAAGGCATTGTCCTTCTCTGCCAAGGCAGCTGGTGATGAAGAGGAGGAAATGTCTAATAGTGAAATTGCCATTACCATGGTTATTTCCACAGTCTTTGCGATAGCTGTATTTTTTTGGCTTTGCCAACATTTATCGTAAAAATTTATTCCTGGTGTACAGGATAATCATGTAGTATTAAATCTCATTGAAGGTGTCATTCGTTTAGTGCTATTCTTGCTCTACATTTTGGGGGATTGGTCTTACGAAGGATATTCAACGAGTTTTTCCAATATCATGGGGCAGAGCATAAAACAATTCATACTTATGAATTAGATTTGCCTCTTACCGTAGAAAACGTTCGTCAACAAAGTCGGTTACATGCCCGATGTGGTACAAACTTCTTACTCATCGTTATGGTGGTGAGTATCTTTGTATTTGCTTTTTTAGGTTGGCCTAATTTGCTAGAACGTATTCTGAGCCGCGTACTGCTTATGCCCGTAGTAGCAGGTATTGCGTACGAGGTCATTCGTCTTGCTGGACGCAGTGAGCATTCCTTTGTGAAAGCCATCATTAAACCAGGTCTTGTATTACAATACATGACCACACGTGAACCAGAAGATGATCAAATTGAAGTAGCTATACGTGCTCTTGAAGAGGTTCGTCCTCCTGAGAGTGATGCATATGAAGAGGAATAAACATGTTAGTAGATAAATTACAAGTTATTGAAGATAAATTTATGGACCTTGAGCAGCGCATTAGTGACCCTGAAATCATTGCTCGCCAAGATGAATGGCGTAAATTGACACGTCAACATTCCCAATTATCTGAAACAGTTGAAACATTCCGTACTTATAAAAAAGTATTAGCTGGCCTTGATGAAGCTATGGAAGTTATTGAAGATAAATCTTTGGATGAAGAATTTCGTGAAATGGCTCAAGAGGAATTAAAAGAGTTAAAACCTCAAAAAGAGGAATTAGAAGAGAAGTTACAAATCCTCTTATTGCCTAAGGATCCTAATGACGATAAGAATATTATCATTGAAATTCGCGGTGGTGCTGGCGGTGACGAAGCAGCATTATTCGCAGAGCGATTTGTTCCGTATGTACACAAAATATGCGGAAAGCCAAGGGCTGGCGTTGTGAGATTATCGATGCGAATGAACCTGAACTAGGTGGATTTAAAGAGGTTGTTTTCTCTGTAGAAGGCGAGAATGTATACTCTAAGATGAAGTTTGAATCTGGTGTACATCGCGTACAACGTGTACCTGCTACAGAAACACAAGGTCGTGTACATACGTCTACCGTTACAGTAGCTGTATTACCAGAGATGGAAGATGTCGATATTGAAGTTAATGAAAAAGATTTAAAAATCGACACTTACCGTGCGAGTGGTGCAGGTGGTCAGCACATTAATAAAACTGAGTCTGCCGTTCGTATTACTCACTTACCAACTGGTATTGTTGTAGCATGCCAAGACCAACGTTCTCAGCTTAAAAATAAAGATAAAGCGATGCGCGTATTGCGTGCTAAATTACAAGACCAAGCTGAACAAGAGGCGCAAGCTAGTATGGCAGCTGATCGTAAGAGCCAAGTTGGCACTGGTGACCGTAGTGAACGTATTCGTACGTACAACTACCCACAAGGTCGCGTAACAGATCACCGTATTAACTTAACACTTTATAAACTAGACGCTGTATTAAATGGCGATCTTGATGAAATAATTCAAGCCTTAAATGCTGCTGACCAAGCGGCAAAAATGCAGGAGGCTAATACAAATGCATAAGGAGATTTGGACAATCGGTCGTATTCTCCAGTGGACAGAGCAGTACTTTCAAAGCAAGGAGATGGATACACCTCGACTTGATGGGGAAGTACTGCTTTCTCACGTTTTAGGTAAAGATCGTATTTATCTATATACTCACTATGACCAACCTCTAATTCAAGAGGAGCTAGATGCCTTTAGACCGCTTGTACAACAAAGAGCTAAGGGATATAGTGTAGCATCTATTACGGGGCAAAAAGACTTTATGGGCCTTACCTTTAAGGTGAACGATAAAGTTTTAATTCCGCGACCTGATACGGAAACATTGATTGAACATGTACTAGATACGTATTCTGAAGATTGCACTATGCGTATTCTTGATGTATGTACTGGTCCAGGGACGATATTGCTAAGTTTATTACATTATTTGCCAAATGCAGTAGGTGTAGGGTTAGACATCTCTACAGATGCTTTGCCACTAGCTAGAGAGAATGCAGACTTCTTTAACTTAACTGAACGAGTTGAATTTAAAGAATCTGATATGTTTTCAGCTTTGCGTGGAACGGATGAGAAATTTGACTTCATCGTTTCTAATCCGCCATATATTCGTACTGGTGATGCAAAGATGTTGTCTCAAGATGTGTTAAATGAGCCTCATATTGCGTTATTTGGTGGAGAGGATGGACTGGTATTCTATCGTATTCTCGCCAGAGAATGTGGTGCTTATTTAGAAACTAATGGTCGCGTAGCCTTTGAGGTTGGCTATGACCAAGCTGAGGCGGTAAGAAAACTATTAGAAGCAACCGGTCAATATTCAAATATTCAATTTATAGCTGATCTAGGCGGACATAATCGCGTAGTTACAGCTGTGTATGAGGGCTAATATGGATACTAAAATTATTACAAATCCATCTGAACAAGATATAGATATGTTAGCTCGTGCATTACGCAATGGTGAATTGGTATCTATACCGACAGAAACTGTATACGGTTTGGGTGCCAATGGTCTTGATCCAGAGGCGATGGATAAAATCTATGCTGCCAAAGGCCGTCCATCAGATAATCCGTTGATTTTGCATATTCCCAATAGTGAAAGTATTAAATCATTAGTAACTGAAGTTTCTACAACGGCTCAAGCCTTGATGGATAATTTTTGGCCAGGACCTTTAACGATTACACTACCTAAGTCTGATTTAGTACCAGACCGTGCAACAGGTGGATTGCCTCGTGTAGCGCTTCGCTGTCCTGATCATGATGGATGTCGCGTGTTGTTACAACGTGCAGGTATACCTATAGCCGCGCCAAGTGCTAATATTTCAGGCCGTCCCAGTCCAACTACAGCTCAAGATGTATATAATGATATGAATGGTCGCATTTCTTATATTTTAGATGCTGGTCCTTGCACAATCGGAGTAGAGTCAACTGTAGTAGAAGTGCATGATGATAAAGTTATTATTTTACGACCAGGTGGTATTACAAAGGCACAGCTAGAAACTGTTGTTTCCACTGTAGAGTACGATACAGCCTTAGTAAGTGCTGAAACTAAACCTAAGGCGCCTGGTATGAAGTATACACATTATGCTCCTGATGCACCTATGACTGTTGTCGTTGGTACTCCAGAATCTGTAGCTAATACGTTTAATGAACTTTCTAAAGGTATAGAAGGGCCTATTGGCTGTTTAGTAAGTCATGAGACCTATGAGCATATTAAAGATGATTCGCGTTTCATGTGCCATTGTTTTGGACATCATGGAGATGCACTAGCATTAGGCCATGACTTTTATAAAAGCCTATTACATTTTAACGAAAATCATGTTACTCTAATCTTAGCAGAAGGTGTGAATGATGACGGTTTTGGCGTTGCCATTATGAACCGAATGGAAAAAGCATCCGGTCATCATATCATTTATAAGTAAATTTTCTAACATTATAAATGTCCACTGATAATAGAAATATGTCTTTACATATTGGATATTTTTGCTATAATGTATAAAGTAATCACAAAATGTGATTAAGTAAGGATGTTATTATGAATATTTATTTGTATGTACCGGTAATACTTGCCGTAGTCCTATGGCAGAAGGAATTACACGGGCCCTTGCAGCGGAGCAACATAAGGATGTAACGACTGTATCAGCTGGTCTATTTGCCGCTTATGGAGCAAAGCCGACTGAACAAGCCGTTGTAGCTGTCCGTTCCATTGCTGATATTTCTGACCATGAATCGAGACCATTAACTATGGAGCTCGTCAATGCAGCAGATCTGATCATCGGTATGACGAAAGATCATAAATCCGTACTACTTCGCCAATTCCCGTTTGAGGAAGGTAAAATCAAAACGATTTCCGAGTGGGGTGGTCAAGATGGTGATGTTACCGACCCATATGGCGCTGATCAAATCATATATAATCAATGTGCGGAGCAAATTTATCATTTAGTTGAGGAAGGCCTTAAAACAGCCCCTCAGAAAGCATAGGAGATGATATTATGAAGGTTGCAATCGGTTGTGATCATGGCGGATTGAATTTAAAAGCATCCGTTAAAGAAGTATTAAGTGCATTGGGACATGAAGTAGAAGATTTTGGCTGTCATACAGCGGAATCTTGCGATTATCCAGATATTGCCGTACCTGTAGCAAATGCAGTCGTGTCTGGTAAAGCAGATCGCGGTATTCTAATTTGTGGTACTGGCATCGGTATCGGTATTGCAGCAAATAAGATAGCGGGCATTCGAGCTGCTCTTTGTCATGATACATTCTCTGCGCACGCATGTCGTGAACACAATAATGCCAATATCCTTACAATGGGGGAACGCGTTATTGGTCCTGGCCTTGCTAAAGATATCGTTACCATTTGGATGGCAACGGAATTTGAAGGTGGTCGTCACGAACGCCGTGTAGAGAAAATTAAAGCATTAGAGAAATAATACATCATTACCTATAGATATTCGTTTTTGTACGAGGAGGATACTCATGAGTTTCTTAGAAAAAAACAAGACCCTAATATTCAAGCTGTTATCAATCAAGAATTGGCACGTCAACGCGATAAATTAGAAATGATTGCTTCTGAAAACTTTGTTTCTCAAGCGGTTATGGAAGCTCAAGGTAGCGTATTAACTAATAAATATGCGGAAGGGTATCCTGGCAAACGCTATTATGGCGGTTGTGAAAAATGTTGACGTTATCGAAACATTGGCTATCGAACGTAGCAAAAACGCTTGTTTGGCGCTGAACATGCTAACGTACAACCTCATTCTGGCTCCCAAGCTAACTTTGGTGTGTACTTTGCATTATTGCAACCTGGCGACACTATCGTGGGTATGAACTTGTCCCACGGTGGTCATTTGACTCATGGTTCTCCAGTTAACGTATCTGGTACATATTTCAATGTAGTACCTTACGGTGTAGATGCAGAAACACAACAAATCGACTATGATGAATTCCGTAAAATTGTATTAGAAGCAAAACCTAAATTGATTATCGCTGGTGGCAGTGCATATAGCCGTCAAATCGACTTCAAGAAAATGGCTGAAGTAGCTCACGAAGTAGACGCTATCTTTATGGTAGATATGGCTCACTTTGCAGGTCTTGTAGCTGCGGGCTTACATCCAAATCCCTGTAGAATATGCTGATATCGTAACTACTACAACTCATAAAACATTGCGTGGGCCTCGTGGTGGTTTGATTCTTTGCAAAGAAAAATATGCTAAAGCAATCGATAAATCTATCTTCCCTGGTATCCAAGGTGGTCCTTTGATGCATGTTATCGCTGCTAAAGCTGTTGCCTTTAGGCGAAGCATTACAACCTGAATTCAAAGTATATGCGCAACAAATTATCGACAATGCAAAAGCATTGGCTGCAGCATTGCAAGATAAAGGCTTAACAATCGTTTCCGGTGGTACAGATACTCACGTTATGCTTGTAGATGTTCGTAGCACTGGCTTAACAGGTAAAGAAGCAGAACACTTACTCGATGAAGTAGGTATTACATGTAACAAAAATACAATTCCATTCGATCCAGCTAGCCCATTTGTAACAAGCGGTATCCGTCTTGGTACGCCAGCGCTTACAACTCGTGGTTTACAAGTGAAAGATATGGAAGAAATTGCTGATATTATTGCAGCAGTTCTTAAAAATCCTGAAGATAAAGCTGTTCATGAAGAAGCTAGCAAACGCGTAGCTGCACTTTGTGAAGCGTATCCATTGTACTAATCTAATAGATTAATGACAGTCATTACATATTCATAGGCCTACAAGTCTATAAGTAATATAAAAGGGATGTGCCTTGTCACATCCCTTTTAATATTTTTATGGCACTATTTTACATTCTATGATAGAGTTAATATGATAGTTAAATTGCTACAAAGAGATACGTATATTGTTTTATAGGAGGACAGTCATGAAAGTTAATGTTATGACACATCCGTTGATTCAACACAAAGTTACATTGATGCGTGATGTACAAACAGGGTCAAAAGACTTCAGACAACTACTTGATGAAATTACTATGTTGATGGGGTATGAAATTACACGCAACTTACCACTTGAGGATGTAGAGGTAGAAACACCATTAATGAAAATGACTGGTAAACGTATTGCAGGTAAAAAATTAGGTATTATTCCAATTCTTCGTGCTGGCCTTGGCATGGTAAATGGTATGCTTAGCTTAATTCCAACTGCAAAGGTTGGTCATATCGGCTTATACCGTGATCCTGAAACTTTAAAACCAGTAGAATACTACTGCAAATTGCCAACTGATGTAAGCGAACGCGATTTCATCGTAACTGACCCAATGCTGGCAACTGGTGGTAGCGCAGCAGCAGCTATTACTTTGTTAAAAGAAAAAGGTGCTCAACACATCAAATTGATGTGCCTCGTAGCGGCTCCAGAAGGCGTTGAAGTTGTAAATAAAGAACATCCTGATGTGCCTATTTACGTAGCAGCACTTGATGAAAAACTCAATGATCATGGTTACATCTTGCCTGGTTTAGGCGATGCTGGTGACCGTATCTTCGGTACAAAAATAAATTAAAATAAACGACATACTTTTTAGGCATAAAAACTTGTATTAAATTGCCTCAAAAAGTATGTCGTTTTTCTACTATTTAGGGTTGAATAAAAATTCACATAGGGTATAAAAATAAATGTGTAAAGGTATTTTTTTATTTTTAGGTGGGACGAATTTTTGTTCACATGGGACGAAAAACGATTCATACAATCCCAACGGGTAAAGGAGGGACCCGATGAACGAGTTTCTAATGATATGTGAACGTATTGTTCCTGAAATCGTTAGCGTATTAAAGGAGCGATACAAGATACTAAACCACCTTGTTTATGAAGAGCCTATAGGCCGCAGGACATTAGCTACAGCGACGGACCTTCCAGAGCGAACCGTACGAAGTCATATTGAGTTGATGCGTGCAAATGGTCTAGTAGACATTTATAAACCGGGGATTTTTTTCTCACTGACGAAGGACAATCAATTGTTCCGAAGTTACGAAATTTTTTTAAACGAACTAGATCGTATTAACGAACTAGAAAGCCGATTGACGGAAGCACTTTTCCATCGATAGGGTTATCATTACACCTACAGAAGGAACGTTAATGGTTAAAAAAAGCTGGGCTTCGCTGCGGCAAAAACTGTTACAGGAGTTATTAGAGCCTGATTCAGTAGTGGCTATTAGTGGTGGTAGTACCATGGCAGCGGTAGCGGAAGAAATGCCGATTTTACCATTTAATCCTACTGTAGTACCAGCTCGTGGTGGTGTTGGGGCGGTAGTGGAATACCAAGCTAATGTCATCGCTTCTGTACTGGCTGAACGACTTCGTGGGACTTACAAGATGCTTCATTTACCAGATGGGCTTTCACAAGACTCATTGCATATGCTCATGACTTGTGAACCGCAAATCAAGGAAATTAGCGACCTCATTAGTAGGACTGACGTATTGTTGTTTGGCATTGGTACAGCCATGCGCATGGCCGATCAGCGTCACATTGCTGATGAGGTACGCAAGCAATTAGTAGATAATCATGCTGTAGGCGAGGCGCTGGGACAATATTGTGATATGGATGGCAAGTTGATTTATTCCACTAATAATATTGGTTTATCCTTGCCTGATGTAGCAAAGGTGCCAAATGTCATTGCTGTAGCAGGTGGACAAGAGAAGGCGAGCGCAATTATAGGTGTCATGCGAGCTTGCCAGAAAGGTATACTCATCATTGATGAGCAAGCCGCCGAAGGCATGCGTCAATTGTTACAAATTTCTGCCTTATAGGCGAATGAGTAGTTATAAATTTTAGTTTGAATTTGGTTAGAATTTTTGTTATTAGGAGGATCTAACAATGGCAGTAAAAGTTGGTATTAACGGTTTTGGTCGTATCGGTAAATGTGTAGTTCGCGCAGCGATTAATAATCCTGACGTAGAAGTTGTGGCGATTAATGCAACTGGTGATAATGAAGGTACTGCATTATTATTAAAATACGACTCTGTACATGGTACAATTCCTAACGAAGTAACATTTGATGAAGACAACATTTATGTTGATGGTAAAAAAATCCGCGTATTCCACGACCGCGATGCATCCAAATTGCCTTGGTCTGAAGAAGGCGTAGAAATCGTAATTGAATGTACAGGTAAATACCGCGATGCAGAAGAAGCAAAAGTTCATTTAGAACAACCTACAGTTAAAAAAGTATTGATTTCTGCTCCTGGTAAAAACGAAGACTTGACTATGGTTATGGGTGTTAACCAAGATATGTACGATCCTGCAAAACACCACATCATCTCCAATGCATCTTGCACAACAAACTGTTTGGCTCCATTCGCTAAAGTATTGTGCGATGAATTCGGTATCAAACGCGGCATGATGACTACAATTCATTCCTATACAAATGACCAAAAAATTCTTGATGCACGTCATAAAGACCCTCGCCGTGCTCGTGCAGCAGCTATGTCCATCATCCCTACAACTACTGGCGCAGCTAAAGCTGTAGCTTTGGTATTGCCTCAATTAAAAGGTAAACTTGATGGTTTTGCATTGCGTGTTCCTACTCCAGACGTATCTGCTACAGACCTTGTTTGCGAACTTGAAAAACCAGCTACTAAAGAAGAAATCAACGAAGCATTCCGCAAAGCAGCAGCTGGCGAATTAAAAGGTATCCTTGGTGTATCCGATGTGCCATTGGTATCTTGTGACTTCGGTTCTGACCCTCGTAGCTCCATTGTTGATGCTGATTTAACAATGGTTATGGACGGTAACATGGTTAAAATCGTTTCTTGGTATGATAACGAATGGGGTTACTCCGAACGTCTTATCGACATGACAGCATTCGTAGCAAGCAAAGGCTTATAATCGGGAGGCTTTGATGAAACAAACAATCGAAGGTTTACAAGTAGCTAATAAAACAGTATTTGTTCGTGTTGATTTTAATGTACCTATGAAAGACGGTGTCATCACTGATGACACTCGTATTCGTAGTGCATTACCTACTATTAACTATTTAGTAGAACAAGGTGCAAAGGTTATCCTTGCTTCTCACTTTGGTCGTCCAAAAGGGGAACGTAAGCCTGAAATGTCTTTGGCACCATGTGCGAAACATTTATCTGAGCTTATCAACAAACCTGTAGCATTCGTAGATGACTGCATTGGTCCCTAAAGTTGAAGCAGCTGTGAAAAGCATTGCAATCTGGCGATGTATTAATGCTTGAAAACTTGCGTTACCACAATGAAGAAACTAAAAACGATCCTGAGTTTGCTAAACAATTGGCATCTCTTGCGGACGTAGCCATCAACGATGCGTTCGGTGTATCTCACCGTAATGCAGCATCTGTAGTTGGTATTGCTGATTATATCCCTATGGCGGCAGGTTTCTTGCTCAAAAAAGAAATCGACGCATTAAGTGCAGCTGTTGTGCATCCCAAAACACCTATGGCGGCAATCATTGGGGGTGCAAAAGTAACAGATAAAATTTCTGTTATTTCTAACCTTTTGCCCTAAAGGTTGATGTAATGATCATCGGCGGGGGTATGGCTAATGCTTTCATTAAAGCACAAGGCTGCAACATTGGTAGCTCCTTATTTGAAGAAGGTCAAGAAGCTATCGCTACAGACCTTGTTATGGAAGCTCGCGTAGCAGGTGCTAAATTATTAACACCTATCGATGCTGTAGTAGCTGATGCTTTCAGTAACGATGCTAATACTAAAATCGTTGACGTCGATCAAATTGAAGACGGCTGGATGGTATTAGATATTGGTCCTAAAACTCGTGAACTTTACGTAGAAGCATTGGCGCCAATGAAGACTATTATTTGGAATGGTCCTATGGGCGTATTTGAAATGGAAAACTTTGCAGCTGGTACGAATGCAGTAGCGAAAGCTGTAGCTGAATCTGATGCGATGACTATCGTTGGCGGTGGCGACTCTGTAGCAGCCATTGAAAAAAGTGGCTTGGCAGATAAAATTAGCCATATCTCCACAGGTGGTGGTGCATCTTTAGAATTCCTAGAAGGCAAAATCCTACCAGGTATTGCTGCATTGTCTGAGGCATAATATGAGAAAACCTATTATTGCAGGAAATTGGAAAATGAATGGCACCATTGCGTCTGGATCAATTCTGATCGAAGCGTTTAACAGCGTGTTACAAGATATGGAATTATCCTGTGATGTAGTTGTTTGCCCGCCTTTCACAGCTATTGAGCGTGCTGTAGCGCTGACGCGTAACACAGCGATTGAGGTAGGCGCACAAACTATGGATTATCATGATGCTGGTGCGTTCACTGGTGAAATTTCACCACTTATGCTTACAGAGGTAGGCGTTAATTATGTCATTATCGGTCATTCTGAGCGCCGCGAATATTATGGCGAAACAGATGAGACGGTAAATGCCAAAATTAAGAGTGCATTCCATCATAATTTAAACCCTATTGTCTGTGTTGGTGAAAGTTTAGAACAACGTGAAGCTGGTCATACTCTTGATTGGATTACATCTCAACTAAAAGGGGGCTTGTCTGATATTCCTAAAGAACAAGTGAGTCAACTCATTATTGCATACGAACCAATTTGGGCTATTGGTACTGGCAAGACCGCAACAGCTGAACAAGCTGAAGAGGTGTGTAAAGCCATTCGCGATTACATTCGTTCTTTATATGATGATGACGCCGCTGATGCCGTGCGTATCCAGTATGGCGGTAGCGTTAAATCTGAAAATGCACTAGAAATTCTAGGAGAACCAAATATTGACGGTGCTCTTGTAGGCGGTGCATCCCTAGTAGTTGATGAATTTATTGATATTATTAAAGCGGCGAATCAAGTAAGCGCTTAATATGAGGTTAGAAATGGCTAAATTAGAGGCTCCCGTAATGCTAGTCATCTTAGATGGCTTTGGCATGGGGGATCGATCAGATACAACCAATGCTGTAGTACAGGCGAAGCCGCTCTGTTTTAATCAATTATGGGATACGTATCCACATACAAAATTGGAAGCATCAGGGCTTGCGGTAGGCCTTCCAGAAGGTCAAATGGGGAACTCTGAAGTCGGCCATTTAAACCTTGGCTCTGGGCGTATCGTGTATCAAGATTTAACTCGTATTACTAAAGACGTTGAATCTGGCGAGTTTTATAATCGCCCTGTTATGAAGGAACTATACGAAGTTGCTAAAAAACAAAGCTTACATCTTATCGGTCTAGTATCTGATGGCAATGTACATTGCTCTTTAGATCACATTAAGGCAGTCATTAAAGGGGCTCATGATCATGGTATTGAGCATGTTTATGTACATGCCTTGCTAGATGGTCGTGACGTAGCTCCTCAATGTGCGCAAGGTTATTTAGAGGACTTAGAAGCGTATATGGCAGAGCTAAACTGTGGAAAAATTGCTACTGTGAGTGGTCGATACTATGCGATGGACCGTGATGATCGATGGGACCGTGTTGAGTTAGCATACAATGCTATAGTACATGGTCAAGGTGAAACGGCAGGTTCTGCTTGTGAAGCAGTGCAACAGTCTTACGACAAAGATGCAGCTGATGAGTTTGTTCTTCCTACAGTAATTGATGCTGAAGGGACTATCAAAAATGGAGATGCAGTTATCTTCTGTAATTTCCGTCCAGACCGTGGTCGTGAGCTTACAAAATCCTTAGTGTTGCCTGACTTTGATGGTTTTAAACGAGAACAACTGTCCTTGTATATGGGGACTATGACCAAGTACGAAGATGGTTTGCCAGTTCATATCGTATACGAAAAAGATACCTTATCTGAAACATTAGGCGAAGTACTAAGCACTGGTGGTTATCGTCAACTGCGCATTGCTGAAACAGAGAAATATGCTCATGTAACGTATTTCTTTAACGGTGGTAAAGAGGAACCATTTGAAGGTGAGGACCGCGTTCTCGTGAAATCTCCTCAAGTGGCTACCTATGATTTACAACCTGAGATGAGCGCTTATGAAGTGACTGATAAAGTTGTTCAAGCTATTCAAGATGAAATATATGACATGATCATCTTAAACTTTGCAAATCCAGATATGGTGGGTCATACAGGTAGCTTTGAAGCAGCTGTTAAAGCAATTCAAGCAGTTGATACTTGCTTAGGTCGTATCGTTGAGGCTATTCGCAGTAAACATGGTCATCTTTTGATTACAGCGGATCATGGCAATGCAGAGCTCATGGTAAACCATGAAACTGGTAAGGTTCATACGGCGCATACTACAAACTTAGTTCCTTTAATTTTAATGAGTGACACACTAAAAACAGCTACATTAGAAGCTGGTAAATTATGTGATATTGCTCCTACATTATTAGACTTGGCTGGCATAGAACAACCAAGTGCCATGACAGGACATAGTTTAGTACATAAAGCATAATTGTGAGGTCTAACTTTCACTATAGTTAGACCTAATCGATACATAGCGGTGGAAGATTTTTAATAACTCCACATTAGATTTATGAGGTGATAAAATGGCAGTAATTGAACAAGTCATTGCAAGAGAAATTTTAGATTCCCGCGGTAACCCAACTGTTGAAGTTGAAGTATGTTTAGAAGATGGCACTATTGCTACAGCAGCTGTTCCATCTGGTGCTTCTACTGGTATGTTTGAAGCCGTAGAATTGCGCGATGGCGATAAATCCCGTTACCTTGGTAAAGGTGTTTTTAAAAGCTATCGACAATGTAAATGCTAAAATCGGCCCTGCACTTATCGGTTATGATGCTACAGAACAAGTGGCAATCGATAACTTGATGTTGAAATTAGATGGCACAGATAATAAATCTAACCTTGGTGCTAACGCAATCCTTGGTGTATCTATGGCAGTTGCTCGTGCAGCAGCTGAATCCTTAGATTTGCCATTGTTTGCATACCTTGGTGGTTTCAACGCAAAAGAATTGCCAGTTCCTATGATGAATATCTTGAACGGTGGTGCACATGCGGATAACAACGTAGATATTCAAGAGTTTATGATCATGCCTGTAGGCGCTGAATCCTTTGCAGAAGCTCTTCGCAGCTGTGCAGAGGTATATCATACATTGAAATCCGTACTTCATAGCAAAGGTCTAAGCACTGCAGTAGGTGACGAAGGTGGCTTCGCTCCTAACTTGGCATCCAACGAAGAAGCATTGGAAGTAATCTGCGAAGCTATTAAAGCAGCTGGTTATGAACCTGGTAAAGACTTCAAATTGGCTCTTGATTCTGCATCTTCTGAATTCTATGAAGATGGCAAATACAATTTAGCTGGCGAAGGCAAAGTTAAAACAGCTGCTGAAATGGTAGACTTCTACGAATACTTAGTAGGCAAATACCCAATCGTATCCATCGAAGATGGTCTTGCTGAAGAAGATTGGGAAGGCTGGAAAGTATTAACAGATCGTCTTGGCGACCGCGTACAACTTGTTGGTGACGATTTATTCGTAACTAACACAAAACGTTTAGCTCGTGGTATTGAGCTTGGTGTAGGTAACTCTATTCTTGTAAAAAGTTAACCAAATTGGTACCCTCACTGAAGCTTTCGATGCTATGGAACTTGCTAAACGCGCTGGTTACACTTGCGTAGTATCTCATCGCTCTGGCGAAACAGAAGATACATTCATCGCTGACATTGCTGTAGCTGTAAATGCTGGTCAAATTAAGACTGGTGCACCAGCTCGCTCTGAACGTGTAGCAAAAATATAACCAATTGCTTCGCATTGAAGAAATGTTATACGAAACAGCTCAATATAAAGGTAATGACGTATTCTACAACTTAAAATAAGATACGTTATATCTAATAGTCCAATAAGGGCGCCCTTTGGGGCGCCTTTTTTGTATGCTCAAAAATAGAAAAGTTTTCGCTTCGTGGATTTTTAAAAATAAAAAAGGAATTTTGGGGATGATGTCGAAACCTATAACGCCATACGCTAGTGTGAGGTAAAAAAACATACCGCAAGGTATTGGAGGTGACCATGTATGTAGACGTGACATTAGACGATATTATTTTGTATGCCTTAGAACATCATGTAAGCGATATTCACTTTGATCCTGTTAAAAGTGGTGTGCATGTTCGACTACGACAAGATGGACTGTTACAAAATTACATGACAGTATCTAATGAAGATGCGGAGCTTATTATTAATCGCATCAAGGTTTGTAGTTCATTAGATATTAGCGAGAAAAGATTGCCTCAAGACGGACGTTGGGCTTGGAGTCATAAAGATAAAGCCATAACAATGCGTGTATCTACTTTGCCCAGCTTATACGGCGAGACTTTAGTCTGTCGCCTTATGGGCAATGAGGGCAGTCATAAAGACCTTAAAGCTTTAGGCATGCGTACAGATATTTTTGAACACATCGGGCAATTACTAAAAACGTCCTTATGGCTTATTGCTCATCTGTGGGCCTACGGGCAGTGGCAAGACGGCTACTCTATATGCCATGCTCCGCATGTTAAATTTAAAGGAAACAAAGCTCATATGTCTAGAGGACCCCGTAGAGGCTGAAATTAAAGGGGCCATCCAAATTGGTATCAATGAGAAGATTGGCTTTACCTTTGCAAAAGGCCTTAGATCTGTACTACGCCAAGATCCCGATACGATTATGATTGGTGAGATTAGAGATAAGGAGACTGCAGAGCTCGCCGTTAAAGCTGCTTTAACGGGACATCGCGTATTGTCTACCATTCACACAAATACTGCTATGGGCGTAGTAACGCGGCTCATGGATATGGGGGTAGAACCATATTTAATTCGAGCTACCTTAATGGGGGCTATTGCACAACGGCTAGTTAGAAAATTCGATGGTACAGCGTACCATGGGCGGACAGCACTCTTTGAATTTTTAGAGATTCCAGCTAATTCGGCCTGTTGGGACCGATTAGAAACACATGTATTACTATCATTAGAGGATTCTGCCCGTGAGGCCGTATCTCAGCATGTTACATCTATTGAGGAGGTGCATCGTTGTGGACTCATGCTGTAATAGTGAAAGTTTAGAAACTATTGTAGAACAAGCAATACAGTTATCATCAACAGATATTCATCTACAATGTGGACAGCCTATATATTTGCGACATGGTGATGGATTAAAGGCTACTAGCTTTGTGTGTACGACAGCCTTAGTCGAAGATATTTTACGGCGATGTGGTATAGCATCCTACGAATGGCAATCCATTGATGAAGCATGCTCTTGTTGTGGTGTGCGCATTCGCGTTCATCTATATCGGGCTAATCAAACCATATGTGGTACCTTGCGCTTACTCTGTCATCAACAACTTTCACTAGATGATAACAGTGAAGGGCAACTGCTACAAAAATTATGTGAGGCCCATGATGGTTTATTGCTCGTCTGTGGTCCTACTGGCAGTGGTAAAAGCTTCACCTTAGCTTGTTGTATTGATTATATTAATCAGACAATGGAGCGTCATATCATCACCTTAGAAGACCCTATCGAGTTTGAATTTAAGCCTAAAAGATCTTTAATTCATCAAAGGCAATTAGGTGCCGATATTAAGTCTATGTCTGACGGTATTCGAGATGCCTTGCGGGAGGATCCAGATGTCATTATGGTAGGAGAACTTCGCGATCGTGAAACCTTGGAGGCTGCACTTCATGCGGCAGAGACGGGGCATCTTGTGATGGCTACTATGCATACACAAAGGGCTGTAATGGCTGTTCATCGTATGATATCTCTTTTCCCAGGAGAGCAACAAGAAGAGGTACGCAGTCAAATATCTCAAGTGTTACGTGCCGTTATATGTCAGCGACTACTTAGGTGGAATAAGAAGTTCATTACGATTCGTGATATTTTACTAAATACCCATGCAGTAGCAAATTTAATTCGCACTCGTAAGGAACCTCAAATTATTTCCATTCAAGAAACACAATTACCTATGAAAACACTAGAAATGGCTGTGAGAGATGTGAAGGCACAATATGGCTCTCAACAACAACTACATACGCTATTAGATCAACAATTATCGTAGGTGAATACATGGAGGCTTATGAATATGTCGTAAAAAATGAGAATAATGAAACAGAAAAAGGGGTGATGTGGGGCGATTCAGAACAGGAGATTGCAACACGGCTAAAACGCGATGGATACAAGATTTATAAAATATCTTTACAAGTAGAAAAGAAGAAATATAAATGGAATCATTCTATGGTGGTCGATGTAACCTATCAACTAGGATTACTGATAGAGTCTGGTGTGCCTTTACGAAGGGCTTTACAGTTACTCTGTCAGGGAAAACGAGGTTTGCTATATACAGCCCTCTATGAATCGATTGAGAGAGGCCAAACCTTATCGCAAGCATTACGTAGTGAAGGTTGTCCTGCTATAGCCTTAGCACTACTAGAAAGTGGAGAGGCAGCAGGCACCTTAGGTGAAAGCTTACAATACATTTCACGTCACTACGATTGGGAACGACAACTCCGACAAAAGGTTATGAGTGCTATTTCTTATCCTATATTTCTTCTTCTCATGATGAACGTATTCTTTCTCGTTACCATCCTGTTTATCATTCCATCCTTTGAAAAGGTTTTTACTACCATGCATATTACATTACCATTGATGACGCGAGCCCTCTTTGCATTAGGACAAGGGTTAAAGGAACATCCTTTGATGGTAATAGGTATACATAGTGTTGTAATAGGTTCAATAGTATTTGCTTATAAGCAGCATAGTATGAGATGTAAAGTACATCGTTGGCTTTGGCAGTTGGCTCACCGATACCAATGGAGTACTTGTGTGTACTATACGAGCATGTTGAAGGTGTGGGCACTGTTACTCGACTCGGGGATTTCGATTATTCATACCATGAACATTACTCGTCCCTTATGGGGCAATCTATATGGCACTAAATGTAGTGAGCAGGTGGAGGCAAAACTATTAACTGGCCATTCTTTTGAAGAAAGTTTACGCAATGGTCATATAGGGAATGATTTTATATGGCAAATGGTTTCTATTGGGGAAGAAAGCGGTGAGTTAGTAAAGATGTTAAACCATTGTGGTCACTACTATGAGTCTATACTTTCAAAATATATTGCTCGCTTAGAGCGATTATTAGAACCTATATTATTAACCGTCATGGGCATTGGTGTAGCCGTATTAGTCGTTTCTGTTATGTATCCCTTATTTACGTCTATCGCCAAACTAGGAGGCCAATAGACATCGTTTTACAAGTAGTATATAGCATAGAATTGTAGTAAATAATGTAAAAGGAGGATATTATGAGTTCCGTTATACATATGGTTCATGGGTTAAATCATCGATTAGAAATGTGCGGACAATGGATAGTAGATCGATTACATATATGTCGTGTTCGAGAAGGACTTAACAAGTCGAGAAAAGGTGGTTTTACCCTTGTGGAATTAATGGTTGTCGTTGCAGTTATCGCTATTTTAGCAGCCATTGCGATGCCGCAGTTCTTATCTGCCGCAGATAGAGCGCGATCTGCAAAAGAAACGGCAGATATTCAAATTATTAAAAATGCCACCCAGCTCTACATGATTGATAAGAATGTAGATACTCCACCAACAGTAGAAAATCTTTACAAAGAAGGCTATCTCACTGAACATGTTAAGACAGCAAAAGGTAAAGAATATACCATTACCTATGAAGCTGTTAGCGGTGGTACTGCAAAAGCTGTAGTTGTAACAGCACCTAGTGTACCTTAATCGATAGGTATGTATTATTTAATGGGCATATTGTTTATTAGGTACATAGTGTTTAATTTAATCGACATATAGTGTTTATTAGGCACATACATATTGATTGCCTGGTATTGGCATCGATTAAAGGTACTTAATATATGGAAGGACAAGGTATGAAAGGGACTAGTTATGTAATAGGACTCATCGTATATATAGCATCTGTAGTGTTACCTATTCTATTATCATTGAAGGCAATATCCTTTATTCACGTTGCTTTGTATGCTGCGTTTTCACTCATCATCATAGCAGGTGCTACCATCGATATGCATTACTATATATTGCCCGATGAAGGGGCTATGGCCCTTGTACTAGGTGGAATTATATATAGCTATATAAATGATAAATCTATGTTAATAACCCTATTAAGTGTTATGAGTGTAGGGGCTATTACATATGGACTACGTCTAATGAGTCATAAAGGCTTTGGACTTGGTGATGTGAAATGGTTTTCTGCCATTGCCACATGGCTTACGCCATGGGAGATTGTATGTTTCTTTTACGTATCATTTTGTGTTGGTTCTCTCTATCTCTTACTAACAGGTTATCGTAATCGATACATTCCATTTGGTCCCTTTCTATGCTTTGGAGGTTGGTGCGCCTTGCATGGTGGTCTATATATGGAGGTAATATACCAATGGCTAAGGTACAACCTATAAATGGCCAGTTAGGCTCCTTACTAGCTGAGTGGATGATTACCATAAGTTTAGTATTACTTCTCATATCTATTGCCTTACCCCTTGTGACAACACCTAGTCGGTATACCTTAAATGGAGCTACTCAAGAGGTTGTGTATATGCTAAAAAAGGTTCAGCTTTGGTCCATGCTTGGACATAAGTCGAATGGGAAAGGTAGAATGCTCTTCATATTAAATAAGGATAGTTACACTATTGAAGAAGACGCCAATCATCATACGGTAAACATATCATTACCTCCTAATATTGAGAATACAAAATCTATGACTGTTATTTCCTTTTCAGCTCTTGGTTTACCTTATGACGGAACAGAAATTGTTCTGACAGATCGTGAAAGTGGTGAGAAAAATCGCATATGGGTATCGGTACAAACGGGGCGTATCAGATGGGAAGAAGTACACTGAAGGGTTTATGTATGGCGATGCTTTAATCTCGGCAGCTATTATTATGTTTATGTTACCTATTGTATTATCTGTGTTCTGGATGGCGACGATAACGATATATAAGGCTTATTATTGGGACCATATATTGCAAGATACTATAACGTATGTAGAGGAAGGTAAAGCAGCATATTATGAAACGGGAACACTTCAAACAGGCGTACATAAGTCACAATTTATTATGAGTCCTAGTGAGGCTATTACGTATAAAACATATGTGGAGCCCGTAGTAGTGCAGGGCATTTCACTACAACGTTTAACGGTAGAGGCCATAGATAATGAAACGGTTGTCTATTCACTATCCATTGATTTGGAGGAAATACGATGAATAGCAAAGTTAATCATGAAAGGCTTTATCTTGTACTCGACCCTTATTAGTATGACGATTTCTGTTATCGTCCTTACCTTGCTCTTAGGCATTGTATTCTATGCGGGTATGTGGGACGCCAAATTACTAGATAGCGTAGCGATGATGGAGGATGGTCGTTATACACGGCGTATGGTGGTAGCTCAAATGATATGGAATCCTGTAGAGGTTACCGTAGAGGATAAGAATATAAGCTTTATATATTCATGATACAAAGCGTACGACCTTGACCGTACAAAGACATGCTCTTTACAGAAAACTCACGGATGGTAGCCTACAACCCGTAAGTGGTAGTCGCATCATAGGAACAAGAGACAAGCGTAATGTAGGGTATACGCAGGAACACCCATTTTAGTCTAGATAATAATAAAACAGTTCATCTGCGATGGTACATTAACAATCGCTTTACTAATAATAAGCTCTATACTAGCGGATATGGTGGATTAGCTCTGTATGAGGTCGCTATAGGGCAGAGTGCTGTTTATGATTGGTATAAAGATAATGAGGAGACAAGCCATGAACGGAGGAGCCCATAATGCGGGCTTTATTACATATGTAGCTATACTTACGATGTCCTTTATTATTGCTCTTAGCCTTTATGGGGCTTCGTATTAGTCAAATTTGTGAAAGCAATGCCGTCGATGAAATCCATTTAGAAGAGGCTCATTATGCAGCTCAAAGAGGGGCTCATTGGTTTGTAGGGTATTGTAAGGCCGGTAATACTTGGGACTTTCAACAAAAACTAATAGTGTCAGATGAGGGGGATGTAGAAATTATGATTGAACCAGATCGTTCGATGGATAATCCTCGTCATGTTATGAGTTATGGGAAATTAAAAAATCGGGAAATAGTGAGCCGCGTTCATATGTATGTCACAGTAGATCAAGATAAGCGTATGCATGTGGTAAAGGTAAAACCTTATTGAGGTGAGGCTATGAAACGGAAAAAGAAAATTCATTCTGGTGTTTGTATTACGGATGAGCGTATTGTATGTGTTACAGCTCATATTGAAAATAAAACAATGGTCATTACCGATGCATTAGAGATGAAACGGAGTGGACCCATTGATGAAGACGTTACTAGATTTATAGAAACCTATGATTTAGACGAAGGGGCCTATAGCATTGTAGCTAATATAGATACACAAATGCGTGTAGCACCTTATGATCCTCACGATTTTGATATGAAAGAATTTATTAAGTGGAATGTAGAGGATTACTTTAACTTTGATGGAGATAGCTTCCAAATGGATGCATGTCGTCGAGAATATCCAAGACATAGTTATCATATGTTTATGGTAGCCGTAGATCGTCATTCTCTCGAGCTGTTAAAACAAGGCATACGAGATACGTATGCGCCAGTAGATGTTATCGATTTTTGGCCCATTCCTATTTGTTACTGCTTGATGCGCCGTAGTGGGACGGTAACTGGTGTTGTTGAAGAAGGGGCTATGCATCTATGGCTATGGTGGAATGATATATGTATTGAGGAATGTATGGTTCCTATTACCGGTAGTGATGTATCGGAAGCAATGGAAAAGTTAGAAGCTAGATTGCAAACATTTGGTATCGATGAAATTCAAGGTATACGCATGTACGGTTTAGATACCTTATCTGATGAAGAGCGAAATGATATGGAAGAAATAATTTCTATGTATGGTGAAAACGAATATATTCCGTTATTGTTCTTAGGTCGTGGTCGCAATCGTTGCAAAAAGGGCCAATTAGATTGGGATATGGCAATTGGTATGGCCGCAAGGGGGCTTAAATGGATTGGCTTGGGATGGTAAGGATAAATGTATAAATTTAATGCCTCGTTCTTTACGATGGCATAGTCTATGGCATACATATCGGTACTATTTGTATGGCATAAGTCTTATATATTTTATAGTAGGCTTAGTATCTATATATATGTGCTGGACTAGTTACGGTGTATATGATCGGCAAAAGGTAGAGAGTCTAAATGTACGAGCAAATCCTCAGTATCAAGTAGTTGAGCAAACATATAGTGAGTTAATGGCTATTAAACATAAAATTCTCAAGAATACATCTGATAGTAATAAAGCTAATATCTATCAAAATAGTATAGTTCTATATATTCTTGATACGGCTATGGACCAACATATTAGTTTACAGCGTCTAAGTATAAAAAATGGTCATGTAAGTATTGATGGTATCGGTGTTAGCGATGAAGCATGTCGTAAATTTATAGCTATTTTGCAGCAGAGATTATCGGGAATGGAGTGTCATGGAACAGTTAAAGCAGATAAAGGGATTTATACATTCCATATGGACGGATCTAAGAGAGAGCACCACTCAACCAATCAACAAGATACTAATGACCATAGTCCTGTGGGGGATAGTAACTAGTCTTTCCGTATATGGACATGTACATTTGAGTCAAAAAGCTAGTTATCTACAAGAACAGCAAGAGACTTTTGTTATACAAATGAATGCGGAGTCAGATTATATAGTATCTAAGGAAGCTAAACTATTAGAGACTTTCAGGGAGAACAAGAATTCTCAAACCAGCCATACAAGTATCTTTGATTCCTTACAAGGAGAACCATTAATGATTGTCAGTACTGATGAGCATGAAGGCATATTAGAATTAACATTATTAGGTAGTACGGAGCGACTCATAAACTGGATTAATACTGTTGATGAAAAAGAGCCTTCACGACATATAGAAATAGAAGATATAGAGCGCAAAGGCAATGTAGTTTACGTACATTGTGCTGTGAAATCAAGGATATAGCCACAGTAGAAATATTGCGTTCTTTATAGGGACAGATTATAGATATTATGTCTATAGTCTGTCTTTGTTTTTGAGCCATTTTATAGTACAATGAAGGATATGAATTAATAAGGGGCACATAATAAATGATAATTAAACGCAATATTATGCTCATCGGATCTATGGGAAGTGGTAAAAGTCACTTCGGCCGAAATCTTGCAGAACGTAAAGGTTGGCAATTTGTAGATACCGATCGCGTATTAGAAAGTCGTTTTGGGTTGCCCATTGCTGAAATATTCAAAAAGATAGGGGAAAAAGCATTCCGCCGTGCTGAAATGGATGTACTTAAAAAGGTGTGCTTGTATCATGAGGCCGTTATTTCTGTAGGCGGTAATTTCCCTATTGAACATCGCACATTGAAGGTATTGAAAAAATACTCTTATATCATTGGTATTCGAGCAGCACAATTCCGTATAGTGAGTCGTGTTAATCGCCGCATTGGGAAGCGGCCTACCATGGATTATACGAATGTTAATGCCTTTGTACACGCTATGATACAGTCTTGGAAGCCAGTGTATAAACAGTGCGATTTTGTACTGGACACAACAAATGGTCGGACCTATGATTTTATGCAACGTATTGAGGACGAATTAGTAGACTCAAATGTGCAATTTAAAGCAAGACGTCAACCCAATGAAACAGACAAGATAGATGTAAAAGATGCATCTAAGGAAACACAATTTGATAAACGTCGCAAGCAAAAGGCGTCTAATGTAGTAAACAAGAATCGAATGACTGAGACTATATCCAAACAACGTACACCACAAGGGGGTAATGGATATGAGAAGAATCGCAATACTAACAAGCGGCGGAGACGCACCTGGAATGAACGCCGCCATAAGAGCGCTAACTCGAAAAGCCATACATGAAGGTTTTGAAGTGTTTGGCATTGAACGAGGGTATTTAGGAATTATGGAGGAAAAAATATTTCCTTTATCTAACCGTGATGTAGGTGGCATTATTACCCAAGGTGGGACGATGCTGAAAACGGCTCGCTTTCCTGAGTTTCAAAATGAAGAGGTTCAGAAAAAGGCCTATGATATTTTTAAAAAGCTCATGGTATAGATCATCTCATCGTTATTGGTGGAGATGGCTCCATGCGTGGCGCTACAAGTTTAGCAAAACTCGGTATGTCCACCATGACTATTCCTTGTACCATTGATAATGATATGGGGGGAACCCAATATACATTAGGTTTTGATACGGCTTTAAACACTGTAGTTGATGCGGTTGGTCGTATTCGCGATACATCTAACTCACATGAGCGAGTAGCCATTGTAGAGGTAATGGGGCGTAAAGCTGGTCATATTGCACTTAAAGCTGGGCTTGCATGCGGTGCAGAAATCGTATTAGTTCCTGAAAATCCTATGCCTTTACATGCCGTATGTCGACACTTAAAGGAAACACAAATCCGTGGTAAAGAATATAGTGTGATTCTCGTAGCGGAAGGTGCCTATAATAGTGGTGAAGTAAAAGCCTTTATTAAGGAGCATACAGAGTTTGATCCGAGCTTGACCGTATTGGGATATTTACAACGCGGTGGCGGTCCATCTGCATTTGATGCGATTTTAGCAGCCCGTATGAGTGAAGCCTGTCTTAATCTATTGATGAATGGTGTGGATAATCGATTATTGGGCTATATAGATGGTCACATCCGTCCTATTTCTTATCAAGAGGCAGAACTATTAGATTTCCCTATTAATGAAAAAGACTACACACTATTATCCATATTGAGTAGTTAATTTAGATAATAAAATGGCCCGTTAGGGCCATTTTCTATATATCATAATTTATTCATCAATGAAATTATATTGCATAAAAAGCAATTGGTGCTGTATAATTTTAAAAATACTATATGTGTTGATATAGAATACTATCTCTTTTTACATATATCTTCATCTTTATTTAAGGAGATCATAATGAAAGAATTTTTTTCCAAAAGCATCGTAAACGCATAGTAGCGGGTGCCGTTGCTCTTTTGTGTTCTTGGTGGTGGTACGTATTACTACATGGATAGCCAAAATGCTAGCCAAACACAAAATTTATATACTACTGGCAAGGTAGAAAAGGGTGATGTAAAAACGAGTATTAGTGCTACTGGTACTATTAACCCTGTAAACTATGTAGACGTATCTACAAACGTTGCTGGTAAACTTGAAAGAGTTTTGGTAAAAGAAAATGATCACGTTACAGAGGGACAAGTTATTGCCTATATTGATACGCGACAACTACAGGCTTCTGTTGATGATGCTCGCGCAGCGTTGGCTAAGGCTGAGCTCGATATGAATCGCTACAAAGCTTTGGCAGCTCAAAATGCTATTGCTCAACAAACCTATGATGATGCTGTAACAGCTTATGAACGTGCTTTATCTACGTTCAATCGTGTATCTGCGGATCTAAGTGATGCTACGATTACTGCACCTATGTCCGGTACTGTTATAGGTACGCCGCTAAAATCCGGTCAAACTATTAGTACTGGTATTTCTACTCAAATGATTATTGCCACAATTGCGGACCTAAATAATCTAGAAATTTACCTTGCTGTAGACGAAACAGATATTGGTAGTATTAAACAAGGGGCTAAAGTAGAATTCACTGTAGACTCCAAGCCAGGTGAAACTTTCACAGGTTACGTATCTGAAATTGCAAAAGGTACAAAAGGTAACATGGGCGCTACGAGTAATAGCGTAGTGTACTATTCAGTTAAGGTTCAAATTCCTGAAAATATTGCAGGTAATTTCTTACCATCTATGACAGCTCGTGCTACTATCTTTGGTGAAGATATTAAAAATACCTTAGTAGTTCCTCTTACTGCAGTACGTACAGATAAACAAGGTGAATATGTATATGTAATGAAAGATGGTCAACCAGTTCGTACCGCTGTTTCTACAGGTGTAACTGGGGATACTAATGTACAAATTCTAAAAGGTTTATCTGAAGGTGATGAAATCATCGTAAGTGGTGATGTTAATGCTCCTAAGAATAATAGCCGTGGACCATTCTAATAGTAGGTGAATATGAATCAATCAGTAATCGATATACAAGGGATTACGAAGACCTATGTAAATGGTAAATTATCGGTGCCTGTATTGCATGGTATCGACTTACAGGTCAATAAAAGGCGAATTCGTATCTATCATGGGTCCTTCTGGCTCAGGTAAATCTACCTTTATGAACATTCTTGGTTGTTTAGATCGGCCAACGACAGGTTCCTATCGTCTAAATGGAGATGAGGTAGCTACTTTATCTGATGATGAATTGGCCTTTGTACAGAAATAAACAAATAGGCTTTGTATTCCAAAGTTTTAACTTATTAACAAAATTAACGGCTGTAGAAAATGTAGCACTCCCTATGATTTACGCAGGGATGGATAAAAAAACACGAAATGAACGTGCTGCGGCCTTATTAGCGTCTGTTGGTCTTGGTGACCGCATGGATCACTTGCCATCCGAGTTATCTGGTGGTCAGCGGCAACGTGTAGCCATAGCTCGTGCATTGGCAAACAATCCAGCCATCATTATGGCCGATGAACCGACAGGTAATCTTGATTCTAAGTCTACTATCGACGTTATGAACATCTTCAGAGGGTTTTATGACGAGGGCCGCACAATTATTCTCGTTACTCATGAGCCTGAGATTGCTACGTATGCAAGTCGCAATGTAGTATTACGAGATGGGTTAATTGTAGAGGACTCCCAGAATCATCATATGACACCTGTACAGGAGGTGACTCATGTATAAAGAGAGTTTCTTGATGGCATGGGCATCCCTCATTGCTAATAAAATGCGTTCTATTTTAACCATGCTAGGTATTATTATCGGTGTAGCTGCCGTAATTGCTTTAGTATCTATTGGTAATGGTGTAAAGCAAGATATTCAAACTCCATTTCTAGCTTAGGTTCAAATTTATTGATGGTTATGCCAGGTGCGCCGCGTACTCCAGGGGTACGACCATCGCCAGGATCTATGAAATCCTTAAAGGTAGCTGACTACGAAGCGATTGCAAAACTAGATGGCGTTAAAGCTGCAAGTCCAATGACAAATGGCGGATATGTAGTTATTTATCAAAATAAAAACTGGACTACTTCAGTATCTGGTGTCAATGCTAATTATTTAGATGTTAATAACTGGACCATGAAGTCTGGTCGATTCTTATCTGAAAAAAATGTACAGAATCGTGAGCGCGTAGCTGTAGTCGGTAAAACAGTTGTTAAAAATTTATTTGGTGATGAAGATCCCGTAGGTAAAGAGATACGTGTTAAGAATATTCCATTCCGCATTATTGGAGTACTCAATAGTAAAGGTAGTGGTGCTATGGGTAATGACCAAGATGACATGGTGATTATTCCTTACACAACAGCTATGGAACGGGTAGACGGCATTGATTATTTACGAATGATATATGTGGTAGGCAAAGATGAAAATGGTATCGATCGCTTGCAGTCCGATATTGAAAACTTATTACGTGTACGACATGGTATCAAAGATACAAATCTTGATGACTTTAACATTCAAAATATGAACTCCATTATGGAAACTATGGAAGAAACAACGGGGACATTGACATTGTTCCTAGGTGCTGTAGCGGCTATTTCTCTCGTAGTTGGTGGCATCGGTATTATGAATATCATGCTTGTATCCGTTACTGAACGGACTCGAGAAATCGGTGTGCGTAAAGCATTAGGTGCAACTTATAATGTCATTGTCACACAGTTTCTTATCGAAGCTATTGTAATCAGTTTGATGGGTGGTATCATAGGTATTATTCTCGGCGTTGGGTCTTCTAAGTTAATTGGTATGGCCTCGGGGATGAGTACTGTTATTTCTATTCCAACCATCGTAATGTCCTTTGCCTTCTCCGTGGCAATCGGTTTGGTATTTGGTATTTATCCTGCTCGTAAAAGCAGCAAAAACTTAATCCAATCGATGCATTACATTATGAATAGTTTTGAACTTGGGATAGTGTTTTGTTAAGAACATGTCATATAATTAGATAGAGTTGTTCGCATATGGTGCGTTGCATGATACAATATGTATGATGTAACGCACTATTTTTGTATGTTTTATATAAAATATCCATGGGATGTGTAAGTATATTGATTGGAGAAACACATGGCTACAACATTATTAGAATATTTCAACGAATTACGAAATCAGAATCCATTTTCTTGGGTAAAAGATTCTGAAATTACAGCAGTTGAACCAGGTCATGCAGAAATGACCTTACAAACAAATGATACAGAGTATTGTAATTTCCGAGGGGATTTACATGGTGCCGTTTGTATTGGTTTAGCAGATAGTGTAATGGGGACCGCTTGTTTCACATTGGGCAAATCTGTTAGCACTATTGATCTTAATGGTAACTATGTGAAAGCTGTTAAGGGTGGTACTGTATTGCGTGGTGTAGCCAATGTAGAGCATAATGGTAAAACAACTATGGTTGCTACAGCACGTATCTATAATGAATTAGGTGAACTTGTTCACTTGGCACGTGGTACATTTTTTTGTACTAGAAGAGAAGTCATTACCTGAATTACCATGGCGTTTTATTGAAGAAGACAACCCTGATTTGGTATAATATAGTTTAGACTTTTAAATATAGGAGGATGCTTTAATGAAAGAAGAATTACAACGGATTAAGGCTGAAGCTCTTGATGCGATTAAAGGGTTGACAGATATACAATCACTGCAAGATATACGCGTTAAATATTTAGGTAAAAAAGGTGAGGTAACGGCATTACTAAAAGGTCTTGGTAAATTATCTCCAGAAGAACGCCCGAAGGCTGGCGCCCTCGTTAATGCTGTTCGTGAAGCATTAGAAGCCGAAATTGATACGGTTAAAGTTCGTATGGAAACGGCAGAGTTAAACGCTCGTTTAGAACAAGAACGCATCGATATTACATTGCCTGGTCGTGCACCAAAAACTGGACATATTCATCCATTAACAAAGGTTAATGAAATGATTGAAGACTTCTTTATGAAAATGGGTTATACCGTTGAAGAAGGTCCAGAAGTAGAGCAAGATTACTATAACTTTGAGTGCTTAAACTTGCCTAAAGATCATCCAGCACGCGATATGCAAGATTCCTTCTATATTACAGAAAACTTCTTGTTACGTACACATACATCTCCAGTACAAGCTCGTACTATGCAACGTCATGAGCCTAACAGCCCAATTCGTATGATTGCGCCTGGTAAGGTTTATCGTTGGGACTATGATGCGACACATTCCCCAGTATTCCATCAAGTGGAAGGTCTCATCATCGACGAGCACATTACATTTGCTGATTTGAAAGGCACATTAGAGTCCTTCTTGCGTCACATGTATGGGGATGAAACAAAGGTACGTTTCCGTACAAGCTTCTTCCCATTCACAGAACCATCTGCAGAAGTAGATATTTCCTGTGTAATGTGTGGTGGTGAAGGTTGCCGTGTATGCTCTCATACAGGTTGGCTTGAAATCTTAGGATGTGGTATGGTTCATCCTGATGTATTGCGTATTAATGGGTACGATCCTGAAAAGGTTAAAGGCTTTGCCTTTGGTATGGGCGTAGAACGTATTGCTATGCTATTATACGGTATTAACGATTTACGTCTATTCTTTGAAGATGATGTACGATTCTTGGAACAATTTTAGGAGGAACTCATGAAAGCAAGCTTACAGTGGATGAACGAATACGTGCCTGTGGATATGAATCGTCCTGCTCAAGAATTGGCCGATGAATTAACACAAGCTAGGGTATTCCTGTAGAAGATGTCATTGCTATGGATAATGGCATTAAGAAAATTTATACTGGTAAAATCGTAGAAATCACAAAACATCCAGATGCAGATAAATTACAAGTATGTCAAGTTGAATGCCTTACTGAAGAAGGTGAGCCTGTTACAAAACAAATCGTAACAGCTGCTACTAAATGTATGCAGTAGGTCAAATTGTACCTGTAGCATACCATAAATCTCGCTTAGCTGATGGAACAGAAATTAAAAAAGGTAAATTGCGCGGCGAGGTATCTGAAGGTATGTTCTGTTCTGTTGCAGAATTTGGTATCTCCAGCGATTTAGTATTGCCAGAAGAAGCACAAGGTATTTATATCTTTCCTAAAGGCACACCAATCGGCCTTGATGTAAAAGATGTATTAGGCTTAAACGACATAGTATATGAATTTGAATTGACTGCAAACCGTGCGGACTGTTTCTCCATGGTTGGTTTATCCCGTGAATTCGGCATGATGACAAATCAAAAAGCTTTATTCCCTGTTATCATGGTTAACGAAAATGGTGAGTCCATTGAAGGCAAAGCATCTGTATCTATCGAAGCGGATGATCTTTGCACGCGATTCATGTCTCGTATCGTTACAGATGTAAAGGTTGAACCATCCCCATTGTGGATGCAAAATCGTTTGCGTAACAGCGGCATCCGTCCTATTAATAATGTGGTAGACGTAACAAACTATGTTATGTTAGAACTTGGTCAACCTATGCATGCCTATGACTATGACCATGTAAAAGGGCATCAACTAGTGGCAAGACGTGCTAAAAAAATGGCGAAGTTCTTGTTACACTCGATGGTTCTGAACGTGAATTAAATGATTCTATGCTTATCATTGCCGATGCAGAACGCCCTGTAGGTGTAGCTGGTATCATGGGCGGCTTTTGATAGCGAAGTAACAAATGAAACTACTACAGTTATGCTTTGAAGCTGCTGTGTTTAATGGACCATCCATTCGCCGTACTGCAAAAGCGCTTGGTATGCGTTCTGAAGCATCTGGACGTTTTGAACGTGGCGTAAACCATAAATACACTGCCTATGCTATCGACCGAGCAGCACAGTTGTTGCAACAAATCTGCCCTAGTCCTGTAAAATTGACGTAGGCATTATCGATGTATACAAGAACCCTGTAGAGCAACATACCGTAACTTTCACAGCGAAAACAAATCAACGATTACTTGGGTACTAAACATTGAAAAAGACGAAATGGTTCGCATTTTGACTGCTCTTGAATTCGTTGTAACTGAAGAAGGGGACCAATTATCTGCCCTCGTTCCAACATGGCGCGGTGACGTAACAGTAATGCCTGATATCGCTGAAGAGGTAGCTCGTATTTATAACTATGATAATATCGCTCCTACAATTCCTGTAGCCGTATTGTCCTCTGGTGGTATGACGCCTAAGAAAGCTCTTACGAAAGAGGTAACACATACGTTAGCTAAATTGGGTATGACTCAAATCATTACATTTAGCTTTATGCATAAAGATGGCCTTTCCAATATGATGCTTCCTGAAGGGGATAGCCGTTATACTGCCATTCCAATCTTGAATCCTATTTCCGAAGAGTTCCCTTATATGCGTACTACATTGGTACCGGCTGTTATCGAAGCTGCCAAACGCAATATTGCGCAACAAAATAAGGATCTTTGGTTATTTGAAACAGCTAATGTATATGAACCTAAAGCATTACCTTTGACAGAGGTACCTCATGAGCGCCCTATGGCTTGTGGTATCTTGATGGGCAAGGTCAACCAAGCTGGTTGGAATCAAGCAGAGCGTACAACCGACTTCTATGATGTAAAAGGCATCGTAGATGCGTTGTTAGCGGAACTCGGTGTTACAGGTTACGATATTAATCGTGGCACTGAACCTTATTTCCACCCAGGTGTAAGTGCTCAATACGTTGTAGATGGCAAAATGATTGCTCAATATGGTGAATTACATCCACAAGTGAGCAAAAACTTTGATTTACCAGGAAAAGTATACATGTTTGAAATCGATTTAGAAGCAGTATTATCCTTGACGATTCCAGCATTCCGCTATATATCTTTCAGTAAATTCCCAGGTACTAGCCGTGACCTTGCTATTGTAGCACCAGTGTCCGTGTCTAGTGGTGAAATTTTATCTATCATTAAAAAGCATGGTGGAGAATATTTAGAAAATGCATCTATCTTCGACGTTTACGAAGGTGAACATATCGAAGCTGGTTATCGCAGTCTTGCGTACAACTTGCAATTCCGCTCTATGGAAGGTACGTTGAACGATGAAGATATTGACGGTAATATTAAAGATATTATCGATGCATTAGCAGAAATTAATTGCAGATTACGTTAATCTCAAGCAGTATATTGAAGGGTTTACCGTATGGTAAACCCTTTTAGTACTATAGTTATACCTTTAGTTAGGTAGAAAGGATTGTCCATGGAATTATTGGCGCCTGCCGGTACGATGGAAAACTTTATGGCCGCTTTAGAATCTGGAGCGGATGCGATTTACCTCGGTGGTAAAGGCTTTAATGCCCGTGCTCATGCAGCAAACTTTGGCATTGAAGAACTGGCTGAGGCTATTCGATTGGCCCACATTCTAGATGTATCTGTATATGTAACAGTAAACATCCTCATAGGTGATTCCGAATTAAAGGATCTCGAGGCGTATTTGAAGGACTTAGAGCGCATCGGTGTGGATGCTATTATTGTTCAAGACTTAGCAGTTGCTAAATTGGCGCAACGAGTGGCTCCAAAATTGCATTTACATGGTAGTACGCAAATGACGGCGGCTACGCTTGATGCAGTTCGTTTTTATGAAAGCCTCGGTTTTACCCGTGTTGTATTGGCTCGTGAATTGAGCCTCCCTGAAATCGAACATATTTGTAATAACTGTACAGCTGAAATTGAAGTCTTTGTACATGGCGCCTTATGCGTATGCTATTCTGGCCAATGCTTGATGAGTTCCTTCATTGGTGGTCGTAGTGGTAACCGTGGTGCTTGCGCACAACCTTGCCGTTTACCTTATGAATTATTAGATTCATCGGGGACTAGTTTATTACCTAAACACGAAGCCTATTTACTAAGCCCAAAGGATCTTAACTATAGTGAGCATATGAATGAGCTCGTAGCTGCCGGTGTAAAATCCTTTAAGGTAGAAGGGCGTATGAAGAAGGTTTCCTATGTACGCCAAGTTATTGGGACCTATCGTCATATTTTAGATACGGCTCATATGGATTCTTCTGATGCTAAGGCATTGGCTTCTGGCTTTAACCGTGGCTTCTCTACAGATTATTTAACAGATCATGTAGGGAGATCCATGATGACCGTGGTGGCTCCAAATAATCAGGGTAAACCAATTGGTAAGGCAGAGGTTAAAAAAAGGACAAGTTCATTTATACTTAACGGAAGCTATTGAAAAAAAGGCTCACTCTTTAAAAGGTAATGCAAGCCTCTGGTAGTATTACGTACTATCAGATTGATCAGAACTGGTCTGCTCTTTGATGATAAACATTTTGTAGGTAAGCCCAGATGAAGGCTTTGCAGCGGGACAAGTATTCCTTGCATCACCACCTAAAGCTCAAAAGCAGAGAGGTCTACAAGATTTCAGTGCTAAAGTTAGAGGTACATGGATACTTATCTATTAATACAGACCGAGAAAAGCCTTGCACAGAACTTACCTTTGTATTAAATGATGGTCGTACTGTGACAGTATCTAATGAGTTTGAACCTGTTTATGCGAATAATAAACCGACTACATTAGAGAAGGTTACAGACCAAGTAGGTAGATTAGGAAATACATTATTTACCTTAGGTTCTATGTCTATTCCTGACGGGCCTTATATGTGGCCAGCTAGTGTGTTAAATGCATTGCGCCGCGATGCTGTAGAGGCACTAGAAAACTTGTTGATTACAGACCATGAAACGGCTTGGGCTGAGCTGGCTGCAGAGCCTCAAGATATGTCATCTATGGTTGCTAAGGATAAGCTTCAATATTCTGAGCCTATAGTGAGTGCTCGCGTTGATGAACTAGAGGCTGTGAAAGCAGCTATTGAAGGGGGCGCTAAGAAGATTATCTTCGGTGGTGACCGTTTACAACGTAAGCCTTATGAACTTAGCATCTACGAGCAGGTAGCTAAGCTTTGCAAAGACCATAATGTACTTTGTGTATTTGCTACCCCTCGGGTTGTGAAAGATGATGAAGTAAAGGCGTATATGAATACCCTTAAGGCCATAGTTGAGGCGAAACCAGATAGCATTTCTATTCACGTCCCTCAAGCGTTATTATGGCTTCGTGACTTAGGGTATACAGGTGCTATTGAAGCCGATACAGGTCTTAACATATTTAATGGCTCTGCCTTACAAGTATGGGAAGATTTACATATGAGTAGCGTAGCACCATCCCTAGAGTTAACATTGACGCAACTCGTAAGCTTACAAAAATCTACTAATTTGCCATTAGAGGTTATGGTTCATGGTTATACGGAAATGATGATTTCTGAATACTGTGCCATCGCTAGCTTTGTAGGGACTGGTAAAAAAGAAAACTGTCCAATGCCGTGTGTAACAGAAGATTACGCATTAAAGGACCGTAAAGGGGAAGTATTCCCACTTCGCACAGATCCATATTGCCGCATGCACATCATGAACAGTCATGAAATGGATATGCGTGCTTACGTACCAGAGTTACATCGAAAAGGGCTACATATTTTGCGCATCGATGGACGTCATATGGATTCAAAGAGGTTGCGTACCATTGTAGCAGATTATGTATCCATTCAAAATGGAACAAAAGAGGCTCCGCCAAAGAGTGTAGGCAAAGATGATACGCCTATTACAAGGGGCCACTATTTTAGAGGTATTTTATAAAAGAGGTAGTACATTGTTTAACGAAGATGTATTAGACTTTCACCATATAAAAGAACAATTACAACAGCATTGTAGCTCTGCTATAGCTAAAGAATTGGCTATGAATATTGAGCCTATGATTGATGGGAAACAAATTCAAGAGCATCTTGATGAAACGGCAGAGGCAATGCGGTCATTGCAAACAGAGGTAGAACAACCGCTAGGTGGTACGCGAGATATTCGTGAGTCCTGTAAAAAAAGTCGCAAAGACTTTGTTCTTACTCGTGAAGCACTATGGGATATTTATTTAACCATTGGTGCTTATAAGCGCATGACAAAGTTCTTTAGAACGAATATATGGAGTATCCATTGCTATCCTTATGGGTACAGGATATGCCAAATACAGATCGCATTGAAAACCGTTTTAAACGCGTCTTTGATGATAAAGGGGAATTGCTTGATACAGCATCTCCTAAGTTGGCGAGCCTTAGAAATACGATTATCAAAACTCGGGAAAAGATTAAAAATGATATTCAAGCTATCTTACACGATAAGGATAATCAGAAGTATTTCCAAGAAACGATCATTACACAGCGTAACAATCGCTATGTAATCCCTGTTAAACAGGAATATCGCCAATATTTTGATGGTCTTATTCACGACCGTTCTGCAACGGGTCAAACACTCTATATTGAACCGATGCGTTTGGTGAATCTAAATAATGAATTACAAGAGGCTTTGATTGGTGAAGAGCAAGAGGTATTGCGCATTTACCGTGAATTGTCTGCCCTTGTAAAACAACATAGTAATGATTTGATGGATGCTTGTGAAAAGGTATCCCATATCGAATTTGTATATGGTAAGGCGAGCCTTGCTATTTCTTATAAGGGTGTACCGGCCATCTTGAGCACAGATAGAACTGTCAATCTCATGAGAGCTCGGCATCCATTAATTCCGCCGAATGTGGTAGTGCCTACCAACATTTTATTAGGCACATCATATCGTATTCTATTAATTACTGGTTCTAATACAGGTGGTAAAACAGTTTCCCTTAAAACATTAGGGTTATTGAGTTTAATGAACCAATGTGGTCTATTTATCCCTGCTGATCACGGCTCAATGCTACCAGTATTCCATAATATCTTTGCCGACATTGGGGATGAACAAAGTATTGAGGCTAGCCTTAGTACGTTCTCTGCTCATATGACGCAAGTAATTTCCATCATTAAACATTGTGGTCCTAATGATTTGGTATTACTAGATGAGCTTGGTTCTGGTACTGATCCAGAGGAAGGTAGTGCATTAGCGGTATCTATTCTTGAATTCTTCCGTAAAAAGGGCGCTCTTATGATGGTAAGTACTCATTATAATGAGCTCAAAAATTATGCGTACCATACGGAAGGTATTGAAAATGGCCATGTAGAGTTTGATGAGCGTACATTAAAGCCTACGTATCGACTTCATATCGGTGTAGCAGGTAGTAGTCATGCATTAAGCATTGCAGCCCGTCTAGGCTTGCCAAAAGATATCGTAACTCGTGCGGCAGAGTATAAATCTCAATTTGGTAACCATGAAATGGAAGAAGTTCTTTCGGATTTGAATGAACAACTTCGTAAGGCATCTGAACGTGAAAGAGCCTTAAAGAAAGAGCTTGATGAAACACGTCGCATGCGTGGTCAATTAGAGAAGGAGAAGAAACAGTTTAACGAAAAACGTAAACAAATCTTAGCTAAAGCTCAAGCTGATGCTGAAGCTATGAAGCGCAGTTTACGTGTTGAAGGGGAAGCGATTATTAAGCAATTGAAGTCGCAATTCTCTGAAACGAATAAGGATAAACGTCAGTCTGCTATCAATGCGGCGCGTAAAGGCATCTCTAATGTTCATGTGCCAGATGCACCGGTCGATGATGATCGTAAGACCTTAACTGCGGAGGAAGTCAAGGTTGGACAAGTTGTATTCGTAACGACCTTGCGTTCTTTAGGTACCGTATTATCTATGAAAGGTAATCGTGTAAATGTAGATATTAATGGCTTAACTGCAACAGTTAAGGTTAATGAATTGCAATCTACCACACGTGAAGAGGGCAATAAACTAGAACGTGAACAAAAATCGGCTATGCCTAAAACACGAAAACGTATGGGCGGTTCTGCTGTACAACGTCAAAAAGAGGTGCGTACAGAAATTAACATCCTAGGTCAAACAGTAGATGAAGCAACTGTATCTGTCGGTAGATTTATCGATCAAGCCCTGCTAGGTGGTGTAAACCAAGTTCGTATCATTCATGGTAAGGGCACAGGTGCATTGCGTGAAGGCGTTCACCAATATTTGCGTACCTTGCCTCATGTAGCACACTTTGAAACAGCAGGTTATGATGAAGGTGGTGCAGGGGCTACTAACGTAGTGCTTAAGTAACAAATAAGTCACATGTACAATATAATAATAAGATCATATTTAGAATGGTATTTGAATATGGAACAAAAAAGGTAGTAAGTTCAAAAGAACTTACTACCTTTTTTAGACGTCGCTATTAGTATTAACGGTCTTTTTTAGATTTTTTGTTTTTAGATGAATTAGATTTTTGGTTCAGATACTTCTTCCTTAGAAGATTGATCTTCTTCTTTTACTTTTTTTCATCTTTTTGTTTATCTTTGTCGTCTTTTTTTATCTGCTTTATCGTCCTTTTTTTGTCGTCTTTTTTTAGGTTGTACTTTCACAGGATTGAAATAACCTTCAGCGATTGCTGATTGAGCACTAGAAGGAACAGGGAAGTCAGAAGCAGGGGTATTGGCAAGAGCATTTGCCATGAATTGGCCCCACATAATAGCAGGTGTGTTACCACCGGTGATGCCTCGTAATGTTTCCGAGCCATAGTCATCACCAATCCAAACGGCAGCTACTAAATCAGGCGTGTAACCAACGAACCAAGCATCCTTGGAATCATCTGTTGTACCAGTTTTACCTGCTGCAGGACGACCGATTGCGGCATTACCACCAGTACCGCCATTTATAACAGATTCTAGCATATTTGTAATGATTGCTGCATCTTTTTCGTCTACAACGCGTTTTTCTTGGATGGAGTTTTCCTCTACCACTTGACCGTTGCGATCAACAATTTTAAGGATTGCCGTAGGTTGAACTTTGATACCACCATTAGCGAGAACACCGTAAGCTTGTACCATTTCAAGAGGGGTAACACCATGTGTTAAACCACCAAGTGCTGTAGACAAGTTGTAATCTTGATCAGTTAGAGTAGAGATACCCATTTCTTTAGCAAGTTTAATAACCTTAGTCATACCCACTTCGTCAGCAATTTTTACTGCTGCTACGTTACGAGAATGTTGTAATGCGTAGCGGTATGTAATGCTACCTTCGTAGTCATTTTCATAGTTTTTAGGGCTCCAGCTACCGAAGCTAACAGGACTGTCTTCAACGATAGAGCCAGGAGTTTTACCAGACTGAATAGCCGCCAAGTAAACGAAAGGTTTCATAGTGGAACCTGGTTGACGTTCTGCTTGTGTAGCACGGTTGAAAGCGTCATCACCGCGACCGCCTACCATGGCTACGATGTAACCATTGTGAGGGTTCATTGCTACGATAGCACCTTGCGGTTGGTGCAAACCATTTTTATCAGTATAGAAGTCTGGTAAGTTTTGCATAGCTGCAACTGCAGCATTTTTGAGCATCCATATCGAGAGTTGTATAGATTTTTCAAACCATCTTTATAGATTGCATCATCGCCATATTTCTCAGAAACTTGAGCAATTACGTAATTGATGAAGTAAGACGCATTAGATTTTTCATGGGTTTGTTCTTGTTTAGCCACTAAGCCTAAATCTGCTTGGCGCGCTTCATCAGCTTGCTCTTGTGTAATGTAACCGTATTTTACCATTTGGCCTAACACGACTGCTTGACGTTTTTTACTAGCTTCCAAATCGTTGAATGGGGAGTAGTAGTTAGGACTTTGAGGTAAACCAGCGATGAGAGCTGCTTGAGCAAGTGTCAATTGACTGGCATCTTTACCGAAGTATACGTGAGATGCAGATTGTACACCATAAGCACCTTGACCAAAGTAAATTTGGTTCATGTACATTTCAAGGATTTCATCCTTTGTGTAATGCTGTTCAATTTTAAGTGCTAATAAGGCTTCAGAAATTTTACGTTTAAATGTTCTATCTTGTGATAGGAACGCATTACGAGCTAACTGTTGAGTGATTGTGGAACCACCTTCAGATACGCCGCTATGTACGATGTTTACCCATATAGCACGCAAGATACCAATTGGGTCGATACCATGATGTGTGTAGAAACGAGAGTCCTCTGTAGCTACAAAGGCGTTCTGTAAATCTTTTGGCACATCCTTCAATGGAATTGGTAATCGATTTTTCAGAGGAATGAACCGTCGTAATGAGATTGCCGTGCACGTCATAAATTTGAGACGATGCAGAAGGTCGTACATTAGATACATCTGGTAGATTAGATAACGTGGCACTTATGAATCCACAGCCACCACCGGTTACGATGAGTATAAAGAGAAGAGCACAAATCCAAAATAGACGCTTAGGACTCGTTTTCTTCGGTGTAGAACCATTGCCGTTTGACCGGCGATTGGATCTCGAATTTGAGTTACTACTCATAGAGTCACCTCTTTTTTCTTTTAGTAAATATAACGTAAATTCTATTACGCAGTTATAAATATTATATCATAAATGGCTTAAAACCAATACTATATATATAATTGTGAAAGTTTTTTAGATAATGGTATACTAGATAAATAGTATTTCTAGGAGGATTATCATGATTAGTGCTCAAGAACAAGTGCGCCAAATTAAACACGGCGTAGCAGATTTAATTAACGAACAAGATCTTGTAAAAAAATAGAGAAATCCATTAAGGAAAAATAAAACCGCTAGTTATAAAAGCTAGGTTTGGACCCAACGGCTCCAGATATTCATTTAGGTCATACAGTACCGCTTCGTAAGCTACGCTTATTCCAAGAATTCGGCCACCAAGTAGTGATCGTTATCGGTGGTTTTACAGCACGTATTGGTGATCCGACTGGTAAAAGTGTAACTCGTCCACCACTTACAAAAGAAGAAGTATTGAAGAATGCTGAAACGTATAAAACACAAATTTTCAAAGTGTTAGATCCTGAAAAAACAATCGTCCGCGACAATAGTGAATGGCTAGAATCTATGAACTTTGCTGATGTACTTCGCTTGGCAAGTTCTTACACTGTAGCACGTATGATGGAACGCGATGATTTTCAGTAAACGTTTCAAAGAAGGTCGTCCTATCGGCGTACATGAATTCATGTATCCATTGATGCAAGGTCATGATTCTGTAGCATTACAGGCTGATGTAGAATTTGGTGGTACGGACCAAACTTTCAACTTGTTAATGGGCCGTCATTTACAAGAATTAGAAGGTCAAGAACCACAAGTAGTTATTACAATGCCATTATTGGAAGGCCTTGATGGCGTTCAAAAAATGAGTAAGTCTTTAGGGAACTACATCGGTATCGATGAAGAGCCAAAAGAGATGTATGGTAAAGCAATGTCCATTCCTGATGAATTGATGATGCGCTACTTCATGCTCGTTACTGATATGCCAATCGAAGAGCAAGAGGACATGGAAAAACGTCTTAAAAGTGGTGAATTACATCCACGTGATGCTAAAATGCAATTAGCTCGTACCATCGTTCGTTTGTACCATGGCGAAGAGGCTGCTCTCGAAGCGGAAGAAGAATTCAAGCGCGTATTTCAACAACGCGCGTTGCCTACAGATATTCCTGAGTATGCTATGGATGCGCCAACTGAACCAATCTTTGTACCACAATTCTGTACAGATGCTGGTTTAACTGCCTCTAATGGTGAAGCACGTCGCTCTATTAAAGCAGGTGCTTTCAAAGTAAATGGCGAAAAATATACAGAAGAAAAACCTTACTCTTGAAGAGGGCATGATCGTTCAAGTAGGTAAACGTAAATTTGTAAAAAAATTAAATTTAACTAATAGAAAACTGTGATGGGGTGCAGAACCTCATCACAGTTTTTTTCTAGTCTATTTTTCTTTATAAGATTTTTTTCTCTATTGTATCTATTAATAGTAACTCCATAATTTACGTACAAGTTAATGTATAATGAATATAAAAGATAAATATAAAAATACATATTTGATACATAAAAACATTTATACAGATATTGTATACATTTTTACTATAAAGTAAGAGGACTATATATGGACAAGAAACTATCTAATTTCCTAGAAAAACGAGAACATACTGTTCTTACCGACATTGATGTTATAACTGCGGCAGTAGCTGTACCATTATTAGAAATCGATGGGGAAGATCACATAGTCTTTACTGTGCGCAGCAATAAGCTGCGCCGTCAGCCTGGTGAAATTAGCTTTCCTGGTGGCCACTGTGAACCTAATGATAAAAGCAGTGCCCATGCTGCCATGCGTGAATGCTCTGAAGAACTAGGTATAGATTTAGGCAGAATAGAATTACTTGGTAATTTAGACTGTTTAGTATCTGCCATTGGTGTCAAACTCTATGCTGTAGCGGTACGATTACATACAAGCGATTTAAAACCAAATCCTGATGAAGTGGGAGAAGTATTTACCGTACCTTTACAATATCTGCTAAATATGGAACCTACCGTAGGTCATCTAGATATAGCTACAAGACCATTGAAAGATTTTCCATTTCATCTATTAGAAGGCTACAATATCGATTGGAAAATCAGACAAAACTACTCAGTCTATTTCTATCCCTATGAACAATA
>BNJT01000347.1_pt1 | contig 109753 bp, 180 predicted proteins | sample 8540491 | NCBI WGS metagenome assembly BNJT01 (sample SAMD00202455, study PRJDB9452) | human saliva metagenome | host: Homo sapiens
CACGTTCACGCCGCGTTCCCTTCTTCGTTGGTTTCGTCTTTGCTGCGGGGACTCATCTGCTCCGGTCGAGGGCCCGGAGCGGACCTCGTCGGGGTCTGCACCCCACCCTGTCCGCTCGGCAGTCTACCTGCATGCACTGGGTCCCGGACACCTCGTGGTGTGAGGTCTCCGGGACCCGCTACGACCACTCGAGGCTCTAGGAGGAATCAGGGGTCGCGACCCCGATCTCGCGGCTCAGGCCGCTCAGGGCGTAGAAGCCCGCCATGGCGGCGAAAGAGTCGGCCTTGAGGGAGGCTCCGCCCACCAGGGCGCCATCGACGTCGGGCTGGGCCATGAGCCCCTTGATGTTGCCGGGCTTGGCCGAGCCGCCGTAGAGGACGCGGGTGGCGTCCGCGGTGGCGTCGCCGTAGTCGGCGCGCAGGGCCTCGCGGATCGCCCCGCACACCTCCTGGGCGTCCTCGGCGGTGGCGGTCTCGCCGGTGCCGATCGCCCAGATGGGCTCGTAGGCGATGACGATCTTGGCGACGTCCTCGCCGCTCCATCCCTCCAGGGCGGCGCGGATCTGGGCCAGGACGACTCGACGTGGGTGCCCGCCTTGCGGATCTCGAGGGCCCTCGCCGCAGCACAGGATGGGGGCTCTGCCGGCGTCGAGCACCTTTGCGGGCCTTGGCGCCCACGAGGGCGTCGGACTCGCCGTGGTACTCGCGGCGCTCGGAGTGTCATGACCACGTAGCTGCAGCCGAGCTTGGTGAGCATCTCGGTGGAGATCTCACCGGTGTAGGCGCCGTTGTCGTGGGTGGAAACGTCCTGGGCGCCGTACTTGATGCTCAGGAGTCGGCCTCGACGACGGTCTGCACGGTGCGGATGTCCGTGAACGGCGGAATCACGAGAACCTCGCACTTGGCGTAGTCGTGGTCGTGGTCCTTGAGCTCCATGGCCAGGCCCTGGACGAGGTGGTTGAGCCTCGAGGTGGTCGAGGTTCATCTTCCAGCTGCCTGCCGCGAGCGGGTGCGCGTTGCTCATCTACGTTGCCTTCCTTCAGTTTTCGAGCACTGCGATACCGGGCAGGGTCTTGCCCTCGAGGAGTTCGAGGGAGGCGCCACCACCGGTGGAGATGTGGGAGAACGTGGCCTCGTCGAAGCCGAGCGTGCGCACGGCCGCGGCGGAGTCGCCACCGCCGATGACGGAGAAGGCAGCGGACTCGGAGATCGCCTGGCCACGGCCTTGGTGCCCTCGGCGAGGCCGGGAACTCGAAGACGCCCATGGGGCCGTTCCACACCACCGTCTTGGAGGTGGCGATGGCGTCGGCGAAGAGCCTCCGTGTCTCGGGGCCGATGTCCAGGCCCATCTGGTCGGCGGGCAGCTCATTGGACGGCACGACGGTGGCCGGGGCGTCCGGGCGAAGGTGGGGGCAACGACGGTGTCGATGGGCAGAAGGAGCCCGACGCCATTGGCTGGCGGTCTCCAGGTAACCCTTGACGGTGTCGATCTGGTCCTTCTCCAGCAGGAGGTGCCCACCTCGCAGCCCTGAGCGGCCAGGAAGGTGTAGGCCATGCCGCCACCGATGAGGGAGACGGTCGGCCTACCAGCAGGTTGGAGATGACGCCGAGCTTGTCGGAGACCTTGGAGCCGCTCGAGCACGACGGTGTAGGGGCGTTCGGGGTCGTTGACGGCGCGTCCCAGGGACTCGATCTCCTTGAGGACCAGCAGGCCGGCGGCCGAGGGCAGAAAGCTTGGCGACGTCGTAGACGGAGGCCTGCTTGCGGTGCACCACGCCGAAACCGTCGGAGACGAAGACGTCGGCTGTGGCGGCGAGCTCGGCGGCGAAGGCCTCGCGCTCCGCGTCGTCCTTGGATGTCTCGGCGGCGTTGAAGCGCACGTTCTCCAGCAGGACGATCTCGCCGTCGCCGACGGCGGCGACAGCGGCCTTGGCGGATTCGCTGACGTGTAGTCCTCGGCGAGGGTCACCTTGGCGCGGTGACCTCGGCGCAGGCGCTTGGCGACGGGCGCCAGGGAGATAGTCGGGGCTGACCTGCCCTTGGGACGACCCAGGTGGGCGGTGATGATCACCTTGGCGCCAGCATCGAGCAGGGTGCGCAGCGTGGGCAGAGTGCCTGGATGCGGCCGTCGTCCGTGATGTTCTTGTCGGCGTCCAGCGGCACGTTGAAGTCGGAGCGAACCAGGACCTCGCTTGCCCTTGAGGTTGCCCAGGGAGTCGATGGTCTCATAAAGCCTCCCATCGGTTGTGGGGTGATGGTGTGGATCTGATGGACGGCGCCCGCGCACGCAGAGCGTGGCGCGGGCGCCGTCTCCAGAGAGTCATGCTCTCGGTCTGGTCTCAGGCGAGCTTGGAGCCGACCAGGGCGGTCAGGCGGACCAGGGCGTTGGAGTAGCCCCACCGTTGTCGTACCAGGAGAGGACCTGACGAGGCTGCCGATGACCTTGGTCTCGGTGGCGTCGAAGATCGAGGTGTGCGGGCGTTGCCCACGATGTCGGTGGAGACGATCGGGTCCTCGGTGTACTCGAGAACGCCCTTGAGCTCACCTCGGCGGCGGCCTTGACGGCGGCCTTGACGGCGTCGACGGAGACCTCCTTCTCGGCGATGAAGGTCAGGTCGGTCAGCGAGCCGGTCGGGTGGGGACGCGCACGGCGAGGCCGTCGAACTTGCCCTGAGGGCGGGCAGGACGAGGGGCAACAGCCTGGGCGGCACCGGTCTTGGTCGGGATCATGTTCAGCGCAGCGGCGCGGAGCACGGCGCAGGTCGCTGTGCGGAGCGTCGAGGACGCGCTGGTCACCCGTGTGGAGTGGATGGTGGTCATGATGCCGCGCTCGATGCCGAAAGTTCTCGTGGAGGACCTTGGCCAGGGGGCGAGGCAGTTGGTGGCATACGAGGCGTTGGACACGATGTTCATCGTGGCGTTGTCGTAGTCGCCCTCGTTGACACCCATGACGAAGGTGCCGTCGACGTTCTTGGCAGGGAGCGGAGATGACGACCTTCTTAGCGCCACCGTCGAGGTGGGCCTTGGCCTTCTCGCCGTCGGTGAAGAAGCCGGTGGACTCCAACGACCTCAACACCCAGGTCGCCCCAGGGAAGGTCGGCGGGGTTGCGCTGAGCGAGCACCTTGATGTGCTTGCCGTTGACGGTGATGCCATCCTCGTCGTAGGAGACCTCACCGTCGAACCGACCGAGGATTGAGTCGTACTTGAGCAGGTGGGCCAGGGTCTTGTTGTCCGTCAGGTCGTTGACGGCGACAACCTCGATGTCGGCGCCCCTGCTCGAGGGCGGCGCGGAAGAAGTTGCGGCCGATCCGGCCGAAGCCGTTAATACCAACGCGGGTGGTCACTTTGTGTCCTCCTAGTGCGCCGGTATTCGGCGCACGGTTGCTGAGCTCTCTCACACACAGCGTGTGCCCCGGAACGTCTCTGCCCAGATCCGATGTTGTCTCGGGTTGCCCTCGGTCGACCTCGTCACTGCTGTGTCAGCTCCGGCACGACCGAGTTTAGCGACACTGGGCAGCCGCTGGGAGCCGCCGACCACGCCACGGGCGAACACGATGGCAATGGGAGCCGGTCTCCTCGAGGTCTATGACCATCGTTCGCCCCCTGAGCCAGGACCGAGGTCCCAGCAGGATTCAGGGCTCGAGCATCTCCTGGGTGAGAACCGACTCGGTGTCGGGGATCCCCAGCTCGTGGGCCTGCTTGTCCGCCATGGCCAGGAGCCGGCGGATGCGTCCGGCGACGGCGTCCTTGGTCAGCTGGGGATCGAGAGCTGACCGAGCTCCTCCAGGAGGCCTGCTTGTGGGCGATACGCAGGCGGCCCGCCTGAAACAGGTGGGCGGGAACGTCATCTCCCAGGATCTCGAAGGCGCGCTCGACCCGGGCGCCGGAGGCCACGGCGGCTCGGGCCGAGCGACGCAGGTTCGCGTCGTCGAAGCTTGGCCAGGCGGTTGGCCGTGCCCGCGACTCGCGTCGGAGCGGCGCTCGGCCCAGACCTTGAAGGCCCTCGGGCGCCCCATCCGCTCCAGGAGGACGCCGATGGCCCTCGCCGTCGCGCACGACGACGCGGTCGGCACCGCGCACCTCACGGGCCTTGGGCGGAGATGTCGAAGCGCCGCGCGGCTCCCACTCAGGGCCAGCGCTGGCCTCGGAGCCGGGGCAGGTGACCTCCAGGGAGGAGTGACCGACCCGGCCTGTCAGGGAACCGCGGGCGAGGGAAGGCCCCCGCCAAGCAGCTGCGGCAGCGTTCCGCCCGCCCTGGACGACGGCGACCGGCATGCTGCGCACCGGTCGGCCACGGTCGTCGACCAGGCCGGAGAGTCGGCGAGGTCCTTGCCCCGCTGAGTCACGCGCAGCACGTAGCGCGATCCCCGGTGCAGAGAGCCGCCCTGGACCACCATGACCTCGGGTTCCATCCCGTAGAGCTCCTTGAGGTGCTGGTGCAGTCGGCGCACGGCTCCTCCGTGATCGAGCTCGGCCTCCACCACAATGCGCCCGGAGACGATGTGCAGCCCTCCGGCGAAGCGCAGCATCGCGGGAGATCTCCCGCCCGTCGTTGGGCGGCGTTCTCGGTGGCGACGAGCGCGAGCTCATCCTTGACGGTGACCGTCAGCGACAGTGGTCGGGCTCCTCGTGATCTGGGGTCGTGGTCGGTGCGGATGGGAAACGGACAGAGCCGTCGATACTGCGGACCCTCATTCAGGTGTCGTCGGTGTGTCGCTGGAAAGGACACGGACCGGGCGACCACCCGAGCAGGTGAGACCGAACAGCAATGTGGTGCAGCGCCCAGGAGGCGCATCTAGGAAAATTCTTAGCAGTGGCACCCTGCGGCCCGGGCTGAGCGAGGGCCGCGGAGAATTATGAACGATGACGAGCGGCAGATTCCTCGGTGAGTCCATTGTCACGATTCGTTGTGGTCCTTATCGACTGGTCGGCGCAGTACCCGGCCGCACGGCTGACTCGCGTCATGTCCGCGTGTTGTCCTCGACGTCCCCAGAGCCCCTTCAGGCGTCTCTGAAGGCGGCCGCCAGTCGCAGCGGGTCGTGGTGGCACAGGGGTCTCGCCCGTGCGTACTTGCCGCAGAACGACGGTGGCCCCCATCGCCGAGGCCACCGATTCGAGATCGGCGACGTCCCTCGACGGTCGAGGGATCGGCCAGTACCACGTCCAGACGCAGATCGGGCGCGTACTGGCTCAGGACCCGCAAGTGGTCGGCACTGGTCATGCCATCGGTCTCGCCCAGCTGGGCTGAGAGGTTGAGGACCACGACCTTTGCGGGCGGAGGTGCGTACCAGCGCCCGATGCATGGAGGGAGAATGAGATGCGGAAGCACGGAGGTGTACCACGAGCCCGGCCCCAGTACCACCCAGTCCGCCCTCGTCGATGGCGCGAAGCGCTCCAGGATGGGCAGTCGGCGTCCCTCGGGAACGATCCCCACGTTCTCCAGGCGTCCGCGGGCCGAGGCCACCGCCACCTGTCCGCTGACTCTGCTGGCTGGTCGTCCCCGAGACGATATCCGCCTCTGATGACCAGAGGCGAGGAGGACATGGGCACAACCCGCCCGTGAATCGTCAGCAGGCGTCCCACGCAGTCGAGGCCCGCGACGTCGTCCCCGAGCAGCTCGCCACAGGGCCAGGATGAGAAGGTTACCCAGAGCGTGGTTGTCGAGCTCGCCCTGCCCCTCGAAACGGTGCTGGAGCACATCGCGCCAGGTCAGGCCCCCACTCGGAGTCATCGCACAAGGATGCCAGCGCCATCCGGAGGTCCCCCGGTGGCAGGGCAGTCGAACTCCCGGCGCAGACGCCCCGAGGAGCCTCCGTCGTCGGCGACGGTCACGACGGCGGTGAGCCGGTGGCTGATGTGTTTCAGAGCCCGGAGCGTGGCTGACAGACCGTGGCCTCCTCCCAGGGCGACGACGGCGGGCCCCTCCTCACCGCGAGACGGGGCCAGCCCGCCACGTCGATGGTCGTTCCCACTGTCTACTCCCGTCCAAGGTCGCGGTGCTGGACGAGACAACTTCAAAGCCCGCTCTGCGCAGCCTGCCCCTGAGCCTCTCCCGCCGAGGCCACGGAGCGGTGCTTGCCTCCGGTGCAGCCCACTGCCAGGGTAACGTGAGGCTTGAGCTCGTCAACATACTGCGGCGCAGGGATGAGCAGGTCCGCGTATCCGTCGACGAAGGCGGCCGCGCCCTTCTGGGCGAAAACGTAGTCGGCCACCGGCGCATCACGGCCGGTGAGGTGGCGCAGCTCTGAGACCCAGTAGGGATTGGGATGAATCGCACGTCCAGGGACGTGGTCCGCGTCCAGCGGGATGCCGTGCCAGATCCGAAGGACATGACATTGATGCGCAGCGCCAGATCCGACTCGTGGGCCACGAGCTCGCGCACCCGGCGGGCCAGGTCGTGGACGGAGTAGTTGGAGGTGTCGATGACGATGTCGGCGACACCCGCAAGCCCCGAGGAGAGTGCGCTCGTGCTCGATACCGTCGAGGACGGAACCGTTGCCCTGCAGGGGTGGGGCCGCCGGGAGACTCGAAGCGCCGAACCAGGACGGCGTCGGAGGCGTCTAGAAGATGAGTCGCACGTCGGTGCCGTTATCTCGGATCTTGCGCAGGTAGTCCATGAAGTGGGAGAAGAACTCGCGGCTGCGCACGTCGACCACCGCGGCCAGCCGGTGAACACCTGCGCCGACCGTCGTCATCATGCCGGACAGCGAGGGGCAGGGAGCTGGGGCGGCAGATTGTCCACCACGTACCAGTCGAGGTCCTCCAGGGCGTTGGCGGCGCGCGAGCGCCCGGCTCCGGACATTCCCGTGACAATAATCATCTCGGGCCGCTCTGGCGGGCGGAACCGGAGGGGTCGCCTCATCGAGGGCCGGAACTCGATGGGAACCGTGTCCTGGAGCCGCTTGCGCTTGCCGGAGGAGGGCTGGGGGCGGCGCTCGTCATGCATGGCTCAAGCATCGCACGTCCAGGTGGGTCCGCCCGCCGCCGACGCCGGATTACCGGTAGCGCTTTTCTACCGTTGTCCGTACTCATTCATCGCCGGTTCACGGCGCCCAGAGGCCAGGAGGCCCCATGAGCTCCTCCCCAGTAGGGTTCCAGCAGGTACCCGTGCCCTGGTCCCGACGTTCCGGTCCTGGGCACGCCCTGGACTAGCAGTGCGACGAAGGGTGGCGCTGCTGGGAGCCAGTGAGATCGGCAGGGAGGTGGCGATCGCACTGAGCCGCCTGGGCGTCGAGGTCACGGCCATCGACCGCTACGACGGGGCTCCGGCCCAGCAGGTGGCGCACAACGCGCTGACGGTAGACATGAGCGATCCCGAAGCGCTGACCGCAGCCATCCGCTCCAGCGGCGCAGCCATCGTAGTCCCCGAGATCGAGGCGCTGGCCACTGATGCGCTCGTTGCCCTGGAGCAGGCCGGTGAGGTACGGGTGGTGCCCACAGCCCGTGCAGCGCAGCTGACGATGAACCGTGAGGGAATCCGCCGTCTGGCGGCCGAGGAGCTGGGTCTGCTGACCAGCCCCTATGCCTTCGCCTCAGCCCGGAGGAACTGGCTGCGGGCGCCCAGAAGGTGGGCTTTCCGTGCGTGGTCAAGCCCGTCATGTCGTCGTCCGGCCACGGCCAATCGGTGGTAGCGCGGTCCGGAGGATCTGGAGGCGGCATGGCGATATGCGGCCGCCGACGGGCGTGTGGACCGAGGCCGGGTCATCGTCGAGGGATTCGTCCGTTTCGAGGCTGAGATCACCCTGCTCACGGTGCGGTGGCGCCACCCGCGTACCGGGGAGACGGTGACGAGCTTCTGCGAGCCGATCGGACACCGTCAGGTCGACGGCGACTACGTGGAGTCATGGCAGCCGCAGTTCCTGAATCCGGGGGCCCTGGAGCAGGCCCAGCAGGTGGCCCGATCCGTCACCACCGCACTGGGCGGCTGGGGTCTGTTCGGCATCGAGTTGTTCATCTGCGGGGAGGAGGTCCTCTTCTCCGAAGTCTCCCCACGCCCCCACGACACCGGCCTGGTGACGCTGGCGAGCCAGCGCCTGAGCGAGTTCGAGCTGCACGCCCGCGCCCTGCTGGGCCTGCCGGTGGATACCCTCGCTACGCTCCCCGGCGCGTCGGTGACCATCAAGGCGATCGGCGAGTCCGCGCCCGGTGAGGGCGTGAGCTTTGCGGGCATTGACGAAGCGCTCTGCACGACGGTGTGGACCTGCGGCTGTTCGGCAGGCCCGAGGCCCACCCGGGCGGCGCCTGGCGTCGTCGTGGCCTGCGCCGACGACGTCCTGGTCGCCAGCGACCGGGCGCGGGCAGCGGCCCGGGCGATCCGTCCCAGTGCCTGAGTCGGACCGCCCGGGGCACCGGAGCACCAGACGTCATTCCTGCGCCGGAGGCACGAGCGAGGTCCCGTTGGAGGCGATGACGTCGCGGTACCAGTCGAAGGACTTCTTGCGGTAGCGGGCCTGACTGCCGTTTCCGTCGTCGTCGCGGTCCACGTAGATGAAGCCGTAGCGCTTGGACATCTGGGCGGTCGAGGCCGAGACCAGGTCGATACATCCCCAGGAGGTGTAGCCCAGGACCTGGACTCCGTCGGTGATGGCCTCGGCGACCTGGACCAGGTGGTCGTTCATGCTAGGCGATGCGGTAGTCGTCCTCGACCGTGGGGCCGTTGGGGCCGTCGACAAGGATGTCCTTGGCCCCAGACCGTTCTCGACGATGAACAGGGGCTTGCCCCAGCGGTCCCAGTAGTCGTTGAGGATGAGTGCGCAGGCCCGCCGGGTCGATCTGCCATCCCCACTCGGAGGCCCTCAAAGGGTGGGGTTGGGGACGCCGCCCATGAGATTGCCCCTGGCCGGCCTCGGCCGACTGGGTGACAGTCTCGCACACGGACATGTAGTAGGAAAAGGAGACGAAGTCGACGGTGTGCTCACGCAGCAGCACGCGGTCCTCCTCGGTGACCTCCAACTCGATGCCCTTGTCCCGCAGGGTGCGCAGCAGGTAGCCGGGGTACTCGCCGCGCACGTGGAGATCCCCGAAGGCGTAGTTGGCGCGCTCGGCCTGCTTGGCCGCCCAGACGTCACGGGGATCGGGGTGAGCGGGTAGGCGGGCACGGCCAGGATCATGCAGCCGACCTGGATGTCGGGGTTGATCTCGTGGGCGATCCTGGTTGCGACTGCGGAGGCGACGAGCTCGTGGTGGATGGCCTGATAGAGGTCCCGCTCGTTGAGCCTCCTCCTTGGGGGTGGCGATGCCGCCGGACAGGAAGGGCTCGTGGAGAACCGAGTTGATTTCGTTGAAGGTCAGCCAATACTTGACCCGTTTGCCGTAGCGCTCGAACAGGGTGCGGGCGTAGCGCTCGAAGAAGCCGATGAGGCGGCGGTCGGTCCAGCCGTCGTAGGTGCGCGCCAGGTGCAGCGGGGTCTCATAGTGGCTGATGGTGACCAGCGGCTCGATCCCGTGCTTCTCGAGCTCGTCGAGAACCCGGTCGTAGAAGGCCAGGCCCTCCTCGTTGGGCTCGGTCTCGTCGCTGAGTGGGAAGATACGGCTCCAGGCGATGGAGAAGCGGAAGACCTTGAATCCCATTTCCGCGAACAGGGCGATGTCCTCGGCGTAGCGGTGGTAGAAAGTCGATCGCCTCGAGCTTGAGGTTGTCCGGGGTGGGGACGTCGGTGGGCGGGGCCATGATGCCCCGCGGCATGACGTCTTGGACAGACAGGCCCCTTGCCATCCTCGGCGTAGGCCCCCTCGATCTGGTTGGCGGCAGTGGCACCTCCCACAGGAAGCCCTCGGGGAAGCGCAGAATGCTGTGGGATGTGGTTGTTGCAGCTCATGTTCTCTCCTGTGTTTTCTCTACTTGGTCATATGATGCGGGCTCTGGAGTCAGTGATCGGCAGCGAGCGTCGGCGAGCGTCGGTGATCGATCTCGACCACGGTGGCATCCGTGGTGACATCGCCGTCAACGATCGGCACGACGGCGCCCAGTGAAGCGGGGTATTGGTGACGACAAGGATGGTGGTGGGGTCGTAGCCGGCGTCGCGAACGGTCTTGAGATCCACGTCTACCAGGGGCTCGCCGCGTGCGACCCGCCGACCCGCACTCACCTTTGGGGTGAATCCCTCGCCCTTGAGATTGACGGTGTCCAGGCCGACGTGGATGAGGATCTCGACGCCGTCGTCGGTCTTGATGCCATAAGCGTGGCCGGAGTCCATGGCGGTGACGATGGTGCCCGATGCCGGGGCCACGACGTGGCCGTCGGCGGGGACGACGCCGACGCCGCTGCCGAGGGCCCTGGAGGAGAAGACCGGATCGGGAGATGTTCTCCAGCGGCATGGCGGTTCCGTTCACCGGTGAGGTGAGTGCGGTGGTGGGATCGATGTCGATGTCCTCAGACGCGCCGACGGAGCCCGTCTCCTCCTCAGCGGCCTCCCTGAACCCGAGGATGAGGGTGAGGGCCAGGGAGACCACGACGGCGACTCCCATTCCGATGACGACCAGTGCGAGGTTCCCGTGATTGATCAGAGCGGGAATGCCGATGAGGGAGGGAAGACGAAGGATGTCGTGGCGCCGCTTCCCGGCGGCGACGATGACGCCGCCCACGGCACCGCCGATGCAGCCGTAGATGAAGGGCCGTTTAAGAGGCAGGTTGACGCCGTAGATACCGGGCTCGGTGATGCCTGCAAGGAACCCTGAGAGCGCAGCCGGTCCGGCCAGCTCCGCATCTTCTTGCTGCGCGTGCGGATCATGACGCCCGAAGGTCGCGGCGGCCTGGGCCAACACGGCGGGAAGATCGGTCCCGCCATGAGGGAGAAACCGGGTCGCTGTACTGGGCGACCGCGACCGGTACCAGTCCCCAGTGCACACCGAACATGACGAAGACCTGCCAGCAGGCGCCCATGACGGCTCCCGCCACCCAGGGCACATGCTCGAAACAGCATGTTCATGCAGCGAGGCAATGGCGTTCGACGCCGTGGTCGTCACCGGGACCGACCGTAATGAGGGGTCAGGGGGACCATGACGAGCAGCACGAGCAGCGGCACTGAGAAATTGCGGATGGCCGAGGGCAGGAGCTTGGACAGCCAGCGCTGGAGATGGGACTGGAAACCACGGCCACGATGATCGGGACGAGAGAGGACGTGTAGGATGCCATGACCACCGGAATACCGAAGAAGTCAGCGGGCTACCGGCGTCGTTGAGCGCGACGATCTCGGGATACACCAGTGCCCCGGCCAGGGCGACGGCAGTCATCCCATTGGCCTTTGAAGTAGCGCGCCGAGGTGATGGCCAGCAGAACCGGCAGGAAGTACAGGGCCGAGTCACCTGCGGCGTTGAGGATCGTGTGGGTGGTGGATCCTCCTCCAGCCACCCAGCGTGGTTGTCAGGGTGAGGAAGGCCTTGATCAGGCCCGATCCCGCGAGCGTCCACACCACGGGGTTGATGAGGGCTGAGACCATCTTGATGAATCGGTCGAACAGGTTGCCGCCGCCGTCCGCTCGGGCGCATTGTCGCCGCCGGTCAGGTCGGTGAGCCTGATGAGTTCCTCGTAGAGCAGCGGGGACGTCGTTGCCGATGACCACCTGGTACTGGCCGCCGGCCCGCACCACGAGTGACGACGCCATCGAGTGCTGTCACAGCCTCGTTGGAGGCCTTGGACTCGTCCTTGAGGACGAATCGCATGCGGGTTGCGCAGTGGGTCATGGAGGCGATGTTCTCCTCGCCTCCGATATCATTCAGCAGCTGCGGCGCCAGCGCCGCATAGTCGACTTTCGCCATTGATGTCCCTCCTGAGCGGGCGACCGACTTCTGGGAACAAAAAGACCCGAGACAGTGACAGCGCATGAACGCTGACATGCCCTCAGAGTCTGCCCCGGTCGGGTCACTAATCCCTGCGAATTCCTTCACCGGAATTCGTTACGAAACATGATATAAACCATCGGGACTATCGAACAAGCCAGCCCTTCTATGTTACGCGTCACCTGCGATCTGACTTGCAGGGAGGCCGAGGCGAGCCGGGCCACGTGCAGAGCGAGGTAGGCGGTCCTCGTCCTCGGTGACGGCGGCGCCCAGCCGGATCTCCAGCAGGTCGCGGATGCGCAACGCCACCCGATAGGCATCCGGATCCGAGGTGCGCAGCGCCTGGGCCACCAGGGAGGCAGTGCCGTCCTCGATCTGCACCGTAGTGCGTGCGCGCACCAGGAAGTAGCGCAGGTGGACCGCGAAGCGGGCAGCGTTGACGGAGTCCGCTCGAAGGCGCTTCGCCAAAGGCTTCTCCAGCAGCCGCATGACCTGACGATGAGTCTCGACTGCTCGCTGGCGGCCCTGGCAGAGGGGGCCCCGATGGCCGCGGTGAAGAGATGAAGGGTCAGAGCGAGGGCTTCGCCATCCGGCAGCTGGATGTCCTGCGCCGCGTTGATCTCCTCGACCATGGCCTCGGCCAGCCGCAGCTCCTCGGGATGCAGGTGGGCGACCTCGGCACGCAGAGGGTAGTCCATGGTCAGCGCCTTGGCGGACGCGCGCCATGGCCTGGTTGATGTGGTCTGACGACGGCGATCGATGGGTCGAGGAGGAACATCTGTTCCCAGATCGCGCGCCGCCTTGCGGAAAGACGCGTTCGGCGAGCGCCAGGCGCTCCAGCGGGATTCCCGGCGATGACCTCCGCCACCGACTGGGCGTTGTCGGCCGGGATGTAGCGGGACGGGAGATGAGAGAGGCGTCGACGTCCTGGCCGCGCTTTGCGCTGGAAAGCCGAGGCTGCGTCCGGTCAGGATCGCCTCACGCCCGATCTCGTCGCGCGCCAGCACGACGCTGTTGTTGAGCACCCGCAGTATCTCCACGAGCCGATTGTGCCATGCGAGCCACTCGCCCCTCGGATGGCGAGGGCGAGCGACCACTGGCACGAGATGGGAGAATCGCCCGGGGCAGTCCCCGGGTGCCGGTGAGACCGACTCGTTCCTGCTCAGTCCTGAAGGCCCACCACGACGGAGGAGGCCTTGACGACGGCGACCGCCTTCACGCCCTCGGCCAGCTCGAGCTCCTCGATGGCCGCGTTGGTGATGGAGGAGGTGATGATGACGCCGGGAGCAATCTCGATCTTGACGACGCCGTTGACGGCGCCCTTCTCAATGGAGACGACGGTGCCGGGCAGCTGGTTGCGTGCAGAAATCCTCATGTAGGGTTTCCTTTCGGGTTGATGACTGACTCAGTCCCAGCATGCTGTGAAATCCACTACTGTTATTATTTGGACTGTTGAGGTGGGCCAAGATGCTACCCGCCAGAGCCGGCCCGATGCCCTTGACGCGGGATGATGTCGTCCACATCGGCTCTGCCGGATGCGTTTGACGGAGCCGAATTGTCGCAGGAGAGCCGCCTGACGGGCTGGTCCCCAGACCGGGGATCCCGTCCAGGATCGAGCGGGTCATCCGGCCGAGCGCTTCTTGCGGTGGTGGGTGATGGCGAAGCGATGGGATCTCGTCGCGCAGGGTGCTGGAGCAGGTAGAGGGCTGGGAGGTACGCGGCAGGACGACGGGAACCCTCCCCGGTACCCAGACCTCTCGAGGCGCTTGGCCAGTCCGATGAGCGGGAACATCGATGCCGAGCTCGTCGAGGACGGCACGGGCGGCGTTGACCTGCGGCAGGCCGCCGTCGACGACGACGAGTCCGGGAGCGTAGGAGAAAGCGCCGGGCCCGCCTGGTCTCGGGGTCGATGGGCCCGGAGGCGACGACGACTCCCTCGGCGTCCTCGACCTCCTCTGCCGCACGAGCAGCGGCCCTCGCCCTGCCCCTGTTCAGCGATGAGCCGTTTGAACCGCCGAGTGAGGACCTCGTGCATGGCTGCGGTGTCGTCGGTCGCGCCGCTGCCGTCCTGGCCGCGCACGGTGAAGCGGCGGTAGTCGGACTTGCGCGGCGCACCGTCCTCGAAAGACGACCATGGAGCCGACCTGGTAGGTGCCCTGGGTGTGGGAGATGTCGTAGCACCTCGACGCGCAAGGGCGCCTCGGGCAGATCGAGGGCCTCCCGGCGAGCCTCGTCGAGGGCGAGAGTGCGCTGTGTCAGGTCGCCGGCACGGCGGGTCTTGTGCAGGCGCAGGGCCTCCTCGGCGTTCTTGCGCACCGTGTCCATGAGGGCGGCCTTGTCGCCCGCGCTGGGGGAACGCGCAGATCGACCTTCCCGCCCCGCAGCCCGGCCAGCCAGGCGCGCACGGTGGCGGCGTTGCTGGGCATCTCGGGCACGAGGATCTCCCGGGGCACCCGCGGTGGTGGCTGTGTGGGCGACGTCGTCGACACTGGTGGCCGCTGACTCACCGTTGCGTCTGGAAGAGGCGCCGCTGGAGCCACTCGGTCCGCTGCGGGGCTGGGGGCTGGAGGGGCGCGATCCCCACCCCGGCGGAGGTGGTGGTGCCCGAGGAGGCGGGGCTCCACCCTGGTGGACGGCCCCGTCGTCGGCCGGATCGAGGAGGGAGGCGTAGACCTGCTCGAGAAGACGCTCGATGAGCTCGGCGTCCCCTGCGTCGTCAATGAGGTCCACGACCCAACCGCGTTGACCGCGCACCCGACCACCACGCACGTGGAAAGACCTGGACGGCAGCCTCGAGCTCGTCGCGGACCAGGCCGAAGACGTCGGCATCGGTGGCGTCGGGCAGGACGACGGCGTTGCCCTCGATGACCTTGCAGCAGCGCGGCGGCGTCGTCGCGCAGGCGTGCGGGCCTTCTCGAAGTCGAGGGCGGCGGCGGCCGCCTTCATCTCCGCCTCGACCTGACGCAGGTAGGGACCAGTGCGCCCGGCCATGAAGGCGCAGAAGTCCTCGGCGAGTGCCCGATGATCCTCCGGGACCGATACGGCCCACGCAAGGCCGAGCACTTGTCGATGTAGCCCAGCAAGCAGGGGCGTCCCTGAGGCCTGGGCGCGGCGGAAGACTCCGGTCGAGCAGGAACGCACCGGGAAGACGCGCAGCAGCTGGTCGACGGTCTCGCGGATGGACCAGGCCTGGACGAAGGGCCCGAAGTAGCGGGTGCCGGGCTTGCGGGCCCCTGCGGGACCACCTGGACCTGGGGGTAGGTCTCCCCATCGTCACCGCCAGGTAGGGGATAGGACTTGTCGTCCTTGATGCATGACGTTGAAACGGGGGTTGAACTCCTTGATCCAGGAGTACTCCAGGGCCAGGGACTCCACCTCGGTGGACACAACGGTCCACCCACGGCGCAGGCGGTGGTCACCATCTCTGGGTGCGCGGGCAGGGCAGCGAGGTCCTGGAAGTAGCTGGACAGGCGCTGGCGCAGGTTCTTGGCCTTGCCGACGTAGACGACACGCGCCTGACCGTCCAGGAACCGGTAGACGCCCGGGGACGTGGGGATCTCGCCCGGGGCGGGACGGTACGTCGAGGGGTCGGCCATGCCCGCTAGGGTAGACGCCGACCGTCCTGGCCCGACACGCCCCGGGGTCGTGCCGATCGGGCGGACGGGATGATCGGGGACGGGCCACGTGGAGGATGGCGGCGGTGCCATCAGCACCTGTCGGCCGCTCAGTGCGAGCGGGTGTTGGCTCGACGTCGAGGCCTGGGCTATCTGGAAGCGAACCGGCTGTGCCTCTTCCATCTTCGGGACCCGCCAGGTCTGATCCGCGCCACGCCACCGGCAAGGGCGCTGACGCCAGCAGCTGGAGTCGACGATGCCTTCCGGCATGGTCTCACTGACGAGCTGGTACGCGTGACGTCAAGATCGCTTCCTATTGACTGCCTGAGGCGATCGGCGGCGGCCCGCAGTTCCGGACCTGGTCGTCGGCTCCTGGGGCAGCGGCCACGAGCCGGGGACGGAGCTGCGCGGCGTGTCAAAGGCACGCCGTTGATGTTGCTGGCCCACGCGCTGCCGGGATGGTTGCCTGGACGCGGTCGACATCGGATGCTGACACTGCGGTACCGGGGTGGCGTGATGGGCAACGGGTCCAGAGGAGGTCAAGGATGCGGCGGATCTTGTCACCGACGACGTCGAGGGCCGACGGCCTGGCCAAGGCGTTCAGGCGCCTGGGGCTGAACGGGTAGGGGTTACTCAACACTGAAGGCCCGAACCGGTGAGCTCGGGCCTCCAACGTTGTGTGGTGGGCGATACTGGGATCGAACCAGTGACCTCTTCCGTGTCAGGGAAGCGCGCTCCCGCTGCGCCAATCGCCCGAGGTGGGTACCGGATTCGAACCGGTGTAAACGGCTTTGCAGGCCGGTGCCCTAGCCTCTCGGCCAACCCACCATGAGAATGCTGGGGCTCGGCGCCCCGGCTCCTCGGAGCGGATGACGGACTCGAACCCGCGACCTCACCTTGGCAAGGTGATGCTCTACCAACTGAGCCTACATCCGCGCGATCCCTCACGGTTCGACCGAACCGCTCGGTGCTGGAAAACCATAGCATCACGATCGCACCGACAGGCAAACAGCATCGCGGTGATTCACCCTCACCGGGCAGCCGTTTGCTCCGGAGGCGCCGGCCTGGCTATGGTTGAGCGCCGCACCGGGCGATTGGCTCAGGGGTTAGAGCGCCTCGTTCACACCGAGGAGGTCACTGGTTCGATTCCGTATCGCCCACCGCAGCATCCTGACATCAGTTGACAGTACCCGCCCCAAGGGCGGGTATTTTCACATCGCCCCACTCTGCAAGCAGACGAGCAGAGTCGAGCTCAGAATCAGCCTCCCACTATGGATGCCGTCACAGTCTCACTTGACTCGTCACGATTCGATGCGCCGATGTGTCTGATGGGTATGAGTCCAACGCATCGCACCACCATCGTCATCATCGGGGCCGGGTACGCCGGGATCATGGCAGCCAACCGGATTGCTTCTCACCCAATGGTCACCGCCCTCACACGTGTTCGCCTCATCAGTGCCCTCGGCGCACCTTGTCGAGCGTATTCGTCTGCATGAGGCTCTTCGTACTGAAGAAGACCCGGTACGGTCCCTTGTCCCGAGCTGCTCAACCCAACCATCGACCTTGTCATCGGCCGCGCGACGAGCATCGATCGCAAACGGGGTGTCGTCCATCTTTCCGACGGCGACCCCATTCCCTTCGACCAGGTCGTCTTGGCGACCGGCAGCACCAGCCGGGCACCTGCTGGAGCCCTGCCGATCTCCGGGATCGCCGATCTGCAGCCGCTTCGAGATGAACTTGTCGGCTCTTCACACACGCGCATTCGCGTCGTCGGAGGTGGTCTCACCGGGATCGAAACCGCCGCGGAACTTGCTGAACAACGATTCGATGTTGAGATCGTCGACTCCGGCACCGTCGGCTCCCACCTCGGTGCGCGAGCCCGCAAGCATGCCTCTCGCCAACTGCGTCGGCTGGGCTGCACGGTGACCGACAACCAGATGTGCCAGCCCGAGCCCGGCATGGTCACCATATGGACCGCAGGTTTTGCACCGGTCACTGTTCCGTGCGATCCACCAGTGTCGACCTCTTCCGACGGGCGCATCGTGGTCAACAGGTTCCTACGATCCCCCACCGATCCCAGGATTACCGCGATCGGCGATTGCGCTGCGCCCCGGCCCCGCACCTGCGCCCCAGCTGCGCCTCAGCCCTCGTCTCTGGGAGCCGTAGCCGCTGACATTCTCATCTCGGACGTACTGAAGACCCCACCGCCGTCCAACACGGGGGTCGGTTATGTCATGCGCTGCGTCTCGCTGGGACGCAACCGCGGCCTCGTCGAGCACGTAAGTCCGGACGACGTTCCCAACGGTCCTGTCCTGACGGGGAGAACGGCCCGGCGAGTCAAGGACTGGGTCATGGACCGCACTACTCAGTGGTTGATCGAAGAGGCTCAGCGCTCCGGCTCGTACCGCATCGTGAGAGGCCCAGCTCAATGACTGCTTCCGACCAACCCTGCAGATATGGACAACAGGTCCGGTCAGGATTTCGAGGAACATCGCGCCGTACTGTTTACCCTCGCCTACAGCATGCTTCGGTAGCGCGGCGGAGGCCGAGGACATCGTGCAGGAGACATGGCTGCGCCGCCAACGCGTCAGGGAACCGGTCCAGCAGGAGCGCGCGCTGCTGTGCCGTATCGCCACACGCCTGGCACTCAACGCACTGCGCTCCGAGGCCAACCGGAAGGAGTCCCTACCTAGGGACCGTGGCTTCCCGAGCCGGTCGCCACCGAGGCAGATCTGGCCGACGACCTGATCCTGGCGGAGACGGTCTCTGAGGCGACGCTGATGGTACTGGAGACCCTCTCCCCGCCGAACGCGCAGCATTCCTCCTGGTAGAGGTCTTCTCCTGTCATCGGCGGAGACCGGTCGCATCATCGATGCATCCGACACCGCCGTGCGCCAGCTGGTGCACCGTGCACGCACCCGGCTGCAAGAAGGACGAACACACCGACGCGCCAACCCCTCTCCCGAGCTGTGGACCGAGCTGACCAGCGCCATTCGCTCAGGGAGACTTGGCAGCCACCGTACGCCTGCTGGCTCCTGAGGCGGTACTCGTGTCCGACGGTGGAGGCCGCGCCTCAGCGGCACGCCGTCCCCGTCCGAGGCGCAGAGTCCGTGGCTCGCTTCCTTATCGGCATCGCCGCGAAGACGCCACAGTTCGATGTGGCGCCGGCGTGGCTCAACGGGGAGCTCGCAGCCGTGGTCAGCAGTTCCAGGAACGTAGAGTTCGTGGTCTTCCTGGTTGCTTCGGAGACTGGTGTTCAGCAGGTTCTCATCGTCCGCAACCCCGATAAGCTCATGCGCATCGACAAGCCAGTGAGACTGTCCCGCTGACCCTCGGCACGATCCGTCGTCAGATCCGGGCGCCGTCGGCGATCCTTCCGGGCGAGCCCCCCGCTTCCACGTGCGCCTCACCGGTGGCGACGACGCCGGAACCGAAGGTCCAGTCGCCCTCCACGGTCAGCGTCTGCGCGTCCTTGATCGAGGGGACGCCATCGGGGAACCGGGCCTCGAAGTCCTGGATCTTCTTGTAGAAACGGGGGGTCGAGGTTCACGGTGCAGGCGCGCTCGGAACCATCTGCAGCAGGCCGTCGTCGTCGACCCGTAGACGTCCGAGCGTACCAGCAGCAGGTCGTTAGTGGTCTTTGACCGGCAGGAACCGGGAACGGGGCACCTCGATGGCGGTCGCCCTCGAAGGCCTCCCACCGCGGCCCCCATGGAGGTCTCTGAGCTGGATGACCGGTGTTGAGGAGGAGTCCGCGGGGTCGACCGTCTTGCTGTTCTTGATGAGCGGCAGTCCGAGGATCCCTCCGCGCTCGAGCAGGGTGTCGCGCAGAACCTTCAGATCGAACCAGAGGTTGTTCGTGTGGAAGAAGGGGTGGCGGAACTGGTCGGTGAAGTAGTGCATCTGGTCCTCAGGGCGTCTGCGCCGTGTCGCGCAGGATGATGCGCCCATCGCTCTTGCGCACAGCCAGGTGACCGCCCTTGACGTCGGCCGGCGTGCGGCGGCACATCTCCGGGGCGTAAGGGGCGCCGGAGGCCGCGAACCAGCCGGCGATCCTGGCCGATGGCGCCGCACCGAGGTTGTCTCGGAGTTGGCAGTCATGGCGTACCGGTAGCCCTTGTCCAGCAGCGTATCCAGCAGTCCGGAGGCGAGCAGGGCGGTGTAGATGTCACCCGTGCCCCGGGCGGGCACCACTCGAGCTCGGGATCGGCCGCCCACTCCACGGGAGCTCAGATCGTCAGCACGCAGCTTTGGGCTCACGATTCTGCAGGAAGTCCAGTGGAAGGCCGTCGACCTGGATCTCAGGGCGCCCGGCCAGCACCTCGAGGAGTCCTCGCGGGTGCGGAAGGAGTTCATGAGGATGAGCGGCAGGCTCACGCCGTAGCGCCGACGGGCCGCCGTGACCTGGTCGACCAGCAGGTCGAGGAAGGTCTTGCCGTCGCGCACCGGGAGGAGGGACTTGGCACGATCCAGACCCATTGAAGTCCCCAGGCCCCCGTTGAGGCGGATGAGGACCGTCCTGCTCAGCGCTTCCCGAGCCGCCTCCCGTCGCTGACCTCGACGTCAGCGAGGAGTCGATCTGCGTAAGTGGCTCAATGGTCTCCTCGGGGAATGAGTCCCGTGGCTCCCGCCTCCAGGGACCGGTAGTAGTGCGTGAAGACCGTAATGGCCTGCTCGGCGACGCCCTGCGTCGCGCATCTTGTGCTGGGCAGCAGTGAGTCCGTTCTCGCTCATGACGCGTAGCTCAACCCACGCTGACCGTTCTGGGGCAGCTTTGTTCGACTCTGTGCGTTTTGAGTAAGAGGCGACGGCAGCTCTCGGGCTCAGCGGGTTATCCACAGGGGAGCCTTCCTCTTCCGACGTCGGGCCTCCCCCTATTCTCGTTTGATCCGGTTGTGTGACGAGCCACTTGTCGTCAAGCACCGAGTGACTAGGAGAACCGTCATGCCCATGCCGCCCCAATGCGGGTCCGAATGTCGTTCTGCTCATGCAGCGACTGGACCTCATCGAGAAGAAGATCGACTGATCGCCGAGCGCGTTGCACCTCAGCTGACCTACGCCGATGGCGCCCGGCACGGGGCGCAAGAGGATCAGCCCACGACAGAGGAAGGTCACTTGCGGGTTCCCGCCCCGAAGGCCGCTGAGCCCGTCAGAGTCGTCGACTGATCATGTAGCGGCGCCCCTGCCCCCGCCACCGGCTCGCCCGCGACTGAGACGATGCCGCCCGGAGAGCACCCCTGCAGCGGGCCCTGGCGCAGAGACTTCCCCGATCAGGCTTTTCGCGACACGCCCTTGCGCAGGCCGTCGACGGCAAAGACCTCGCGAGACGAGGAGGCCACCGTGTCCGTCCAGCCCGTAGGGCCTCGACTCTCCCAGTGAGCACCGTGGCAGTAGCGCCGTATGGTTCAGCACCACGAGGAGCCCGGCCGCACAACTCCCGAGCAGTCCTCCTGGACGAGCCCCGGCTTCACGGGTCGGGCACCCGTCCCGCCCAACGGCGCCCTACACGAGGGACTCCGCACTAGGAGAAGCTGACTGCGACAGGCCGCATGGGTACCGCTGAGGCCGATGAGCTTCCCCGGCTGGGCACGGCGGGCGAGTGCGGAGGAAACCTCGGGCGCTACTCTGCTCCGGTGCCGCCGCAGTGCTCGTTCTGTCCGCAGGAGTCAGTCTGCTCGCCCCTGTGTGGGACTTCCATTCCCGATCCCGGTCAAGATCCTGGCTCTGGCGCTGATCGCGGTGACGATGACAGCTGCGGGCGCTCATCTGGGGAACAGCCGGCAGTTATCGGGTCGCCGCGGCGACGATCACGGGAACCGGGCGGCGGTCCGGCTTCGTCTCCCATCGTAGGTGCCGTCCTTCTCGACGGGATGCTCAGCCCGGAACCCGCTCTGAAAGTTCCTGCGGCCTGCTGGGGGCTCGTGCTTCTGGTTGTATCCCATCTGACCCGGGTGCTGTTCACCGCGGTCGTCTCCACCATCGGCGCCCTGGTGACCATCGGCTTCGCGGTCAACCATGTGGTTCAGCAGGCCGAGGACGGCGATCATCACATGGCTGATGATCGGCGTCTACGTCGCTGTCCCGGCCCTCACCTGCGCGGATGCTGTCACGAAATACGGAGCGGATGCGGCATGCCGCCTGGTATCCGGTGACGTCGATGGCGGCGACGGCGGTCGCGCTCGTCTTCGCCCCGATCAGGCCGATGCTGCGCATCTCCACCACCGGCGGCATCAGTATCGCCATGGCTCTGTGCCTGCTACTCGTCGGCCAGACGCTGCACGCCAGCAGGCGTCTGTGGAGCATCGGCGTCAAGACGGCGGGCTGGGACTGGGGACTGGCCGTCGCAGTCCTCATGGTGGCCTACAGGAACCTGCTGATCGAGCAGGTGAACCTCGAGTTGGCGCACTCCACCGTCGTCGCTGTCTTCATCCTCGGCTTTCTCCTGCTGGCCGGAGCAGCACTCGCAGTGTTCGCGCCCCGCAGCCCCGACCAGTGGCGCAGCGCCACTGGCCATCGGCCACGAGGCGATCGATTCTCCCTCGTTGCACTGGTCGGTCTGGCGATCATCAACGACCCCCGGGTCTATCCCTTCGTCGTTATGACCGCGATGCTCTGCTTCCTGCCCGCCATCGTGGACGGACGGGTGGAGCCGGCCCCGATCCTGGCTTTCCTCGGCACCGCACCGATCCTCACACTCTCGAAACCGCGTATGCTCGAGGTCGCCTCTGTCGCTCATCGCCTCTGGCTGCGGTCTCCGGGCCCTGGTGATGTGACCGAGGGACTCGGGGATCGAGCTGTGGGCGGCACGCCGACCCCCGCAGACGAGCACTGCGCTCGTCGGGCATCCAGACCGCGGACTGCTGGCCTTGCGGCTGGCACTGGCCGCGATCGTCTTCAATCTGGCCGTCCTCAGCCCGATGCTCGCAGGTGGCCTCGTGGGCAGACTCCCTAGAGCGCCTGGGCGGCCCTGCACATGGTTCCCGGGGCTTGTACGCCATCGCATTCATCCTCCTGGGCGCCTTCCAGCAGGGGCCACCTCCCTGCGGTGCTCGGCGGTCAGTGCCGGGGAGCCCGCTACCAGGTGGGCCCCTCACGGCGAGGCGTTGCCCGACCCGCGAAGCTCATTGGCAGGGGCCCTGGCGGCGTCGTGATCGTGTCGGGACTTGTGGCCGCCATAGCTGCACTGACGCTTGTCATGGACGGAGGAGCTGACCTCATCGGTATCCCGGACAGTGGCGCTGGTGGGCTGTCGCCCTGGGGCTGGGGCGAGCGCCACGTGGCTGCTGCTCCCGTGGAGGCGGCGCGCGGAGGTGTGTCTGAGCCCTGGCGATCGGAGACCCTGCTCATGTGGCTCTCGGTCATCGTCGTCACCGAGCATCGGAGTGAGCTCGGTGCTCCTCGTCTGTGCTGGTGCTGACTGACCGGCGGGGCCTGCATCGTCGTCGGGTTCAGGTGCGCCCTGACGGTCCTGCGCCACTCATGGGCCTGACCCTGGTGCTCCCTGTCCGTCCTCAAACTCGCGCCGTCGATACGGCCTCGCAGAACTCGATCATTCGGAGTCGTCTCGCTGGCGGCCGCGGGCATCGTCTGCTTCGTGCGTCGCTGCTCTACAACCGCTACGCGCAGGAACAGCGCCGCACGCAGATGGTAGCGCTGCACATGATCGCAACCGCCCCTGAGGCGGAACGCTCCTCCGCCTTGGAGCAGAATCGGCGACACGTCCGCTGCAGTTCAGCCCGCGGGCGGTCCCGAGCATCGGAGCCAGGAACTGGCTGGGTGTAGGACGACCCGTGGCTCGCGACCTTCTCCGGCGTGCCGGTCACGACGACGGTTCCTCCGCCCTTGCCGCCCTCGGGTCCCATATCGATGACCCAGTCCGCGTTGGCGATGACGTCGAGGTTGTGCTCGATCGACCACCACGGAGTTGCCCTTGTCCACCAGGCCCTGGAGCACCCTCGAGCAGTTTGCGGATGTCCTCGAAATGCAGTCCGGTGGTCGGCTCGTCTAGGACGTAGATGGTGCGACTCGGTGGAGCGCCGCTGGAGCTCGGTGGCGAGCTTGACGCGCTGGAGCCCTCACCGCCGGAGAGCGTAGTGGCCGACTGGCCCCAGGCGCACATAGCCCAGTCCCACCTCGACCAGGGTGTTGAGATGGCGGGCAGATGACTCGAGGAGGCGGAGAAGAACTCGGCGGCCTGGTGGATGGTCAGCGTCCAGGACGTCGGCGACCGTCTTGTCCTTGTAGCGAATCTCCAGGGTCTCCCCGGTTGTAGCGGGCGCCATGGCAGACCTCGCAGGGCACGTAGACGTCCGGCAGGAAGTTCATCTCGATCTTGAGCGTGCCGTCTCCCCTTGCAGGACCTCGCAGCGGCCCGCCCTTGACGTTGAAGGAGAAGCGCCCGGTCCGTAGCCACGGACCTTCGACTCGGCACGGCCACGAAGATCTTGCGGATGTGGTCCCACACCCCGTGTAGGTGGCCGGGGTTGACCGGGGTGTGCGTCCCGATCGGCGACTGGTCGACGTGGACGACCTTTGTCGAGGTGGTCGACTCCTGACGGTCTTGCAGGCCTGCCGGGCACGCCGCGGGAACGGTTGAGCCGGTTGGCGAGCACCTGGTAGAGGATGGAGTTGACCAGGAGGACTTGCCCTGAGCCGGAGACGCCGGTGACGGCGGTGAGCACGCCGAGCGGGAAGGACAGCGGTGACGTCCTTGAGGTTGTTCTCACGGGCGCTGACGACGGTGACCTCACGGTTCTTGTCGCGCTCTGCGTCGCTTGTCGGGGAATCTCGATCCGACGCCGCCCGGCCAGGTAGTCGCCGGTGACCGAGCCCTCGGCTCCGCACAGGCCCTCGACGTCACCGGAGTAAACGACCTCACCGCCCAGCTCACCCGGGCCCGGGGCCGATGTCGACGATCCAGTCGGCCGAGCGGATGGGTGTCCCTCATCGTGCCTCGACGATGATGAGCGTGTTGCCCAGGTCCCGCAGCCGCTGGAGGGTCTCGATGAGGCGGGTGTTGTCGCGCTGGTGCAGGCCGATACTGGGCCTGTCCAGGACGTAGAGGACCCCGACCAGGCCTGAGCCGATCTGGGTGGCCAGACGGATGCGCTGCGCCCGCCCCGGAGAGGGTGGCGCGCCGCGGGCCAGACTGGAGGTAGTCCAGCCCCACGTCCACCAGGAAGCCCAGGCGGGCGTTGATCTCGGTCAGACGCTGCCCGCGATCTGGGCGGCCTGGCTGGTCAGGCTGAGGCCGGCCAGGAAGTCTCGGGCCTCGCTGATGGGCAGCTCGCACAGCTGGGCGATGGAGAGCCCGCCCACGCGCACGGCCAGTACCGGGCTTTGAGCCGGGCGCCGTCGCACACGGGGCAGGGGATCTCGCGCATGTAGGCCTGGTAGCGCCTGCGGGACCAGTCGACTCGGTTTCGTCGTGCTTGCGCATGACGTAGTCGAGGACGCCCTCGAATCCGGTGGAGTAGATGCGCTCACGTCCCCAGCGGTTGCGGTAGGTGACCTGACCTCGTAGTCCTTGCCGCGCAGGATCGTCTCCCTGGCACGCGCCGGGCAGCGCGCGCCAGGGTGTCGACGTCGAAGCGACAGTCCCTCGCCCAGGGCCCTCGAGCTGGCGGGTGAAGTACTTGGTGGCTTGACCAGGGGCGACGGCGCCCTCGGCCAGGGTGAGCTCCTCGTCGGGGACGACGAGCTCGGGGTCGACTCTCGAGCCGGGTCCCGATGCCCGTGCAGGCCGGGCAGGCGCCGTAGGGGGCGTTGAAGGAGAAGGTGCGCGGCTCCATCTCGTCCAGGGCCAGGGGTGCTCGTTGGGCAGGCGCGTTTCTCGGAGTAGCGGCGCTCCCGGTCGGGGTCGTCGTCGGGCAGATCGACCTGCTCGATGATGACCAGGCCCTCGGCCAGCCTGAGGGCCGTCCTTCGACCGAGTCGGTCAGCCGCTGGCGGATGCCGTCGCGGACGACGAGACGATCGACGATGACCCTCGATGTCGTGCTTTGAGGCGCTTGTTGAGAGTCGGCGGGCTGTCAAGGCGCCTCGACGGCGCCGTCGACGCGCACCCGGCTGAAGCCGCGTCCGCGCAGCTCACCGAAGAGCTCGGAGTACTCGCCCTTGCGTCCCGCGCACGACGGGGGCGAGCACCTGGAAGCGGGTGCCCTCGGGCAGGGAGCGGACCTGGTCGACGATCCGCTGGGGGGTCTGAGGAGATGACCGCGTCGCAGACTGCAGTGCTGGACGCCCGCCCGCGAGTACAGCAGACGCAGGTAGTCGTAGACCTCGGTCACGGTGCCCACCGTGGAGCGGGGATTGCGCGAGGTGGACTTCTGGTCGATGGACACCGCGGGGCTCAGGCCCTCGATGAGCTCGTGACGTCGGGCTTGTCCATCTGGCCCAGGAACCGGCGGGCGTAGGAGGACAGGGACTCCACGTAACGGCGCTGCCCCTCGGCGAAGATCGTGTCGAAGGCGAGGGAGGACTTGCCTCGAGCCGGACAGTCCGGTGAAGACGATCATCGTGTCGCTGGGCAGGTCCAGGTCGACGCCCTTGAGATTGTGCTCGCGGCCCCGCGGATGATGAGAGAGTCGTCTCACGGGATTCGAGTCTCAGGGGTTCGCTGCACCTGTCGTGCGATCGCACACGTGTCTCGACACGTCCATCGTGAGGATGCCGGAAGAATGCTCCAGGCCCCTGTGTCTCAGGCCATGGCCGGAGTCCTCAGCCCTATGCTGGAGCCCATGAGCAAGATCTACGCCGTCGAGTACCGCTACGTCACCGACAAGGACGAGGAGATGGCCACCGTGCGTCCTCGCACCGCGCCTTTCAACGGCCGCCTGGCCGATGAGGGCAAGCTGCTGGCCGCGGCCCCTACGTGGGTACACATGACGCCCCTCATCGTCGTGCGGGCCGATGACGAAGCTGGCACTGGCCCCTGCTCGAGGAGGATCCCTTCCACCGAGCCGGCTACATCAACGAGCGCATCGCACGCGAGTGGAACCCGGTCATCGGGGTCCTGGCCTGAACCGCAGCAGGAGGCTGCTACTGAACCAGTACTGAAGCTGGAACAGAGCCGGCCTGTTCCGCAACGGCCCTGCCCCGTCCGGCCAGGCCGGGGAACATGGATCTCGTGGTTTCCTCTCAGTCCTCCAAGTCCTCCGCCATCCCGGACGAGTCCCAGTCTCGCCCGCCCTCCTGCCTGACCGGGCGCGTGCTTCTGCGCGGCATGAACATCGGGCACGCCCGCCTGCACCGGTGGGGACTGAAGGCGGCGGGATCCGCCCCCGAGACAGGGTGCTCGACGTCGGCTGCGGGGCGGCGCGCTCATCGCCCGGATTCTTGCGCAGACTCGTCGCGAGGTGGCCGGCGTCGACCACTCCCCCGATGCGGTTGAGACCAGCAGGCGCGTCAACCGCGCCGCCGTTGCCTCCGGGCGCCTGCGGGTCCTGGAGGGTTCGGTGGACCATCTGCCCTTCCGCGACGGCTTCTTCGACGTTGCGACGGCCTCGAGACCACGTACTTGGCCGGACCTGCAGGCCGGTCTCATCGAGATCCGCCGCGTCCTGAGTTCCGGGGGTCGGCTCGTGATCACCAACGAGGTCACCGATCGGGAAGCGGCGGGGCACTGGGCGGAGCGTCTGAATATGAATGTGCCTGATGGTCAGAGCCTTGCTGCCCCTGACCCAGCGAGGCCGGGTTCCCTCACGGTCGATATCAGCATCCACCCCTGACATACAGGTGGCTTCTGCCTGGTCGCCACAAGGTAGAAGGCTCTCAGCCCCGATTGCGTACGATCTGCGCCGCACTATGTGAACCAGCCTCGATGCCGCCAATCGCCAGTCCGGCCATGAGCGCGATGACCCACCACACCCTGGGCTGGGCCAGGCTGCAGTTCGAAGAAGGCGCGCACCGGGAGGAGACGACCCCAGGACCGCGATCGATCCCATGAGTACGATCGAGCCCCAACGCCAGCCTGCTCAGGAGTCCGGCGGTCAACGTGAGCAGCCACAACCTGCAGGTGATGAGAACCAGGGTCGTTGCTGCCGCCACTTGGGCGCGAGGGGCATGAGTGAGCGTCAGCCAGAGGTAGGGTGGCTAGGGTGACGGTTCCCGCCATGAGCCCCGCAGGCACGCACAGGCTGAGAACCCTCCCTCAAGAATCCTTCCCTGGTAGCGCTGTGAACTGGAGCCAGGGCCAGGACGAAGGCGGGATCCCGATCGTCAGTGAGGAGACGACCGTGAACTGGCGGGGCAGGAAGGGATAGGTGATCGCTGTAACGGCCACGACGACGGCGATCAGTGAGGCGTAGATGGTCTTGGCCAGGAACAGGGAGGCGATGCGTCTGAGTGCATTGCCATGACGCGGCGCCCCTGAGCCACAAACTCCCCGGCAGGGCGGAGAACTCACCCTTGAGGAGCACCAGGCGCGCAACCGCCTTCGTGGCCGGCGCCCCATTGCCCATGGCGATCCCCAGATCGGCGTCCTTGAGGGCCAGGGCGTCGTTGACACCGTCCCCGGTCATCGCGACGACGTGACCGCGCGACTTCAGTGCCCGAACCAGCGCCCGCTTCTGCTCGAGGGTGACGCGCCCCAGGACACTCGGCACCCCGACCGCGTCAGCCAGACGGTTCAGGTCCTCCTCCGTCTCCTTCCCACCGCCCGCGCCCGGCCGGCAGGGTGCGCGCGTCCAGGGCCACGAGCTCGCCGCCGTCGGCAGCGGGTGACTCCTGCCTGGCGGGCGACGGCGGCCACTGTCTCGGGGCTGTCGCCGGAGATGACCTTAGCATCAACGCCCCTGCTGGCGGAAGTAGGCGAGGGTCTCGGCGGCGTCGGACGACTCCTCGGTGAGGACGACGATCCCGGCGGCCTCAGGTCGCCGGGCAGCCGCGGCTCGTCCGCTCCTGGGGCCAGTCCCAGCGAGTGATCGGGCCAGGGCGACGACGCGCACCCCCTGCGCGGCAATCTGGCGGGCACGCTCCAGGACGGGCCCACCGTGAGCGGCCAGGACGATCTCGGGGCCCGAGAACCCATGTGATGCCGCAGGCCCGTCCTCGGATCGCCGACCACTTTCGGCGCGAGGAGAAAGGGACTCGACTCCACGCCGCCCACCCCTGCACTCACCGGCTGAGCACCAGAGCCTCCCTCAGACCCTGCTCACCGAGTCGCTCTGGGCCCTTGAGCCTCCACAATCGCATCCGCGGTGGCGTTGGATCTCGCCCATTCCGGTGAGTACGGGCCAGGGCCGCAGGCACTCGGGCGGCGCCTGGCCGCCGTCGGGTCCCTGGATCCTCCCGCAGGCGAATACGGCCGGTCGTGATAGTGCCGGTCCTGTCCAGGCACAGGTGTCGACCCGGGCCAGGACCTCGACGGCGGGCAGCTCCTGGACCAGGACGCTGCGTCTGGCCAGCGCCAGGGACGCCGTCGCGAAGTTGACGGAGGTCAGGAGCACCAGCCCCTGAGGCACCATGCGCGACGACGCCTGCGATGCCCACGACGACCGCTCGCCTCCACTCGCCGGTGCTCCAGGCCTGGCCGATGCTCCTGCTCAGACGCAGCTGGAGCACACCAGGACCACGGCGACGGGGACGATGACTCAGCTGATCCAGTGCAGCACCCGGTTGGTCCGGCCTGCAACTCGCTGACAACGAGGAGTACCTGCGAGCCTCCTGGCCAACCGGTGGGCGTAGGCATCTCCACCGACAGCTGAGGCGCGGAATAGGCCGGTCCCGGCTGTCACCGTGGTCCCGGACATGCACCTGGGCGCCGCGTCCGGCGCACGGGCCGGGACTCTCGGTGAGGATCGACTCGTCGATCTCGAGGCCGTCGCTGGTGATGACCTCCGTCCGCTGGGACCTGCTGACCGGCGCTGAGGCGCACGATGTCGTCGGGGACAACGTCACCAACAGCGACCTCCCGCTCGACCCCGTCCCTCAGGACAACGGCTCGGGGCGTCTCCAGCACCGCGAGGCGGTCGAGGGCGCGCTTGGCTCGGATCTCCGCCACCGTACCGGTGGCGGTGTTGAGCAGGAGGACCACGCCGAACAGCCTGTCCCCCAGCGCCCCAGCACCAGGATGACAGCCAGTGCCGCCCAGAAATGGCGTTGAAAACCGTGAAGACGTTGGCCCGCAGGATCCGAGACGCTGCGTGAGGTCCGCTCGCGGCTACTCGTTGGTCCGCCCGGCGCTGGACGCGCTCGTGCGACCTGTGCGGCGCTGAGCCCTGTCACCGGGGGCCTGAGGGATGCTCCGTGGCGCTCACGGCTCAGAGGGTAATGAGTGATGGAAGACCGGTCCTCCTCCCAACGGCTGAAAAGGATCAGGAGGCGACCTCGGCCCGCCGGACATCGGCTCGCGACTTGAGGACCGAAGCGATGACGGTGACAGTGATCGTGGTGACGATGACGGCCAGGGAGACCTTGACTGAGGCTCCGGATGGTCTCCCATTTCTACCCCCGCTGATGAAACCAGAGCTCAGCTAGTGCAGGGTGTGACGATGAGCTTTGAAGCTGATGAAGCTGAGGGATGACCGCCAGGCCGTAATGGAGGTAGACATGAGCCGGTCGAGCAGTCTGTCGATGAGGAAGTAGAGCTGGCGCAGCCCAGCAGGGAGAAGGCGTTGGCGGAGAAGACCAGGAAGGGTTCTATAGTCAGCGAGTAGATCGCGGGATGGAGTCGACGGCGAACATGACGTCGGCGGTGCTGATGGCGATGATGCACAGCATCATGGGGGTGATCTGGGTGCGGCCCGGCGTGGCGGTGGATGACCTTGCTGCCCACGAAGCCGTCGGTCGATGGGGATGACGCGGGCGATGCGAGCTTGACGAAGCTGCTGGGCCTGTACCCCTCGTCCTCGTCGTCGGGCTCCCTCAACGCCCTCCTCGGGCCTGGGAGAAGGCGGTCCACAGGAGCCAGGCCCGAAGAAGCTAGAAGACCCAGGAGAAGCATTGATGAGCGCAGCGCCTGCGAGGATGAAGATGAGCCTGAGGACGAGGGCGATGATGATGCCCGGCAGCAGCACCTCCCGCTGGTACTTCCGGGCACCTTGAAGAGAGGACACCGCGATGACGAAGACGAAGAGGTTGTCGATGCTCAGCGCCTTCTCGGTGATGTAGCCGCCAGGTACTGCTGAGCGAATCCGCCGCCCCACACGAACCAGACGATGCCGAGAAGACGAGGGCATGGCGATGCAGGCCACCGACCAGATGGCGGCCTCCTTCATGGTGGGCCTCGTGCGTGCGCACGGACCGACGATGTCGATCGCGATGAGGGTCAGGATGATGGTCGCCAGGCCGATCCACTCTAGAAATGTGGACGTCCACGTATTCTCCTCCGGTACGGAACTGGTACCGGAGGTCTCCTCCGCCACGGGCGCCGGCGCTCATGGCTCGTGCGCTCTGGCCGCGACGCCGGGAACGCAGGACCTGCGTGCCCGCACCACCGTGATGACGACGTCGCTGTTGGTTGGGAGTACTCCTCCGTGCATAAACGTCCGAGAGTCTAACGTGCTAACCGGTACGGGCACATGGAGTGGCCTGTCGTGCAGGTGTGGGAGTGCATGACGTCGCCACCCGATCGGGGTTCCCCGGAGGCGGCAACGCCATCACCATCATGACCGTAACGTCTGTACTCCGAAGCCGGCTCGGTCAGTAGACCGGGTCCTGATCGATCGGGCAGGTCATCGCACGTCCGCCGCCGCGACCGCGGCCGAGCTCGCTGGAGGATCTCCAGAACCTCGATGCCCGCAGCGCGCAGGTTGGCGTTGATCGAGTAGTTGCGGTCGTAGGCCACGACCACTCCCGGGGACAGGGCCACGACGTTGTTGCCGTCGTTCCACTGCTCGCACTCGGCCCCGTAGCGTCCTGCGGTGGACATGACCGGGGTGAGCTTGACGCCCAGGGCCTCGGAGACGACGTCGACGAAGTAGCCCCGTCGTAGGTGACCTTGATGCCGCCGCGCCTCGGTCTCTGTCGGGGACGCAGGGAGAAGGTATCCATGGCCCGGACGACCGGCTCGTAGACGTTCACGATATCCTCGGAGCACACCGTGAACACAGTGTCCAGGTGCATCGCGGCGCGCTCCTTGGGCATGCGGGCGGCGATGACCCGCTCAGCCGAGCCAGCGTCGAACAGCGACTTGGCGATCTGGCTGACGGCCTGGAAGGTCGAGCGCTCACCCATGCCGACCAGGACGATGCCCCTTGCTGATCGGCATGATGTCTCCGCCCCTCGATGAAGGTGTGCCCCATGTCCTTGTCGACCGTGTCCAGCCAGACGTTGTAGTCGTACTTAAACATCGGGTGGTAGCGGTAGATAGCGGTCAGCAGGAGAACCTCGCGTCGACGGGCGCCCCAGAACATCCGGGACAGCTCGACACCGTCGTAGATCCAGGCAGAGTTGTCACGGGTGAACAGGGTGTTGGGTCGGGGGGCGATGAGCATCTCGGGGTCGTCGCTGTTAACGTGGAAAGGAGAGATGCAGCTGCCGAACACGTCCGTGGGCACCTCGTCGGACACGAGTCCGCCGATAAGGAGCTCGCCGAGCTCGGCCGAGGGCATCTCCTCCAACCAAGCCAGCAGGTCCTCGGCGACGCCCACGCCCATGGTGGCGTGGTTGACGCGTCGGCCCAGGATGAACGAGCGCGCCTCGGGGATGTCCAAGACATCGGCGAGCAGATCACGCAGTTCGAGGACATCGATGTCACGCTCGCGCATGAGTTCGACGAAGAAATCGTGGTCACGCTGAGCCTTGGGGACGTCCAAGACATCGTCGAAGAGCAGATCGTGGCAGTTGGACGGCGTGAGACGATCGTGTGCGCGGCCGGGGCGGCACACCATGACACGTCGCAGTGTGCCGACTTCGGAATAGACTCCGTGCTTCTGTTCGGTCATTGTTCCTCTTTCCAAGTCGTGGCAACGCGATTAAATGCTGCCGAAAACGGTGGGTCATAGATGACAGGGAGATGGTTGAGAATGGCGGTCACAGGCTCAGCGCACCGGTTGCCAGTCCGTAGACGGCGTAGACGGACATGACGGCGAAGAGCACGACGAGCCCCCACTCGGCGGTATTGAAGACCTGGCCTCCTGCCCACGCCGCGCCCAGATGTAGAAAGGCAGGCCCAGCAGGTAGAAGATGGCCGTGTACAGGAGGCACACCAGACCGGCGGCATAGAGCAGCCATAGACCGTACGCCGATCCCCAGAACGCCGACGACGAGATCGAAGTGCCCGCCCCGAGACCTGTCTCTGACGGCGACGAGGACCTGGAATAGGGCGGACAGGAGATAGCAGGATGAGAGCGGAGGCCAGGTGGAGTGAGGCGCGTGTAGGTCGAGGGCGTTGAAGTAGGTCCAGATGAGGAAGAGCTGGACCAGCCCCATGGTCAGCCACAGGGCGTTGACGGGCACGGCTTTAGCGTTCTCATGCGGCCCAGGAACGAGGGCATGAGCCCCTCCTGAGCGGGAAACACGCATGATCTCGGCCAGCATGAGGAACCAGGACAGCAGGGCCCCCACCAGGGAGACGATGAGTCCCAGGGCGATGAACTTCGCCCCCATGGACCGACTGCCGCCTCAAGCACCCCGCCAGGGAGGGTCTCCCAGCCTAGCGAGCTCGGAACGAGGAACGATGCCGTAGGACAGAATGCTGACGGCGAGCAGAAGGGCCAGGACAGAGAGGAAGCCCAGGATTGTTGCCCTGCTGATGATCGGCACGCGTTCTGGCCTGCCTCGGAGAACACCGATGCCCCTTCAACGCCAATGAACACCCACACCGTCACCAGCATCATGTTCTTGACCTGGGCAACCACGCACCAAACCCCGTGCCGACACCGGCTCCCCAGAAATCGTGAGTGAAAATATCGAGCTTGAAAGCAAACAGAGCTGATGAGGACAAAGACGATCAGCGGTAGAACTCTGCTGACGGTCACAATGGCGTTGATGATGGCGGCCTCGGATGCCGCGCAGGATCAGGGGCGTGAGTACATCCAGCATGACGACTGAGGCGATCCCGATGGCAAGTGCAGTATTACCATTGCCGAATCCGGGCAGTGAAGACGCCCAATGAGCTGCCATGAGCAGCACTAGATAGCCAACATCTGCCGATCCAGGCTGATAACCAGTACCCCACGCGGATGAAAATCCGACGAGATTGCCGGGCCGGCACGAGCATAACCGTAGACACCGGCATTGATCTCGGGCAGGTTGATGGCCAGCCGCTGGTAGACGAAGGCAAGCATGAGCATGCCGGCACCCGTAATGAGCCATCCTATGATAAGCGGCCCGGGCGCTGCGGCGTCGGCCATCTGCTGTGGCAAACCGAAGATCCCGCCCCCGATCATCGATCCGATGCCAAGTGCGGTCAGCGCGGCCAACGACACCTTGCCGGAGGCAACCCGCCCGCCCCTCTCCGTCAGCGACATCGGTGTCGAGCTCAGCCATGTCCACTCACACCCTCGCAACAACAGTGGTGCGGCACACAATCACTATATGGTCACGTTAAGGAGAGGACAAGACTTTGGCAACCTATTAATAGATAATCTGCAACACGCATAACACGCTGCATATCTACAAGAGTCTCGCGTCAACACACAACAAGATGGAGTGAATATTGGATATTCCCTCAAGAGAGTCGCGAGCCTTCCTTCCCCACCCAAGACCAAAGTCCCAAAAGACGGCGTGAGGTAAGCTGCAGTGTTTTTCGACTGGGCGTGCGCATAGCGCGCAGCTCCTTCTTGAGGTCCTGGATCTCGTCACGCAGCCGGGCGGCGAGCTCGAAGTGGAGCCCTCGGCCGCGGCGTGCATCTGCTGGGTGAGCTCGTTGATGAGCTCGACGAGGTCGCCCTGCGCTGCCCCGGCGAGCTTCTCGCGCACCGTGGCCTCGGCCGTCTGCTTGCGCCGGGCCCGCACCGAGGGGTCCTCATGGCCCCGGTAGCCGCCGGCCAGGAGGTCGGCGGTGTCGACGTCCTCACGGGCGAGCATATCGGTGACGTCGGCGATCTTCTTGCGCAGCGGTTGGGGTCGATGCCGTGCTCGGTGTTGTAGGCCAGCTGCTTGATGCGTCGCCGCTCGGTCTCCTCGATGGCCTCGGCCATGGCCGGGGTGATGGTGTCGGCGTACATGTGGACCTCGCCGGAGACATTGCGGGCGGCGCGCCCGATGGTCTGGATGAGGGAGCGGGTCGAGCGCAGGAAGCCCTCCTTGTCCGCGTCCAGGATGGACACCAGCGAGACCTCCGAAGGTCCAGGCCCTCGCGCAGCAGGTTGATACCGACCAGCACGTCGAAGCGCCCCAACCGCAGCTCGCGCAGGAGGCTCGACGCGCCGCAGGGTGTCGACGTCGGAGTGGAGGTACTCCACGCGCACACCCCGTTCGGCGAGATATGTGGTCAGGTCCTCTGCCATGCGCTTGGTCAGGTGGTCACGAGGATGCGCCCTGGCGCTCGACAGGTGCGCACCTCGAGCAGGTCGTCGATCTGCCCCTCGGTGGGCTTGACGACCACCTTGGGGTCCACCAGCCCGGTAGGCTGGATGATCTGCTCGACGACGCCGTCGGATCTCTGGGTCTCGTAGTCCCTGGGGGTGGCTGACAGGTAGACGGTCTGTCCGATGCGGTCCTCGAACTCGGCGAAGGTCAGGGGCCGGCTGTCCAGGGCAGAGGGCAGGCGGGAAACCCGTGGTCGACCAGGGTGCGCTTGCGGGAGGCGTCCCCTCGTGCATGGCGCCGATCTGGGGACGGTCACGTGCGACCTGTCGATGACCAGGAGGAAGTCCTCGGGAAGTAGTCCAGGAGGGTGTTAGGGCGGGTGCCGGTCTCCCGGCCGTCGATGTGCAGGGAGTAGTTCTCGATCCCCTGAGCACATGCCGATCTGCTGGAGCATCTCCAGGTCGTGGGTGGTGCGGCATGCGCAGGCGCTGGGCCTCCAGGAGCTTTGCCGTCGCGCCTCGAGCTGGGCCAGGCGCCTCGGCGAGCCTCGGACTCGATGCCCTCGATGGCCCTCTGCATGCGCTTCAGGGGCTGCCACGTAGTGGGAGGCGGGAAGACGAAGACCTGCTCGGCGGTAGTCGATGACGTCTCCGGTCACGGGGTGGAGCGTGGCCAGGGCCTCGATCTCGTCGCCGAAGAACTCGATGCGGATGGCGAGCTCCTCATACATCGGGATGATCTCCACTGTGTCGCCCCCGTACCCGGAAGGTACCGCGGGTGAAGTCGATGTCATTGCGGGTGTACTGCATCGTCACGAAGCGTCGCAGAAGCTCGTCCCGGTCGATCTGCTGCCCCACCCTCCAGGGGAGTCATCCGGTCCACGTACTCCTGAGGGGTACCCAGTCCGTAGATGCAGGACACGGAGGATACGACGACGACGTCACGGCGGGTGAGCAGGGAATTGGTGGCGCTAGTGTCGCAGACGCTCGACCTCGCCGTTGATGGAGGAGTCCTTTTCGATGAAGGTGTCCGTCTGCGGGACGTAGGCCTCGGGCTGGTAGTAGTCGTAGTAGGAGACGAAGTACTCCACCGCGTTGTTCGGCAGCAGCTCGCGGAACTCCGCGGCCATCTGAGCGGCCAGCGTCTTGTTCGGCTCCAGGATGAGGGTGGACGCTGACCTGCTCGACGAGCCAGGCGGCCGTCGCGGACTTCCCCGGTTCCGGTGGCGCCCAGGTAGGACGATGTCCTTCTCCCCGCCTGGAGGCGCTCGGTCAGCTGGCGATCGCCGGGCTGGTCACCACTGGGCGAATAGGGACTGACGACCTCGAAGGGTTTGGCAGCGCGCTGGAGCTCGGGTGACGGGACGCATGCCCAGACTATGCGGCCCCGCCTGCGCCTCCGAGGGCTCCGACGGTCTCGACCGCCCCTCTCACCTCCCTGGAATCATGCCGTCATCACGCTGATACGTCCTTGTGTCCGCTTAGGAACCATTAAATCGGATCCACCTATTACGGTGGTGCGGGCAGGACGCCAATGTGTCCTGGCCTCACTTTCGTGGGTCTCAATCCCCGTCTCGTTCCCCGTCCGCCCGCCCCGATCTGCAAGGAGCCTATGGCCTTCATCGTGCTGTTTCCGCGTCCATCGTCGGCGCCTTCGGCCCCTGCCTCGCGCAGCCTCCCGGGCGTAGCAGCCGACTGGGCTGAGTGCGCCCGCCGGCTCTACCTGTTCGGTTCCGCCCCCACTCGACGGCGGTGAATCCGGTCTCGGAGCAGGCGCGGGCGCCAATCCTGTTCCGGAACCGGGCGTCTGAGGCACCTCTCCGATAACGACGTAGACCCGGATGAACGTCTCCGGGACGATTTTCGGCGCCGGAGGAGGTGTCTGTGAAGCGGTAGACGGCGCGGGCGAGCGTACTCGTCAGCGGCGAAGGTGACCAGGGCTCTGCCCTCGCTCGGCCATCCGCGGCCCCCAGAAGGTGATGAACCCGGCCGCCCCACGCTGGTCGAGGCCCAGGACGGAGAGCTTCCTCCAGGAAACCGGTGGCATGTCATCTGCATCGACAATAAAGCCCCTCATCCTGAGCGCGAAGGCGGTGGGGCTCCCTCCCTCCCAGAACAGTGACGGTAGTGCCGCCCCGTGGCGTCAGGTGATGTCCTCCCTGTTGGGAGATGCCGTCACCCGCCACGTGACGCGACCATCCGCCTGAGTCCCGCGGCGTCGGATAGGTGACGTCAGCGTCCCTCTGTAATCCAGACTCACCGAGAGATCCGTCGTCGTTGAGGGTAGAGGTACAGGACCGGTTTCTGACAACGGCCTGCGCTCGGCTCTGGGCTCGATTTCCTCGCTCGGTTCCCCGGTTCGGCTGCTGGATGACGACACAGCCCGCGAGCATCCTGACCCCCGTGAGGCTCCTGAGCAGCAGGAGGCTTGATGATGGGGGCGGCCATCGGTGATCGAGGACTGACGGTTCCTTTTCGTACGACTAATGCGTCCGACCTGACGGCGGTCGGACGCCGTGGCTCTCAACCCACTGTAGGGGTCTGCGCGATATCAGCCGATGGGAGCCCCGCTGTCAGGCAATGGCTCGGGCGCCATGATCCGGTGGTCCAGAGCCTGTCGACATCCGCCCCAGCTCATCAATCGACCCGGAGTTGGACAGCACGACGTCGGCCACAGCCCGTCGTTCCTCATCCGTCGCCTGCGAAGCGACGCGCAAGGGTGCCCGGTCCAGCGTGCCGCTGCGCGAGTCGCTCAGACTGCAGCTCAAGGTCCGCCTCGACGACGACAACGAGGTCGAACATGTCCTGCATCTGCCCCTCGGACAAGCAGAGGGACGTCGTACACCGCCACCCGCCCAGCTGGAATCTGCTCCATCCGGGCCCAGCCTCCCGCGCGAGGGCAGAAGAATTTCCAGGCGCGCGGCTCAGGTCGTCGGAGAAGACCAGACGCCCCAGGGCGCTGCGGTCGAGCGAGCCATCGGAGGCGAGGACGCCGTCCCCGAATTCCAGCCACGACCGCCGCAAGACCACTCGCTTCCGGGCGACCACATCGCGAGAGACCCTCGTCAGCACTGGTCACGACTGCACCGCGTGCTCCAACAGCGCGGCAACAGTGGACTTATCACGGGCCCCTGATGCGCGTCAGCCCCATACGCAGAGCGCGGTCCGCAGGATGGCGGAGTGGTCCGTGGCAGGTGTGGCGCATGACTCCCATCATGCCGTGCCCCGCCTGACGAGGGCCAGCTCATTCCCGGCGCCCGTGGCGGCGAATGCGGCCGGGATGTCTCAGACGGGGCGCCGAGATGTCCTGGTCACCGGCCTTGATCGTCGTGGAAGAGCCCGGGCGCCTTCTCCTCCCTCGGCCCCTGCCTGTGGGCGCAGATACGCTCGACCCGCGCCAGCGCCTCTGCGCCCGGCGCGGGGACGCACGCAACGGGAGACCTGGTCGATGCCCGCGAGATGATCTCTGGACGATCGGCGCTCGCGAGCTGTCCTCCTCGACCCTCAACCAGGACCTCCGCCAGTGCGGAGAGAACCTGCACCGCAATGAGAGGATCGCCGACTGGCGTCGACGCATCCCGCAGCGCCCCTGGACGGTTCATCGGGCCAGGTGGTCATCGCCTCCAGGCACTGCTGCCACGCGCGGCGGCTGGCGGCGCTGTCGCCGCGCGCCTGAGCGGGGCGTGCGACGCCAGGGCCAGTGCAGCGCAGGAGGTCTCCGGTCCACCCTGGCTCAGGCTCAGCCCGCCGTGTCGAGGTGTTCTTCCGCCCGCCTGCCGCTGGCGCCCAGTGCTGCCAGAGCCGCCGAAGGCGAGGCGGAGATCGACGACCAGCCCAGGGCGGAGTCGTCCACGACATCGGACAGCGAGGCGCTCACGGTCCCGCTGCCGTCGACATGGCTCTGTTGGCGTACCGACTCCATGCCGTAGCTGCGCGGACAGGGTGAGCAGCTGCGGACCTCCTTGAGCAGAGCTCGCTGCGCAGCCGGAACGAGTCGGCCGGACGGCACCGTCACCGTCCCATAGGATCCGCTACTAGACCTGCTGGCCTCCGCAGCCATCCTCATCTCGATCCGGCATGAGACACCGCTGCTGCTGCACGGGTATCGGAATCGAACGGGTCGCCGCGAGCGAAGCCAGGATGACGTCGAGGCGTGGGCGACCGTGTCCCCAAGCTGTCAGCTCCAGATCCCCAAGGGGTCTCTCCAGGTCAACGAGGTGCCTAGAGCACGATTGCCGTAGCTCGGCCCCTGCTCCGCCTCATGACGAGGGCCAGGCCGACGGCGGTGTCTATCAGTCGCCAGGCAGACGCCTCGGACGCGCCCTTGCGTTGGTGTGGCGCATGAGCGCGATGGCCTGCCGTTACTCGGGATGACAGGCCGAGGTACTCGAGCCTGTCGCCGAAGGACAGAAGCAAGGCTGCATCGGGCAGGTGAAGCTGGCTCAAGGAGGCGAATGCGTCCTCGGCCTCCACTCAGTCGCTTTGTGAGCCAGATAGGGGAACCAGGACCGCACCCCAGCCCCTGCGCGGTCTCCACCGGGTCGACGTCGATACGGTCCGGCGCTGCGGTTGTGGTGTCTGATGACGCCGGAGTAGTCGTCGTGGCATACGAGCGGGCTGCCAGCACCGCACCGGTATCAGTCTTACTGAAGGAGAACAGTCTCGCCTCGCGGAGCTGTTCGAGAGCCCCGTCCCTTTGGCCGAGGACAGCGGAGAGCCCCACCCGCGTAGCGCAGCGGGAGCGTCGAGGAGCCGTGGGCCGCCCTGAGGTTCTCGGCACAAGGAGACTGCCCGTTCCAGCTGTTCCCGCTCGTATCCGGGTCCTGGCCCAGCTGGACCAGCTCACGCCCGATCGACAGCGGACAGTGCCCGCACCACCTGATCGGGCGCCCTTTCGGATCTGGTCCCTCCCGGGGCGTCAGCCGTGATCGTCTTCCAGGGCCGCAGTGCCAGCATCGACTCGCAGACGGGGTCGACATCCCTCCAGAGCACGGGCAATGTCGTCCCCAACAGCTCATGCATCCGTCTCCATCGGTCGTCGCGCATGAACTCGTCCTGCTCCGGGAGCAGGGAGCATCAGCCCCTGTCTCCCAGCCTCGCACGGCGGCATTATCCGGGCGATGGGGAGAAGGCACTAGCATCTCGAGGGTCCCGCCTGCGGCAGGCGGAGACTCCCCAAAGGATGCCACTCGATCAGTGACGCAACACAGTTGCTCAGTTGCCGGTGAGCTTCGCGCAGGGCGGGCTAGGCCTCATCGGAGGCCAACGTGCCGGAGGCCTGACGGAGCTGAGGAGAGGAGGCGTTGCCTGCGTGGGGCCGCCGGGCGCGCCGGACTCTGCCCTCCCTCCAGAGCCTTGGCGACCTGAGCCTTGTGGGCCTCCCAACGGGCGTGAGCCGCCGCGTACTGGCCCCAGGCCTCGCGGTGCTGAGCGTCGTAGCCCTCGAGCCACCTCGTTGGTCTCAGGTCGAAGCCCCTCGCGGGTACTGTAGTTACCCTGCTCGTCGTACTCGGCCGCCATGCCGTAGAGGCTGCGGTCGAAGTCCCGAGGCCGGGTCGACGCCCCCGTTGGCCTGCTTCAGCGACAGGGAGATACGGCGACGCCCAGATCGATATCGATGACCTTGACGAAGACCTCGTCACCGACCTTGGCCACCTGCTCGGGCACTCGACGTGACGCTGAGCCAGCTCGGAGATGTGGACTCAGGCCCCGATGCCGTCCTCGACACGAACGAAGGCTCCGAAGGGAACCAGCTTGGTGACCTTGCTGGAACGACCTGACCGATGGCGTGGTGCGGGCGAAGGCCTGCCACGGGTCCTCCTGTCGCCTTTGAGCGACAGGGAGACACGCTGCGCGATCGAAGTCGACGTCCAGGGACCTCGACAGTCACCGTTGCCAACCTCGACGACCTCGGAGGTGGCTCGAGTGCTCCAGGACAGCCTGGAGACGTGGACCAGGCCGCCGACGCCGCCCAGATCCACGGAAGGCACCGAAGTTGACGATGGAGGAAACGACACTGGAGCGGACCTGACCTTCTGGAGGGTCTGGAGGAAGTTGCGTCGGACCTCGGACTGGGTCTGCTCGAGCCAAGCGCGGCGGGAGAGGACCACGTTGTTGCGGTTCTGTCCAGCTCAATGATCTTCGCCTCGAGCTCGCGGCCCACGTAGGGCTGGAGGTCGCGAACACGACGCATCTCCACCAGGGAGGCCGGAGGAAGCCACGCAGGCTGATATCCAGGATGAGACCACCCTTGACAACCTCGATGACGGAGCCGGTGACGACGCCGTCCTCCTCCCTTGATGCGCTCGATGGTGCCCCCAGGCGCGCTCGTACCGCGCGCGCTTCTGCCCCAGGAGCAGACGGCCTCCTTGTCCTCCTTCTGCAGGATAAGAGTCTCGATCTCGTCTCCCACGGAGACGATCTCGTCGGGTCGACGTCGCTTGATGGACAGCTCGCGAGCGAGGATGACGCCTTCGGTCTTGTAGCCGATGTCGAGGAGGACCCCATCGCGGTCGACCTTGACAAAAAGTGCCTCGACGATGCGCCGTCATCGAAGTACTTGATGGTCTCGCCAACGGCGGCGAGGATCCCTCGGTCGAGCCGATGTCGTTGACGGCGACCGCGGGGCCTGGGCGTAGTGGTTGTCAGCTGAGTGGATGCCCGAATGCGGATAGTTGGATCGGCTGATAGAAACCGCGCGCCCCCATGATGGCGAACCGGCCCGACCATCCATCACCCTGCTGGATTCTCATAGGAGACGCCCAGGAGCGCACGGAGGAACTCTTAGCAGCACGTGACGAATCCGTAACTCAGACGATCCTCAAGCATTATCCCGAGCATGTGCAATCGATCACGTCGTCTGACAACCGCGTATCGAAAAGGGTGACGCGACGATCCTCGTTCGCATATCAACGAGTTATTCAGGGCGGATCGACGACCCGAGGAGGTTCTAGTGGGCGGCCCCTCGCGCCAGGTGCGCCCCCGCCCGACGGCGACGTCCAGGGGACTGAGAGCTCGGCCGCCCCGCCCATCTGATCCCTCGAGGAGGGCTTCGACGGATCCGGTTTCCGGGCGCGACCTCAACCAGGAGTCTCGTCGTGATCCGAAGGAGGATGCGGCTGGCGAGCCCCCGCTCATTGAGCACACGGTCGACGTCGACTGGCGGCCTTTTGACGATGTCCGGCCGCGCTGCCCTGGATGGGGCGTTGAGGGCCGCCCGCTCGGCCATCTCCACGACGCTGACGGCTGTCGCTGGTGAGGTCGGGCAGGTAGCGGCGACGGCCGAACATCGTCTGGGTGTAGCCATCGCGACGCGCCTGCTCCACCACGGACTCCAGATAGTCGTGAACCCGCCCGAACCTGGCGAAGTAGGCGTTTTCAGGTCGGCGGCCCGGCATTGTCGATGCCGAGCTGACGGGCGAGTCCGAAGGTGGACAGGCCGTAGGCCAGTCCGTAGCTCGCGGCCTTGACGGCTGCGCTGTTGGGCGGTGACTTCGTCGGACTCGATGCCATGGACGAGGGCGGCGACGTAGCGGTGCAGGTCTTCCGCTGCGGAAGGCCCTGATCAGCGCGCGATTGCCGGACAGATGCGCCATGATGCGCATCTCGATCTGCGAGTAGTCCGCCGTCATAGGCACTGTAGCCATCGCCGACGGTGAATGCCTCGCGGATGCGCATTCCTCCTCGTTGCGGGCCGGGATGTTCTGCAGGTTGGGATCGGTGGACGACAGGCGCCCCGTGGCGGCGATGGTCTGCTGGAAGGTGGTGTGGATGCGCCCGTCGGCCTGGGTCGTTTTGCGCAGTCCTCAACCGTCTGCCGCAGCTTTGATGGCGTCGCGGTGCTCGAGAAGGTGCTCCAGGAAGGTGGGAGGTCTTGGCGTAGAGCCCAGCCAGGGCATCGGCGTCCGTGGTGTAGCTCGGTCTTGGTCCTGCGGGTCTTGGGCATCTTCAGCCTGTCGAATAGGACGGCCTGGAGCTGCTTGGGGCTGGAGAGGCTGAGCCTCGCCCGGCGGCTGCGTAGGCGCCCCTCGGCGGCGTGAGTCACGCGGGCATCGAGCTCGGTCTCGCGAGCCGCGAGTACGGCGTCGTCGACGGCGATACCCGCGTTCTCCATGACGGTGAGGCTGCGGGCCACGGGCAATCTCCAGATCGGTGAACAGCCCCACGGCGTCGCGGGCCGCCATCCGCTCGTCGAGCACGGACTGCAGAGGAGCAGGACGGCGGCCTAGCGAGCACCGGCCAGGTGGGCGACGGGCACGGCGTCAGGAGGCGAGGGCCCCAGGTCGAAGGCGCTCTGGACTCGCCCGGCCTCGCGCGTGTCCGTCTCTCCTCGCCGATGGCTGCAAGGTCGATCCTGTCAGCGCTGGGCGAGAGTGTCGACGCCGTAGCTGAGGCTGCTCGGGCCGGCACAGATATCCTGCCAGTGACGGTCTGCGACAACGCCGTCCAGCCTCAGTCCCCGGGCGGTCAGAGCGTGCCAGCTGCTGGCGTCGGCGACCAGCTTGGGCCGGTCGACATCAGCCAGGACTCTGGCCAGGGCCGCCTCGTCTCGGGCAGGATCCGGCGAGATCTGATGCAACCGCACGGGCGCCGTCGGACAAGCGAGACGAGCATGGCATCGCCCTCCACAGGCTTGAGGATCCAACGACGTCGACTCCCAGCAGGCAGTGCCCGCTGACGTCGACAGGCGGGCATCCAACCACCGGGACAGATTCCCCGCTGAAAGATCGTGACCGGAGTGACGATGCTCCTGCCGTCCAGCGCTCCCAGAGACCTGGACCTGCCCCGCAGCGGCCCGCGATCGGAGTATCGGTGAAGGTCAGGATGCAGTGCCCGCTGATGCAGAGTGCGGAACCCAAAGCTCTCGAGCGCGCGCCAGGGCAGGCGCGGCGGCCCCAAGACGCGAGATTCGATCCCGGAGCGATTCCCCCAGGTCCAGGTCGGTGAGTAGGCGATTGAGACGGCGGTTGCGCAGCACGTCGCCGAGATGGTCTCGCAGGGACCGTCCGACCCTGCCCCTTGATCTGGTCTACGGGCGATGACCCGTCGAGGCCGCTCATAGAGGTTCAGCCACTTGGCCGCGGTCTTAGCGCATGCCCGGAACCCCGGAAGGTTGTCGCTGCCTCGCCGACCAGGGCGGCGAGCCTGGGATAGCGCTCTGGGCGTCACCCCGTAGTGTTCTCGATCTCCTGGCGTCGGCGATGAGCTCGAGACTTTGACAGGGTAGAGCACGGTGCACTGATCGGTGACGGTCTGAAGGAGTCCTGGCCCCGGAGCAGATGAGGACTCCATTCCCCGCCCTGCGCTGAGGCGGCCATAGTGGCAGAATGTCGTCGGGCCTGCAGCCTGGGGCCGTCAAGACCTTTCACCCCATGGCGTCCAGGACCTCCTGATGAGCCGACCGTCCGATGAAGGCTGGGGAGCCCTGTCACGGGTTCCTTGTGTATCTGGGGTACCGGAGCGGAAGGTGCCGCCTGGCAGATCGAAGGCGACCGCGACTGCGTGGGCCGCCTCGTCTCCACGTCAGCGAGAGGAACATGGAGGACGCCGTGGACGGCGTTGCAGGACTGACCGGTGACGTCGTGAACTTGTCCACTGGTAGCGCGTAGAACGCGCGGAAGGCCATGGAGTGACCGTCGACAAGAAGGAGGCGTCCGGGAACCGGGTCCGAGGGGTTCTGAGGTGTTGGGCTGCCGCAGGGCTGGTCGCGGTGCTCACTGTGCCAGCCTAGGCCCAGGAGCCCCTCAACAGTCCGACTCGTCCTGGCTCTGCTGCATCCGGAGGAGAGACCCTCGACTCCCAGGCTTTTCCTGGCTCCCTCGGCCCCTCCTGCGTCCTCCACGCCTCTTGCCCCTCCGGTTCGCTTGAAGTCCAGCAGGCCTCGATGATTCCGTTTCCGCTGAGTCCCCGGCGGAAACGTCGGGTCCGCTCGACTCCCTCCAACTCGCCTGCGATCGTGGGGCCCAGCCAGGCCCGTGTGTCACTGCGGCCTCCCTACCTCGGGCGAGGCGGCGGCCGTGGCCTTCCGGACCACAGCCCGGCGCCCGTACCGATCCTCGTCCCGCCGGCTCGGCTCGTTCTCGCCTCCGCACTGCACGCGGTGCTGGAGGACTAACGAGGAGGGGCACCATGCGGAGACGCTCGGGATGGAGGTCGTCACCCGTGACGCGGGCAGGCTGAGGGTTCGGATGCCCAGTCGAGGAGTCGCCAGGTCGTAGGATACTTCACGGCGGTGCCACTGCTGCGTTTCATCGAGACGGCCGCCTGTAGCAGTGAGCGTGCGGCGGCCGACGGCGCGATCCCGGTCGGGCGGAGCTAACGGTCAGCCATCTGCGATCCGTGACCTGAGGCTGGTAGGCCACGGCCACCTCTGCACCGCGGACGTCGTACCGTGGTCTACCAGGTAACGACTGACGAAGACGAGCGGATAATCGCTGTGGGACGCTTCGCAGCCTGCTCACCTGACACACCGACGGATGCACACGGACGCATTCAGTCCTTCTTGGCGCACCGACCTGCCTGATAATGGCGTCGGCCACCCTACGCATGGTCAGGCGCCGGTTCATGGAGGTCTCTAACCATCGGAAGGCCTCCGCGTCTCCAATCCCATACGCCCATGAGCAGCCCTCGGCCCGGTCAACGCGCTTTGCGGGCTCCCTGAAGCGGTCGGTGAGGTCGGAAATCCACTCCAGCGAGAGGATCCCTCACTGCCGAGGGCGATGGCGACCTGAGTGCTGGAAATGAGGGTCCGCCGAGTGAAGGGGTCGACCACGTAGGGCTATGGCGCTGGCGGCGCTGGCCCGTTCCACGAGCTCGGTCTGTGAGAAGGCCGTCAGCATGACGACGGCGCAGTTGTGCTTCAAGAATCCTCTGCGCCGTGATGCCGTCGGTGACCGTCATCTTAATGTCGAGAACGCACAGGTCAGGGCGTGCGCTCATCCGCCAGGCGGGATGGCCTCTCCCATCTGCAGCCTGGCGATGATCTCACATCCTGCGTCGGTGAGGGTCCTCGATTGATGCCGAGTCGGATGAGGGTCTCTGGGTCCTCAGCGACGAGCACCCGGCGGGATCCGGTGGTGCTGGACGCATTGCTCACGCCGTGATCCTAGTATGATCGCGCCCCGGCAGAGCGGGCGGCTGCCTGCAGCCCAATTGGCAGAGGCATCCGACCTGAAAAATCGGAGTGCTGTGGTTCTGAATCCCACCGGAGGTACCAGTGCCCCTATCCTGATCCCGCCCCCAGGACAGACCGCTCGATGGAGAACACCTTTCGAGCACGACGACGTGGGTCCCACTGTACGAAGCGGCCAAGGCTGTTCAGCATCCTCGTAACGTGTCCTCATATATCGAGGCGGGCGGTGTCGCTGCCGTAGTGGAGCCGTCCTCCGGAAGAATCCATACGGGCGTCTGCAGGGACACGGCCTGCACACTGGGAATCTCGTGCCGAGCGCACGCGATACTCAACATGATCACCAACGCGAGGACATCGATCTCGGCGTGTTCGACCATCATGCGTGATGGCTGTACCGGTCCGCCTTGCGGAGCGTGTCGGGAAAATGATGACGCAGCTGATGCCGAGCAAGTTCGGCGCTATCGAGGTGATGATCGACTACGCCGCGGGAAGACGATGACGCTTAGCGACCTGACTTCAGTGGCTACAGGCGATGAAGCTGGTGACTGGAAACTCCCGCCTGGCGGATCCCTGTCCCCACTCGATTTCCTCAATGGGAAGCAGGTGCCGGAACAGTCGTCCTTGACCAGCGAGGGGTCTCCCGTGATAAGCGGGAGACCCTCGACGGATCGGAGCCGGGTGCCCAGGCCTTGTAGTCGACTGTCTCGCCGACCGTGAACACGGATCGAGTTGGTAGGATCGGTGCCCGGAGGCATACCGGCCACGATGACGACGGTGCCGCCCGGCTGCGCCAGATGCTTTGTCCTGGAGGATCCCGCTCGACCTGCGCCACCATCTCATCGGTGTGCTGAACCTCGGGGACCTCAGCACTGGCACGCCCCAGGAGACCGCGGAGCCGATTGCGCGTCCTGCAGCGGCGTGAAGGCCAGCAGGGGCAAGGGCGAGCGCAGGCGCGAGCAGTCGCCTGGCCGTGTCACCGACTGCGTGAAAGTCACCAGGTAGGTAACGTCCAGATGCTCCCCATCTCGGCAGCGCACGGTCAGGCGCCGCGCGTCTGCGGGTAGGAACCTAGGCCGGGAATACGCTCGCCACCGTGCCCTCGACGTTCTGATGATGCTGGGCCATGGTACGCACGGCCTCGATGGGGGTAGGCGCCCACGGAGGTCTCTCCGGAGAGCATGACGGCATCGGCGCCGTCCGAGAATCGCGTTGGCGCAGTCCGACGCCCTCAGCGCTGGTGGGGGCGCGGGTTCTGATCGCTGGACTCCAGCACCTGCGGCCACGATGACCGGCTTCGGCTTGACGCCGGGCCAGCCTGATGGCGCTTCTGCACCAGGGGGACGGCCTCGAGCGGCATCTCCACACTGAGGGTCACCGCGGGCCACCATGATGCTGTCGAAGGTGGAGACGATGTCGAAGAGGTTCTCCACCGCCTGCGGGCTTCTCGATCTTGGCGATAACTGGATGCGCACGCCCACCTCGGTCCATGATCTCGTGGACGTCCTTGATGTCGTCGGCGCCGCGTACGAAGGATGGGCGATGAGATCCGCCCCGATCTTGAGCGCCCAGCGCAGGTCCTCACGGTCCTTCTCGCTGAGGGCCGGAACGGAGACGGCGACACCGCAGGTTGATGCCCTTGTTATTGGACACGCATCCGGGAACTCGACCTGTGGTGACGTCGGTGTCCGTAACGGCTATTGACGCGCTACGGCGACGTTCCGTCGTCGATGAGGAGCTCGATCGCCGGGGCGGCAGTCGCCGGGCAGTCCCTTTGAAAGGTGGTGGAGTGCGCTTGACGGTACCGATCGTACGTCGTCGATAGTGATCGTGAACTCGTCGCCCTTGTTGAGCATCACCTTCTGGTCGTCGACGAAACGGCCCAGGCGGATCTTGGGGCCCTGAAGGTCGACCAGGATGGCGACGGCTCGACCGGAGGCGGCTGCGGCCTCATCGGATTCGGGCGATGACCTCCTGATCCTCGGCGCGGCCGTGGGAGCGGTTGATGCGCGCGACGTTCATGCCGGCGTCCACCAGCGCTTTGCACCTGCCTGGGGAATCGGTGGCGGAGTCCGAGGGCATACGATCTTGGCTCTACGCATGGGCTTAGGATACGGGACACTGGGCCTCACGCACGAGGACGAATCCCGGCGCTTGTCAGGTTGCGACGATCCTCACCCGCATTGACCTCGAGTTCAGCGGGCGCCGAGCACCTGAACGGCAGGCTCAGGCACCTGTGTGGGAGGCCCTCATTTCGGCGTCGGTCTCGGGCGGTGAAGCATCCTCGGAGGGCTGATCAGCGGAGGCCTCTTCGCGATGGAGTCCTCTTCCGAGGAGCCTCCCTCCGGCCCCCTCCCCGATCTCTCGATGGCATCGCTGAGAGGGACGCCGCGAGGTGATGGCCAGTCCGACAGCACCGACGAGGAAGACGACGATGAGAGGTCCAGACATTCAGCCGCAGGCCGAGAATCGTCTCGGCTTCTATCGATGCGCAGCATCTCGATCCATCCTCGACCGGCCGTGTAGATCATGAGGTAGAGCCACATGAGCCCGCCTCCGTGGCATCGTGGCGGGCCAGCATCCTTCTTCCGATCCACACCAGAAGGGCGCGCCCGGCAAGGTTCCCATAGGGCCTCATAGAGGAAGGTCGGGTGGAACAGGGTTCCGGCGGATAGCTGGATCCGGGCGGCAGGTGAGCGTCGTCGATCCGCAGTCCCCAGGGCAGTCGTCGGGGCGCCGTAGAGCCCCTGGTTGAATCCAGTTGCCCAGCCGGCCGATCGCCTGGGCCACCAGCAGCGCCGCCACGGCGTCGGCCAGTGAGCGACGCGCAGACGCGGCATGGCGCATGACAAGCACGCTGGCCAGAACACCGCCCGCGACGCCGCCCCAGATGCAGTCCCCAACCAGGTCTGCTGGATGCGGGACGAGTCCCGTTCGGACCGGAAGTAGTCGTCGGGCGAGGACAGGACGTGGTAGAGCCGGGCACCCACGATTCCGGACGGAACCGCCACGATAGCGATATCGAGGACGATCTCCGCCGGCCCTCTCTGGCCCGGTATCGCCGGTCGGACCACCACACGGCCACGAAAACGCCGGTGAGAATGCACAGCGCGTAGGCCCGGATCGGGATGGGACCGATGCCAGACACCTGACGAGGCCTCGCAGACCGGCAAACGTCTCTGAGCATCGCGGACACCAGTGGTGGAAAGCGTAGTGACGGGCACTCAGAGGACCTCTCGGTGGGCGGAGGGAATCAGTGCCGGGTGGGCACCGGCGGCAACCAGCTCAGCAAACGAACTGCTGAGGATCGGTGGAACGGATGATGGCCTCGCCGACGAGGACGACATCGGCTCCGCATCGGGCGAAACTCATGACGTCATGGGACCCGCACTCGGCGGCGATACGGACGACCTGAGCCGGCAGGACGTCGGTGACTTGATCGAACAGACCGCAGTCGACGGCCAGGTATCGGGGTCCCGCGTGTCGATGGCGATGATGCGGGCGCCGGCCTCGACTGCGATCAGGGCGTCGCGTCGAGTGCAGGCCTCTGAGCAACGGCGCTCATCCCCAGGAGTGGACTCGTTCAGTGAGACCTTCGAGCACCAGGGCCTCAAGGCGGGCATCGAGCATGAGCAGGTCGGCGTCGGAGCCCGGGCCTCGTGCACCTGGTAGGGGGTGACCACGAGATCATTGGCGAGGACGGGAAGATCCACGGCGGCCCTGACGGCATCCAGATCCTTCAGGGAACCGCGGGTGCTGCTCGGACCGGTCACCACCGAGACGCTGGCGGCGCCACCTGCGGCGTAGAAGCAGGCCAGCATTCCGGGATCGCCGACGCCGCTGAGGTCCGCGAAAGTGGCGGTGGATCGCTTGACTCCGCGATGACCGTAACCGCCCGGTCGTCGGTACGCAGGCCGGCGGGGCGCTGATGGCTCCGGGGACCAGGCGCGAGGACTCTCGCAGGCGAGCCAATGGGACGCGCGAAGCCCGGCGGTCGGCAGCCGCCCTGGCGTCGGCCGCCATCGCCCTCGAACGAGGTCATCACGCACCTCCTCGATCTCACCCGCGGGCGCCCTGGAGGGCGCCTGTCCGTATCCATCGTGACGGCCTGAGGCCGTCTGTTGCAAATCGTTGAGCGGCGTTCACCGCGGAGAGTTCAGTCGGGCCCGCTCGCCTGGCTGCGCCCCAGGTCGCCCCCGGCCAGGAAGCAGCTGCGCTCGCCGGTGTGGCAGGCGGCCCGACCTGATCAACCTCCACCAGAAGGGCGTCTCCGTCGCAGTCCAAGTGGACAGCCCTGACGTACTGCGCGTGCCCGGAGGTGTCTCCTTGCGCCAATACTCACGCCGAGATCGCGACCAGAAGGTCACGCGCCCCTCGGTCAAGGTACGTCGGAGCGCCTCGTCGTCCATCCAGCCCACCATGAGAACCTCACGCGAGTCGTACTGCTGGACGACGGCGCACACCAGACCATCGGCGTTGCGCTTGAGACGTGCGGAGATGCCTGAATCGAGAGTCACGACTGCATTATGCACATCAGGCCCCCATCACCCCGGAGGTCCGAGCAGCGGCCCGAGGTAGACCCACATTCCGGGCAGATTGGCACTACGGCGAAAGGCAGCACAGCCCGCGCCAAGAAGGATGCCTTCTCTGCCGTGATGAACTGCCGGCGCCGGCCTCGGACGAGGCGAGCAGCCAGCGCACCACCAGGAAGACCGCCACCGTCCTCACGACGAGGGCGAAGGGGTTGTAGCCCAGCGCTCCCCACAAGTCGCCTCCCGGATGAGCTCCGAGTCGCCCTCGTGCCACCGCACAAAGGGACACTCACAACCCGGTGAGCCGATGGAGGGGCAGAGGTCTGAAACCCCTGAGGAACCGCGAGGCAGCGTCAGCGCCCGCAGGAAGATGAGGCCGCCCGGCACCGAGGAGAGGGCCATGAGAAGTCCCAGCCCTGACCCGACTGCCCAGAGCGGTACGTGCACCGCCCCTGATAGATGCTCTTAGCCATGTTCCGTCGACCAGTCTCAGATCTACACTGTACTGAGGGTACAAAATGAGGAAACTTATTATGTAGATGACGCTGATCGCCGTTCCTATGCTTCCCCAGAATCATCCCAGCTATTGACATTCCTCTATTAGTGGAACGCCCTTTCATCGGCGGCACGCATTCCCTTGAAACCTACGATGATCGTAGGGATTCCAAGTAGCGCGCCAAAATAGCAGAACAGAAATATACTGGCGATACTGAGCCCGAGCGCCCACCCGCCCAGCGCATGGCCTCATAGCGGCGCGGATCCGTGGGCTGCACCAGTACGAGCCCGGACCCATAGGGCGTGTAAGGCCCATAAGGAGCCTGCGGGTAGGGTGCTGCTGGCTGTAGGGCTGACCGTACATCTGCGGAGCCGCTCCCGGGTAGGGAATACCCTGGCTCCCGGGCGATGCCAGGTACGGGTCGGACCAACCACTTGAGTAATCGGCGCTGTAATATCCGGCCTGACCACCGGGCAAGCCTGTTTCCCATCAGGAGAGGATACCCTTGAGCAGACAGATAATCCTGGCCCGCCAGCACTTCCCTGCCGATAGGATCCGCTTGATAGGGATCATGTCGCTCATTATTCCTCCCAAAGAGCGAAGTACACCAGGCAGACTACATGACCGAGCGCATCTGTCGCAAGGAGGGCGTCCCATCCCCACGGGGACCACGCCCCATCGACCTCATCCGAGCAGCATCCACTGCATAGCCAGCCCGAGGCTCATACTGGCAAGGCGCATGGAACAGCTCACTATGTTCAGTAGGACTCGAATATATCCCTCAATGTTCTAGGTACAAACCGGAGGAGAAGACGATGATCGTCAGCATGATCGCGAGCACACCCATGACGATGCCGATGATGGACATTCCCTTGTTGGTAGCACGCCCCTCGTTCGCCGCCAGCACCCTGAGGAACCCCTACAATGATCGCAGGGATGGCAGCGAGAGGGCCAATACTGCTGAAGACGCTGACTCATACCCAGGCCAAGAGCCCAGCCGCCAAACGCATTCTTCTCGTTGGGCCGGTGGCCGAACCCGCCTCCGGGGCCGTAACCACCGGGTTGCTGGTTGTGCGGGTCGCTGGGGTAGGCGCCCATGTAGCTCAGTGATTATTCTCCATCTGGTAGTGATTGATGAACATAGGTGTTGAACGGCTATCCAGGTTCATCGTTCTGCTAGGAAGGCTCTCTTCTCGTCCTCCATGTATTCAACGCACCGGGTGGCCTGCGTTTCGTAGGGGCTTCTTTCGCCCTCAGCGATGGTCATCGTTCCGTAATGGAAAGACCGAGGCGGCTAGAACGGCGTCGGCGCCGTGACCGGCCGCGATCGCGAAGTCCTCGAGGGCGCCCGGCGCCACCGGAGGCGATAGAGCGGGACTCGGACCTGCTCGCGGACGGCGTCGATCATCTCGGTGTCGAAACCCCCGTGACGCCGTCGGCGTCCATGCGGAGTCTCAGAAGGATCTCTCCGGCCCTGAGCTGCGCTCCCCGGACCGCCCAGTCCACGGCGTCGATACCGGCTGAGGTGCGTCCTCCGTGGTGGTGACCTCATAACCTGAGGCGGTCGTGACACCAGGCGGGCACCGCGCGCATCCACCGATAGGACGACCACCTGGTTGCCGAAGCGCTGCGCCACCTCCGCCAGCAGCTCGGGACGAGTGATGGCGGCGGTGTTGATGCCGACCTTGTCCGCGCCCGCCCGCAGAAGCTGGTCCACGTCTCCGACAGAACGCACCCCCACCGACGGTCAGCGGGACGAACACCTGCTCCGCGGTGCGGGACACTCCACGTCCAGCATGGTGGAGCGTCCTTCATGCGATGCCGACACGTCCAGGAAGGTGATTTCGTCGGCTCCCTGGGCGTCGTGGCGCGCGGCCAGCTCCACCGGATCTCCGGCATCCTTTGAGGCCTCGAAGTTCACGCCTTTGACGACGCGACCGTCCCTTGACGTCCAAACAGGGAATAATACGGATGGCAACGCTCAGCGAATGATCCTGGGTGGTGGGGCGAGGAGATGCTGAGGACTGGGGCGACGGTTTGCACCACTCGATTATCCCTGCAGATGATTCGGAGTCATTGTCATGGCTGGGACGTCAATGACCACGACGACGGGTTCAGTCCCTTCGCCTGCTCCGCCGGCAGGGAGAGCTCCACTCGCGAGCCGACCGTGATGTCGACCAGGTTCTGGGGAGACGCCCCACCAATGTCATCACTCATCATCGATGCGCTTGGGCGAGATTCTGGTAGCCGAAGGTCGATTCTAAAGGCCTGGCCAGTGGCCCAGCTGACCATTGTGCGGCGGACGATCAACCTTTGTCCTGGGAACCTATCGAGGCCCCGGGTGCCCTTGATGAGGATCGCTGTGGCGGCGCGGGTGGGCACCGGTAGGCCGGCACTGCTGACGGTGATGGAGCCGTCCTCCCCTCTGTAACGGCGGGCGTGCCGGGCGGCGTCCTTCGTCTCCCCGGTCGCTGTGGTGGGCAGGATGTCTGTACATGGTGATCTCAGCCGTACTCGAGTCCTCGGCGGGAGCGCGGAAGAACGACGCGAGTCCCTCGCGCTGGCCTGGAAAACCGCTGCGTTGATGTAGTCCCCGCAGCGGGGCTCAGCATGTTCCGCCACAGCTTGTAGCCGTCGGCGTTGCCGGTCGTATTGCGCCCATCGAGGCCGGAGAACTGGGAGACCTGAAGAATCACCGGCGAGCCTCGAGACCACACGCCCACTGACCAGTCTCGACGACGTCGGTCAGGACAGAGCTGGGAGCAGACAGGAGGCCTCGTTGGCCAGTGCGATGGAGGGGCCGAGCCCGAGCCGAGTCGTCCGCTGATCGTCAGTAGCTGATTCAAGGGGGCGTTCCCGTCCAGCACGGTCTGTTGGGCAACGGGGCTGGCATCCGGGCCGTACCTGCCGGTGACGAACTTGTCGACGGCCAGAGGTACCAGAGATCATCGCGAGGATGACAATACCGATCAGAGTCGACGGCCAGGGGCCCCCTGGGCATGCTGCCCAGCGGACCGCGCAGGGTACGCCGCGGCGGCGTCGTCTCGGAGCGTTCCTCTCGTCGAGCAGGCCTCGACCGGATGCTCCAGATCGTCATCCTGGTCGTCTCGAAGCTCTCCGGGAGGGCCGGCGCGGTGATCATCACCTTGGCATCGGCGGTCGGCCTCATGGATGCCGATCCGTCTTCAACAGGTCGCCAGGGCCGAGAGCTGTCCTGTGAGGGACGGTGAACGCCCCTGGGTCTCGGGCCGAGCCTCGACCTCGACGAGTCGACAGCGCCGGTGCGCCGGCGGATGGTGCGCTGGAGGATCGGGGCTCTTCCGGTGGTTGGGAGATCGCCGGCAAATCCTCGGTGTACGCGTCCTGCCGCTCCTGCTGAGCCATCTCCTGAGCGCGCTCGAGTGCCCGGCGCTGACGCCGGGTCAGAGGCGCGTCCGCGCCGGAATCTGGTGTGGAGGTAGTACTCATATTGCGTCTTCCGTCGGTCGCCTCACCGATACCGTGAACGTTGCCGCTCACACCCCGGCGGGGAGTTCGGCTGCCGAGTGCTCCATGCTCTCCAGCAGCGCGTCTATGTGCTCATCTGCAGCGCAGAAGGGATCACTCAGGGTAACAGTGGACGAGGCGCCATCGTCGAGTCGAATGCCCACCCAGTCAACAGTCAGGTCGCGGCGCAGGTCCTCAGCCCTGGCGACGACCGCGCCACGCAGGTGCGCACGCGTTGTGGCGGGCGGGGTGTTCATCGCGCATCGACAGGCCTCGTCGCCGACGAAGCGACGCAGCATGCCAGTGTTCTCCAGACGTTGGCGCAGTCCCTGATCGGATGAGACGTCATGGTAGGCCAGGGCCAGCCGGGCCACTCTCGGGTCGGTCAGGTCGGTGTCGTGCTTGTGGCAGTAACGGGTCACCAGCTGGAGCTTGGCCGCCCAGTCAAGCTCCGGTCGCCACGCGCTGGGGCTCCTGAGACGGACGCCTCCAGTCCCCCGCTCCCATAGGTCCAGTGCGGCGGCATGCAGCTCAGTCACCTCGATCCCGCCCTGTGCATGTGGTTGCGCAGCCGTTCGAGGTGTTCGCCCCTGCATTTCCAGCGGCGTGATGGTACGGCCGTCGACGCGATCCAGGAGCACCCGGCACTCAGGTCACTGCAGGTGTCCCGGATGGCCCTCATGGGGTCGGCCAGAGCCAGGTCGCTCAGGTCTCCCCGCTTTCCAAATAGTCCAGGAGAAGGTCCATGGCCGCCACTGCTTGAGCAGAGTGGATCCTCGGGCGATGTTGGAGTCCCCTGACGATGACGTGCATGCGCCGGTAGCGCTCGGCGTCGGCATGCGGTTCGTCACGAGTATTGATCAGCGGTCTGGCACGGGTCGTCGCAGAGGAGACGGCGTCCCACATCTGGTCCGCCCGTTGGGAGAAGACATACCTCGAGCGACTGGGGCCCGTGGAACGGGCCGCGGGGCTGAAGCCCGACGTCTCCCGTGATGTGACCGGCGCCGACGAGGATCTGCCGCGTCACCAGGTGTGGTACGAGGGTGCGTGCATCGTTCCAGAAGTCGCCGCGACGGCGCACGAGGTAGTTCTCGTGGCAGCCGAAGCCATTGCCCTGGGCGTCGCGGTTGTTCTTCAGCAGGTGGATTCGCCCGGGAACACCTACGGCGGCGAGCCGGACGTTGGCCTGCTGGGCCAGGTCGGCCATGACCAGCTCACCGGCGCGGTCCTGGGCGAGCAGGTCCTCAAGACGATCGCACTCTGGCGGTGGCGAACTCCGGATGGGAGCCCACATCCAGGTAGAGGCGAGCACCGCCGCGGGTGAAGACGTTCGAGGAGCGTGAGCGCTGAACCACCGGTTCGAAGAGCTTGCGGGCGGCGTGGTCGGCGTCCAGGGAGGTGGGCCGTCTCCGGCGGGGGCGCAGGTGATGCCGTACTCGGTCTCCACCCCGATGATGCGGCGTGCCGGGGGCCGTAGGCCACTCATGCTCACTGGCCGCCCTTCTGGACGAAGCCCTGGACGAAGGCTGCGGCATTGGTCTCGATAACCGAGTCGATCTCGTCCAGGATGCTGTCGACGTCTGCGGTTTGGGCGTCTCGAGATGCTCCGGACCGACGCCATCGGGACTCCGGTACCGGTCTGTTCCTCAGCGTCCTCAGCGGCGGACTCGACGCCGGCGCGACGAACCTGCCCGTGGGACTGATCGGCGTATTGCGGCGTCATGTGGTGCTCCTTCACTCGTCCTCTCGGACAACGCGTCGCCGGTGGGCGCTGTGGGGCTCAGTCTCTCTCAGGTGCCGCCCGACGACCAATTTCCTCCAGGATAGTCACTGTCTCATCCGCGCCGACGGCGACATCGTCGGGCAGACGCAGCGCAGCAGCTCGGGGGTGGCCGGGGACATCGAGAACGAGGCAGGTCCAGGAGGCGCCCACGATCTGCGGGAAACGGTTGATGGCAGTTCCGCGGATGGCGGCGCGTGCCCTCCGGAGGCGCATCGGCGGCGCGCGCTGGACTTCGGACCCGGTGACGAGTCGGTGGATCCGGCCGGCAGCGTCGAGCTTGTCGACGACGGAGCTCCCGGGCGCAGATCGGCCCACTGGATGTCGAGAGCAGCCAGGCGAGGATCATCCCATCCGGTGCCCGACCGGCGACGCAGCCCCTCGCAGCAGTTCGTACTGGCGACCCACTCCACCAGGTGGGCCGCCGGGCCCCGATCCATCGCGACTCCACTGCTCAGGGCGCCGGGGCTCTGTTGCCACAGGCTCAGAGCGCGCTGCGCCTCGGGTCGGCACTGCGTCTCACGGCCGGGGCGACAGCGTCGAGGTAGGGTGCGGTTGAACGGCCAGGGCGCTCATGGGCCCGCTCCGTGTGGGCAGCTCTGTAGGCGAGGGTGGACCGTGCGAGACGGCCCAGTGAGCTCTCGACGGGGTCGCCGGTGATCGCCAACCGGTTGAGGTCTGTCAGGGGCGTCCCTGAGCGCGCCGGTGCCATCGTGGTGCGCCTGTTCCAGGAACCACAGGAGCAGGTCGGTGGTGGCGACCTTGAGGTAGATGGGGACGTCGAAGCGGTTGGCGTCGCCGTTGATGACGTGCAGGCGGCGCCAGCGCGCGCCGTTGGCGTGCGGTTCGTCGCGGGTATTGATGATGGGGCGGTTGAAGGTGGTCTGCAGGCCAATCTCAGACTCGACGTAGTCGGCCTCGCTGACTGATCTGGAAACCGGGCCGCTGGCTGTGCTGTCCGATGCCGACCTCCCGGCCCCGGCCAGGACGGGGCGGGTAACCAGGAAGGGAGGGTAAGGACCGCGGCCAGCTCCTCGAAGGAGCACATCGCGCCGCACGAGGTAGTTCTCGTGAGATCCGTAGGACGCCCCCTTGCCGTCGACATTGTTCTTGTACAGGACGATCCCCTCTGGTGCGCCGGCGCTGCCACCACCGTCGCTCAGAGCCGTCATAGCGCGCCGGGCAACCACCTCCCCGGCCCGATCCCAGACCAGGGCGTCGCGCGGGGTAGAGGACCTCCGGTGAGGAGTACTCGGGGTGGGCGTGGTCCACATAGAGCCTGGCACCGTTGACGAGAACCGCCGTCGTCGCAGCGGGGAAGCGCCGCCTCGGCGGCGCTGGGGCGGGCGCGTGAGCCCCAAGGGGCGGGCGGCGGGTCCGCTTCACCCCTGACGGCGCCAGGCGCGTGGGATCGTCGGTGAGCTGGCTGGGGTGGGCGACGGAGCGCTGAGCCTACCGCCGCGCAGGTCGGCCAGGGGGTCCTCGCCCTCATAGTCCCAGCGCACGCCGGGAACGTCGGCGCAAGCGCAGTAGGCCTCCACGACCTGGCTGGAGAGGATGACGGGATTGGCGTACGGGTCGCCCGGACGCAGCACCCCGAACTCGGTCTCCAGGCCGACGGGACGCGTTACCGGGCCCCGGTTGAAAGCCGATGTCGTTCATGCGCTCTCCTCCTTCCCGAGTCTGCGCACGCTGCGGATCTCGAGGCACGGGCGCCGATGAGCCGAGCCCATCCCCTCGGGTGTCGTGGCACCGGTGATCTCCTCGTTCTGCCGGGCCTCGGTCTCGACGGCGGAGCTGAGCCCTGTCCGCGCTCAGTCCCTCTCCCCCGGCGAGGCTCGTCCTTGATGGAGGCGGTCTTGGCGCGGGAGACGATGGCGGCCAGCATGGCGCCGCTAACCAGATCAGCCAGGGTGGAGAGTGCGCCTGACGGTGGCGTTCGCGGCCGCGCGCGCCTCGGTGATCTCCAGAACGGCGGTGGTCCGTTGCGGACGTAGAGCGCCTCGACGACGACTCGGCGCAGAAACGCGAGCCGTGGCCCCACGGTCTCCCCCATGAGCCGCGAGCTCAGCAGGAGCCAGAGGCAGGTCGGCGGTGAGATGCCGGGCGAGAATCTCCTCAGCCCCGGACGCATCGGGCCGGTTGATACGGATCTTCAGATCCAGGCGCCCGGAACGCAGGATGGCGGGGTCGATCATGTCCTCACGGTTGGAGGCGCCGATGATGACGACGTTGCGCAGGGACTCCACACCGTCGATCTCCGCCAGGACCTGCGGCACGATCATGGTCTCGACGTCGGAGGACACACCGGTGCCGCGGGTGCGGAAGAGCGCTCCATCTCATCGAAGAAGATGACCACCGGTCGGTCCTCGGCAGCGGCCTTGCGGGCCTGATCGAAGATGGCGCGGATCGGCGCTCGGTCTCGCCGACGAACTTGCTCAGCAGCTCAGGGCCCTTGATATTGAGGAACGCGGCCGAGCGGCTCCTCGTAGCGGAACCACTTCCGGAGCCGGCCAGTGAAGTGGCGACGGCCTGGCGATGAGGGTCTTGCCGCAGCCCGGTGGACCGTAGAGCAGCAGTCCCTTGGGGGCGCGCAGCCCGTAGGCCTGGAAGAGGTCCGGGTGGGTGAAGGGAAGCTCGAGAGCGTCGCGGATCTGCTCGATCTGCGGCCCCAGTCCCCGATATCCGCCCAGGAGACGTCGGGGTCTCGGCAACGACGAGCTGCTCGACGCTGGTGCGCTCGATGAGGGCCGTGGCGATATCGGCGCGCAGGTCGGCGGCAAGCGTGTCGCCGGGCTTGAGCCCTCTCCGGTCCCGGCGACGCGGCGCAGTGAGGAGGACAGGGTGAGGATCCTCAGTGCCTCCCACCGGTGGTCACCAGGACACGGGCGTCGTCGAGAGTTTCCTCGAGGGTGACGGCTTCACCGGTCTGGGGCTCGGGGAGGGTGGCGACGACGAGCATCTGGTCGTTGACGGCCACGAGCCGTCCGACCTGGAGGTCGGCATCGTCCACGCCGGGATGGACGTGTAGAAGCATCTGGCGGCCGGAGAGGTTCACGGCAACCTCGCGCTCTTGGGAGGTCCTCGTCCCCGCCTGTCCCGGGAGTCCCCTGGGATCCTTGTACTGGGAAGGCCGGTGAGCAGGCCCAGGGTCACCGGGGGCCGGGTGACGGCGTCGAGCTGCTGGCCCAGCTCGGTGATGCGCTCGCGGGCGGTGCCCAGGGCGGCGACGAGGCGCTCGTTCTTGGAGGCCAGGCTGACGGCCTGGGCACGGGCCTCGCGCAGCTGATGGCTGGTGAAGTCCTTGGCGGGCATGCCCAGCGGCTGCACCGTGTCGGCGCCGGTTGCAGACGGATCAGGCATGATCGCCGTCCTGGGAGTAGTCGGCGGTCCCGCGGCGGACGACGGTGGCGTCGGCGGGCTGTTTGGCCCGGCAGTCGCGCAGGACGCGACGAACCTTCTTGTCGGTGCTGGTGCGTTCCTTGACGTCGTCGGCAGCCAGTAGCCGCCCTCGTCGTAGGCGCGCGGGCGGGCGGGCGCTTGCGGGTCAGGGGCTGGGAACCGGTGGCCAGGCGCCGGGCGGTCAGGAGGAAGCCGGTGCGCCACCATGCGGTGGTCTGGGGCGCACGGCCAGCCCATCGACGTTCCAGGTGCGGACCATGGACTCCCCAGGACTCGGGCTCGGTGAACAGCCCGCTGTGGCGCAAGGCCTCCACGGTGCGCGAGAGCTGGGTGACGGTGGCGACGTAGGCCAGGAAGAGCCCGCCCGGGGCCAGGGCCGAGGAGGCGGCCTCGACGTTCTCCCCAGGGGGCGAGCATGTCTAGGACCACTCGGTCGATGCTGCCCGATTCCACCCGGGCGGCGACGACGTCGGCAAAGTCTCCGGTGCGCAGCTCCCAGGCTGGGTGGTGGCGGCCGAACCAGGCATCCACGTTGGAGGCGGCGATCTGGGGCGAAATCCTCGCGGCGCTCTGATGGACAGCAGGTGGCCGCTCTCCCCGATGGCAGAGAGCAGGTTCATGGTCAGCGCGCCCGAGCCAACCCCGGCCTCCAGGACACGGGCGCCGGGAAGATGTCGCCCATAGCGATGACCTGTCCGGAGTCCTTGGGGTAGACCACCTGTGCACCACGGGGCATGGACAGCACGTAGTCGGCCAGGAGCGGGCGCAGCAGGAGCAGCTCAGTGGCCCGTATCGGTCTCGATGACACTGCCCTCGTCCATGCCGACGACGTCTCGATGATGGAAAGAGCCGCGCACGGACTGGAAGTAGCCGTGGGGGTCGAGCAGGAAGGTGTTCTTACGGCCCTTGGTGTCGGTGACTTTGGATGCGCTCGCTGTAGCGGAAGGGCCCACGACGGCCAGCCTGTCCCAGGATCCTTGGGGAGCCGGACGCTGGTACGGCTTCGAGTGAGGTCGCCGTGTGCTCGGTGTGCTCAGTCTGCTCGCTCATCAGAAGCGAGTGTATGACCGGTGCGCGGCCTCAGTGCGTCAGCACGACACTCGCCTCGGAGGTGTAAGGAAGGAAGGTGAGCGTTTCTGGAGATAGAGCTTAATCGTCTCGGCATCGTGTGAGAGATATCCGATGGACAGGTCCTGGCCAAGGTGCAGCCTCATAGTCGCCACCCCGCGTACTCAGCAGAACGGCGCCATGAATGGCGGGAGCCCACAGGACCTCTCCATCCAGGAGGCGATCGATGTGCTTGCGGATCGGGTATCCGTCATCAGTGGTCTCGGCGACGGCGGTCCACAGTTCGGCGGAAAGCAGGAGGGCGTATGGACCTTCGACTCCGGCGAGGCGGAGCTCCCTTGAGGGCAGCAGCAACGGCGTCAGGAAGATCCTTCGGCTGTGGGAGCGATACTGACAGGGTTAGAACTTGAGGGAACCAACCCCTCAATGCCCGCGCTCGCCAGCCCGGCGAAGACAATGCCGTCCTCAGCTCTGGCGATCTGTGCAACAGCGTCCTTGACGGGTTGCCAGTCGGAGTCCTGAGCTCCCCGGTCGACGGCATCGACGGCCCTCGCGGCTAACCCGGAAGGGAACCCGCAGCTCGACGATCTGCCGGACCTGACGCTGGTGTGCCTGGACACCTGCGAAAGGGGTGTCCACGCATACCTGGTGACCGGTGCGTACTGCCGCCAAATCCTCTCCGTCGGGTCCAACCACGTCGACGACACGACGTCCGGCGATCCAGCGGATGAAGGTGCGCCGCGCCTCTTGGTCGATCTCACCCCAGGCAGCCCTCGGAGATGGGGGCGAGCTGTCGATGCAGATTGTTCATACTCGGCCTTTCAGGTTTCCGATCCCGAGGGATCCGTCGGACGGCGCGGCAGCGGAGTCCGCACTGTTGCTGTGATCATCTGGTGTCTGGTCACGCGACGCTTCAGAAGACGCATTGAACCCAAGGCCCTGGCGGCGCTCAGCTCAGTGGCGGGCTGGGTTGGGTCCTCCGGCCCGGCCTCAGGTCGGACGGCAGCGCGCGTACTGGTCGGCGTCGTCGAGGAAAGCGGCTGGCGGAGCAAAGAGAGCATCCTGTCAGGGGCGTGAGAAGTCGAGAATGCGGTCGTAGTTGCCCCTCGGGCCCCCAGGAACATACGCCTGAGCATGAGCTCAGTGACGCGTGGGTCTGCGGCGTAGCTCATGAAGAACGTGCCCTGGTCCCCGGAGGCCTCACCGAAGGCGAGATTGTCACGCACGATCTGGAGCCCTCGTTGCCGTCGGCGTCCTCAATGGTGTCTCATGGTGACGTGGCTGTTGGTGGGCTGCTCATCATCAGGGAAGCTGGATGTCATCGAGCTTGGTGCGACCGATGACGCGTTCCTGTTCCTCGACGCTCAACGAGTCCCAGGCGGTGAGGTTGTGGATGTACTTCTGCTCAATGATGTAGCTGCCGCCCGCCCAAGCACCTTCGTCGATGAGCGCCGCTGCGACGGCCGCCTGCCCCGCGGACTCTCGGTACCGTCGACGAAGCCCAGAGGGTCCTCGATCATCGAGGTAGCGGAAGGCGTGGACCTCATCGGAGGTGTCAACCACGGAGCCCAGTCGGCGCATGATCTGGCGAACCAGCTCGAAGCACATGTCGAGCGTTGAGGCGCGCAGGTGGAAGAACAGGTCTCCTGGCGTCGACGGAGCACTGTGCTTTCCTCCCTGAAGTGCCGTGAAATCATGCAGATACTCAGGTCGCGGCACATCGAAAGAGACGGTCCCACATGCCTGCCCCAATGCCGACGACACAGCTGAGCATCGTCTCGGGGTAGCGAAAACCAACGGCCTGGGTCAACCCGGACACATCGGTCAGCAGATCGATGACTTGGGCCTCGCCCCGCTCCGTACGGTCACGGTGAGGAAGATCGATGCCTTGGCCGGCGAAGCCAGGATCGCCTGAGAGAGGTCCCTGAGAGTGGATGTCGCTCATGGTTCACCTTAGAAGATGACGCTAACACGGATACCCGGAAGCATTTGATCCGAACTGAAGGTTATCATTCACAGTACGTTCGGTCCCGATGAGCTTAACGATCTTGTCGCATGGTCGGGCGGCTGGTCGCTTTCAGTCGCCGCTGCCCCTCAGCGCGCGCCGGTGGGAACGGCTCCGCTCAGGGTCCCTGAGTCCACGAGCACCAGCCAGCGCGACGACCTCTCGGCTCGTTTCATGGCGTCGGCGGCCGCCTGGCCGGTCAGCTCAGTCGTCACCGCCGCGGCTGGCAGCACCGTGCAGACCTGGCCCGCGGTCACGCCGGCGACGGAAGGGGAATCCGTCGTATCTGCCGCGCCGCCCAGCCCGACCTCGTCGAGACAGGCCGCGTCGATCGCACCCACGAGCTCGGTCCCGTCTATCACCAAGACGAGGGCGGTCCCTGCCTGCGAGCGCCTCGCGTACCCTGAGACAGGGGCGTATCGGGTCCGACGACGCGCACGGGCCGGGCCAGCTCGCGAAGGTCCAGCTTTCGAAGCGGCCCGGGCACCTCCCCGAGCTCGAGCACCCTGCCAGCTGGAAGCCACGATCGACCATCCCACCATGACGACCAGGATGAGATTGAAGGCGCCGGGCTGGCGGCCCTGCAACAGAAGCGGGCGCAGAATCCACCACCACACGACGGCGCCGACCACGACGAGTCCTCCCCAGCCGGCCGCTTTGAGGCCGAGCCGGCGATTACCGGTCATCTGGACGACGAGCGCGGCCAGGGCGTAGCCGCCATCGAGGGGAAGCCCTGGCAGAGCGTTGAAAATGGCCAGGGCCAGGTTGACCAGCGTCACTGCCCATACGGTGAAGGCCACGGGAACCGAGAGGCGCACGAGTCCCTGCACCAGCGTCCCGATGAGCCAGATGAGCAGGTTGGTGGCAGGGCCGGACAGGGGAGGTGGCCAGATCCTTCCACACGCGGTCCACTCGCGTGCCGGCCCGAAGGAGGTACGGCCTCCCCACAGGTAGAGCTCGTAGCGGGTGGGGCGCCGTCCCATGAGGGTGCCGGTCAGCCCGTGGGCCAGCTCGTGCAGGAGGACCGAGCCGGCGACACCCAGGACCGTGGCGACCACGACGGCCAGCACGGTCGTGGTTCCGAATACCCCGAGGGCGGAGGAGACCAACGGGTACCAGCTGCCGGCAATGAGCAGTCCGAGCAGGAGGGATGGGTCGGCGCGATGACGACGGGAGCGCCACCGATACGGGCGATCACCCATCTGCCGGTCGATGAGGAGGCAGGCATGGGCGCGAGCCTCAACGCCGTCGGGGACGGCTCGCCGCATCGGCTCGGAGGCCACAGCCGATTCCCGTACCGACCGCGGCGCGCGCGTGGAGCAGCCGCCTTCATCTCCGGCGTCCTGTCACCTCCCTCGCGGTAGCATCACCCCCATGTCCAGCGAGCCGCGCACCGTCACCACCTCGCCCGCCCAGGCCCATGTCAGCCCACCGGGCGGGTTCCGTCGGCAGCCTGGGGCGCGGTTCCATAGAGCGAGCTGCGCGCGCTGTCCCCTCCCCGGGCGAAAGACTTCATGCAGTGCCCGCTCATGTTCCGACTGCGCACAGTCGACCGTCTCCCTGAGCCCGGTTCCCCTGGCCACGCACAAGGGGACGGTTGTCCACGGCGTGCTGGAGCGTCTCTACGACCTGCCGGCCTCCGATCGCCGCCCCGAGACGGCTCTTGATCTACTGCCCAGCCAGTGGGAGTCCCATCGGGAGAAGAACCCGGAGGTCATGGAGTTGTTCGAGGACTCCGCCGGGGTGGAGAGCTGGCTGGATGAGGCTCGGGGCTCATCCGCACCTACTTCACCTTGAGAACCCTCAGCGCCTGGAGCCCGCCGAGCGAGAGCTCTTCGTCCAGACCGAGACCGGTGATGGCCTGCTCTGAGGGGGCTTCGTCGACCGCCTGGACGTGGCGCCCCGATGGCGCCATGCGCGTGGTCGACTACAAGACCGGCTCGCAGCCCCGGCACGCGCTTCATGGAGGAGGCGCTGTTCCAGATGCGCTTTTCTACGCCCTGGTCCTGTGGCGCCTGCGCGGGCGGGCGCCGGCCCGGCTCCAGCTGGTCTCACCCTCAGCGATGGACGCGTTCTGACCCACGATCCTCGCCTGGCGGAGCTGGAGCGAACCGAGACCCGCCTGGCCCACCTGTGGGACGAGGTCGAAGACTGCGCCCGCTCCGGGAGTTCCGTCCACGCCGTTCCCGGCTGTGCGACTGGTGCGCGTTCCAGGAACAATGCCCGCTCTCGGCGGTACCACGCCGCAGATACCCCGACGACGGAGTCACCCGCCTCCCTGAGTGCCCGCCGTACTGTCGCCTGATCTCAGCCACCGTTCAGCAATTGCGGCGGCGAGAAACCATCGGTACAGTCCGTGGCGGTTGACAACCGTCGCCAACCACTTCCCAACGGAGAAGCACATGAACGTCGCCCAGGCTCGCACCGCCCGCACCGCCCTGCGCGGAGCCGGCATGCGCTGCCTGGTTCGGGCGTTCTGAGGCGGTCTCTAGACAGATCGTTCTCTCCGGCTCCCAGCGCCCTCTGAGACAGCGCCCTCATCAGCCGCGTCCAGCCAGGCCTCCACTTCACTCCCCCACCGGATGACGTGGCCTGTCTCTGTTCTTTGTTCTTTCTTCGCCTATGCTGCGTCACCGGTCCCCATGCAGGCTGCTTGTGCCAAAAGTAGCAGCCGGACAAGGACCACACCGTGCCATCACCCACCATCCTTACTGGACTCGTCATTGGAGCCGTCCTCGGTTTCATCCTTCAACGGGGCCGTTTCTGCATCACCGGGGCCTTCCACGACCTGTGGGTCTCCCGCTCCTGGCGCTGGTTCACAGCCTTCCTGCTGGCCATCGCCGTTCAGGCGGTCGGAGTCGCAGTACCTCACCGGCGCAGGCTCCATCACACCTGAGATCCCCAAATTGTCAGTGGTTGCCACCGTTGTCGGTTCCTTCCTCTTCGGAGTCGGGATCGTCCTGGCCGGAGGCTGCGCCACCGGTACCTACTACCGCGCCGGCGAGGGCCTGGTCGGCTCCTGGTTCGCGCTCGTGGCATACGCCACCGCTGCGGCCGCATCGAAGACCGGAATCCTGTCGGGAGTGACCACCTGGGATCAAGGGACTATGGGTCACCAACCTCACCACCATCCCCGCCTCCATCGGCGTGCCGGATTGGGTCGGCGTCGTCATCCTGGCCGGAGTCACCGGCGTGGTCGTGCACCGCTTCATCATCCTGGGACGCAGCCGCCCCGCCCAGGTCCAGCTGCCCGCACAGCGCACGGGCCTGGCTCACCTACTGCTGGAGAAGCAGTGGAACCCGCTGGTGACGGGACTCCTCGTCGGGATCGTCGCCATCGTCGCCTCGGCCCACGTCCTGGGCCTCAGGACGCCCGGATGGGCTCGGAATCACGACGCCGTCATCGAACCTGGCGAGCCTCATCATCACCGGTGACCCCAAGCGACCTCGACTGGGGCGTGCTCCTGGTCGTAGGGGAATCCTGTTCGGTTCCTACATCGCGGCCAAGGCCTCCGGAGAGTTCCGCGTCCGCGTGCCCAGTGCCCAGGTTATCCAGCGCTCCATCATTGGCGGCATCCTCGCTGGGCATCGGCGCCGCCTGGGCCGGGGGCTGCTCGATCGGTAACGCCCTGGGTGCAGACCTCGCTCCTGTCAGTGGCAGGGCTGGGCCGCCCTCGTCTTCCAAGTCCTGGGGGTCAGGGGCTGCCGCCTGGTTCCTTCTCATCCGTCCCCGGCAGCGGCGTCGCGCCGAACGCACCGCCGTCCGTACCCCCGCCACCGTCTGACACTCACCGGCAGTCCACCGACGACGTCACGGCAACGCACTACAACCAAGGAGATACTCATGCGCACTGTTCTGGAGACCACCGGCCAAGTCTGCCCCTTCCCAGTCATCGAGGCGGAGGAGGCCATGGAGGACCTCGATATCGGCGACGAGCTCGTCATCGGCTTCGACTGCACCCAGGGTACTCAGTCTCTTCCCGCCTGGGCTGCCGACAACGGTTATACCGTCACCGAGTTCGAGCGCACCGGCGACGCGGCCTGGACCATCACCGTGCGCAAGTAGACCGAAACGCTACGGTTGGACCTATGGAGCACAGGAGACTGGGCCGGACCGGCCTGAGAGTGTCCTCCGTGGGCCTGGGCACAATGACCTGGGGCTGGACACCGATGAGCTCGAGGCCAAGGAGCAGCTCGACATCTTCCTCGACGCCGGAGGCACCCTCGTGGATACAGCCGCCTCCCTACGGCGAAGGCGTCAGCGAGGAGGTCATCGGAGCGCTCCTGCGCGAGCACGTGGATCGTCAGGACCTCGTCCTGGTCTCCAAGGCCGGAGTGCGCACCTGGCGCACCGGGGAGCGGTCCTCGGTGGCCGACGCGTCCCGCGGCTCACTGCTGGACACGCTGGACACCAGTCTGGCCCTGACTGGGCACCGACCACCTCGACCTGCTGCTGGTTCAGGTGCCTGACCCCACCACCTCCCTGGAGGAGACGGCCCATGCCCCTGAGCCTGGCCGTCTCCTCCGGCCGCACTCGCTACGTGGGGATCGCCAACCACCCGGCCTGGGCGTCGGTGCGCATGCACGATCTGCTCAGCGAGAACGGTCGGGGGCCGGGACTGGCCGCTGTCGAGGTGGAGCATTCGCTGCTCTCCCGGGGTATCGAACGCGAGCTCATGCCCGCCTCCCAGGCCCTGGGTTTCGGCATCCTGGGCTATGCGCCCCTGGGGCGGGGGTCCTCACGGGCAAGTACCGGGCGACGATTCCTCCTGACTCGCGGGCCGCCTCACCGCACCTGCGCTCCTACGTATCCCCCTATCTGGGAGATCCGCACCGGGGTGTCGTCGAGGCCGTGGCCACCGCTGCCTCGGGCCTGGACCGCAAGCCGGCCGAAGTGGCCCTGGCCTGGGCCCGTGACGCCACCGGGATCGCCTCCACCATCGTGGGGGCGCGTACACCGGCTCAGCTCCAGGGCGTGCTCTCAGCCGACGACCTGGAGCTTCCGGTTCAGATCCGCCACGCCCTGGACGAGGTCACCTCGTTGCAGCTCGGTTACCCCGAGCGATTCTGAGCCACCCCGGCCAGCACTCAGCCCCTCACGAGGGTGAGCTCCATTGCTCGCCGACCTCGTGGGCGCGTCCATGCCGAGGACCTCAGAATGTGGGGCCCGCGCACCTGGCGCGGGCCCCACTACTGAACGATGGGCGGAGAAACCTCAGTCAGTCGTCGTCATCGTCGTACCTCGCCGTCGTCGTCATAGTCCCTCATCATCATCGTATCATCATCGTCGTCGTACTCGCCGTCGTCGTCATAGTCCTCGTCATCATCGTCATCATCACCGTCGGAGTCGAAGGCCCTCGAAGGGGAGCTCGATGCCGTAGGGCGGTGAACAACGAGTCATCGTAGGGTGAAGAAGGCGTCCTGAAGAGCGTTCTCGGCCGCGACCACGGCCGGGAGAGCTCGTCGCCGGTCGCGGCAGCATCCAGGTGCGCCTCGAAGGCGGCGATGAGTCGGTTGAGCGCGGACCGCGGGTCGTTCGTCATGCGGGACACACTACCGGCTCTCTCCGCCCGGTGCACAAGCGAGCCACTATGGCGGCTCGCGTCGCACCGCCGTCATGAGTCCTGGTCGACTCCCAGCTCCTGGCAAATGAAGCCCAGGAAGAGATCCTCCCCCTTGATCCTACTGGTCTCCTCGGGCCCGACGACGATGCGCACGCCGTCACGCAGAATCTGGGAGGCGCCGCCGTGGGGGCCGAGGGGCAGGATGATCCGCTCAGTTCCGGGCGTGTAGGGTCGTGCTGGGCTCCCGACCCAGCGATGAGGTCGGCGATGTTACTGGCGACGACTCGGGCATGCGCCCGAGCGGCGTCGGCTCGCTTGGACTCGCGCACGTCGGTGATGTCGCCGATTGCCCAGACCCCGGGGTGGTCCATCACGCGCAGGTACTCGTCGACGCGTATCGTTCCGTCGTAGTGGCGGACCTCGTCATAGTCCCTCACTGAGGGAATCCGGTGGCGGCCGCCGAGCCGTAGGCGCGGAACCACATGTCCGCCTCCAGAAGGCGTCCTCCTGGGTGGTGACTCGGAAGGGCGAGAGCACACCGACGTCGATCGGGGGCAGGAAGCTGAGGGAATCGCCGGTGATGATCTCCACCCCGCGCTGGACCAGTTGGTCGGAGATGGCCCTCGCGGATCTCAGGCTTTGTAGTCGCCGGCGGGCAGGATCCTCTCGGCGGCCTCCAGCATCGTCACCTTGATGCCCGGGAAACGCCGAGGTGATCTCCCGGCCAGCTCGATGCCGACCGCCCCGGCTCCCACGATGAGCACCCGCGAGGACTGCTCGAGGTTGGCGTGAACCCGTCTCGATGCGGGCCTTGGCGATGATGGATGAGGGACCCATGTGCTTGGCCGGGAAGGGGTAGGCGGTCCCGGTGGCCAGCACAAGGTAGTCGGCCTCGATCGGCCCGTGCCCGGAGACCTCGACGGTGGTCCCGCGCACGGCCAGCGCTGTTCCGTGGACGACGCGCCCGTTGGTTAGGAGCCGGTCGTAGGGCAGGAAGATCTTCCGCCCAGTCCCGGTCGACCGCCGCCCGCAGCGCTGCGCGGCATGGCTGACGAAGTGCTCCTTCTGCTCCACGAGGGTGACCTCGGCGACGTCGTCGAGGCCTTGGCGACGGTGATACGCCGCATCCACCGCCGACGATGGTGACGCGAGCCATATTGTGTTCCTTCCGGTGATGAGTGAGGAGGCGGACCGCGCCCGTCAGGTGAGTCCGCGGCGTTTGAGAAGGGGCAGGATGCTGGGTTCGCGCCCGGTGAAGGCGCGGTAGGAGACCAGCGGGTCTCCGGGAGTCGCCACGGGCGAGGAACTCACGGCGGAAGGGACTCCCCGGCCTGGCGGTTCAGGCCGAGGTCGCCGTTGATCGCACCATCGGTGGTGAACCACGCGATGGCGTCGGCATCCATGACCTCGCTCCAGATGTAGGCGTAGTAGGCCGCGCTGTAGCCGCCGGCGAAAGATGTGGGAGAAGTAGGTGGTGCGGTAACGCGGGGGCACGAGCGCGTCGTTGATCCCGGCCTCGGCCAGGGCGTGGTTCTCGAACCCTCCACCTCGGCAACATCGTGTGGCACCTCGGCGGGGGCCAGTGTGTGCCAGGCCTGGTCGAGCAGGGCTGCTCCCAGGTACCCGTGGTGGCGTAACCCCGCCCGAAGGTGCCCTTGGCCGCGCAGCTGTTCGGCCAGCCCGGCTGGCAGGGGCTCGCCGGTGTCCACGTGGCGTGCGTAGCTGGACAGCACCTCGGGGTGGAGGGCCCATTTCTCGTTGAGCTGGCTGGGGAACTCGACGACGTCCCGAGGCACGGCCGTCCCGAAGGCTGAGGGATAGCGGGCCTCGGAGAGCAGGGCGTCAGGGCATGTCCGAACTCGTGGAAAACAGGTGATGACCTCGTCCCAGGTCAGCAGGGCCGGACCGGAGGTGGGCTGCTCGATATTGCAGCAGTTGATGACCACTGGCCTGCGGCCGGCGAGCGCCGAGCCGGTGACGAGGCTGTCCATCCAGGCGCCCCCGGACTTACCGGCTCGGGCGTAGTAGTCACCGACGAAGAGCCCTAGAACCGGCGCCTCCGACTCCTCGCCATCGCGCACCTCCCAGACCCGGACGCCCGGGGCATACATGTGCTCGGCCAGGTCCTCGCGCTCGTGGAAGGTGATGCCGTAGAGACGGTTGGCGGCGTAGAAGACGCCCTCGGTGACGACACTCCACAGCTCCAGGTAGGGGGCCAGAATTTCGTCGTCGACACCGAAGCGGTCCTTGCGCTCTGCGGGTTTCGTAGAGGGGCCAGTCGGCGGGGCCGAAGGTCTCCCCGCCTGGGTCTGGGGGTCACTGTCCATGCGGGCGGCGTAGACCTGGGCGTCGCGTCGGGCATTGGCCATGGCGGGCGGGGTGAGGCGGGCCAGCATCTCGGACACCGCCTCAGTGGTTCGTGCGGCTGACTCGGCGGCCACAGGGCGGCGTGGTGCGGGTAGCCCAGGAGGGCGGCCCGTTCGGCACGCAGCGCCGCGAGCTCCAGGACGATTCCCCGGGTGTCGCCGGCGTCGTCCTGCTTACCCAACCCTCGACTCATGGACCTTTCCAGAAAGGCGCGCTCTGGCGCTGTGGGGGCGGGTGGTGGCCAGGGAGGGCGGGACCGTGACGTTGGCAACCCTCAGCGGCATGCATGGCCTCGGTGGCCAGGACGGAGAAACGCATCTTGAGCGCGTTGACGCGGGCGTTGATCGCCTTGAGGGCATCTGTGTCGGACTCGTCCAGGCCGACGCCGTTGCGCCTCGAACTCCCTCGACGGTCAGACGGATGAGACGGGCGGTCTCGGCGTCGATGACGGTGTTGTCGGTCGTCACGTGCGTCCTCGCCGTCGGGTGCGGCCGCGACGAGGTCGTCAAGGGTCTTGAAACGCCGATAGAGACGCGAGTCGAGGTGGTAGGCGTCGGAGTGCTCCGCCAGCTCGGGAGCGAGCGCCTCTGAGCTCATCGAGGTCCGGGCAGTCGGTGGCGGAGGTCAAGGCGTCCAACACCGTCAGCGCTCGCTCCAGCAGTTCCCCGGATCGCTCCAGGGCATCGACGGTGTTGGCGATCGTGGGTTCGGCCTCGTTGGTGGCGATCGCCTCCCACTCCTGGCGCTCCGCAGCCATCCCGGCACGGATGGCCGGTTCGATGTCGGCGTGGTCCACGGCCGTGAAGCCGGGCAGGCCAAGGTCGAGCGGCCATGGCTTGGCGAAGACGTTCGACTCCGGGAGGTCGGTGCCGTCGGTGGTCCCGCCTCATGGGCCCATCGTGCCATGCGAGCCGGAGGCTTCTCAAGTACAACAAGCAGGGGTTTGTGGGTCATTAGTCCTTACCGAAAGATCTCATCACGTACCTGGTCAGGCACGTTTCCCTGCCGCCAGGGACACACTGAGCTCGGCGATCTCGGGATCGTCAGGGTCCTGGCTGTCACTGTCAACGGCGCGGTTGGCCCACCATCCATCCACCGCCAGCAGCGCCACGCGTTGCATCGAGGTCAGCTCGGAAATCTCCCCCACCCACTCACGGCGCAGCGCGTTCCAGGCGTCCTTGAGCATCCTGCCTCCGGCGTGGCCGAGAGCACGAAGCTGACCTCGCCGGGGAGGATCCGCCGTCGACGACGGAGCGCGTCAGGGCATCGATGCGTTCGGCGCGGCTCCGCCTCGTCCAGCGGCTTGCCCAGTGCCTCCAGTGCCCTCGGCCCGCCATCAGCCCCTGGAAGGCGCTCGCAATCCCTCCAGGAGCCCGGCCTTGGTATGGAAGTGGTAGATGATGCCGCCACGAGTCAATCCGACGTGCTCGGCCAGAGCGTCGAAGGTGAGCGTGTCGAACCCGTCACAGTGTACGAGCTCGAGTGCCCCGGTGATGATGCGGTCCCGGTTCGAGGTTCTCGTGGGGTCTCCTCACTCGTCATCACTGGTGACCGAACATGACGCGCGGCCGCGACGCCCGCGACCAGGAGGATCACGGCGGCGATGACGGCGGTGGCCTGCATGGCGTGAGGTGAAGGCCGTCTGGGTCTGGGGCCAGCAGCCGAGCCTGCCCGGGATCGGTCCGGTCGATGACGCCCGACAGAGTGGCCAGGGACTGCTCGGCGGCATCGACCACCCGGACTGGAAGACCGGAAGGGGCCTGCCCCAAGCAGACACCGGTAGCCGACGTCCTGGATCGTACCGAGCACCGCGATCCCCAGAGCGACGCCGAGTTCGAGTCCGGTTTCGGAGATGGCGGAGGCCGCCCGCCTCGATCCGCCGGCACCGATCCCAGGACCGCCCCTGGTGGAGACCGTGAAGGCCATGCCGATACCGGCGCCGATGATGAGCAGGCCGACGCAGATCACAACGATTCCACCGTAGGACTCCCCAGAGCAACCACAATCAGTCCCACCGCGGCCATGAGCAGGCCACTTCCGAGCGCCCGACCGTTGCCAAGTCGGCGCACCACCGCAGCCACGACTGCGACAACGACGATGGAGGCCAGCGATGCGGGCAGTCTGGTCAGTCCCTGCCTGAGCGTGGAGTAGCCCCGAACGAGCTGGAGGTACTGGGAGAAGAAGTAGAGGAGGCCGGACAGCGCGAAGATCGCCAGGACAGTGGCCGCAATCGCCCAGGTGAATGCGGGTCGTCTGAAGAGCTCTGACGTCGATCAGCGGCGTGGCCAGCGTGCGTTGACGCCTGAGGAACAGCCATCCGCCGACGAGGCCGCCCACCAGTGCTGCTACCGCGATGACGGTAAGGCCGTCGTGGGCGAAGGACTTGACGGCGTAGGTGATCGGCACGATGGCCAGGACCGACAGGATTGCGGAGACCAGGTCCACCGGGCGCTATGGTCGTTCTTGGACTCCGGCAGGAGCCACAGACCGGCGATGATGACAATAGTCATGACGGGAACATTGATGAGGAAGACGCTGCCCCACCAGAAGTGCTCTCGAGCAGAATCCCACCGACCAGCGGGCCCAGCACCATGCCGCCGGAGCCGCCAGCCGACCAGATCGCGATCGCAGTGGTGCGGTGGCGGGCGTCGAGGAAGATGTTGCGGATCAGGAGAGGGTGGAGGGCATGATCGGCGCCGCCGACGCGTGCAGGGCTCGTGCGGCGATGAGGGCTCCTGTGCTGGGCGCGAAAGCCGCCATGATGCTGGCCGCGCCGAAGCCGAGAGTCCCGAGGAGCAGGAGACGCCGTCGACCGATGCGGTCGGCGACATTGCCCATGGTGACCAGGAGACCGGCCAGGGTGAAGGGAACAGATGTCGCCGATCCACAGCAACCGGCTAGCTGTTGGGCTCAGGTCCACGCTCAGTGAGGGATCGACCACCGTGGAGTCGATAGCCAGCAGGGTCACAGTAGGGTCAGGACGGCCAGGGCCGCCCAGGCACGAAGTCCAGAAGCACGAGCCATGACCATAACTTACTATACATATAGTGCAGTTACGGCTGCGACGATCACCTTCTTCAGCGCAGGCTCCGGCGACGCAGCACTCAGCCACGTCCGGCGCGAAGTAGCCCGGACCTTTAAGGACCTTGCCGTCCCTCGCGGTAGATCGGCTTCCGTCGGCGCCCAGCTTGACATGTTGGAGCGCTGCACCTCGGCGAGCACGGCTGCCAGATCAATTCCCTGTCTCCAGGCCATGCCGTAGATGACGTAGATGAGGTCAGCCAGGGCGTCGGCGGCCTCGACGGCGTCACGAGCGCCATCGTCGGCGACCACGGCGCGGCGGTAGCCCGATTCGACCTCGGTGCGGGCCGCTTGCCCGTAGACGGCGCCGACGAGCTCGGCGAACTCCTCGGCGATGAGGCTCATACGCATGCTCAGGCTCTCGCGCTCGAGGTTGGCGCCGTCGGTCTGGACGGGAAGTCCGTAGATGTGGTGGGAAACGGCGCACAAGCGCCTCGGGATCGTCCCCTCACGCTCTCCGACGCCGTCGTGCGCCACGAGGGGAACAACACCATCGGCGTCGACAGGACCATCCCAGGGGGCTTGCGGCCTACGTGGATCATCGGGCAGCAGGGTGGCGATCCAGCCGTCACGGAGCGCTCCATCATTGAGCAGAAGACGACGCACCTGCCCCTCCCGTTGGAAGCCGAGCGACCAGGCGACCTTCCAGGAGGCCCAGTTGGGCACCAGGCCACGGTCTGAGTCATGGATGGCGCAACGCCACCGCAGTGCAGACAGGTTCAGAGGACCGTCCAGAGCGAAGGCAGTATCGATGAAGGCGGCGACGGCGCGGTCATAGTGCCGCGCCCTCGCGCAGCCGCAGTGAGCCAGTAGCCGATCTCTCCCGTCCGAGCGTCTTCCCTGACCGCTCAGAGACACACCGAGCATGCCCACTCAGGGTCGACGATGCGTCGTCGTCGCCGACTCTCACGCACCGCCCAGGTGAGCTCGCGGCCTCTGCTCCAGCCATCGGCAACGACCTGCTCGACAAAAGAACTGCGCGTCACTGCGCTGGCGCGCCGCGGGGAATGACGATCCACTCCCGGGATGTCGGTCTCCCGGCAGATCTCCGCGATGCGGTCGATGTCCTCCCCGGTCGGAGTCGACAGGATGAGTGCGGGCAGACCAACGTCCGCGGCCACGGTCATCTCAAAGCGGATCCATGGGGTAATGCTAGCGTCTCGCGTCGTTAGTGACCATTTGTCAAGCTCCCCAAGGAGCAGGACTGCACAGCGTCATGAGCCGCGTGGGAACCGGCCGAACATCCGCCTCATGGAGAGCCGTGGGCCTACCCAAGCGCCGCGCGACCCGAGACAACCAGACCACGGCTCAGGGCTATCGGACCCTGGGCGTCATTGCCGGGCTAGAGACATCCCAAGGCCACGCGGTTTATCACCCTCGTTACCTTGTTGGTGGTCCCGGGGTCCGGGCTGGGCCAGCTGCTGTGGCACTGATGTCTTGCCCTGTCTTCTAATGATCCGGGGCGAAAGTCACCTGCGGCAGCTGGCGCTGGTGACCGCTGATAAGTGGAACGGCCGCGTGTGTGAGGTCTTTCGCAGGCGTGGTGGGACCGGTCGTCCACCGGCTGGGCCCCTGTATCGGCTTGACTGAGAGGCGGCAGGAGAGATGGATATCGAGGACACTCGAGGTCTTCTATCAGTACCGGGCGTCGGCAAGGAGCGAGCACTGGGCCACGGCCCTGAGCCGGGAGGGCGAGCCTGTTCAATGGTTTGTGTGAGCTCTTGTGGAAGGGACTGGTGCATTGGTTTACTGCTACTGATGATGACAACAGGGCTTCTGCTGGTGGTTGGGATGTGGTCGACCGGTTGCGCTTGGCTGGGGCTGTGGATGGCTTGTTGAGCAGAGCTGGTGCCGGGCAGGTGAACATGACTGGGGTTGATGGTCTGCTGCCGGCCCTGCACCAAGGGAGGCCCTGGAGAGGCTGGCTGCTTGGCTTGAGCGAGCACCTGGGCTACGACAAAAGGGCGAGCTGACCACCCAGGCGCGTGGTAACGCTAGGAACGGGCCCACGTCCAAGACGGTGGACTCTGCTCAGATGGGGCCTTTTGAGACCTGTGGTGCCCCGGGACCGGGTCGACCTTCACCCCTGCGCCCGGGTAGCGCCACGGGCCAGTGCCGACCGGGCGGGCTGGATGCGTGTGAACTCACCAGGCCTGATGCGCCGGTGGAATTGAGGCGTAAGTGATATCCAGCACCACCTGGCCTCCACGCTCAGCGCGGGTGCTCGGCGTGGGGATCATTTCGAGGACCCGCCGACGCGGCCTCGCTGAGGCTGTCGCGCGTGTGGCAGCACGCGTCCGCTGGAGGAGTCCCTTCCGGTGGTCTACCACGGGCGCGATCTGGCCGATGGTCCGCGCCTGTTCATTTCGGGTCGCCTCCCGCTCAGCCCACATCGCGGTCGGGGCGGGGCATGGACGGGAGTCCATGCACGTGGCTCAAGTATCTGGGCCCTGGGAAGGAGTCTCCTTGAAGGGCGGTCTCGTCTGCGCCGAGCTGGCCAACAGGGGCGCTCAAGACGTGACTGATCAGAAGGGGGCACCTCCCGCACAGGAGGAGCCTGTTCAATGGTTTGTGTAAGCCCTTGTGGAAGGACTGACACTGATGACTGCTACTGATGATGACAACAGGGCTTCTGCTGGTGGTCGGGATGTGGTCTGGCCAGCTGCGCCTCGGCTGGGGCTCTGGATGGCTTGTTTGAGCAGAGCTGGTGCCGGGCAGGTGAGCATGACCGGGACTGATGGTCTGCTGCCGGCACTGCACCAAGGGAGGCCTGGAGAGGGGCCTGGCCGCTTGGCTTGAGCGAGCACCTGGGTTACGACAGGGGCGAGCCAACCTCCCAGGCTCGTGGTAACGCCAGAAACGGAACCACGTCCAAGACGGTGGACTCGTCAGGATGGGGCCTTCGAGATCGGGTGCCCCTGACCGCAGACCTCACCCCGCGCCTGGTAGCTAAGGGCCAGCGCCGTCTGACGGCCCGATGCGTGTGAATCACCAGGCCTGATGCGCCGGTGGAATTGAGAAGTGCGGATATCCAGCACCGATTTGGCCTCCACGCTCAGCGCGGGCTGCTTGCGGCGTGACCACACAGCGAGGATCACCGCGCGGTAAAGTGATGCTGTCCTGGGTAGCGGCAAGCACAACCGCTGATGGAGGTCCTTCAGTGGTCTGGACGAGGAGGCTGATTTCGGGCGGGTGGTCACGCGCTCGTTCACGGTCGCCTCCCGCTCGCTCTCCACATCGCCGGTCAGGGCATGAGGGATGGACGGCTGTCAAGCACGTGCAGTATCTGGGCCCTGCCTGCGAGGCGCTCCCTCAGGGCAGCGCGGCCGTGTTGTGCGCTGAAGCTGGCCAACAGAGAGGCGTCAAGGACGTCCTGATCGTAGAAGGTTAGCACCTGCACTGGGAGATCGCGGGAATGTGACGGGCCTCACCGGCCTCCCGAAGCGATCGCAGCGGTACAGCTTGGCAGGCCACGGTCCAGACCTGTGTGGTCCACCTGATCCGCATGCCCTGGATGCAGTCTGTCTCGTCTCGGGCAGCCTTGCTGGAAGGTCGCGGCCGCTCTCAAGGCCGAGGATCTGCACCGCTCGAGCCCAGGGAGGCCGCCTGGCAGGCATCTGAGCCGACTTCTCCGTAGTCCGACATGCCGTGGTCAGCAGACGGTGACGACGACCTGGGAGCGGGCCTGAGCGATCTCACTCCCTTCCTGGACTTCCTCTCGTGCTGCCGTGGCGTAATAGCGCTCCCCACTTCGTGGGAGGTACCCCCTCCACGTGAGTATCGAGACTGCGAGCTAGGCTGCTGCGCAAGGTTTCCGAGAACCGCGGCCACCCCTCACGATGAGGGCGGTGATCAAGCTGCTGTGGCTGGCGATCTTGCGGCACCCGTGGACAAGCGAGCGGGCGGAGAACGCGACAGCGAAACGGGATCGGGTGCCAGCATCCAAGCGCAGGGCCAAGCGCTGAAGCTCGTCGAAGGACAGATCGCACGGACTGACTGAGGCCCCGGCTCCAGCTCACCACTACGTCACCCGCGACCGAGATCAGCTACCTGTAGACGCTTACACAGAAAAGCTGGACCGGGTCGCAGGAGCCCGAGGCGCGCGAAATGTAATGACGGGCTTACCGGCCTTCGAGGCGAGCGGGCCTGGCGGTCCGGCGAGGCCACGGTCACCACCTGCGCAGGTACCACCCGGTTCCGCGCCCTGGATGCGGATTGCGTCTCTGACGACCGCCGCAAGGCCGCGGCCGCCTCAGAGGCCGAGTCTGCACCATTGCCTGAGACCAGGAGGCTGCACTGGCAGGCTCTGACCGACTTCTCCGGAGTCCGACACATGGGGATCAAGCACCCTCAGACGGTGACGACCTGGGAGCGGGCCTGGGAGCGGGGTCACGCTTCCTGGGACTCGCGGCCGATGCTCGGCGTGTCATCTCTCACTTCGCGGGAGGTGCTCCACCAACAGCATCGGAGACTGCAAGCCACCAGCTGCGCAGATCACCAATGAACGCGCAGCCGCTTCCTCCGATAAGGCGGTGACCTGAGCTGGCGAAAGCTGGCGATCTTTTACGACACCGTAGTGGACAAACGAGGCCCAAGAACGCGGCACAGCATATAAGGATCACAAATGCCATCCAAGCGCATGACCAAGGCCAGACCTGTCGAAGGACGAGATTGATTCGTGCGGTGTACACACTACGGACTGAGTCTCCGTGAGTCTGACCTGGGATGGATACCATGCTACAGCAGCGAGATACTACCTGAGAGTTTCAAGGAGGCAGGTGGTGCGAGAAGTCGGCGCGCGAACGCACCATCTCCTCGGTCGCCTCGTCGTATGACCTTGTCCCCAGACGGTAGTTAACGTCGCCAGGCTGCAGAAAAAGAGCACGCCACCGAGCCAGGACCGCGAGGCCTCTGAGTCAGCCGAGATAGCGACTGAGTGCGGAGGTCCCAGAGCTGCGTCAGGAGAACGAGTTCTGAAAAGCGGCCGCGCTATCGCCAAGGAGCGCGTGACCGACCGCTACGAGCTGATCAACCGCGAAGGCTCGTATCCCATCTCTCAATGTGCCGGTGCCCAGGGTATCGGAAATGAGGGTACTCACCCTGGCGCGCCGACCAGGGTCACAGACGGCGGCCATCAGGAGGAGTGAGCTGGCCGTCTGCGATCAGAGAGGTGTTTGAGGACCCGATGCCTACCACGGGTACCGGCGGATTCAGGTGGCTCTGGAGCGGCGTGGTGTGCGGGCAGCGAGCGGTTCCCACGGTCCACCCGCGCCATCATGCGTGACCTGGGTCTGGCGCCTTAGCCGGGCACGGGCGAGTCCGAACCACGGTACTGCCGGGCCCGGGACCCGACGGCGCGCGCGCGACCTGCTCCAGGCGGGACTCTACCTGCCAGATGGGCCTGGCAGAAGCTGTGCAGGGATATCGCCACCTACGTCAGGATGGGCTGGGTTTTTATCATCTCTTGCGACCTGCATTCTGGACTGCTGCACCAAGAGGTCGTGGGTTACGCGATGAGCCATGCACCTCTGTTGCATAGACCCGTGTTTGTGGCGGTGCAGGTGCCCAGTGACAGGGGCGTGACGGTCTTTCATTCAGACCGGGTAGTCGGTACGTCAGGGGTTCCTGGATCATCTCGGGTCTTGGAAGTTCGTCCTCAGTGCCTGCCAGGAATACAACCTTGCAGAGGTTTGCTGGGACAGTGCATTGAGGCGGAGTCATTTGTGCCACACTCAAGGAATGGGAGGTACCGGATGGTGTACCCACAGTAAAGCGATCATTCCCGTATTGCCTCGTGGTTGACTGATATATAATCATGTCACTTCACTCGGCCTAAGTGTCTTTGAACGAGGTCGGGCGAACTCATGAACTTAACCCGGCAACCTGAAACACAAACAAGCGCAGCGAAAACACAGCGGTCAGGGGCAGCGGGGCTAATTATTATTTACCACTGGAATACCGAAAAAGCAAAATCAGCCAGCCCCAAACCTGGAAAGCTGTCATGAAATCAGACTCTCTCCGCAACTTCGCATAAGGCCGACACGCCCCCTCATGGCCACCTGTTAGCAAAAGGCCCAGCCTAAACCGGAATAACAACTCAAAGATTAGATCCCGAACCAATGGTGCAATAAGTGATCCCACAACATACTCTTGTTTGTTCGCATAATGCAGGAAACATATGGAGACCTCAGCAGACCAGCAACAGAAATCACCTCGCCTGTATCGAGGTGAGTAAGGCGGAGTTAGATGAATTGGTCGTGGATGAGTGTATGTCATGGTCACCTGTGCTGCCATCTGACAGCGAAGAGAGGACCCACACAACCAGCTGGCGTGACGATTTTGCAACCTTACCACATACTGCAAAGATGCCGTAGCACTTATGACTGTCACCGTAATTAACCACAATCAGTTGTTCGCGCATGGCACTACCTTTAAAGGAAGTTATAACGTTCCGCATTCGGCGCTGTAGGTAGTTCGCTCGCTGAGCCGACGCGCGGTGTTGATGGCGCAATACCACATGCAACGAATCCGGTCGGTTCAGACAGCATATTAATATTCGCCAATATTTCACTGGAGCGCCGTGATTACCGAGGTTTACGCACCAGCATCTCTATCCAACACTTCGTTGTTAACTTCCTGTCTACGGCCTTAGCAGGTTCTTCTGGAGTAGGCGCTCACATCCCTTGCAGCCGTTGTCAAACTCGGGTGAAATTCCTTCATACAGGCTCCGTATTGCGCATCTTCAATCCTGACGGGCCTCTCGACATCGTAAAGGTTTAACTCGGAACCCTCTGTCCCACAAATGAACTGGAACCCAGCGGTGCGCTCCGTAATAGAAGATATCACCGCCATCAATCAACGGAAGTCGTCGCAATCTGCAATATTGGTTGCTCGCGCACAGCTGCCGTTGCAACAAAGTGTTGGCTGGCAGAATAACCTCATCTGTGCATCAACGCCACACGCTCAGTGTAGGTTCTATAGCATCATACCCACCAACACCCACACATTGGGCGACACCTGAATTCGCCAAATCACATCGAAAAGCGTCTTCGTCCTGTGCATAAATGTTGAAACCTGCGGCTTTGAATATCGCACACACTATTACCGTAGACATCCTCTGACACTGCCAGATCAAGGAAGGTACTCTTACTTCATCTTGCCTCACCGTACATATGTTGTAAAATGACTATAAAACTCCAAACCACCATTGCTCGTTGGGCGGCAGCGGCACGCTCCAAAGCCATATCTATATACCTTATCAGCATTACTCATAAACCATTCAGTTAGGATGAAACAAAACACGCGTGCCGTTTCTTTATAAATATTAATTTCATCAGAATCTAACTTTTAAACTTAAAACGGCGTGCAGCATCCTCGAACAGTAGCTGGAAGACCAGTATCCGCAATTATAGTACGGCAGCCCGTCCTGCAGCTGCATGCCAATCACGGGTGCTGAATGATAGGCTCCTCGCGTAGAGCGTAATTGTTTTGCTTGCGGCCGACTTTCAGCAGCATTCAGCATCGACGCAACAATCGTTTTTCATTAGCAGGACATAATATCCTCTTGTGACGACTGCCGAAATTGGATGCCCGTTAGCCATATGGCCGCACTAAGTCATGGATCTGCAACTCCAAAGAAATAATGCAGTATCGCCAAGAGAGGAGATTCAATCGGACCATCATCTAAATAAACAGCACCCCACCAACGGTGTGCGGTGTTTCCAATTCAGAGAACCAGCGTCTATTTCATCTAATGTAACTCATCATAATAACGCAGGCCACCTGGTCTCCTGTAGTATTAGTCTCTCTAAACTAGTCAGGTCGACATGCTCAAAATAAATTTATCCACATGAAGAATAATAAACTTTGGGACCCCCCATGTTCTTGGCGCCGTCAATCATGCCACCTTATACCCCATTTTGCGATTTTGTACGACCAGTATAAATCCTGCTGGCGGACCGCGGCGCTGGTGCGTCGAAGACCTGCAACAAATGGAAGGCCTGTCGGCTCCGGAGTCGCTTTACTGGCAGCTCGTTGGCAGGTTCAACTGCGGGACTCCTGGCGGTAAAAACGTTACCTCGTTCAGGCTGTTTGAAACGGCATCAGTTATTCATGATCAGGTGCCCAGCACACAGTATACCCATTATACATGTCGAGATGCAATTTGCCGTCAGCATCCCATATATAGCACCCTTGGCACGATCGGCGGGCAGGATGGTGTTAGTCGAGTCGACCTCGGAGGATGCTCAATGATGGCTGCCAGCCATCACACGTTTTCCATGAGCAATCAAATTTTATACAGTTGAATGTTGTGCTTCTCCCAGTTGCTGCTGGATGTAGCCTTGGCATCTCCAACCTCCCATTCACCTGCCTCCTTTAAGAGTGCACTCTTTGATTCTCTATTGGCCTGGATTCCCACTCGCGATACTGGTATGATTACCTCCAGGGGCCGTGAGCCAGTGAGATAGGTAGCTGGTATCTTCGCAGCGGTAAAGGCCACATCACATGGGCAGATTGATCGGTGCGTCTGACCAGCAGTCCACACTCGGTGCAGAATCTCCGATGTGAGCAGTAACAATCAGAGGTCGACCTCTCTGCTACGCGCGTTCCGGTCCACCTCCAGCCCAGAGATGCAGGTATCAACTGCATCTTACAACCTTATCTAAACCCCGTCCTCAATAAGTTCACTTGTGTGTTCAACAACATAGAGGAGAAAACGCCACGAATCGTGTGATGCTACTCCGTGGCTGCTGCTAGTCACTCCCCCTGACCAGTTCCTTCGATACCGGCTACCAAAACATCGTTGCTGGCAGAAGAGACATACTTATGTGTCGAACTATTTCACCTTATGGATGGACACCTATCTGCTTGCCTTTTACTATACGATCCATCGATCACAGATCATATTCCTTTTTTTTATCTCTACTCGTATCAATCGGCGTGGCATCCAGCGTGGTACGAGCGACCAGCATTCCCCAGAGACAGATCTTCCATTACCGTAAAACTGAATGGCGGATTTTCCGACACAGGATCATAGCATTGTCCATACCTCGAGACGGGCGCCTTGCGGCGGCATGGCGGCAGGCGTCGTGGCGGGTTCGGCGTTAGCAGGAACTAACCCCGGATGCAGGTCAATGGCGATTAGTCGCGCTTGGTGCAGTTCGGTGACTTTTATAGTCTCGTGTTAGGCCTGCTTTTGGATCTCCTTCTCTCACGTGTCAACGATATTTATCTACAAATGCATCGCTCATGATATGGCTCGTTGTGGTCATGAGGTTGTAGTCATGGAGTGCTGGGGCAGCGGGCTGGGCTGTCAGGATGGGTGAATGCTACCCAAGATCATCCTTCGACAGGAGAAGCTCCCGCTGCCATGACCCATCATAACTTTGTGTTGACGCCTCCAGGGCCGCTACCGGCTCGTGATGTGTCCAGCCAGTCCATCGCCCACGTAGCCGCCGAGGCCCCATTCGCGCCGCGCCACGGGTGTCAGTGGTCGCTCATTACGACAAGGAGACGGAGAGGACCGTTCCAGCGCCTTGTGGAAGCCCTGCGGACAATGATGCCACGAGACAGTGAACCTCATCGGGCACGCGCCATGCACCACAGTGGTCCGCCCGTCGTATCGGCCACGAGCTCTGCGCGCGTAGGACGTGGTGTGCACCGTGACCGCTACAATGGTTGGTCGGTCTGCTCTGAACCGACGGCGCGACGGCCCAGCCCCGTCCCACCAGACAGCAACAGCAGACCAACCCGGACCTTAGGCCCGTACAGCCCCGCTTGGCCACGCAGTCACCTGGACGTCTGCAGAGGTCGTGGCATCACCCGGAGGAAGCTGGCGGCGGGCTCACGGGCGGACCGTTACCTTGTTGGTGGTCCCGGGTGGTCAGGGCTGAGCCAGCTGCTGGGCATGATGTCGCCTGTCCTTAGATGATCCGAAATTTGTCTGCCCGCAGCAGCCGGGCGCTGTTGACCGCTGATGAAGACGCGACCATCAGTGTGATCTTTTCGCAGGCGTGGGTGGAGGACGGTTGTCACTGGCGGCGGCGGCGCGTATCAACCGGCGGGCGGGAGATGGTCCAATATCGACGTCTTCGCATCGGCAGGCGTCGGCGGCGAGGGCGAGCTGGGCGGCCTGGGTAGGCGGAAGGTCTCAGTGACTACGACGAGGTATGCGTGCTCTCTACAGGCGGCGATCGCAGCGGTTACCTGCGCAGCGGTATTAATGGCCCGCCATCAGGGGCCCTGGCGGTGTGGCTCAGGACATGCGTTGGGCTACCTGCCCACGGCTGTCGATGCCCGCATCGCCGACCTGACACCAGGCGGCGCAGACGGACCGACGCCGAGACGCTGCCGTCATCGCCGGCGCGGCCAGGACCATGCCCTGGAGTACATCAGCGCCTCCGGACGGACGCGGCCGCCTTGTCGATGCTCACCGACTGGACTGACCCGATCAGCAGACCAAAGAGGGCGGATCGGGGCCCGGTATTCACGAACCGCCCAGCCCTGGAGGCGTGGTGGGAGGGCTGTTGACGCGCGCGCCATCCTGGAGGCCCGTCGCCGCCTGGCTGGCCGACCTGAAGCGCTTGGGCGAGGAAGGAGGCAGGATTGACGCCGGGCTCAAGCGCTGCAGGTGCAGACGCCACACACACAGCCTGGGCCGGCCAGATCGTCTCGGCCCTGGGCGGCACCAGACCGTGGTGGTCGCCGGCACCGACGCGGCCGCAACACGGTGCTGCCTCACTGGCCAGGCTCATCTTCCCGCTCGGGCAGGCCGATGTCTTCGCCCAGGCCGTGACGTTGACCCGCCTCGCTGACCGCGTGCCGGGATCCAGGGTGTTCGGCCGCAGCCCTTGGCGAGACCCAGCGGGAGACCTCCAGGCTGGACCTGTCCGATTTTCTGTGTAGTTTTACAGGTGAGGGGTTGATTCGGTCGGGGTGGGCGGTGGTGGCAGGCTGGGCCGGGGCACGCTTGTTCAATCAGTGATCTGTGTCCTTGAGCTTGCCTTGGCCTATAGCGCTTGGATGGCAGTCCTTTCTCCTTGTCGCGTTCTCAGGCTCCTTGTCCACGGGTGTCGCAGATCGCCAGCCACAACAAGCGATGATCACCCACACACGCCTCATCGGAGTGGCGCAGTTCTTGGAAACCTTGCGCAGTGGCTCCGTCATTGCCTGCAATGGTGGAGGTACACACCTGCCTCTCCACGAAGTGGGGAGATGACACACTTACACACACCTGAGCAGCGGAGGAAGTCAGGAAGGAGTCGCTCCCCAGGCCCGCTCCCAGTCATCCTCCTGCTTAGGTGCCAGCCCCTTGTCAGACTCAGAGAAATCCCAGGTACCCAGCCTCCTGGTTGAGCCCAGTGCAGATCGGCCCCAGGCAGCCGCGACAGCTGGCCCCATGGGAGACAGGAGCCGCATCCAGGCGGCGCAGCGGATCAGGTGGACCACACACAGGTCTGGACACACCGTGGCTGGGGCCAAGTTTACCTACGTCGCCAGGAAGGCCAGTGGAGAAGCCCATCTCACATTCTGCCTTTGCCCGTGCAGGAAGATTGCTAACTACGATCAGGACGTCTTGACGCCCCCTGTTATTACGGCTCAACACACGAGCCTTGTGAGCTCCTCAGGCGGGCCCAATGTAAGCCACGTGCTTGACAGCCGTCCATCCTCGCCCCGACCGCGACAGGCCAGGCGAGCGACCCGGTAATTGAGCGCCGGATATCGGCCCCGATCGCGCCCGTGGTAGACCGGGAAGAGGACTCAGCGGGCGGCGCTGCCGCCAGGACGGCAGCCAGCATCGGCTGCACGTCGGTGATCCTCGAAATGGTCCCCACGCTGGCGCCCGCGCGCTGAGCGCGTAAAACCCAGGTGGTGCTGGATCGCACTTCTCCAATTCCACCGGCGGCGCATCGGGCCTGGTGATTCACACGTGAGGCCGTCGGGTGGCGCTGGCCCATGGCGCTACCGGGCGGAGCAGTCCCAGCGGTCCGGACACCCGATCTCGAAGACTATCTGGCAGGTCCACGTCTTGGACGTGGTTCCGTTTTCTGTACCACGAGCTGGGAGGTTGGCTCGCCCCTGTCGTAACCAGGTCCTTCGCTCAATGGCAATGAGCCCCTCTCAAGGCCTCCTTGGTGCAGTGCCGGCAGCAGACCATCAGTCATGCTCTGCCCGGCTGGCTCTGTCAAACCATGGGAGGCGGCCAGCGGGCGCAGCTGACCGACCATCCGTCTGTGAAGCCCTGTTGTCATCGTGATGGCAGTCATCAGTGGTCCAAGGGCTTTGGAAACAGTGAACAGGCTCTGTCGATGCCGCATCGCCGACGGCCTGTTTGCAGGCAGCGCGCCAGACCGACATGGAGACGCTTTGCCGTCATCGCCGGCGCAGCGGACCATGCCCACCCTGCTGGGAGCCATCAACGCCTCGGACGGACCGCAGCCTGCCATCGTACTCACGGGATCCGAAAACTGGACCTGACCCGGCCGTCAGCAGACCAAGGCCGGATCAGGGGCGCACCGCCCTCGAGCCTGCTGGGGCCCTGGCCAGGCACTGACGCCATCCTGGAGGCCCGTCGCCGCCCAAGCCCCAATGGAAAGGCACAGAAGCGCCGGGCAGGAGGAGGAGCGAGACGCCAGGCTCCAGGCGCTTTGCGCGGGGTGCAGACTTGCACAACCTGGGCCGGCAAGTCGTCTCGGCAACCCTGGAGCACCAGACGCGTGGTGGTCGCCGGCACCGGCAGCCTGGCAGTGCTACCTCACCTATTGAGCAGCTCATCGCCCATCAGCGGGTGATGTCGCCGCCCAGGCCATTGACCCCTGGCGATGGCCCACCCTGTGTGCCAGGTCCTGACCGTGCCCGGGATCGGGGTCCCGGCCGCATGCACTTCGGCAGCGGACCTGAGGCAGGAACCTCCGGGCACCAGGTGGCTGGCCTCTACGCGCCGGTCGCTCCGTCGCCGCTCCCGGCTCATCGATCAATGGTGGCACGTCTCCGGCGGCAACAAATCAGCGCGCGCCGCCATCGCCTTCGCCTCCCCGCTCGACCCCACGTCTCCCGGGCCACTAGCTGGCAAGACCAGGGCAAGCGTCACTTAGGCCGTCTCGCCCGCCTGCGGCGGCTTTTGTGCACATCCTGACCTGCCGCCATGATCGAGATGGAGTCTCGACCACAACCACGAAACGCTACCCGCTTGACACCGGGCACCCCAAATGACATCCTCGCCCTCAACATCCCAACGAGGCACTAAGCGCTATGCAACTCAAGTTCGTTTCGATCTCAAGGGCCCATCTGGCAGATCCTACTTGGACATGGGCCCGTTTTCTGGCGCGCAATACACGCGCCTGCGTTGATAAATCGCCCACAACCCGCCCATCGCGCCAGCCAGGTGCTCGCTCAAGCCAGCAGCCAGCCCCTCTCTGGGGGCCTCCCTTGGTGCAGGGCCGGCAGCAGACCATCAACCCCAGTCGCTTATTCTGCCCGGCGCCGCTCCCATCCCAAACAAGCCATCCACAGCCCCAGCCCAGCACAACCAGTCGACCATCCCAACAGCAGAAGCCCTATTGTCTCGTAGCAGTAACCAATGATCGCCCACACAGAAATACAACAAACCAATGAACGATACGTCAGTTTCACGTTCACCACCCGCGCGCGGGGACCTGGGCACGCTTCCGGCAGGGGACCTTGCGCCGGCGGGTAGCTCCTGGTGCCGTATTTACCCCAGGGAGGATCCGGGAGCAAGCGGGACAGGCCACCGCGGGCCAGGCCAGTGCCGGACCCCGTTATCCGGCTCGTGGAGGCCGTCATTCTACTCATCCAGCGCTTCTGCGGGACAACCCCTGGACGTCGGAGAACAGGAGTGAGGCCGTGCATCGCCGGGGCAAGCGCTAAAAGGGCACTCGTTTTGTCACCACCCGCAAGAGACAGGTCCTCGATGAGGGGCATCCCTGGCGGGGCCCGGCGCAGGCGGGAGGCTCAGGCTACGTCTGTATTCCTACCCCGCAGTTGGACGCCATGGTGTCTCCTCTATCCACCACACACAGTATGTGCACGCCCCGACAGTCATTCGCCAATAGCAGGCAAGCGACCATAGCTCCCCGTCTTCCACCACCCGCAATGCACCTCACGATGGTGATGGCCGCGCCTAGCCGTAGCCCGATACCTCAAGACACCACCGGAATAAGCATCTAAGCATCGCCAGGATCACACACACACGCTTTGCGGCCTGAGGCCGTCTCATCAACGCTCAACAGCCACCGCGCCTGCAACCCCAACCCCTGACCGGTCACTTCCGGCACACTGGCGTCGCGGTCAGGTCGATACAGCAGCCTCGGCTGTCACTCCTCGACGAGCACCAGCCGGGCACCCACGACACCCTGCAGGAGGAACCGAAACTACGGCCACGGCACCGCGGGCCCCGAAATCCGACCACCGCGAGACGACACGCGGCGGGTTGTCTCACCCGTGCAATCGGATCCAAGACGCCGGCAACGACGCCATAAACCTCAACTCAGCCAGTCGATGACAAATCGGGGTCAACTGGCCCGACAACCTCATCTAAACGCATTATGATGAACAGTCGATACACGCTTCCTCCATGTCAGAAGAGTACCCCAGTTATCTATGTTGCATCAGAAACGTAATGATATTTCACACTCCTTAGTTCCTTATCAAGTTTACATAGCATCGTACAGTACAATTACGTTAATGCAACCACAACGTTCTAAAATTCTTTTGTTGGCGGCTGTAGATGAATGATCTATTATCTAGAGTACTCGAGTTTCCAACGAAGAGGTCGATTCCAAATATGGAGATTTTAGTCGGCCTGCGAGGCCGGTATATATGTGTCATCTACTAACTGAATAGAATGGTCATGCAGTATAAGCCTCCCTTATCTGGGTCACCTGTAGCATTAAAGGTGAACTTTGGTGGTCAACGCGTCAAACACTCTCATCCAAATAAGAAGAACACCCAATCTTTGAAAATAAATTCGACTTTGAGATAACATTATGCTCATGAATCATTTTCTGATATTTGTGGCCTATGTCGATAACGACTGCCCATCTTTTAACTTCTTCGAGGGACAAAGCGCGCATTTCCAGAAAATCAGGTACATCGGACATGAGATGATGGTTGCTTCATAAATGCATATTCTGAATTTATATTTTTCTTTCAGTATCAAAGTGATATTCAGATTCCGAAAAAACCGAAAGAGGTAATCCCTTCTCATTCAACGGTGCTGCCTTGTACCGCTTTGCTGCCTACAACGCCACATAGCCGGGTCAGGCAGACGGCTGACTAACGTCGTCGGTGTAGTTCATTAAGGAGATCATACTTTGTTCCGCAGAGTACCGTCGCGCAGGCCCCTCGATCCTCATCACACACTCTGTGGAGAAGTCTCATTCCATTCCTATCCAACAATTATCGCCGTAATTATCTAGCATTTGTATATCCTTAATATCGAATAACCATCATAGTTCTCGCTCATCACCCCTGTAAGCATAGTCATCCGTTTCCTTGCCCATTTTCGGCCCCAGCTGAGGCTATTCCAGTTTTTCACATTGCATTATTATTCCCAGTCGTCTGTGTGCAGAGATGTCATTTTGAGCCTTATCCTCCACGACCCTGTATTACATCCAATTCTGGAGGATCAGCAAGGGTCGGTGGGTGTCTGATCTCTAGTGGCGTGGGCTGGTGACCCAATTGTGAGCACTAGCTCGATCTTTCACGATAGTTGGTTGGTGGGTTTGGTGGCGTTGCCCGGTGTCGTAATGGATTATGGTTGGTTGGTGTGACTTGCGCGTGTCGTCTCGCCGCACGGTGGTCCGCGCTTTCGGGGCCAGAGGTTCTTTCCTTCAGGGGCGTGGTGGACGGGAAGCGGGAGCCGTGTGTCTACGGGCGGTGGGGCCTGGAGGGTGCCGGTGCGTCGAAGCGAAATGGTCAGGGTGGTCAGCCTTGTAAGGCGCAGGACGGTGCGGCGGGCGTGGTGGCGATGACAGCGAGGATGCTCGGCATCAGCCGCCGGGCGGATCGTCAGGGCTCTCCCAGTGAGCGGGAGTAAGCCAGGCGGCTGGGGAAAGGTTCATCCAGTTTTTCTATGCGTTTACAGGTAAGTTGATTCGGTCCCGGGTGGGCGGTGAAGGCTGAGCCCGGGGCCGCTTTGTTCCGGTGATCGGTGATCTGTCGCTGATATGGAAGCTGCCTGGCGGATGCTGGCGATCTTCTCCCCTTGTCGCGTTCTCGACGCGGCATCACAGGTGTCGCGGATCGCCAGCCACAGCGGCGATCACCACTGCCGCACCTCATCCAACAGATGGCCGCATTTCTTGAAACCTTGCGCACGCAGCTGGTAATCGCGATCTGACGATACTGTTGGTGGAGAATTTTTCACGAAGTGGGGAGAATGACACCCTGGCATCGGAGGGAGAGTCAGGAAGGTGGATCGCTCCGGGCCCGCTCTGATCGTCACCGTCGTGCTTGGCCCCCATCGGACTCAGAGGAAATCAATTCCAACACAGAGCCTGCCAGGCCCTCTCCTGGTTCAGGCCATGCGGGTCAGCCTTGGGCAGCCGCGACCTTCCCGGCTCTCCCGTGAGACGAACCGCATCCAGGGCACGGAACCGCGGGTGGTACCTGCAGGTGGGGACCGTACACAAGCCAGGACTGCCTCGATCCTTCTTGGGAAGCCAGTGGGCCCGTCCATTCCCCCGCGCTTCGCTCCCGTGCGGGGTGCCCCTCTGGTTGCACAGTTTTAGTGCCCTGTTGAGGATGCTCAGGGCGGTGAGTTCTTCAGCAGGGGTCAGGGGTCGGCGGCGGTGGTGGTAGCCGTTGAGGTTGATATTGATCTTCTGGAGGGCGGGGCACGGATAGTAGTTTGATGCTGATCCCGGTGGTCTCCTGGGTGCCGGGCGACGGCCAGGCCGGCCGGCCACGTCAGGTGCCTCGATGTGGCATCGCGCTGGTGGTGGAGACAGACGGGCCCCAGCGGTCGTGCTTGCCTCCCTCAGGTGCTTCTCCCGTGCCACAGCTCGTGGTACGAGGGAGACCACCTCACAGCGCCCATCAGGCGGGACGGAATGTTGAGCGTAACTGAGGGCCCACCAGGGGGCCCGGGCCCGGCCTCGTCAGGGTGGCGTCACCGGCGTGAAGTAGAGATGACGAACCTGGTGTATGGGACGTCTTACGGCGATGACACGGCTAGCGCAGTTCTCCTGGAGGGTCAGGGTCGAGTGTCCTGGCGGCGCTGGGTAGGTACCGCCCACCGACGGGTGAGTCGGGTTGGACGGACTCGACTTGCACGGTAAACTCGCTCGACCCTCCTGAGGTGATTGTGTCGTGAGCTGCCCATCGGTGACGTCGCCATTGTTGAAGTGGGCCTCAAGAAGGTCTCCTGGGGCCGGGTAGTGCAGGCCCCGACAGTAACGCAACCGGGCGTCATCCGGGGCAGGGTGGCTGCTGAGGCATGCCACGGCATCGCGACGATCACGAGCTCCTCAATACCGTGAGCAGCTGGAAGGCCTCCACCACCGGGATGATGAGTACGTTGTTCGGCGCCTCGCTTCCCACGGCGCGATTCTCGAAACCACGGCGGTCGTAACGGGCCGACGCGATGACGTATAGTCTTCGCCTGTCACAGATGCCCACTGCCGGGTCGTCCTCCTTCGGCCTCAGGCCGACCTGGGCGTCGGCTGCAGGCTGGGGCCAGACCGGTGTTGACGATGCTCGAACAAACTGAAATCGCGGTAACCGCGCTCCTGCGACCCCAGGCCAGGGAAGCGTATTACAGGTGTTGCGGTGGGCGCGTGCCGGCCAGCCGATATCTCGGACCTGTGGGACCCTGGGGTGTCGGCGGATATCGCTCGATCAGGCGAGCGGCGACCATCTGCTCGGGCGGTCACACAACCTACTCGCCACTTCCAGCCCCAGACGCCCTGTAAGCCAGACGGAGGCCTCGATCAGCCAGCCGACCTGCGCGAGATGATCTGCAGCCTTCGCACGCACCGGCCTGGGTGACACCCTATCAGCACATCCGTCGTTGATCGGCTGAGTCCAGGTTACTGGCCGACCAGGAGCGCTGGCGCGGGCTGCATCAGCGCGGCCAGCTCGGCAGGCGTCGCGGGCCGACCCTGGGTGCTCGATCCGACACCATGGTCCATGGCCTGCGGCGTGGCCCCGAATATCGACACAGCGCGCGCAGGTACGGACTCTTACCCGGATCTACCGGCGGCCTGGTGCCCCAAACGACCACCCACCCCACAAGTCCCAACGGCCCACTCTGAAACTGAAGCCACTTTAACCTGTGCAACTCAGGACTGGGTCTGGACCGCCTGGGGCCCAGGACTGCCTGCGTCAGCAGGAAGGCGGTGGGCCGTCACACATTCCCCGCGCGCTGGCTCCCGTGGGTGCCCCTTACGATCAGGACCAGCGGCGCTGACTCCGGCACGAGCCGCCGGCTCCTCCCCAGGCGGGCCCAGATGCTGTACGTGGCGGCAGCCGTCATCCTCGCCCCGACCTTGCGATCAGGCCAGGCGGGGCGACCAGGCGCGGACCATCGGCGAATCCGCCCGCGGCCCGGAAGAAGCGCAGACCACCAGGAGAGAGAGGACTCAGCGAGGCAGCTGCCACTCCAGGACAGCATCGGCTACCGTGTTGATCCTCGAAATGATCGCTGGCGCCCGCGCCCCAGGCGTGGAAGTGTCCGTCGGTGCTGCCCGGATATCCGCAATCATTCCACCAGCGCATCAGGCGGCCTGGTGATTCATGCGGGCGCGGGTGGTCAGCCCGTCGCGAGGCACCCGATCTCGAAGGGCCCCATCCTGACGAATCCCGTCTTGGGCGGTTGCGTTCTGGCACACCACGAGCTGGGAGTGGCTCACGCCTGTGCTGACCAGGTGCCATCCCTTGGCATGGGCCCCTGGGGAACTCCTTGGTGCAGTGCCAGCAGCAGACCATCAGTCAGTCGCCTCACTGCCTTCAGCTCTGCGCCGTGCATCAGGCCCCAGCCAGCGCAGCTGTTGCAGCCACATCCAAACCACCAGCGGCCCTTTCTGTTGTCATCATCAGTAGCAGTCATCAGTGTCAGTCCTTCCACGAACACACAAACCAGGCTCCTTGACCACCCGATCTGCTGCCACCATCCTTGGGCTATCTTGACCTTACGCGAAACAACTCCCCACACACACACACACCTACCATTTCGCCCCTTGTTAACAGCACCCCAACACTACAGGTGCAACTGACCTCAGGCAGACCCCACCGTGTCGGGTCAGGCCTGATGCAGCAGCTCATCATTTCCCTAGGCAGACCATCCCGGACGGGCTCGAGGATCGAACACTGGCCGGGACCTGATCAGCCGCAGCCGGGACGTCCTGGCAACTGCTTCAGCCACCCATAGCAGCGCCGCTGTGAATGTCAACCTTGGACGCCCACCTGGAGCACCTACAGCATCGCCCTGGGTTTACCCCAACCTCACCCACTACACCATCCGCGGCCTCATCCACGGACGCCTCAGGGGCCACCTGCCCAGCCACCTGAGCCAGCCGATACTGTTACCACCCTCAGGCACGAAGGCCCTCAGTCCCGTCTGTGAGGCCACGCCGCCGTTGGCGTATCTTCTTCCACCAGCCGCCCTCGCAGCCTGGTCAGTTCTTAAGGAACGTGGCGTCCCCAGGGACCGGCGGAAGTTAGCATGACACCCCACGGTCCTGTCTGGCCAAGCAAGTGCTAGCCGGCACCACCTTTATTACACGCCATGATCACCGGCACCTTCTACAGAAAGCCACCTTGAAACTACCCGCCGCTTGACACACCGCGGTACCCCTGTCAACTCAACCTGCCCTCCTTCGCCGCACCTCCCTGGCTGCGCTCCTCAACTCCCCGTTCAAAACACACGCGCTCCAGATGAGACAACCCCAAATGATTCGACCTAAAGGTGATCAATTTCCGATCGCGCCCATGCCAATAACCATTCGCCCGTTGAGCGCGAGAATGGCAATCGCTTGACTGGCGGTCGGATCTGGCGGAGCCGGAAGCTTTAATAACATCTCGACTAACACGCCCCCGCAGTTCCGCATCTCAAATTGTATTATCAATAGCAGTATAAAACCTGTCTGACAACCCATGAAAGCGCTACCGTGACCACAAATTGTTGCGCCCAGCCGCAACCGTGATCCAGAAAATGTTCGAAGTGTGAATGATACTGACAAACCGACACATTAGGCCCAGGCATTTTACCTGCAATCCCACTGATATAAACAACGGCCCCGAAACCGCGGTATGCTCCATACCCTCAATGGGCACCATAACGCACGATAAATCATGTCAGCATGAAATTTTCGCGCCAAATGCAATTAACATTCAGATTCCAGATTCTGTGGCCATAGAATAAGTTCCCAAGCTACAGGATGGCGTCTGACTTTTCATCAAAATGATCAACTAACCCTCCTCAAACCACTTACTGCACACACAGTGTCGTACTTTCGCTAACGACAACACGCTGAACACCCATAGCATACCGCTATTATTTACAACATCACCCAATTACTACCTTGGCTTTTTGTCTTACACAAATCAATTCTCCAATATCGCACCAGTAAATATTAGAAACCTTGTGACATTACATCTCTTTTCTCGACAGGAAAGTATATCGTAAATATATCCCCTCGCATTCACCGACGCTCTATAATCAGCCGTCTGATCCATCTTACGACACCCCAATCTTCGTTTAACCTCTTGTAACGAAAACCGCCGACCTACACGTCCGCAATGGTACTACCGTATCAATCGCCCAAATCCTCTCCAATAAAAAGCACAGATGAACAGTAGGATCAGATACGACAGCAAACTTCCTTGCCGGTAGTTGGGATCAGCGTATAGGGTCACAACAATCACACTCAACCACGGTGGGACATGTTTATAATGGTGCGCGTTCGACCAACACCGTGTTAAGTTCGACCTGGTTAATACATCACAGTGACGATTTGTGCAGATTCAAAGCACATGAAGCTGTCGAAATCAGGCGATCCTGGCATCTCGCAATACGTTTCCATCCACCAGCGGTAATGGCAGCCAATCCTGAAACTCTGTGTCTCATCAGAGACGCAAGAAGTACCGGTGGGTGTTGAAGTAAAACTACCGGGTAACGTTCGCTTAAATCATTCAAAACATCCCCACCTGATGGACATTCGTCGCGCGTTCCTTTCGCTATGGATGTTAGATAAAACGTCAGAGTTGTAGGATGCAAACCACAAATCACCAGCCTCACCTCTTGGTTAGGCCCAAGTTTGGGCTGGCCCACATCATCGTCGTTCCAATGTCCAGCAGTTCGGTTCCCCAACGTATCGAACTCAGCATTCGTTGATCATCGTGATCACATAACCTCACTGGTCGGCCGTGCCATACTCGTACCTTTAGCGGCTTCTTCTGGACTACAGCATGAGGCATTGCGGACGTGCCAAACGCCATTGCGAAACGCGGTACGATAATCGCGCTCTCTCAGGCGCCCTTGATCCGCGGGACAAAACCACAACGTTCGAACTCACGATATGGCAACGCTTCTCGGTAGCAATTGTGCAACGATCGTCTATAGAGAAACTCCATATGAGCTGGCATCGTCATCTAACGATAAGCATCCCCATAGCAGACAGACGATCGCTGCATATCTCACAGACTGCAACGGGTTTCATTGAATTTTCAGCAAAACGAGCTCGCTGAATTGCCCGCCTGGCATTTAGATTCATCTAATCGAGCACCATACCCTTGCCGAAAACATCTGCAGATGCTTCGGCACTATCGCGCACTACACATGCCTTGCAGAGGTTAACGCCACTCGTAGTGCCTCAATCCGAATAGATGTGCCAATCCTGAATTCAACCAATCATGCCCGTCTTGCCAACTCGTCGCGGTGCTCTTCGACCACAGACCATGGCGAGCAATGTCTCTTAATCGATAAATGAGTACATCTCTCCGAAAATGACTCCTGATGAACATATGGTCATGAAGCGGATGCCACCAGCATCATGGCAGTGGCCCAACTGCGGCTTCCTCTCGATTAGCTTGATCTCAACCTCAGAACCAAGGAGCTCGTCAATGAGAGCCCAATTTGGATCTGCGCAGCCCGATCAGCAGTTAATTGTCCAGAAGGAAAAAGCTAAGGATATCTGTCAATTCAAAACAGAGGCTGCTCGAAACGGATCTGGTGGTCCACGAACGACACTCTTCCGCCAGAAAAACAAGCCTGTTGGTCGTGGATATATATATGACATCGTGCGCAAGGCCTCCAGGCGCTGCGTCACCGACTCCAGCAAGTATCCAGCTAATGCCAGGCTATGTTTAGAGGCCAAAACGACAAGTCACTTGACTTCCTCATGCATTAGCACGAGCAAAGGCGGCCTCCCACCACCCCCAAACTACAACTGCATCGGCAGCGTGCACGCTTGTCCGTCTACCTGTTGGTCATGATTTTCCAGTAGTAACATTCATGCGTGTTATGGATGCTCCTGATCCCGTCAGCAAAATAAGCGCCATCACGGCCACTGCGCCGTGAATGGATGCAACTGGATGCGACATAGACAATTGATTTTGAAGTTATGCCACACCATCAGAATAGCGCCCGATAACGGAACGACAAATATAACGAAAATCATCCTCTCGGCAATGCCGAACCATGCAATCTTCCACTTTAACCAGTCATCCCATTATAAGCGGCTGGCTCAGCCTCGATCATATCGTGCGCCCGCACGTGCGAATTCAAAGGGCAGCAATTCCTATCGGCCTCCCACAGCTTCCTTCTTTTGAATAACCTAGAATACACATCTGCCGTACCTTAAGCGTCTGTGGATATTCTGCCACACGCCTGCTTACCGCGGTTTAAAAACTGAAATCTCCTGCAAGTGATAAATTGCTTAATATACGCCTATCCTACTCTAAAATACTATGGGTCCTTGTCGCAGACAAAAATTGTGAAACCGGAGAAACATCAGGCAACAGCTCGGCGTCTCTGTTGTGCAGACGCGAGCCGAAGCACGGCGGGTACCCGGTGGATATTTCCAGAAACATTCTCCGCTTGGAGGCTAACTCTGCTACCGTCAATTGTACCGTCATGGGCGGTGAGCAACGGCTATATCGTCATCTGGAGCAATCACTATTTTTGCTGGTGATTCTTGCTTACGCGTGATCACAGAAGTCAAGTTGCAGAAACCACGGTACTCACCCCAATGACAGCCATCAACAAGTCATCAGACAATTGGATTTGAGTCTTGCAATTTGACTTGATCGAATCCGTCAGAAAGTACTGATCACGCAATCTGGGCTGCCCCAATTCGGCGCTCATCAGACAGTTTCCTTCCTTTAATCAGTATCCTTCCCCAACTCGGCCTGCAGCGTTGCCTTCAATCGAAACCCCGCCTCCTATACAGATTACATCACTGATCGCCTGCGAAACCTGAGGATGCGCCGTTGGTCATTTCACTAACTGCGATATACTATGAGGCAATTGCGCATCTTGTCCAGTGGCATACTACTGAAAGCGCGTAGCAAAATCTACATATAACAGAGAGCTCAGCGAGCCACTTCGTAAGCGCCTCTCCAATGATCAACTCATTGATACCTCGAATTGCTACTGGTTGCCGTCGGACGGTTGCTATAATCTTAGCGTAAACTAACAAATCTATTCCGAGTTCCACCAGGCATCACGGATATCACCAGGAAGATAATAACGAAATCGAGTCCTCGACCCACCGTGCGGATCAATTAACTAATCCCCGTCCGTAGATTACTTTCTCCTTGTCACGCATGCATGAAGTCTGGATTATTTGCTGCTCTGCTAAACGCAGATTTCCAGTCTGTTATTATTCTTCATCATGGGCCGTACAGCAGAGTTCGTATCACCAAGATTCGGATCAGGCTGGCACTTTAGCATTTGCTCAGTCAAATAAATTAATATAAAACTTTGATATTGAATCCCTTTAATCAAACATGCGTAGCAAGTTTCCAATGGGATTTCTGGGTTCAATCCTCCGAGTATAGAAACATTGAATCGTCTGCAGGCGTCAATAATGTCTATCAAACCAGTTCCCGGCGGCGTCGTGTCGAGCCGTATTTTGCATGAAGTGACTCTTATACAAAAATGACACTAAACAACGGCAACATACATATCGGACCAGGATAAAGTCCTACTACACGGATATGTTGTATTCTCCATTAGCATCAAACACTCCACGCTGCCTCTGGCCGGAAGAATAGTGTCAGTCAATGGCGTCCGCAACATCGTGATTACCGCCAGCCGAGAACTGAAAGGTGTCGACGCAGCCATCTCAAACTTTGATATAGATTCGCCACGTTCTAAATAACCCAACTGCGAACATTGCATCAAAACTCAATCAGTATGAACTGCCATAGATGACTAACAACAACTAAATTGCTCACTATGACTTACAGTTTTCGGCATCTGGCTGCCGGTCTCCAATGGAACGATGTAGCATCCGATGCCGTTATAGGATCCTGCCGCACGTCAAATGGAAGTTTGATGATTCTCCTGTTCTCACAATGAATTCCTCGCGCTTTCTTTTAACCGGTTTACCTTCATGACTACATGAGTAGTTGTGGCCGTTTTGTACAGCAAGCAGATATTACTGCAAACCTCGAATATCTTCCAGTTAACTTTTCCTCCTGTCGGCAAAGCAGCCACCTGAATACAACGCTTTCGGTGACTGGAAGATTCAGGTCGTCATGATATGGCTCCATTGATGTGGTCAAAATAAGTCAATAAAGCCTCATACTGTGGAACTTTGCAGAGGTCACATTTTGACTATACCTGCGATTTTACTCATCCGACAGTTATAATACATAGTTATGGTATTATTTTGTATCTGCTGCAGCGTAGTCAAATTCTGACTCGGAAGATCAAGCCAAGCTCGATTACATTCAAATACTGCTGATGGTGTGCACAGTTCTTAATCTGTTCTTCAACATGACTCAGGAAATGATGGGCAAGCTACCCGCAGACCCTTCCTCATTTTGCGTTGTTACCACCGTACATATGCCCGCCAATGATACCATTTCCAAAATTACGTAACCGCGCAGCCTCATGTGTCCGAATCTCGTTTGCTTGGCCTTAGATGAACGACCTTCGTAGCGTGGAATGAAGAATCGTTGCTTTCTGGGCGTTCCCACAGGCAAACCATCAGCCTCGTGCAGCCAGTGCGTATGCACCATCAAATAGTAGTATAGACCATGCTCGCTTAAGTAAGCCAGTTATTATTCAGCGTACACCGCTGTCCCATATTGAACACACGATGATTGGATGTCTGATCAGTTATCGCACGGCGGCGGCGGCGCGACGCTTGTCGATCATCCAGCCTCAGGACACCTCACATAAAACGGATTACTAATAACCATTGACATGCGCATAGCAACAAACGTAATGAACGAACGATCACTTCTCGTTGTCAACAGCGAGAGAACTTGCGCAAGGTTCCGTTAATGTTGCTATGCAATCAACGAGCGCCTACTAAGTCTGCAATCGAGTTTCACCAATTCAGTACTCGGGGGAGGTCCTCCGTTAGTCGGCATTCTGCGTTATCCATCCCCAGCGTTAAATGAACCTTAGCTTCAGTCGAAAACATGACCTTCTACCAACAATGGAGTCAAAAGAAGCATCACCATAAGTATCGCCAACAAATCAGGACGTCTTCACTTCGTCCGCTCTCCGTCAACTGCGGACGTTCGAGCACTCCTGGGCAAATCTGATGTTGCTCAGTGACGTTGGATTGCACTGCGGATTCTGCGGCGGCGAACTCGCAGCAACGCGGCTCTGTTCAGCTGGCGGGTACGGTCTTCCAGGGGTGAACCGACGCTGGGATTTAAGTCAAGCCTCGTCAATACTTTGGTATGCTTTTCCTTCTGGAGACCGTAATTCTGTGGATGATATCTATAGCCAGGCGTTTTAAGATCATTATCATCAAAACCAATACGGGAGGCTGTCGTTCACCATTCCAGAAACCAAATATTTCAGCCCGCCGCTTACATCTCCCTTTCGGAAATATGTCCGAGGCAGACGATGATATAATCTATAAGTGGATCATGTGTATCGCTGGCGCAGCTATTGCCAGAGCTCCAGTCTTGCAGCCAGCTCTTTATTCGGTTATCAATTTGCATCAATGGCGAACCATTGTGCCGCCTGCGAACTTGCTGGCTCAGCCGCAGCATATGGCGAAGTCGGCGGTGGCTTAGTAACACCCGTGTTTCGGGAAAGAACAGCCCTAGAATTTAACTGTGATCAGCTGTGCGAAGCATGATGTCTCTTGCCTCGTACGTGGAATTTATGACTATCATTGGGATCGGCACAGCCGGTATATCGCCTTTCGTCCGCGCCGGACCAGATTGAAATCCCTTTCTAAATGGTCCAACAGTAACGCCTTGCACTCTCAGCCGGAACGGGATGAATGGCGGCCTGTGTTGATCAGGCGCGTCAGCTATTGAGCAACGTGTCCTGTGCATGTGAGAAGTCTCGGCCGCAGCAGCTCAGGCTTGGTCAAACACCTCCAGCTGATCCCAAATTAGTGGCCATTACAACTAATAAATTCCCAAAAGTCCTTGGGTGGTCCTTAATTTGTATCTTAAGCCTTCTACCATATGTAGATTAGTCGACGTGGTAAATGGTAAATCTATGTCTTGATGAGTTCCTAATAACCCTCACCCTCAGGATGGTGGTTCACGTGAAGTCAAGCAGCCTGCACCCGTGGCTGCAGTGTATCTTCTGTTCAGTTCTAACAGTACCACCCAGCCTCTGGCTCTTCATTTCATCTTCTGCATACAGAGTCTTCCGTTTCGCCGTTATGAATGAAAGAACAATGCCCTTCAACTTCATGGTGTCATCCTTGCTTGGCAATTCCATGGGCCAGAATCTCCGTGTGATTATGGCGCATGAGCTGGCACTGGCTGGCGCATGTGTAGCATAGCTGATTCGATGCGTTCATGGCATAACGCCAGTTGAGACACAAAATGTACCTCCTTGGGCGTTGGCGATGTTCGTTCAGGATATGCAGACTGGGCTCAACTGGGTGGCCGCATGCGCTGCGAGGACATATCATTGTGCAACCAACAAGAAATATGGCTCATTGGCAGGCCACGTGTGTTCAAGCCTGCCTCTGGGAGGATTGCGATGATAACTGTTGGAGCAAATCAGTGCGTATGTCTGGGATTAAGCACCTACCTCTCTCTCTCTGGTAGTTTCCTACAGTAAATGACGAACCGTAGAGCGTTTCAATTACTATCACTTCAAGCTATGCTCATTGCTTTCCGGCCTCGTCTGTATTCTTCCGAACGATGTATGTATATACCTCTTTTGGCACGGTCGGCACAGTCTTCTGACCCTTTTGCGCCGCTCTGGTACGCCCCCACGGACCATGCCTGCCGGATGGTACCACAGGCCTGACGGGCTCAGATTGATGAAGTTCAGCTAACGCTTAACGTGCATTCCAGTGTTGGCAGAGGTGATTAGAATCTTTGCCCTGCTGTGGTCTGTATATCTTTGTTGAAACTTTAGGACAAGTTGAGGAGAATGTCATAGGCAAGAGACCGTGAAGTCTGTCATGGAAGTAGACTGACTCCGATAGTCTTTACAGAATTTGTTTCTGGCCATGGAATCATCGATAAACGCAAAAGATCACCTTCCAAAGTTCACCGATCACATTTGCGACATCGTTTGGTGAAGTTGCTTTTAAGCAGTGATCCCAACATCAATAGTAACGTCGTTCCGACAGGAGTCTATTGCAACAGCGCAGATCAGGAAGTTTGTGGTGCCATAGTCGAATACGGCTGACCGTGTTACCGACAATAAATGCTTTTGTGTACAGCTTTACTCTTGCTAAACAACAGATAAATTTCAGTTGGTGAAATCCAAAGGCGTCAGTTTGCACCCACGTCGTAACCAGTAGGGTGCGAAAGAAAGTCTATCATTGGCCAGTTGGTTGGTTCTGCAGCGACGTGACCCCCTCTGCTCCCACACCAATTCTGACGGGCTTTTCAAATATCATCATACTCATTTGATGTGTACCTCCTATTGGAAGTCAATTTTGTCTCAGATAATTAGCCCATCATACAACTCTTGACGTCATCAGCAGTACACCACGACCGATTCCTGCAACCTTTTTGAGGGCCATGTGCACCTGCGGTCCATGCTCGAGGCCACGGCGCCACAGTTCAGGTTCTATTTCAGGAGTGTTGGAAGAGGCCAACCCGGCCATGGTGATTTGATTGGATCTCTGTCTTAACTTGGCCCCTTTCTAAGCCCAGAGATGGCAGTTGAACGTATACTGTACTTCCGCAAGCCTTATTGATCATTTCAGTGGCTGGGGAAAGTGGCTTACTCTGGAGACGATAGGTTCTGCTCAAATGGTCAGTTTTGGCTCTTCTGTCAATGGTCTTTTTTGATTGGAGCCACGCCCTGGTTGTCACATAGAGCAAAGTTTTGAAGTGTACAGGCAATCATTGAGCATGTCAGACGGATTCATGCATCACAACCGACGGCAAGTTCAGTATTTCTCTCATGACTTCCCACTGCAATTCAGCGTTGGGTATCGAAAATGTCGACCGCACCTCGACGTTATTGGGTAGGAACAAGAAGATTCTGCTATCCATAATTTGCGCTGTTTAGTTCCTGACGCGCATCGACGTAAACTTTAAAGGAGTGTCGTGAGCGCCGGAGTGGACACCGCGTCTATACATGCGCAGAGGCCACTCATCAGAAGCACGGCACGCCTACACAGTGTGGATCGCGTGATCAGAAGACCAAATACTGCATTTCTCGCGCACACCAGCACCAGCGCGACATCCATTTGGCTTGGCTGCTTCTACCTCCTGGTACCTTTACAATAGTCGCATCAGCGATGATCAATAATTTTGAGACTTCTTAAACATTCCCACAGCCTCATTATAAGACAAGCGTCGGCCGGAATAAATCCATATCTATGTGGTTTCGATTGCAGTAAGAAAACGGTGGATCGTTCGATATGTCGGGCCATGGTCAGCGCCCCATATAGCTGCCGTCCATTTTTTCCTCGACCTTCCCTTGCTTGAACAGGGTGGATGTAATCCGATTTTTTGTTTTGAAACATATTTCCATGGCACAGATGCTGCAGTATTCGAAGAACATCCCAGAATTTTAAAAATACAACCTGAACATCTCTTTTCTAAATGTTAACTGCTTCAAATAGGCTCAAGCAATCTCTAGATGCAATTAGAAGAAATTGACTAGAACTCCTCTGCTAGATGATATCTAACTTTTGCGTTGATTGTATTATAGTATGCGCTTTCGCATGTCTGGCAGAAGCTCTGAAGGGTGCCAGGAAGGCTCAGTGCCTCGCATGAGAACCGCGAAGTCCGTGAACCGTGGTGGGCATGGGAGGTGCTGGTGAGCCGGGACCGAATCAGGCAGGCACGCCAGGGCACGCGAAGGCCTCGAAGCTCGAAGAGGTTCCTCATCGGTCAGGATCGCACAGTCACCCGGCTGGAGCCAGGAGGCGCGCGCGCCGACGCCTGGTGGCACAGCAAGCCTCACTTAGTCACAGGAAACCGGGTGGGACCGGGACCGCAGGTACTCGCGACACAGGATCCTCCAGTGTGGGTGCAGCGGGCAGAAGTCAATGCCAAAGTCCAGCCTGCCGCCAGGCCTGCAGGACAGGCACGATGGAAGGCTCGGACAGAGCCAGGTTATTCGGGCCTATCCTCTCACCACCGCCACCGCCGGGTCCCCTCAAAGAAATCCCGGGCCGTGGCGCGACGACGTGCTCACAGGATAGACCTTCTGCCCGCTCGATCCGCAGGCTTCGCCACAAAACTCTATCTCTATTTGAGCCGCCGTGGGATGCGTCCCATTCCCCGTTACACCTTGGTGGTCCTGGTGGTAGGTGCTGCGGGTTCGTAGCCAGCGGAGACGGCTGCGGCCGGGACCCTGATCAGGCACGCGTGTGGTGGGACCTGGCATGGGCCCGCCGGGTCACCGGCCTGGTGGCGACATCCCCGGTCCGCGCGCTGGGCGCGTGGGGCGATGGCTGCCTGGCCGAGTGAGGCAGCACCACCGTTGCGGCTGCGTCGGTGCCAGCGACAGTGTTCAGGCCGGACACGGTCTGGCCGTACAGGTTGGCGTCTGCCCGTTATGGCCGCGGGCCTGGCGTGATCGCGCCTTGCCGCGCGCTTCCAGGTCGTAGAATTGGAGGAGGCGGTGACGACGGGCCTCAAGAGGACGGCGTCGTGCGCGGGGCCCAGCGCACCCCGCTCGAGGGTGCCCAGGCGGGGTGGGTGACATTGGCCCCGGATCCGGCCTTGGTCTGGTTACGGCAGCTCAGGTGAGTCAGGTCGAAACCACAGTCAGCATGCTCCAGCTGTCTCGTCGAGGAACTATTGGCACGCCTGGTGTGGGAAGACGTCGTTCTGGCCGCGCCAAAGCGACGGCAGCGTCGCGGCATCGGTCTTGGCGCTGCCGGTGTCAGGTCAGCGATGCACGGCATCGACAGTCCAGCAGGTAGCGGTGATGCCCATGTCTAACCGCCACCGCCAGGCGATGGTGGCGGTGACCACCATTACACCCTTTGCCACGAGCGCTGGTGGAGCTGCGGCGGTCCTCGTCTCGGTGAGCAGGGACCTGAGGCGGTGTGGGACGGTGTCAGTGGACTGTTGGGCAATTAGCTATTGTGTGTCAAGGGTGGTGAGGTATTGGTGGTAGCAGTGCGGAGTTGGGGTGAAGGAAAGTGGGCGTCAGTGGACTTTCGATATCGGAGATTCTGGCAGGTGGGTGTTCAGTGCGTGGGCTACGTCAGTTTGGGTCAGGTGGTGCCGTTTGGGGTGTGCTGTGGGGAGTGCTGGTGAGTGTCAGTTTGGTGGGGAGTTGGGTCAGAGGCTGCCCGGTAGACCCATACCTCTCCTTGGGCGATAGCTCGTTTGAGCGGCGGATATTTCTTTAATTAGTTTTGCCTTGGGTGTCGATTGGCTGGTTGGTAACCCAGGTGGGAGTGTGGCGTGGGCACGGGGCGATGCGGTGCAGAGGCGGCGTTGGCTCATCTGTCGCCGCCTGGGTTGGTGACAGCCTTGGGTGGTTTTACCACGCTGGATGCGGGAATGGGGGCAGTGGCGCTACAGGTGAGCCGAAGGCGGCTTCGTTGTGGATGCGTCCAGGGTGCCTCCGGTGACGGCGGTGCGGCGACGTTGGTGCGGCGCACGTAGACGGCTAATAGGCCAGGAAGTGATGGGTAGTCAGGATGTGACCGTCTGCTGGTTGACCGTTCGGCTCGGTGGTGCAGATCCTGGTGCCGGGCCATGTGGTGCAGGGCATGGTGGCCTGCGCAGAGACAGTGATGGTTCACGGTGGGGACGGAGTTCGAGCCAGGCGGGTGATCAGGGCCGGGTGTCAGCCTGCAGTAGCGCTCGCGCAGGGCTCGGGGGCAGTGTGCAGTCAGCAGGGGTGGATACTGTTGGTGATCGCGGTGGCGGCTGAGATCAGGCAGGTGCAGGCTGCTGCTTAGGGCCGGATCTGCTCGCTGGGTGATGGTGTCCTTGGCCTGGCACCGTCTCTTGGTTGGGACAGTGCGAGCCACGCTTGATGGCATCGTCAGGTCGGACTTGCCGTGGTGGCGTCTGACCCGGCGGCTGGGGCGCGCAACACCTCGACGATGTGTATGTGACCTGGTACCCATAATAATGAAGACTGAATTGTCGCCGACGGCCATGAGGGACCGGGGCGGTCGGTCAGCTGTCAGTCGTCAGCCCTGCTGGTCGGCGGGGAAGGGCTGGTTGCGGTGATCACGGCGCCCTATGGGCAGTGAGCACCGCCAGGGTGTGAGTGTCTGATAGGTGTCGACTCTGGTCGCCCTGGGTTTGATGGAGGCAGTGACGACACGGAAGGATCCTGTCATGGGACTTTGAGGAGTACCCCGATGGGCTGCAGGCAGGCCGAGGACGGGCGTTGGACGCGTTGGCTGACCCGGCGGGTCGGGGCGATCCGTGATTCGGCGAGCTGGGTGTTCACCCACAGGCTCTACGCATCTGCGTCCGCCGAGGCCGGGTCCGGTGGCGGTGGTCTGGGCCGGGAACCTGACGAGCGGCGGATCGGGCTGAAAAGAGGCCGGAAATTGCGAAGGTGGCGCGATCCTGGTAATCGGCTTGTCTATCGCGGCGGGTGCTTGAGCGCCCGTCCCGCTGATCTGCCAGCCATCGGACCAAGAAGGAGGTTCAGGGGCTGGCCGATCTGGAGTGCTCACTGGTGCCGGAGTCAGGTCGCTGACACCTGACTCACGCCTGGGTGTGGCTCCTGCGACTAACGGGGCCTCAAGACAGGTGTCAAGTCAGAACCAGCACTCAGTGCTGGGGCCCGCAGATGCACACGTGATGCGGGGTGATCCCGCGCCGAAGGCGTCACGGTGCCGGCGGCAGCAGCCCCGCTGCACCGTCGAACGCCTCGCCGGCGACCTGGGTCTGCGCGGCGTCCGCCGCGCCGTCGCGCACCACGGCGCCGCGGTGCCAGCCGACCTCGTCAAAAGGCATTCCAGCGCGTTCAGGCCAAAGAGCTATGGGTCGGTCATGTTGTTCCCCGCAAGCGGGTGCCCCTCTGCGCACCTCTCGGGTGCGGGTCATGCGGCTTTCGTCTCCGCCGTACTCCCGGAGGATCATCGGCTGGCGAGACCACCTACCGGCCAGTGTGCGACTAACCTGGCCCTAGACGCCCTCAAGATCGCCGTCCCCAGCAGCGGAGCAGGGCCCAGCCCCGAGCCTGGTGCACCGCGACCACGGCGTGCGGTAGGTCATCACTGGGGCAGGCCCATCCGACTGCAGGCGGTCTGCTTCAGTGAGTTCCAAGGGCGACTCCTTTCGGCTTCACGCCTGGCGAAATCAGCTCATGGGCCGAGGCTCATCCCAGCAGCCCGGGGCCTTGGGGAGGGACATCGACACCCGTGCTCACCACCGCGCCAGTGGGTGGGTCCACTAGCCTCGAAGGTTTCATCGTCGGGGTGTGTTGAAGATGGGGTGAAGGTGTCGCTTCACCAGAATAATGCGGGTTGCTGGAGGATTTCCAGAGGACACCTTCGTGGTGAAAAATATCGGGTTGTGCAGTTTGGCAGGTGTAGGTCGAGGGATGTTCTGCACGGTGGGGTGGCCGCGGGGCGGCTGACCGGACGAGCAGGTCCTACGGGCCCTGGGCGACGAGCTCCCACAGGTCTGTCTGCGTGGCGGCGGTCGTGGTCGGTGGCCAGGCAGATCATCTTGGATCTGGCGGTGTGCGTGGCCCACAGGAGGTCCGGTGCCTGTCGGACGCTTTCGCGCGCGCTGCTGCGGTGCGACAAGAGGTCTTCAGGCTAATGTGCGACAGTCTCGCGGTGACAGCAGGACCCCTGGCCGACCACGTCAGCCCGCCGGGCTGGGCCTGGGCAGTGCGGCGGCGGTGGGACCTGGCCCGGCGAGCACTCACCAACGGCGATCAGCTAAGCGTCGGGTGGTGATCTCGGCCGCCACCCTGGTGGAAGGCGTCCCCACTTGCGAAAATTCAGAAGGAGGTTCTACCTGACCATGTGGATTGGAAAAAGACCGGCACTGGCAAGGGGCCGGCGTGGTGCGCGGCGCTCGATGCGTCACCCAGGCACTTGGTTCAATACCGTCTCGCCGACCACTCCGGATCATCCGCTGAATTACTATGGACCAGGCCGGGCTTGTGAACCAGTAGAAGGTGCTGGTGCGCATCGACAGGGCCGGAGGGTACGAAGGAGACTATTAATGAGTTCCACACCGGCGGCGGGTGTCCTACAGCGTAGGAGGTTCATGCTTCGGCGCCGCGGATCTCTGCGACGCATCCCGGTACTTACTGGGCTGACACCAGCGACGGCCAGCGGGGATGGTGCCAGACGTCGCTGAGACCCGCCGACCTGCGGACCTGGCCGCTTGGCCCCAGGGGGATGCTGCCTTTGGGTCAACCGTGCCGCGCCGGAGCAGCCCATCAGGGCGCCCAGCTGCGCGCTTCGGAGGACATGGGCGGCGCTGCATACTTCCTGAGGGTTGTGAACGCGGTTGGCGGGGGTTTGGCCGTCAGGGCGGTGTAGAATTCAGGTGGTGGTTGTGATGGTGGAGCCAAATCTAGTAGGCGGCGGCTGGAGTCTGGCTGGTGTAGGTGTGAAGCGTAAGGCCCACTCGCCCCAAACCAGGAGAGTGCAGTTAAGCCAGCAGCACGACGCCTGCCGTTGGTCTGGGGCCGGTAGGGGCGGGTGGCAGCGGTGCTTGATGCACCGGCTGCGGACGAGACCTAGTTTACAAAGGCCGTGAGCAGGCCCACACCGTTATCGGTGTGACGGCCTGGACGGTGATGCCCAGGTCGCCAAAAAGGGGCACGTTGGCGGCGCTGAGAGAAAAGAACGGCGGTAATACGCTTGCGCTCATCATCGAGGATCGGAGGTCAGGCGAGTAGTCGTCTATCGCGTGGTGGATGATGTGATGGCCCTCGCCGGGCTGACGGCAGGTTGGTCTTGGCGCAGTCCGCAGCGAAGGCGAGCCTCACCGTCCGTGGCGGCGCGCCAGCGCCCCCGCCGTCAGGGGATGCGGCCGAGCTTGTTGGTGATGTCGGATGGACCCGGCGGCTCCCGGGACTGGTGTATAGCGCACCGGCGGCGGGCGCACCGCCGGCCAGTACCTGATCCCACCTCGTCAGGCGGGGCATGTTATACCGGGCGGGATGCGCCCCACAGTGGAGCGTGCCCCAGGCCCAGGTGGTAAAGCGATGCGGTGGGAGGTCCCACCGGCCGGTTGACCTCAAGGCGATGATGCCGCTCATGCTGCCAGCCGCCTGGGCGCCAGGTGGGGACAACGGGCGGTCCTCACTTCTGGGCTGGCCGGCGATGGCAGCGGCTGTACCACCGGCTGGCGTGGCCGGAACCTGGAAGTTCGGCCGCCCGGCGCTGAAAGCCATGTGCTTCCACCAGATGAGCAGACGGCGGCACCCTCGAAGTCAGCGGTGCGTTAGCGTGGGTCATGAAGACTCCGGTCGTGTTTAGTGTCAGCATCCTGCGGAAGGCCTGCAACCTCACAACCTCTAATTGTTCGCTACCGGCTGCTTCGCCACCCAGCAGAGGGGTGCCAGGTCGGCTCGCCGATCTCGGGTGCGCCACCGGCTGGGCCGCCGTATCCGCTGTGCCAAGGAACGGGCAACCGCTTTCCCTGCGGGTTGCGGCCAGCGGTCTGGTGCCTGATCTGGCTCTGGCCGGCGCAGGCCTGCTGGCCTTCTCCCAGCTGCTCCTGGCCTCCCTGCCGCCTGCTGGGGCCCCGGACGATCTGCAGCTGGTGATGACATCCCGCTGTCATCTCGCCACCACACGCCCGCCACCACCGCGTCGCTGGGCCGACCACCCTGGATAATAGCGACGACGTACCAGGCGCACCTCAGCTCTCCGTAGATTTGGCTCTGCTTCTGCCCTGAAGGAAGAACCCTCTGGCCCCAGGCCGACCACCGCGAGACGACGCGTAGCCGTCACCAGCCACGTAGTCAGCCCGACACCGGCAACGAAAGCACCGCAAACCCCATCAACCAGCAATGAAGATCAGACTAGTAGGCTCTCAGCCACTCCGCCATCATTGTACCGGGCCCCATGAGCTGAAACCTTGAGCTTATTTACCACCACCATAGGAACAACAGCAGCCCAGCCACCACCAGCAACAAACAGTCTCCACCAAAACCCAGGGCGTACCTGGCCGTGTCTGCCTGGGCGGCGGCGGCGGCACTGGCCCGCGGGTGCCCTGGCCAGGTTCACCATCCCAGCACCACTGGCTCACTGCCTCGCCAACAGCTCAATCACAACTACCGAAATGAAGCTCTGGCACACACGCACCATCAGCGTCCAACGCTTATACCTGTCAAACCAGGTCCCAGACACAAAACGCCCCTCCCACGAGTGGTGCATCACTACCACGTGGGAACCCACTGTGGCGGAAGCCCAATGAGATGACGGCCTGCCATGACGCCCTGGGCTGCTGCTTGTAGAATGTATGCAATCTGAAGTCAGAAGCCCAT